>QWCN01017074.1_pt1 | contig 10156 bp, 10 predicted proteins | sample 1972711 | NCBI WGS metagenome assembly QWCN01 (sample SAMN09866707, study PRJNA288562) | Human gut metagenome isolate term1_stool, whole genome shotgun sequencing... | isolation source: gut | host: Homo sapiens | place: USA: California | reverse complement strand
TAAACTTGGATAGCCGCATGAAAGCGATCAGGCAGCCGAGGATCGAGCCGCAGAACACGGTGAGCAGAGAGATGAGGATGGTCGTTCGCGTCCCTCGCAGGAAGTATTGATAATAATTCGTTGCAATTTCCCAAATGTTCATGTGCCGTGGTTTCCTCCTTCGTAGGACTGGCTGTGATGCTGATTGCATATTTATGTTCGTAAAATGTCATTAGTGAGAATAACAATTCATATCAAGATTGTAGCACTGAATAAACAGGCGAAATAGAGCGGCAAATGATTTGGTAAAAAATATACACAAAAGCCAGCATAACTATGACGGTCGAACATCCGCCGCGGCACAATACGGCGTGTTTATAAGCAAGCAAAAAGATTTTGCTGCATGAAAACACGCAAAAAAGAAAGGTGCCGGGCTGAAACGTTCACTGTTTCAGTCCGACACCTTTTTCATAAAAGTGCAAAAGTGCGCAAATGACCCCTGCCATCCCCAAATGGCAGGAGCCGTCTGCGTGATCGTGTGGGGCGCGCACGCGCCCTGGTATCATAAAGCCGCGAGCGGCTCTATCATCATGCGTCGTTTTCGAGCATCCGGTAGCCCACGCCGATCTCGGTGAAGATATACTCAGGCGAGGCGGGATTCTTCTCGATCTTGCGGCGGATGTTCGCCATATTCACGCGCAAAATCTGATTGTCGGCCTTGGCCTTCGGCCCCCAGATCTGCTTGATGAGATAGTCATACGTCAGCACCTTGCCAGCGTACTTGCCGAGCAGCGCCACGATCTTGAACTCGTTGAGCGTCAGGTGCACATCCTGATCGCCGATGAGCACGTGGTGCTTGTCATAGTCGATGGTCAGGTCCTTGACGGTGAACTTGCCCGACTGCGCGATCTCGTTGTTGTCGAGCGGCGTGCGCGTGTGACGGATGGCCGTGCGGATGCGCGCGAGCAGCTCGCTCGTGCCGAACGGCTTTTCGATGTAGTCGTCCGCGCCGAGGTCGAGCGCCATGACCTTGTCATGCTCGTGCGTGCGCGCCGAAACGACGATGATCGGCAGGCTCGACCACGAACGAACCTCCTTGAGGATGTTCATCCCGTCCATGTCGGGAAGCCCCAGGTCGAGAATGATGAGATCGGGGCAGTGCGAGGTGATCATCGAGATCGCCTCGGCACCCGTCTGCGCCACCAGCACGTCGAAGTCGTTCGCGGTGAGAACCGTCGAAATAAAGTTGCTGATGTTCTGCTCGTCTTCCACCACGAGCACTTTATCCTTCAATTTCACTGTTGATGCCCTCCTCCAGCGGCAGATAGAAGCGGAAGCATGCTCCGCCCGAATCTAAGTTTTCTGCGGTCATCGTGCCGTCGTGCGCCTTGACGATGGTGTAGCACACGGAAAGGCCGATGCCCATGTTTTTCTTCATATCAAAGTTGTTGTGCGACACGCCGGAAAGCCCGCCCTTGAAGATTGTCGAGAGTTTCTCCTTCGGGATGCCGACGCCGTTGTCACTGATGGCAAAGCAGGCGTTCGTCCCCTCGCGTGAGAGGCAGACACGGATCTGCGTGACGTTTCCGCCGTGGATGGCGGCGTTTTCCAGCAGATTCATAATGACCTGACGGATGAGCGTCGCGTCCATCGGCACCATCAGCACCTCGTCCGGCACCTCGATTGAGACATGGATCGCCGGGAATCGCTTGGTGAACTTGCTGACCGAGACGCCGACGATCTCCTCGGCCGCCTCACAGTCCTTTTCGATCTTTGCCTGTCCGCCGCTCATGCGCGTGATAGACAGGAGATTTTCGACCATGCGGATGAGCCACTGCGCGTCCTCGTTCACATCCTCCAAAAGGCGGCGCTTCTGCTCGGGAGAAAACGAATCCTCGTTTTCGAGGATCGCGGCGGTGTTGCCGACGATGCTCGTCAGCGGCGTGCGGATATCGTGCGACATCGCGCGCAGGAGATTGGCGCGCACGGCTTCCTTTTCTGTTTCGATGCGCAGCCGCTCCTGCTTTTTGATCTGCGTGTTCATTGCGCTGATCATCATGGACACCGTCAGCATCGCAAGGAAGGTGAACGGGTAGCCGGTGATCGTGAAGTTGAATTCCCAGTAGGGATATGTAAACACGTAGTTGACGAACAGGACACCGGAGACAGCGCTGAATATCCCCCAGAAATAGCCCTCCGTCCAGCGCGAGATGGTCGCGACCGCCAGCACGAAGATGAGGTTCACGTAGCCACTGCCGTCGTCGATCCTTCGCAGCAGCGTGCAGAGCACCGTCGCCATAGCCAGGATCGCCGCCGTCAGCAAAAGGTCGTAGATCCAACGCATTTTTTCGGGGATTTTTGCCATGTCGCCGCCTTCTCTCGCTTGATCGTTGGCGCGGAGAAAGACTCCGCATGCTTTCCGTCCCCATTATAGCATACGGCCTGCTAATTTTGTGCTAAATCGAATATTTTTTTCATGGTAGCAAAAAGGACGGCGCGATGCCGTCCCTTTCGCTGATAAAGGAAGAAGTGGAATTCAAAATTAAATCTTGCGGATGCTGACATTCGTCACATTCGCCATGTTGAAGCCGGGCTGCTGGGCGATCGCCGCCATGATGGCGACCTTGACCTCGTCGGTCAGACCGTCGGCGGGAACGGCGGGCGCTGCCGGCGCGGCAGCTGCTGCGGCGGGCTTCGGAGCCTCGGGCTTCGAGAGGATCTTGCCCATCAGCATCGTCAGGAAGATGATGCAGGTAAGGCCCACGAATGTGACGCCCATACCCATGATAACAACAAATGCGCTGGAAACTTGCATCGGCGGATACGCTCCTTTTATGTATTCTGGCGCTATTATAGCGCGCAGAATTTGCATATCAACCGTTTGGAAGTCCTCTTAGCATCGGCTTAACGCGAAGAGTTTTTCCCTTAACAGCGTTTTTATTGATGTTCAGTTTCCGCTAAAGATAAAACAGTCAGCACGCCGTCCTTTACGCGGAACTTAACGTCCCAGCCGCCAAAGCTCATACCGTACACGCGCTCGGGGTCGTTCTGGTACTGCGGGCGCGGGTCCTGCGCAAGCACACCGAGCAGCGCCTCGCGCTGCCCCTCCGGCAGCTTTTGCAGGAGCTCCGGCGGGCTTTTGACTTCGATCATCTCCTTCGGCGACGGGGCAAAGCCGCCCAGCGCCTCGGGGTGCGCGTCGGCGTAAGGAAGATAGGGCTTGATGTCATAGATTGGCGTGCCGTCCATCAAATCTGCGCCCGAGACGATCAAAACGTCACCGAGGCCATCCTCATGCCGCACACCTTCGAGCTTCACGCAGGAAAGTCCGATGGCGTTCGGCCGGAACGGCGAGCGCGTCGCAAAAACGCCCACGCGCTCGTTGCCGCCAAGGCGCGGCGGGCGCACCGTCGGCGACCATGTGTCGCGCACGGCGGCGGAGAACTGCCAGATGAGCCAGAGGTGCGAAAAACCCTCGATGCCGCGCAGCGCGTCGGGATTGCGGTACTCCAGCTCGAAGACGATCTTCGCGCGAAGCGCGGGGACGAGCCCGCTCTGGCGCGGGATGCCGAATTTTTCCGGAAAGTCAGAGTGGATTCTGGCAATGACTTTCATTGTATAGTCCATAGAATGCTCCTTTCTCCGCACGGGTGCGGAGGGGATTGCCGCCTGCGGGCGGCAGAACCACACCCCCCATTTTCTTTCCCGAGAAAGAAAACGGGCGGTGTGACCGTCCAAAAGAAAGGCGTTTACATTGACAGTCTCAATCTTGAAGAACTGCTCAGCCTGCGGAATCAGGTGCGGTGTACATGGCTTCGCCATGAATCCCTGCGAGTCGTGACATCTCGCAACCGCGCCTTACTATCGTGAGGCGCGAGTGACGTTACCTCGGCGGCAGACTGCCAGCTGAATGCGGCATTGCTGCGCTCGCCGCATTGATTAGCACTCCGGTAGACGGTGATTACTGCGCACTTCTATAAGATGGGCAGAGCGGCAGCGGATGATAGGAGCAAGCCAAGTCGTATAGCAGAGGCCAACGCGGCTTCGCCGCGCTATGGGCAGTGCAATCGGCAAGCATTGCAGCTCTTCGAGCTGCTCGCTTGCAATGGAAATCCTTTCTCTTGGGGGTGTAAGGGGGATATTCTCTTTCGAGAAAGAGAATATCCCCCTTATTATCCGTGCAGCACTGTGTGCTGCAATTTTCTGGAACTGCTGGAGCTGCTCTTTGAAGAAGTCGGTCAGGATCTTGGCGCCGGCGTCGTAGCCCTCGGTGCCGAGCTTGGACTGCGTCTCGGGGCGCAGGAACGTCTGACGGATGAACTGGCTGTCGAGCTTCATTTCATCGAGCGCGTAGCCGAACAGCGGGCAGCGCGCGGGGACCAGATGCTTTTCGCGCACAAAACCGTTGTGGCGCGCGAGGTATTCGCGCGAGAGCCACTCGCCCATGAATCCAACATGATAAGCGCCGATGTGCTGGTTCGGGATCAGCACGTTCGTCGTCTTAGGCGCAGACATGATCTGCTCGAGCAGCAGATTCGCCTGCGTGACTTTGAGGCCCGTGGCGAACGGCCAGTAGGAGCCGACGCCCTCGGCCTTCAGGCCGCTGCCGGCGTTCGTATCGGCGATGGACGGGTTCTTGAAGCCGCGTGGAGAGATGAGTCTCCACAGCCAGGCAATGGACTGCGGCACGACCTGCAGCATGCCCATGACACCGTAGTTCGGGTCTTTCGCAGTAGAGGGCGGCATGCGCACACCGAAGCTGCGCACGTCGACCTCGACGGGCTCGGTATCAGGCACGATGTTGTCAACCATCTTGCGCGGCAGGATGACGCGCGGGTTGGAGCAGGGCTTGCCGTTCGACTCGATCACATGCTCCCAGATGAGGCAGGTCGCACCGGGGACGCCGTCCATGTTGAAGAAGACCAGCGGCTCGCTCGGATGGATACAGATGCGCTCATAAAGCGGGCTGTTACCGTAGGCATTCATGCCGTCCATACGCAGGAACCAGCCGTCCTCGGCATCGAGGATGCGCAGCTTGCCGCTCTCGGGATCCTGGAAGCTCTTGAGCGCGCAGGCCATATCATCGGCAATGGGGTGGATCTTGCAGCTCTCGCCAAGCGTCATGTAATATTTTTCGCCCGTGACCGTATGCGTACCGATGAGCAGGCGGTCGTCCTCTTCGCGGTGGAAGTCCTCAAGCATTTCGCTCTTGCCGCCGCCGGACGCGCCCTCGTGCATGAACACGACCTCGCACTCATACGGCGTTTCGACCATGGCTGCACTCGTATGGCAGCAGACCCAGCCCTCCTGCTCACCGATGTCGAGCAGCAGCGAGAAAACACCCTTCTTGGCGCTGGGGCCCGGATAGAGGTTGTAAGCCCAGACCTCGTGCATCTCCTTGGAGCGGTTGTGCACGACGACCTGCTTGCCGTCAAAGTGCGTGTGACGGAACGGCGGCGCGACAAAGATGATGGCGCGGGGCTTATAGTGCTCAGGCACATCGACAATGCTCGTAAAGCCCTGCATGTTCGCCAGCGACAGCGCGAAGAACGCGGCATTGAGCGGGCAGATCATCAGGCTCGGATAGCCGTGGCCGCGCGGACCGGCGGAAAACGGCAGCATGATGACCTGCTGCGTGGAGAGCCAGTCGAGCGTCTCCTGGCGAAGGGACGAAAACTCATAGCCGAAGCGGTCCTTAAAGCGCGGCTTGTCGGAGGGCAGATCGTCGCCGATGGCCATGCTGTTCGGGTCGCGGCGGCGCATGTAGTCTTCCATGAAGTTGACGACGCAGCCGTTCTTGCAGCGCACGACCTCCGCTTCCTTGACCGTGCCCTTGCCCTCAATGGGGTAGACCACGTCATAGCGGGAGGTGTGCGTGGGACCGTAGGCCATCTCCTCGAGCTCTTCCTTCGTCTCGGCATAGGCGATGCACTTGCACTTCTTGAGTGCTGCGGTGACCTCGGGGGCTAAATCGAATTTTTCAAAATACTGGTCAAACATGAAAAGATCCCTCCACATCTCATTGGGGTTTGATGATTGTTTATTCGCTGTGGGACTTTTTCATGCCGCGTGTCTTCGGGGGGAAGAACACTGCTGCGGCACAATAAAAGATTGAGGTAATGCTATCACGATTGATAGAAAAACGCAATAAAACATCCTTGAATGTTTTAGAAAACATGGATGATTTTTCAAAATAGTTAAATAAACAAAAAGAAGACGCTCTGCTGCGCAAAGCGTCTTCGCGGGAAAACCGAAAGGATTTACGAGATCTTTCTGAGAAAATTGCCGCCGATGCGCACGCCCTCCTGCACGATGAAAAAGGCGTGGGGATCGAGCTCACGCACGGTCTCCTGCAGCTCCGCGACCTCGAATTTCGAGACGCAGACGCACAGCACGCGCATGTCGCTCTCCGTATATGCGCCCTTGCCCTCCCAGTACGTTACGCCGCGGCCAAGGCGCGACATGATGCTGCGCGGGAGCTCGGAGTCTGCGTCCCTTGTGAAGATGAGCACCTGCACATTGATGTTCTGCTGGTGCCCGCGGTCGATGAAGAGCGAGCAGAACACGGTGTAGATGACGGAGTAGATGGCCGTCTGGATGTCGAAGAGCAGTGCGCAGGCGACGTAGAGCACGATGTTGAAGCCCAGCGAAAAACGTCCAACGGTGAAGCGGCTGCCGCGCTTTGTGAGGCACAGTCCGACAACGTCGAGCCCGCCGGTCGAGCAGCCGCAGGTCAGAGCCAAGCCGAGGGCAAAGCCGCACAGGATGCCGCCGACGAGGCACGAGGCGAGAGGATCGTCCAAAATCGGCACGGCGGGCGACTGGATCACGCTCAAAAAGAGCGACGACGCGCCCACGCAAATCAGCGTGCGGATCAAAAACGCGCGCCCGAGGTCGCGCCACGCGAGATACAGCACCGGAATATTGATGAGAAAGTACAAAATACCGGCGATGTCCACCCCTGCGGGCAGCTCGACAGCCTGCGCGAGCAGTGTTCGGATGATCTGGCTCAATCCGACTACGCCGCCGGAGTAGAGGCCCATCGGTACGACGAAAAGGTTCACGCCCAGCGCGTAGAGGAATGTTGCGAAAACCGCGATCAGGACGCGCGCCCATTTGTTTTGCAGCGCTTTGTGCAGCATAGCTCTTGCCCTCACTTTTCTCCGCACTGACCATTATTCTATGTACCCGTGCGGGTCTTATTCGCTTGTTGCCTTTTGATTATAGCCCATAGCGGAGGCACTTGTAAAGCCTTCTCCGCGCACGGGAGAGCGTGCGCGACACCGTGGACTTGTCCCGCCCGATGGCCGCGGCGATCTCCGTGACGGTCATGTTTTCCTCGTACCGCAGGCGCAGCAGCTCGCGCTGGCGGGCGGTAAGCTCCTCCTCGCGGGCAAGACGCAGATTGCGCTTGAGGCGCATGAGGTCGCTCTCGTTGTCGCCCGCGTGCGCGGCGATCCAGGCGGTCATATCGCCGTAAACTTCATTGTTGCGCATACTATAAGGTGTACTTTTCATTGCGGTAATAGCCCCTTTCGTAATAGTGCCGCGTCAGCTCGGCCAGCTCGCGCGACTGGCGCTGAAGCTGCTGGAGCTCCAAGATACGCCGCTTGAGTCGCTCGCGCTCCTCCTTCGTCGGTGCGGCCTTGGCCTGCTCGCGCAGGACCGTGATGCGCATACGGAAGCGCAGCGCATCCTCGCGGTAGACAAACGACATCTGATACAGCGTCATAGCGCGCTCGCCTCCCCTGATATGTATTCAAACGACCGGAGCGCTTCGCGCGCAAAGCGCGGAAAGCAGTCCGCACAGACGGTCACGCCGTTCCGGTACCACAGCGTTTCTCCCGCGTAAATGTCCTGCGCGCAGAGTGAGCAGACCGCGTGCACCGAATCATGGTGTCTTTTTCCTGCGTACAACAAAATTCCTCCTTTTTTCACAAAGGGGGCAGACTGTAAATCTGTTGTCAGTGACTTCGGTGGTTCGAATCCACCTTCCCCCACCAAGAACGAGTTGATGAAAGTCAGCTCGTTCTTTTGTTGCATGAAACGAAAAATATCGAGCAGCCCGCGGGCTGACTCGATATTTTCTTTCTCTCTATTTTTTGCGCGTCCGTCCTCTTTCGGGGAGGCGCATTTTCTTTTTCTGCTGCGGGGATCAGCCGCCGTACCGGTATCGGCGGCGTGCGCCGCGGGCAAACTGAGGAGAACGATTGCCGCGGCATGCTGGCAAGTACAAAGAACTTGTCAGCAAAATACAAGCTTCTGCGATAGAATACAGTCAAATCTTGTCGCAGCCTGCGTTTTCTGGGGGAATCTTGATGAGTTTTGGCAAACAAATGCGTCTGCGGCGTGAGGAGCTTCATCTCTCGCGCGCGGCACTGGCGGAGAAGCTTGGCGTTTCGCCCTCTGCCATCAGCAACTATGAAAACGGCGTCAGCTCGCCGAAGGATGAGGTGCTGCTCCGGCTGTTCGATGCGCTTGAGATCGACCCGAACTACCTTTACCGCGATTCGTTCCGCTCAGGCAGCTTCGTCTGCTCGCGCGCAGAGCAGGATTTGATCGAAAAGTGCCGCTCGCTCTCGCCGCTCGAGCGCGAGACGGTAGGCAGCCTCGTCAGCGCCCTGTGCACGATGCATACAGGGCGGGAGGAAGCGAGCGCGCCGCGCCGCATCCCGCTCTACCGCTCGATCGAAGCAGCGGGCTACGCCGCCCCCGTGCCAGGCGAGGATTTTGACTACATCGTCGACCACGGCGATGTGCCGCCGGGAGCGGAATTCGCCGTGCGCATCTGCGACGACAGTTTAGAACCCGTGCTGCACGGCGGCAGCGTCGCCTACCTCAATCACGACCCGCTGCATGCGGGCGACGTGGGCATCTTCTGCGTCGGGGGCGACATGCTCTGCAAGCAGTATTACCGCGACCCGCTCGGCGTTTCGTACCTCTTTTCTCTGGGGCGGGACCGCAGCGGCGCGGACGTCGTCTGCGGCCCTGAGAGCGGAAAGCGCTTTATCTGCTTCGGACACGTGATCTTAGATCATCGTGTGCCGCTGCCCGGTATGGGCCTGTGAGCGGGAAAAAGGCGCATTTTGCGTGGAAAAAGACTTGAATCGTTCACAAATTCTGCTTATAATGTAGGTTTGGAAATCAATAAAAAAGAAGGAAGCGTATTTCTTATGACGAAAATTGACATTTTCTCCGGCTTTCTGGGCGCCGGCAAGACCACGCTCATCAAAAAGCTGATCGCGGAAGCCTACAGCGGCGAAAAGCTCGTGCTGATCGAGAACGAATTCGGCGAGATCAACATCGACGGCGGCTTTCTCAAGGAGTCTGGCATCGAGATCTCCGAGATGTCCGCGGGCTGCATCTGCTGCTCCCTCGTCGGTGACTTCAACAAGGCGCTCAAAGAGGTCGTGGCGCAGTTCCACCCCGACCGCATCCTCATTGAGCCGAGCGGCGTCGGCAAGCTCTCTGACGTCATCGTCGCCGTCGAGCGCACCGTCGACGAGTGCCCGGGCGAGCTCAAGCTCAACAGCTATGTCACCGTGGCCGACGCCAGCAAGGTCAAGGTCTATATGAAGAACTTCGGTGAGTTCTACAACAACCAGATCGAGGCCGCCGGCACGATCATTCTTTCCCGCACGCAGAAGCTCTCGCAGGAAAAGCTCGAGGCTGCCGCCGCGATGCTGCGCGAGAAGAACCCCGACGCCGCCATCCTGACGACTCCGTGGGACGAGCTGGACGGCAAGACCATCCTCTCCGCCATCGAAAAGGTGTCGCTGAGCGAGGAGCTTCTTGAAAAGATGCGCCGCGAGCACGAGATCGAAGAGGCCGAGCACGAGCATGAGCATCACCATCATCACGATCACGATGAACATGACGAGCACGACCACGAACACGAGCACCATCATGACCACGATGAGGATGAGCATGACCACGAGCATGGGCATCATCACGACCATGACCATGACGAGCACGATGAGCACGAGCATCACCACCATCACCACGACGGTGAGGAGTGCGACGATCCCGAGTGCGAGTGCCACCATCACCATCATCACCACGCCGACGACGTCTTCTCCTCCTGGGGCAAGGAGACGCCGAAGAAGTTCAGCAAGGAAGCTCTTGAGGACATGCTCCACAAGCTGGACAGCGGCGACTACGGCCACATCCTGCGTGC
>QWCN01006915.1_pt1 | contig 10168 bp, 9 predicted proteins | sample 1972711 | NCBI WGS metagenome assembly QWCN01 (sample SAMN09866707, study PRJNA288562) | Human gut metagenome isolate term1_stool, whole genome shotgun sequencing... | isolation source: gut | host: Homo sapiens | place: USA: California | reverse complement strand
TCTTCTATCGGTTTCCGGGCAGATCTGAAGGATAAATATGATCATGAAAAGAATCTGATCCGGAAAGTGACTGTAGAGGATCTTCGTAATTTTGGCATGATTCCGGAATTTCTTGGAAGATTACCGATCATCTACACGTTGGATGGACTCAGTGAAGAGATGATGGTGCGTATCTTGAAAGAGCCGAAAAATGCGATCCTGAAGCAGTATCAGAAGCTGCTGGCGCTGGATGAAGTAAAGCTTGATTTTACAGATGATGCGCTGTCTGCGATCGCCAGAAAAGCGATGGAAAAAGATACAGGTGCGAGAGCACTGCGTGCGATCATTGAGGATTTTATGCTGGATATTATGTACGAGATCCCCAAAGATGATAATATCGGACAGGTGACGATCACCGGCGACTATATTGAACATAAGGGCGGACCGCTGGTCACCATGCGCGGAGTGCCCGCACTGGAAATGCAGGGTTAAGAGATGAAATTATTATATGTACAACTTGCTTTGGGACTGTTTCAGCTGGATCATGCAGTGAAGCAGGAGATCGAGCAGCTGCCTGAACAGGAAGAAGAACATCTTCTTCCTGGAGGGCTGGCAGGGATTAAGCGATTACATAATTATGGAACAGCCGGAGGACATGCCAGGGGACACATGGACAAGATCATCCGCTGGAGTGGCTGTGTAACTGCAGGAATTGCTGCTATGTTTGCGTGGGTGCTGACAAAGCCAGATCGGAAGATGGAGAAGACTGGATATACGTTCCTGCTGGGAGGAGCATTGTCCAACCTGTATGATCGTTGCAGGAAAGGTTATGTAACAGATTATATCCGCTTCCATTCTCCATGGAAACGGTTGAATGAGCTGGTATTTAATCTGTCAGACTTCTTTATTATGGCAGGCGCTGTGCTTGTCTGGCTTGGAAGAGAAGGCCATTCCCGAAGATAAGACTTCCGGGAGTGGCTTCTTTTATTTTTCGGCTTTTTCCAGAGCAGTGCGGATGGTGCTCATGAGCATCATGGAGGTATACTGGCTGTCTTCGGAATAAGAGACATCCTCCGCAGACTGCTTTTCACAGATCTGAGCAGAGAGATCATGAAGAGCCGGTTCCATCAGAGGATACATGGCTGCTACAGTCTCATCCAGCTGATGAAAGGTGATGGAAGAGATGTAGTCCCGGTCCACAGTGACTGCGATTTCCACCGGACTGCCGCCAAGAGTCATGGAAGCAGTGTAGATCCCGGCTGTATATTTACCGGAGAGATCCGTAAGAGTGCGTTCTGAATGGTCTTCTGAGAACATAAAGATCAGGAGCAGAAGCAGTACGATGCCCAGTACAACAAAGATGGCGGTATAGATCAATTCTTTCATATGGAAGACCCATATTCTGGTTTTTGAACTCATGGATGGACTCCTGTATCGGGGTTTCTTTGACTACACTTTATGTGAACTGTCATGGATTTATGCATAAAAATTCATAAAAAAGTTCTTTCTTTTTTTGCTATTTTGCATTATTATATAACGTAGATATTTAGTATCTAGGGGTTTCAGGGGAAAAAGAATCGTTGTAAAGGAGAGGACATGCTATGATTTCGAATCAGATACTTCAAAACACCATTGATGGACTGAAGGGGATTACCAGGATCGACCTGTGCGTACTGGACATGGAGGGACAGACCCTTGCGTCAACAGAAGCACAGCCGGAGAATTTTGGCGGTGAAGTCGCGGCTTTTATTTCATCACCGGCAGACAGTCAGGTGGTTCATGGATATCAGTTTTTTAAGGTATTTGATGAAAATCAGCTGGAGTACATTCTACTGGCAAAGGGATCCAGTGATGACGTTTATATGGTGGGAAAGATGGCGTCCTTCCAGCTGACCAGTCTTCTGACTGCTTATAAAGAGCGTTTTGATAAAGATAATTTTATCAAGAACCTGCTGCTTGATAATCTGCTTCTGGTAGATATTTATAACCGTGCAAAGAAACTGCATATTGCAACAGAAGTACGTCGTGTGGTATTTATTATAGAAAGCGACCGCGAGCGTGTGAATGCAGCACTGGACAGCGTGCGTAATCTCTATGGTGCGAAATCCAGAGATTTCATTACAGCCGTAGATGAGAAGAATGTGATCGTGGTAAAAGAACTGGCATTGAATGAAGGCTATGATGAGATGTTCCAGGAAGCAGAAGCCATGAAAGATGTAGTGGCACAGGATGGAGAAGATATTCATGTGGCGCTGGGAACCATTGTAGGTGAGATCAAGGAAGTATCCAGATCCTACAAGGAAGCCAAGATGGCTTTGGATGTGGGACGTATTTTCTTTGATGACAGAGATATTATTGCGTACAGCTCCCTGGGAATTGGCCGTCTGATCTATCAGCTTCCGATTCCGCTGTGCAAGATGTTTATCAGAGAGATTTTTGACGGCAGATCGCCGGATGATTTTGATGAAGAGACGCTGACAACGATCAATAAGTTCTTTGAGAACAGCCTGAATGTATCGGAGACTTCCAGACAGCTCTACATTCACAGAAATACTCTGGTATATCGTCTGGATAAGTTACAAAAGTCCACAGGACTTGACATTCGTGTGTTTGAAGATGCCATCACGTTCAAGATCGCACTGATGGTTGTAAAATATATGAAGTATATGGAGACTCTGGATTATTAAAAAGTCTCCCGCGGCAGTATGCCGCTGCTGAAGTAAGACACTTAGGAGGATTTCCATGATCGTACTGGAAAACGTGGTGAAAGAATATCCCAATGGCGTAGGCGCCATCAATGGGATCAGCCTGCATATTGAGCGGGGAGAATTTGTATTTGTAGTAGGTGACAGCGGTTCGGGTAAATCAACACTGATCAAGCTGCTTTTGAAGGAGCTGGAACCCACCAGCGGAACGATCCGTGTAAATGGTGTGAATCTTGGACGTATGAAAAAGCGCGCGATCCCCAAATATCGCAGAAAGATCGGATGTGTATTCCAGGATTTCCGTCTTCTGAAAGACAGAAATGTATATGAGAATGTGGCATTTGCCCAGAGAGTTGTTGTCACACCGATCAAAGAGATCAAGAAAAATGTTCCGGCCATGCTGTCGCTGGTGGGACTGGCAGAAAAATACAAGTCATTTCCAAGACAGCTATCCGGCGGAGAACAGCAGAGAGTGGCACTGGCGCGTGCGCTGGTGAACAGCCCGGATATCCTGCTGGCAGATGAACCGACCGGAAATCTTGACCCCAAGACCTCCAGAGAGATCATGAAGCTTCTGGAGGAGATCAATGCCCGCGGTACGACGGTGCTTGTAGTTACACATGATCAGGCAATCGTTAATACGATGAAAAAACGAGTGATCCGTATGCAGAAGGGAATCATTACGGAAGACGAGAAAGAAAGCGGGTACATCGGATGAGATTCAATACGATAGGATACTGCTTTAAGCAGGGATTTAAAAATATCTGGAGAAACAAGTTATTTTCACTGGCTTCCATGGCAACCATGGCAGCATGTATATTTATGTTTGGCATCTTTTTCTGTATGGTACAGAATTTTCAGCATTTTGTAAGAGAAGCGGAAGAGGGTGTTGCAGTAACGGTTCTGTTTGACGAAGGAACCACAGAGGATGAGATCCTGGAGATCGGGCAGGGACTGACCAAGCGTGACGGTGTCTCGGAGGTTGTCTATGTTTCAGCGGACGAAGCATGGAAAAGCTATCAGGAGAAATATTTTGAGGGCAATCCGGAAGTTGCTGAGGCATTTGTAGATGATAACCCGCTGGCAAACAGTTCGAACCTTGAGATCTATATGAAGGATATTTCCAAACAGGATGATCTGGTTACCTATATTGAATCACTGGATAAGGTAAGAAAAGTAAACCGTTCAGATTCGGTTGCATCCATGCTGACAGATTTCAACAGACTGGTCAGTTATGTGTCGGTTGCAATTATCGGGCTGCTGCTGGCAGTAGCGATCTTCCTGATCAATAATACAGTTGCTATCGGTATCTCCGTCAGAAGAGAAGAGATTGGTATTATGAGACTGATCGGAGCGAAGAATTCCTTTATCAAAGCACCGTTTCTTATTGAAGGTATTGTGATCGGACTGGTGGGAGCGATCTTCCCGCTGATCCTTCTGTATTTCCTGTATAATAAACTGATCACTTATGTGGGAACCCAGTTTACAGGACTGAGCAATGTGATGGATTTTCTTCCTGCAGCTCAGCTGTTTCAGACTCTGCTTCCGGTAGGTATGGCACTGGGTGTGGGAATTGGATTCTTTGGAAGTATAGTGACCATTCAGAGACATCTGAAGGTATAGAGGAGTGCAGGCCGGAGGCTGAACATGAGAAAAAGAACGATCGGTATCCTGCTTGGCATGGCAGTGCTGGCTTTTGCGTCTGGCAGGGTCAGCACAGCGATTGACAGTGTGTATGCGGCAGAAGAGTCGGACACGTCTGATGATGAAGAGGATGAAGATGAGGAAGAAGAGGACGACAGTTATACAAAAGAACTGGAACAGAAGCGAAATAATGCGCTTGACCAGATCAAGTCACTGAAGTCTGATATTTCCACTGTAGAGAGCAAGATCAAGGAACTGAAGAACAGTAAGAGCAATCTTCAGTCATATATCAATCAGCTTGACGGACAGATGAATACTCTTTCTTCCCAGATCAAAAAGTTGGAAGATGATATAGCAGCTACGGAAGATGATATAGCAGCTCGTACAGAAGAGCTGGAAAAAGCAGAAGCGGATGCGCAGGATCAGTATGAGATGATGAAAACGCGGATCTGCTATTTGTATGAAAATGGGAATCCGTCGATGCTGGCTGCATTTCTGGAAGCGGACAGTATGGCAGATATGATAAATCGGGTAGAATATGCAAGACAGGTGTCTGAATATGATCAGCGGATGATGCAGAAGCTGAGTGATACCATGCAGGACATAAAAGAACAGAAGGAAGCTCTGGAGGAAGAAAAGCAGGAACAGGAAGATCTGCTGAGTGAAGTGCAGGCACAGAAGCAGGCGGTCAACAAGGCCATGGATGCCAAGACAGCCGAGATCAACAACTATCAGGAGCAGATCAATTCCGCTTCCGGCGAACAGAGCGAATATGAAAAGCAGCTGAACGAACAGGAAAAGCTGCTGGCACAGGTGGAGAATCAGATTGCAGCGGCGGCAGCTGCCAAAGCGGCGGCCAGTGATGGAGACGGAGGAAGCTCCGGTTTCATGTGGCCATGTCCAGCCAGTCATCGGATCACCAGTACATTTGGTAATCGTACGGCACCGGTTGCAGGAGCATCCACCTATCATAAAGGAATTGATATTGGAGCATCATCGGGCTCGGCCATTGTAGCAGCGGCTTCCGGCAGAGTGACGACCTCAGCATATAGTTCTTCAGCAGGAAATTATGTGGTTATTTCCCATGGAAATGGGATATCAACGGTGTATATGCATGCTTCTGCACGCTATGTATCAGAAGGTGATGTGGTTTCCAAAGGGCAGACCATCGCTGCTGTGGGATCCACAGGATTTTCAACCGGACCGCATCTGCATTTCGGCGTGATCGTCAATGGAAGTTATGTGAACCCGTTGGGCTATGTAAACTGATTGGAACATAGAATGTGAGGAGTAAAAAAGGAGAGACAACAGATGGAAGAAAGACCGAAGCGGCATTCTTTTGGAAAAGGGCTGCTCTGTGGCATTCTGTTGTGTGTGGTTGCGATGGGCGTGGGCGGATGTGCTGCGCCCTATTTCTATAAAATGTTCACACACACCAGCCTGAACAAAAGTCTGGAAAATGAAGCAGAGATCACAGAGAAGATGGAGGAACTGAACGACTATATCAATCAGTACTACCTCTTTGATTACACAGATGAGAATGTAGAAAGCGGCATCTATAAAGGGATGATGGCAGGACTTGGCGATATATATACCTGCTATTATACACCAGATGAGTATGCCAGCTTCATGGAGAGCTCCAATGGCAATTACAGCGGTATTGGTGCTATGCTGAGCCAGGACTATTCCACCGGTATCATCACGGTTGTACAGGTGTTTGAAGGATCCCCGGCAGAAGAAGTGGGACTTCAGCCTGACGACATTCTTTACAAGGTAAAGGGGGAAGAAGTAACCGGACAGGATCTGTCTCTGGTCGTGACAGATCTGAAAGGGGAAGAAGGCACAGCTGTGGATATCAGTGTGATGAGAGGCACTGAGGAGATCGATCTTACGGTAACCAGAAGAAAGATCGAAGTTCCGACAGTAGAGAGCAGAATGCTCACAGATACCATCGGGTATATTGGAATCACAGAATTTGATGATGTGACAGATGACCAGTTCTTAAGCGCGTTAGATGAGTTGAAAGAAGAAGGAATGCAGGATCTTGTGATCGATCTTCGCAACAACGGAGGCGGACTGGTAGATGTGACCTGTAATATTCTGGATGAATTGCTTCCGGAAGGTCTGATCGTCTATACAGAAGATAAATATGGCAATCGTCAGGAAGAATATTCCGATGCGGAGCATTATTTTGACGGAAAGATGGCTGTGCTGGTCAATGGAAACAGTGCCAGTGCATCCGAGATCTTCGCAGGTGCCATCAAAGATTATGGAGTGGGAACCCTGATCGGAACCCAGACATTTGGAAAAGGAATCGTGCAGAGCCTGTTCCCCTTAAGCGACGGATCTGCCATTAAGATCACTGTGTCCAGATATTATACTCCGGCAGGAAATAATATTCATGAAGTGGGAATCGCACCAGATATTGTTTTAGATAAAGATACAGAAAGTGCAGATGATAACCAGCTGCAGAAGGCAATCGAAGTATTGAGCGAATAAAAGGAGGCCAACGAATGAATTACAGTAAGAAAAGCACCTCCAGAAAACAGAAGGCTCTCAAAGGAAAAGGTACCAAGATGGGTAAGAAACTGGGAGTCGTCTTTATGAAGACACTGTTGGTGCTGATCATTGCGCTGGGCGTCGCCGGTCTGTGCGGCGGAATCGGTATTATTAAAGGTGTTATGGAAAATGCACCTGATATTACCAGTGCCAGTGTACTGCCAAGAGGTTATAAATCCGTTGTCTATGATGCGGATGGTAACAAGACGGCAGAGCTTGTGGCAGAAGGAACCAACCGTACGTATGTAAAACTGGATAATATTCCAAAGCATGTGCAGGAAGCATTTATCGCCATCGAGGATGAGCGATTCTATGATCACAATGGAATTGATATTCAGGGTATGGTCCGTGCGGGAGTCAAATTTGTAGTCAGCGGATTCAGAACTACACAGGGTGCAAGTACGATCACCCAGCAGCTGCTGAAGAATAATGTCTTTGACTTCATGTCGGAGGATGGCATGCTGGATAAGATCGAGAGAAAGCTGCAGGAGCAGTATCTGGCGATCCAGCTGGAAAAGGTCATGTCTAAGACGGAGATTCTGGAGAGCTATCTGAATACCATTAACCTGGGTCAAAACTGCCTGGGTGTTCAGGCAGCAGCCAACCGGTATTTTGGAAAGAGCGTCAGTGAACTGGATATTTCTGAAGCAGCGGTTATTGCGGCAATCACTAAGAGCCCCAGCGGATATAACCCAATCAAGCATCCGGATAAGAACAAAGAGCGTCGTGCACTGGTTCTGAAAAATATGATGGATCAGGGGTACATCTCAGAGAGTGAGTATGAAGACGCACTGGCAGATGATGTATATGCACGCATTCAGGAAAACAATGAGTCTGCGGAGACTACGAATACAGTTTATTCATATTTTGTAGATGAGCTGATTGATCAGGTAAAGGCTGATCTGGTGGAAAAAGCCGGATATACGGATTCCCAGGCGTCCAATGCGCTGTACAGCAGCGGACTGAAGATCTACAGTACACAAAGTCCCAGTATACAAAAAGCGCTGGATGAAGAATTTGCAAATGAAGAGAATTTCCCGAGCAATGTAAAGGTAGGTATTGAATGGGTCATGACTGTGGTGAAGCCTAACGGAGATACCACCAATTACAGTCAGGAAATGATGATCTCCTACTATAAACAGAACGACAGCAATTATGAACCTCTGTACAGTTCCAAGGATGATGCACAGGCAGCTATTGATGGTTATGTGGCAACTCTTGGAATTACAGATGATGATACGGTCTATGAAGATTGTTCCTTTATCATGCAGCCACAGGCTTCCATGGTGATCATGGATCAGACAACTGGCGAAGTGGTTGCCATGATCGGAGGCCGTGGAGAGAAGACTGCGAACAAAACTTTGAACCGTGCATCTGATTCCCTCAGAAACCCTGGTTCTACTTTTAAGATCGTGGCAGCTTATGCGCCCGCTTTTGAGGAATTGGGTTATGGACCGGGAACTGTATTATATGATGGACCGTATGCATATTCCGGTGCGGATAGCCGACTGGTAAAGAACTGGGATAAAAATACTCCATACCGTGGATGGACAACGATTCGCGAGGCAATCACCCGTTCCATGAATATTATGGCAGTTAAGACCATTACGGATGTGACTACTCCGGTAGCGGTTGATTATCTGCTTCGGTTTGGATTTACCAGCCTGTCACTGGAGGGTTCTAATACAGACTATGGTCAGGCAACTGCTCTGGGTGGAATCACCAACGGCGTATCCAATCTGGAACTGACAGCCGCTTATGCAGGTATTGCCAACAAGGGTGACTATATCAAACCGAGAATGTACAGCAAGGTTGTGGACAATGAGGGAAATGTAGTCCTGGACAACGAGCCGGAGGAGACGCAGGTCATCTCCGAGCAGAACGCATGGCTTCTCATTGACTGTATGAAAGATGTTGTCAATGGTGCAGGCGGAACTTCCGGTTCGGCGAAGATCACCAATATGACTACTGCTGGTAAATCCGGTACTACATCCGAAAACCGTGATGTATGGTTTGTTGGTATGTCTCCGTATTACACGGCAGGTATCTGGGTTGGTTATGATAACAACGGGTATAAGCATGAGTTGAGCAGTAAGGCCGGTGAGACCAGCTTCCACAAGAAGCTGTGGGCGAAAGTTATGAGCCGGATCCATGAAGGTCTGGAAAATAAAGATTTTGAGAAACCTTCAGGAATTGTGCAGGCAACCATCTGTACTAAATCAGGCAAACTGGCAGTGGCTGGCTTGTGTGACAGTGATGGTCGGGAAGGTATCGTGCGAAATGAATATTTTGCAGAAGGAACCGTGCCGACAGAGACCTGTGATCATCATGTGATCGTAAATATCTGTGCAGATACAGGACTTCTGGCAACCAGCATGTGCCCGAATCAGGTACCGCAGGTGAAACTGCTTCTTCCGGCAATGCAGGAGGGAGTGGCAGAGGCAGTAACGCAGGATACGGCATATGGTATCAGTGCCAATCTGCAGGCAGCAACCTGTACGGTTCACAGTGGCGGTGTCTATGTGCCGAGTGAATATGAATTGTCCGGCAGCGGAGCCGCTGGAACGGCAGCACCAGCAGCACCAGCGCAGGATCAAGGTGGAGCTGCGGCACAGGAAAGTAATGAACCGGCGCCAATTCCATAAAAAAATATAAAATATAACAGCCCTGAGTGGTAGTATAAAAGCGCAGTTTATTGCTACCGCTCAGGGCTGCTGTGGGTTTTGCGGGGAATGTCGTTCAGGGGCGGTTTGGACAATTCAAATGTAATCTGTGTAAAACGGGTGAGAATGACAAATGAGATTCCGGTAGTATTTGAAAAAGATTATTTTGATGTTCATTTTGCAGATAAAGAAGAAGGGGAATGGCTTCTTTGTCTGGCACATACGGCATTGCTGGGAGTCAGTCAGATCGTATATGGAGAAAATAAGAAAGTTCTCTATTATAATGAACAGTATATCCGTAGTGATATTTATAAGTATGTAACAGGAAGATAATAGTTGATTGTATGAAAGTGGCTGCACAGAAATGTGCAGCCATTTTTCGCATCAATCATTCAGATTCCGTGAAGACCTGTCTTTATGAAGTTCCGTCATATAATTGTACCAGATATCCAACGGATAGGTGGCTCCCGACAGAGAGTGGGTACTGCGCGGAGAATCAAATCCTACCCACACGCCGGTGGTATAGTAAGCTGTATAGCCCACAAACCATCCATCGATATTGTCGTTGGTAGTTCCGGTCTTTCCGGCACAGGGCATATTGGTCAGTGCTTTTCCATG
>QWCN01006902.1_pt1 | contig 10184 bp, 8 predicted proteins | sample 1972711 | NCBI WGS metagenome assembly QWCN01 (sample SAMN09866707, study PRJNA288562) | Human gut metagenome isolate term1_stool, whole genome shotgun sequencing... | isolation source: gut | host: Homo sapiens | place: USA: California | reverse complement strand
GATCGCGGATGCCGTTTCAGATTTTTGTCTGGAGGTGGAGGCATCCCTCAAAGATAGATTTGAAAAACTGGATGAGGTTGCAGAGTACAATCAGATGAAGGTGCTGGCAGCCATGCAGAAACACCGCGTGAGTGCCGAGTGCTTTAACGGAACCACCGGCTATGGCTATAACGATCTGGGGCGTGATACCTTAGAGGAGGTTTATGCGACCTGCTTTAAAGGAGAAGCCGCACTGGTACGTCCGCAGATCACCTGTGGGACACATGCGCTGGCATTGGCACTGATGTCAAATGTCCGTCCGGGTGACGAGATCTTATCCCCGGTCGGAAAACCATACGATACTTTAGAAGAGGTGATCGGTATCCGCCCGTCTAAGGGTTCTTTGGCAGAATATGGTGTGACCTATGCCCAGGTCGATCTGCTTGCCGATGGCGGATTTGATTTTGATGGGATCAGAAATGCCATCAATGACCGCACAAAACTCGTGACCATCCAGCGTTCTAAGGGCTACGCTTCCAGACCGACATTATCGGTAGAACGCATTGGTCAGTTGATCTCCTTTATCAAGGAGGTCAAGCCGGATGTCATCTGTATGGTCGATAATTGTTATGGCGAATTTGTAGAAAAGAGAGAGCCACTGGAAGTCGGCGCTGATATGATCGTCGGTTCCCTCATCAAAAACCCGGGCGGTGGACTGGCACCGATCGGCGGCTATATTGTCGGAAAGAAAGAATGTGTCGAAAATGCGGCATACCGTCTGACATCACCGGGACTGGGCAAGGAAGTCGGTGCATCCCTTGGCATGATGCAGTCTTTCTTCCAGGGATTTTTCCTGGCTCCAACGGTGGTAAACGCGGCCTTAAAGAGTGCCATCTTTGCGGCAAATGTATTTGAACGACTGGGCTTTGCCGTCATTCCGAACGGTAGTGAGTCCAGACATGACATCATTCAGGCAGTGACTTTTGAAAAGCCGGAAGGATTGATCGCTTTTTGCCAGGGGATCCAGGCAGCAGCACCGGTAGATTCCTATGTGACACCGGAGCCGTGGGATATGCCGGGCTATGACAGTCAGGTCATCATGGCGGCAGGTGCTTTTGTCCAGGGATCTTCCATCGAACTCAGCGCAGACGGACCGCTCCGCCCGCCATATACAGCCTTTTTTCAGGGCGGACTTACCTGGTATCACGGCAAACTCGGTATCATGATGGCACTGCAAAAACTTTATGACGCCAATCTTGTTAAGGGTATTTAATTATGCTAATATAAAATAATGTAGCCAAGAACGTTTTGACAAAGGCAACGGAGGAAGAACAAATGAGCAATTCATATGGAATTGATATGGGAACCAATAACCTTAAAATTTATAGCAGCAACAGCAGTGAGATCATCAATGTGAAAAATACCATCGCCATTGTAGACAAAGATCAGATGTATGCCTATGGCGATGATGCATATTCTATGTATGAGAAGGCACCGGAGACGATCGCTGTCTCATTTCCGATCGTATCTGGTGTGATCGCTGATTTTGATAATATGCAGACCATGTTATTTGAGGTCTTAGAAAAGAAAGCAAAGGCAAGGATCAAGGGATCGGACATCGTGGTTGCCGTTCCTACCGACATCACAGAGGTAGAAAAAAAGGCATTTTACGATATGTTTGCCCGTTCCAAGACCAAGCCACACAGTGTGCTTTTATGTGAAAAGCCACTGGCAGATGCCATTGGTATGGATCTGGATATCACAGAACCGACCGGTGTCATGGTCGTTGATTTTGGTGCCGATACGACAGAGATCTCTGTGATTTCCCTGGGCGGACTGGTACTGACAGAATTATTGCCATTTGGCGGCAATCATCTGGATGATGCCATCGTGACACACATGAAGCGCAAGTTTAATCTTTTGATCGGACGCAAGACAGCCTGTCAGTTAAAAGAGAATATCGGCAGTGCAATGCCTGGCAAAGAGGCTTCTATGACGGTAGTCGGACGTGATGTGGTAAGCGGTCTGCCGATCGAAATGGAAGTGCAGGCATCTACCGTTTATGACGGTATCAAGTCTGATCTGGAAAATCTTTGCAATTCCATCAAGATGATCTTGGAGAAGGTTCCGCCGGAACTCGCAAAAGATATCGTGTATTCCGGTATTTATCTGACCGGTGGCAGTGCAGCCATCGCAGATCTTTCCGATCTGTTCACAGAAGTGACAAACATTAAGGTTAATGTTAGTGAGCATGCAAAAGAGACAACGGCTCTGGGACTGGAAAAAGTTTTGACAGATGCCAAATACAAACGCTTTGGCTATAGTATGCGAACAAGAATTTTTAAATAAAGGGAGGATTTTATGAAGCGCAGAGGAAAATCTTCTTTTCCAAGTAAATATGTTTTATTGCTTTTGACTGTGATCTGTATCATGCTGCTCTTTGCCGGCTATGCGACCGGTTATGCTGGAGAACCGATACGGACCATCTGTAACTATGTCTTTGTGCCAATGCAAAAGGGCTTGGACTATGTGGGTGAATCTATCTCCATCAACAGTGATGATACCAAGACCAAGGAGCAGTTGATCGCAGAGAATGAGCAGTTACAGGAGCAGATAGACGAACTTTCCACACAACTGACCAATACCAGATTGCAGCAATCCGAACTGGATACTTTGCGGGAGTTATATGATCTGGATCAGACTTATGCTGACTACAAGACGACCGGGGCACACGTGATCGGCAAGGGAACCAGCAACTGGTTTAATACCTTTACGATCGACAAAGGCTCCAAGGATGGGATCAAGGTAGATATGAACGTCATCGCAGGAAGCGGACTGGTCGGCATCGTGACAGATGTGGGCAAGAATTATGCGGTAGTACGTGCTATTATCGACGACACCAGCAATGTCAGCGGTATGATCTTATCCAACAATGACAACTGTATCGTATCCGGTAATCTCAAGTCCATGACGGAATCCAACATGATCACTTTTTCTAATTTAGAAGACAGTGAGGATAAGGTTTCCACAGGAGATTCTGTTGTTACCAGCAACATCAGTGACAAGTATCTGCCAGGACTTTTGATCGGCTATGTGACAGATATCACAGAGGACAATAACAATCTGACCAAATCGGGCGAGATCACACCGGTGGTCGATTTTAAACATTTACAGGATGTGCTTGTGATCATGCAGTTAAAGGAGACAGGTAAGTAGTCATGGAGATCAAGGGTATCATAAAATATATTCTTGTGGTTCTTGCTATCGTCATTGTAGGATTTTTATTGCAGACGACCGTGTTCCCACACATGGAACTGGGAGGTGTCACACCCAATATCATGGTCATCATCATCACTTCTTACGGATTGATGCGAGGACGCAAACAAGGGATGATCATAGGCTTTTGCAGTGGACTGATTTTGGATTTCTTTAGCGGTACGACTTTTGGATTATATGCGATCCTCTATCTTTATCTGGGATTTTTGTGTGGTCTGTTCAAAAAGCTCTTCTTTGGTGATGATATCAAATTACCGCTTGCCGTGATCGGTCTGAGTGACCTGATCTATGGGATTGCAGTCTTTGTCGTTCTGTTTTTATTCCGTGGAAGATACGACTTCCTCTTTTATCTGACCAACCTTATTTTACCGGAGGTCACTTATACGATTTTGGTTGCCATCCCGATTTATTATGTCATCTTAAAGATCAATCAGCGATTGGACAAAGATAATAAAAGGAGTTCTAGAAAACTTGTTTGAGCAAATAAAAGATTTTTTGACGAATCGAATATTTACGTCGCGTTTGCGTGTATTGACGGCTGTTATGGTTTTGCTTGCGGGCATACTGATCACCCGTCTTTTTGTCTTGCAGATCGTCCGCGGTGCCGATTATCAGGAAAATTATGACCTGACTGTAGAAAAGGATGAGACGATCGCAGCGACCCGTGGCAACATATACGACTGCAATGGCAAACTCCTTGCCTACAATGAACTTGCCTACGCCATTACCATTGAAGACAACGGCACTTATGAGAACAGAAAAGACCGCAATAAAAAGATGAATCAGGAGATTTCTGACATCATCACCCATATCGAGGCGAACGGTGACAGTATTGACAATAATTTTGGTATTACGCGGTCTTCTTCCGGTCAATATTCCTTTGTCAATGACAGCGGCACAGCATTACAGCGTTTCCGTGCGGATGTTTTTGGACATGCAAGCATTGATGATCTGGAATACAATGACAAACTGGGATTTGATGAAGCGGAAGCCACACCGGATCAGATCATGGACTATCTGATGGGAGAGGAACGCTACAACATTTCCGACAAATATGATGGAGAAATGCGCTATAAGATCTGTATCGTGCGTTACAATATCGGACAGAATTCTTATCAGAAATATATTGCTACGACCATAGCCAGCAATGTCAGTGATGAGTCTGTTGCCTATATCAAGGAAAACAGCAATGAACTGACCGGCGTAGACATCAAGGAAACTTCGATCCGTAAATATGTAGACAGCGAGTATTTTGCACATATCATCGGTTATACCGGTACCATTTCTACTGATGAATACAACGAAAAAAAGAAGGATGACGATTCCGTCGAACTGACAGATGTAGTTGGTAAATCCGGCATCGAACAGGTCATGAACGATTATCTGTCCGGTACCAAGGGCAAACAAAAACTTTATGTAGACAGTGTCGGTAATCTGATCCAGGTATCGGATTATGAGGAGCCGGAATCCGGGGATGATGTCTATCTGTCGATCGACAAGGATCTACAGGAGGCGACCTACCGCGCTCTGGAAAAAGAGATCGCAAGTATTGTCTATTCCAAGATCGCAAATATCAAGACCTATCATACGACAGGAGAAGAATCGGATATCATGATCCCGGTCTATGATGTCTATCATTCCTTTATCAATAACAACCTGATCGATACCTCAAAGTTTTCCGATGCGGATGCAACGGATACAGAGAGGGCAGTAAAGTCTGCTTATGATAAAAAGACAGCGGATGTATTCAGCCAGTTGCAAAGCCAGCTTAAGCCGACCACCGGTACGGTCTATAAGGATCTGTCCGAGGAATATCAGGATTATGCGACTTACATTGTGACCTATCTGAAAAAACAGGGCATTTTTGATAAAGATGCGATCGACGCCTCGGATGAGATGCAGACCAAATGGACCAGTGAGTCTTTGAGTGTCAACGAATACTTACTCTATGCGATCGAGCAGAACTGGATCGACATTACAAAATATGCAAAAGATACCAAGTATGTGGATACGGATGAATTGTACGGTCTTTTGATTGACTATGTCTTGGATCAGTTGCAGACCGATGCATCTTTTGAAAAACTGGTCTACAAATATGCTATTCAGCAGGATATGATATCCGGCAACCAGTTGTGTGCTCTTTTATATGAGCAGGGCGTTCTGCCGGAGGATGATACGACACACGATGCACTCTTGTCTGGTCGTATCTCTGCTTACAGTTTTGTCCTGGATAAGATCAAGAACCTTGAGATCACACCGGGGCAGTTGGGACTGGATCCTTGTTCCGGATCTGCTGTCGTCATTGATTCAAAGACCGGCGAGGTTCTGGCTTGTGTCTCTTATCCGGGCTATGACAACAACAAACTGGCAAATTCGGTGGATTCTACCTATTATGCTTATCTGACCAACAGTAAGTCGGAACCGCTTTATAACCATGCGACCCAGCAGAAGACGGCACCGGGTTCTACCTACAAGATCGTCAGTGCGACCGCCGGGCTTGCAGAAAATGTCATTACGACTTCAACCCAGATTCTGGATCAGGGTAAGTTTGAAAAAGTCAGCAATAAACCGGAATGTTGGATCTATCCGCGAAGTACACATGGTCTGATCAATGTGGCTGAGGCATTGCGTTTTTCCTGCAACTATTTCTTTTATGAAGTGGGGTATGATCTGGCTGGTGGCAACAGCAATAATTATAATGACAGTCAGGGTATTGAAAAACTTGCCAAATATGCATCTATGTATGGCTTGGATTCCAAGACGGGCGTAGAGATCGATGAGTCTACGCCGACACCGGCAACGGAATTCCCAGTCATGGCTGCCATTGGTCAGTCTGATAACAACTTTACGACGATCTCATTGGCACGTTATATCACGGCAGTTTCCAACCGCGGAACTGTCTACGATCTGACACTTTTAGACCATGTGGAGGATCCGGCGAGCGGAGAGACCGTTGCAACATACAGTCCATCTGTGAAAAATCAGATCACGGCATTGACAGACAGTGAATGGTCGACCTTAAATTCCGGTCTTCGTATGGTCGTAGAAGACCTGTCGGCATTTAAGGGAACCAGCGTTGCGGCAGCCGGAAAAACAGGTACGGCGCAGGAGTCCCTGCTTCGACCAAACCACGCTCTTTTTGTAGGATATGCACCATATACAGAGCCGGAGATCGCGGTTGCGACCCGTATCGCACATGGATATGGATCCAGCAATGCATCCGTTGTTGCGGCTGAGATCATGTCTTATTACTTCGGCGAAAAGACGCTGGAAAACATTGCGGAGAGTGGTGCCAACACAGAGACTACCACCAACAGTGTGACAGATTAAAAGGGAGGCGCTTATGGTTAAAAAAGATTCTGTAGTGATCAAGAGCAGTCCTTATGGACTGACACTGGTTTTGGATCGGGAGATTTCTTTTGAACAATTAGTGCGGGAGATCTGCAAAAAATTTGCCACATCGCGCAGTTTCTTTGGAACTGCCACACTTGTGCTTTCCATTGAGGGGCGTCCGGTCAGTGCTGAGGAAGCCGCGGTCATCGTGGAGGCGATCCAGTTAAATTCGGACATTACGATTTCTTTGATCGAGGAAGATAACGAATTAAAGAATATCGAAATGAAAGAAAAAATCGACAGATTCTACTATGAAAATATTTATGAGAATGCTAAAATTATTATGGGTAGTGTGACAAAGAAGGATGTCGTGACGTCAGACGGAAGCATTGTGATCCTTGGTGATGTCAAGTCAAAGGCGATTGTTCAGGCCGCCGGCAATGTCATCGTTATGGGCAGCCTGGAAGGCAGTGTTTATGCCGGTTATCCTGAGGATGACAAATGCTATATCGCTGCCAATCAGATCAATGCCGCTCACATGCAGATCGGCAAGGTCGCAGGCGATGTCAAGGTGGCGAGTAAATGGTCTTTCCGCTCCAGAAAGAGTGAGAGCGAGCCATATGCGGTCGTTGTCTGGGAACAGGAACTTCTGGCGGAGCCACTTCGGAGTGGACTATTAAAACATTTATAAGGAGATTTGTTGTGGGCGATGTGTTTATGGTCGCTTCGGGCAAGGGTGGCGTTGGAAAGACGACACTGTGTGCCATGCTTGGAAGCCAATTCGCACGCATGGATAAGACCGTTGTCATGTTGGATACGGACTTCGGACTAAGGAACCTCGACTTATATTTTCATTTGGAAAATAAGATCATATATAATCTGGTGGATGTATTAAAGGGCGTTTGTTCCTATCGGCAGGCTCTTTTACCACTGGATTCCAATCGTACATTTTATATTATGCCGGGCAGCAGGAATTATGATTTTTCCTTACCGGAAGATGCCTTTTCCTGCCTGATCGAAAAATTAAAGGCGCAGTTTGATATTGTCTTGATCGATACGCCGGCAGGGATCACGCCGATACATCAGGCTATGTTTCCCTATGTAGATCAGGCACTTGTGGTCGTGACCATGAGTCAGGCCTCTCTGGCTGATGCCTTATCCTTTTGCCATGTTCTGCAAAAGCAAGGACTTCCAGCCCGTCTTATTTTTAATCAGATGGGACCTGATATGGCAAAAAGACGCAACCGCAGCAGGCTGCAGGAGATGGCAAGACATGCCTTTCATGCAGAGTATTTGGGCAGTCTGCCCGATATGCATAAGAAATGCGCTATGCCGTCAGATTTTCTGACCCGGGGCAAGGAGATCCTACCGATCTGTCGGACCATCCTGATGCCGGCAAAAGAGACAGAATAGAAGAGAGTAGTTTATGTTTCGAACTTACAAATTAAAAAATCTGAATATAAAATTGATCATCGGGATTCTGGCACTCACAATCCTGGGGATCTTGATCATCGGCTCTGCTGATGCGGACTACCAGAACAAGCAGATCTTAGGTATGATCCTTGGTATTATCGTCATGGGGATCGTGGCACTGATTGATTATGATTTTGTCCTACAGTTCTCGCGGCTTTACTATGTTGCCGTGATCGGACTTTTGGCTCTGGTTCTTTTGGTAGGAGATAGTTCCAAGGGCGCGACCCGTTGGATCGATGTTGGTATCCGTTTCCAGCCTTCGGAACTTGGAAAGGTTCTGCTGATCCTTTTCTTTGCCTCTTATCTGATGCGTAATGAGGATGAGATCAATAATCCTAAGTTTATCATCCAGACAGCGATCTTAGCAGCCATTCCACTGGCACTGATCGTAAAAGAGCCGGATCTGTCGACGACGATCGTTACCTTTTTGATCATTGCATCCCTTATGTTTGTGACCGGACTTAGTTACAAGTTGGTCGGCATTGTACTGGGGATCACGATCCCTGCCATTGCCATTTTACTTCTTGTCATTGTAAACAAGGGAAGTTCCATTTTACAGGGCTACCAGAGCCTGCGTATCTTGGCTTGGCTCAAACCGGAGGAATATCCCGAGACGGCTTACCAGCAGCAGAATTCCATCATGGCGATCGGATCCGGTCAGTTTTTTGGCAAGGGACTTTACAATAACAGTGTAGATTCCGTCAAGAACGGTAATTATATATCAGAGCCCCACACCGACTTTATCTTTTCGGTTGCCGGTGAGGAAATGGGATTTCTGGGCTCGGTCTTGATCATTTTATTACTTCTTTTTATTGTTTATGAATGTATCCAGACGGCAAAGGTGGCAAAAGATCTTTCCGGTAAGTTGATCTGCTCCGGTATGGCAGCCCTGGTCGGTTTCCAGTCTTTTGTAAATATCTGCGTTGTTACGGGACTTTTTCCAAATACCGGATTACCACTGCCTTTTGTCAGTTATGGTCTGACATCCCTGGTGACCATGTATTTTGGTATGGGATTTGTATTAAATGTTGGATTACAAGCGAAAAAATATTAAATTAGGGGGATTTGCATTATGAACATCGGTTTAGTAGCACATGATTCAAAGAAAAAATTAATGCAGAACTTTTGTATTGCCTATCGTGGGATTTTATCCAAAAATGACCTGTATGCCACAGGCACGACCGGAAGATTGATCGAAGAGGTGACCAATCTTTCCGTACATAAATATCTGGCAGGACATCTGGGAGGAACCCAGCAGTTGGCTGCACAGATCGAGCACAACGAGATCGACCTTGTGATCTTTTTGCGCGATCCGCTCACTGCCAAATCCCATGAGCCGGATGTCAACACGATCGCACGCTGTTGTGATGCCAACAATATCCCATTGGCAACGAATCTTGCGACAGCGGAACTTCTAATCAAATCCTTAGATAGAGGAGATCTTGAGTGGCGTGAAATGTATCGATAAACTGCTTTCCCTATTGTTAGTCGCCTGTCTTGGATTGGGGCTTGTCTCCTGCGGGAGTGAGAGCACTGATCAGACATCATATGATCTGGAGACGACTTCCTATCAATACGGGATCACAAAGGTCAATAATATATCGGATGTATCTTTTTACGGTAGCAATCTGTGTGTGACCGATCAGGACAATTTCGGGATCGATCAGGTGGATTCCCAGGTTGCCGGAGCCGGTGGCGTCTTTAATCTGGCGACCGGTCAGTGTACCTACGGACAGAATTTATTTGGCAAAATGTATCCGGCAAGCACGACCAAGATACTGACCTGTCTGGTTGCGATCGAGCAGGCAGACTTAGATACGCAGGTGACGGTCAGTGCCCATGCAGCCGACCAGACATCGGATTCTTCCGTAGCCAATCTGGCGGAAGGGGATGCCATGACACTAAAAGACCTATTATATGGTCTGATGCTCCGCAGCGGTAATGATGCCGCTATCGCCATAGCAGAGACGATCGGTGGCAGTGAAGAAGGCTTTGCAAAGTTAATGAACGAAAAGGCAGCCGCACTTGGGGCAACACATTCCCATTTTGTGACACCGCACGGCTTACATGAGGACGATCATTATACGACCGTTTATGATATGTATCTGATTTTTCAAGCAGCC
>QWCN01014309.1_pt1 | contig 10187 bp, 9 predicted proteins | sample 1972711 | NCBI WGS metagenome assembly QWCN01 (sample SAMN09866707, study PRJNA288562) | Human gut metagenome isolate term1_stool, whole genome shotgun sequencing... | isolation source: gut | host: Homo sapiens | place: USA: California | reverse complement strand
TGTTATGTCGGTTTTATCCTTTCTTCCAATCATCTGACTAAATCAGATGCCGCAATGCTCAATTCTGTAAAAGATAATTTAGACCGGGTGATCACAACCATCCAGCAGGTAAAAACAGCCAGTAATTCCGTAGTAGATGGCGTAACAGTTGTCAGGGAATTAGCAGATGAAAATAAAGAGGGAGCAGGAGCAGTCGTTGACAGTATGCAGGAAGTTTCCCAGAATAACGATGTCTTAGGCGGTAGGATCGATTCTTCTTTGGATATGACAGAAGATATTGCAAGACAGGTCAGCAACGTTGTAGAACTGACCAAGCGGATCAAAGAAATCATCGAAGCATCTGTACAACATGCAGATACCAGTACAAAAGATCTGGCTGAAGTTATGGAATCGACCAATATGATGGAACAGTTGTCTTCAGAAATAGAGCATATTTTAGGGGAGTTCCGTCAGCAGTTTGATATGGTAAAACAGGAAACAGGAACAATTGAGAATATCACTTCACAGACAAATCTGTTAGCACTCAATGCATCGATCGAAGCAGCGAGAGCCGGTGAAGCCGGAAAAGGATTTGCAGTTGTTGCAGATGAGATCCGGAATTTAAGTATGGGAACGCAGTCTTCTTCAGGAAGTATCTTAGAAGCATTAGGGCATTTAGAACATACATCAGAACGTATGACAGAGTCCGTGACAGAGATCTTGAAGCTGATCCAGGAAACACTTTCAAGTATGACAGCAGTCAATGAAAGTGTGACAACAATCGCAACAGATTCAAGAGAATTAGGCAGTCAGATTCAGGTTATTGATTCTGCGATCAGTCAGGTGGAAGTATCTAACCAGAATATGGTGGATAATATGCAGCAGGTCAGAAATATCATGGAAACTGTTACAGACGGTGTGAAGAACTCTGAAACAACAACGAGGAGCATGTTAGGCAAATATGAAGAAACATCTAAAAATGTCCTTCATATTGAACAGGTTGTTGGTAAACTGATCGAAGAACTTGGTGCCGGTGGATTTATGGGAGCAGACGATATCAAAGCCGGAATGAGTATCTGCGTGATCGCAGGTGGAGAAGATAGAAAAAATGCAGAGTTTAAGACAAGAGTCATTAAGGTGCATGATGGGAATATTCTGATCGATGCGGAATCAGCAAAGGATTTCTTTGAATCAGGAGATAAACACCAGATATATGAATTACAGGCAATTGTAGATAATGAGATGTACAGTTGGGATAATATCAGAATACATAAAGAACAGAATGTATATGTACTGTCAGTTTCCGGTAATCCAAAGGTTGTAAACAGAAGAAAATATCCAAGGTTATCGATTCAGAACAGCTGTCAGATCATACTTGATCCAGATGCAACAGCGTATTGCGGAACAATGTTGAATATCAGTGCCGGAGGATGTGCATTTACAGTAACCGATCCTGTATTTGCAGAAGCACCGGGCAAGGCAATAAAAGTAACAATCGATGATTTTAGTTTGTTACAGGGTAAACCATTAGAGGGTATCGTGATCCGGTCGACAAATGATGAGGGACGTTATGTCGTGGGATGCCGTCTGATCGAAGATAACGATGCTATCTGTGAATATGTTAAGACAAAAATGCAATAGGGCATGATGCCAGTGGATTAAAAAATACAGCTATGTATATGAAATAACATACATAGCTGTATTTTTTGTGGCCAAAACATTGCTATTCTGACCACAAGTGCAGTTTAAGATCAAAGCCTATTTTGATAACAGTGCTTTATCATCATCAAATGTTTCTCCACTAGCCTGTTCAAATTTCATAAGTAAGTCTTCTACGGTCAGTGATTTCTTTTCATCACCGGAGATATCTAAGGCTACTTGTCCTTCATTCATCATGATCAGACGGTTTCCATGAGCAATGGCATCACGCATATTATGTGTGACCATCATAGCAGTCAGATGATTTTCAGCAATGATCTTATCGGATAACTCTAATACCTTTGCAGCAGTCTTAGGATCAAGTGCAGCGGTATGTTCGTCTAATAAAAGTACCTTTGGTTTCTGCAAGGCAGCCATTAAAAGCGTTAAAGCCTGTCTTTGACCACCGGAGAGAAGTCCGACTTTAGAAGACATACGCTCTTCCAAACCAAGATCTAATTCTTTTAAGATCTCATGGTATTTTTCACGTTCTGCTTTTGTAATACCCCATTTCAGACCACGCTTCTGTCCACGTCTTGCAGCAAGGGCAAGGTTTTCCTGAATCTCCATGGTAGCAGCAGTACCGGTCATCGGATCCTGAAAGACACGACCAAGATATTTTGCACGCTTATATTCCGGCAGACCGGTGACATCTATGCCGTCAATACTGATAGAACCCTGATCGATCGGCCAGACACCGGCAACAGCATTGAGCATGGTAGATTTTCCGGCACCATTTCCACCGATCACAGTAACAAAATCACCGTCGTTTAACGTAAGGGATACACCACGTAATGCGGGTTTTTCATTGATCGTTCCAATATTAAAAGTCTTATGAACCTGATTTAAAACTAACATGATGCAGCACCTCCATTTTTGGCAGATTTCTTAAAGCTGTTTTTGGACTTCCCTTTGAGATATGGTACGGCAAGGAAAATAGCAACGACGATCGCAGAGAACAGTTTTAAGTTTTCCTGTGGCAGTTTCAGCCAGAGTACGAAGCAGATGACCAGATAGTAGATGATCGCACCGATCACAACAAATACTAAACGGGCAATGAAATTCAGGTGTTTTCTAAAAATCGCTTCTCCAAGGACTTCTCCGATGATAACGGCTGCAAGACCGATAACGATCGCACCACGTCCCATATTAACATCAGCGTTACCCTGATACTGTGCATAAAGTCCACCGGCTAAAGCAACGAGTCCGTTAGAAATGGCAAGTGCCAATACTTTTGCAACGTTGGTATTGATACCCTGCGCTTTTGCCATATTCGGGTTACAGCCTGTTGCGCGGATCGTAAATCCCTGCTCTGTTCCAAAGTACCAGTACATGATACCGATGATCACGATCAGGAAAATGATCGTAATGATAATGGATAATGGGATGTAGCGGAGAGATACGATTAAGTTAAAGTTATCTACGCTGATCGCCTGATTGGATTTACCCATGATATTTAAGTTGATCGAATAAAGGGCAATCTGTGTCAGGATACCGGCAAGAATGTCGGAAATACCGAGTGCCGTATGTAAAAATGCTGTGATGAGTCCGGCTAAGACACCTGCAGCAAAAGAAACTGCTAAAGCAGCAGCAGGCGGGCAGCCATTTAAGATCAGCATGACAGCTACCGCACCACCGGTTGCAAGAGAACCGTCAACTGTCAGATCGGCAAAATTCAATATCTTATAGGTGAGATATACACCAAGTGCCATGATGCCCCAGATCAGTCCCTGTGCGACAGAACCGGGCATTGCCCTGAAAAGGGAAAAAATGTTTAACATAGAAAAAATACCTCCATATATTTGTGTGTATAAAAATAGGAAAAAGAGAGTAATCAAACAAGTTCGTCAATTACCCTCTTTAATGATGTTTTGTTTAAAGCTGCATCTTAGTAACCTTCGATCGCAATGTAATCATCAGGAACTGTGATATTCAGTTCGCCTGCGATCGTAGGATTGTATTTCTTATCAGTTGCAGATGCATATTCAATATCCATAGTGGAAGGATCAGCATTATTTACTAAGATTTCGTAAGCCATCTCACCGGTTTTGTAACCAAGGTCATAATAGCTGATGGATAAAGTGGCAAGTCCACCTGCACAGATACCTTCTTCTCCGGCAATTACAGGAATACCGGCAGGTACAGTAACGTTTTTGATGATCTCGGTATTTGCTGCCATTGTATTATCAGTCGGTACATAGATACAGTCACAGTCTGCGATAGCATTTGTCACAACGGACTGGATCTCATTAGAATCGGCTGCTGTATATTCTTTCCATGCAATGCCTTTTTTATCTAAATATTTTCCGACTTCAGTTGCCTGATATACGGAGTTTGCTTCAGCAGAACAATATAAGATACCAACCTGTTTTACATCCGGTACAAGTTCTGCAAGCATATCTACCTGCTGGTCTAACGGTGCAAGATCAGAGGTTCCGGTGATGTTGGTTCCGGTAGAACCGTTCCAGTCGGAAATGTTCAATGCAGTTGCATAATCAGTTACTGAAGTTGCTACGATAGGGATTTCAGATGTAGCTGCTGCACATGCCTGTAAAGCTGAAGTAGCATTTGCCATGATCAGATCAACATCATCTGCAACGAAACTGGTTGCGATCGAAGCACAATTTGTAGCTTCGCCCTGTGCATTCTGAAGATCGAACTGCACTTTGTCTTTTCCTAACTTTTCGATCAATGCATCCTGAAAACCTTTTGTAGCAGCGTCTAACGCTTCGTGCTCTAACTGCTGGCAGATACCAATGTGGTATACCCCTTCATCAGATGAACTTCCGCAAGCTGCAAGACTCATTGCCATGGATGCGATGAGAATGGAAGAAAGTATTTTTTTCATCTTTTTCATAATTGGATAATCCTCCCGTAAATTTAATGAATTAAAGTACTAAATGATAGATAAATTATAATGACTGCATGGAACAAAGTCAATCCCCTAACGAAAGGAAATACTTTCTTTTTCCACGATAGTATGATAATCTGAACATATCTTTTATCTGAATTTTTTGAAGATCTTTGATGAATATCCGCAGATTCTGCCATAATCTCTTTTTGATAATGTATAAATACCGCATTACGAGCGGTAAAATTTAAAGGAAGATATATGACAATTCTAAAAAAATCATGGAAACGTCTATGTGCCATCATGACATATGCAGACGAGTGGGCTTTAGATATGCTCTATCCGCTCCGCTGTCCATTCTGTGACAAAGTGACAGAGAAAAGTGAGCCGATCTGCCCTTCCTGTCGGAAAAAAATCCATCTGACAGGAGATACTGTCTGTATGTGGTGCGGGAAACCGCTTTCAGACAAACGCACGGAATTCTGTATGGATTGTGCGAAGCATAAACATCATTTTATACAGGGAAAAGCAGTCTGGATATATGAAAAACCGGTGCCGGAATCTATTTACCGTTTTAAGTATCAGAATAAACGGGAATATGGCAGGGCATATGCAAAAGAGATGGCAGAACGGTATGGTACATGGATCAGAAAAAGGCAGATACAGGCGGTCGTACCGGTTCCGCTTCATAAGAACAGAAAGAGAAAAAGAGGATATAATCAGGCAGAGATCATAGCAGAAGAGTTAGGAAAAATCTTAGGATTGCCGGTGTATACAGATCTGTTGACAAGGGTCCGTGATACCATGCCCCAAAAGATGTTGAATCAGACAGAAAGAAAAAATAATCTGAAAAAGGCTTTTAAAACAACGAAAAGTAGTGTACAATTACAATATATTTTAATCGTAGACGACATATATACGACAGGGAGTACGTTAGATGCTGCTGCAGCAGCACTGATAGAAGCAGGCAGTAAAGGGGTATACACCTGTTGCGTGAGTATGGGCAGAGGTTATTAGGAGGAGCGTAGAATGGATGTCAGAAGTTGCAGAAATTGCGGGAGACTGTTTAATTATTTGCAGGGACCGCCGATATGTCCTGCATGCAGAAAGAAATTAGAAGATAAGTTTGAGCGGGTGAAGGATTATATCAGAGAGCATGAAACAGCTACCATGCAGGAGATTTCAGATGATAATGATGTTTCCGTAAAACAGATCAAACAGTGGGTGCGTGAAGAACGGCTGACGTTTACAGATAATTCACCGGTAGGGATTGAATGTGAGAATTGCGGTGCAATGATCCGTACCGGAAGGTTCTGTGACGCATGTAAGAATAAGATGGCAAGCAATCTTAAGAAAATGTATGAGATGCCGCCTAAAGAAGATAAAGGTGTCCGCCAGAGAGATAAGGACCGGATGCGTTTTTTGGATAAGACCTGATAAAAAGACAGCGTGGAGCTGTCTTTTTTGATATCTGGCAGAATACGTTGTGGCAATGGGACTTTTTTATGATCTTAATAAAAATCTCAAAAATTCAAAAAATTCCTATAAAACAAAAAACTTTGCAATTAGTTTCTGGTATGGTATACTATAAATAAGTATGCACTTATAATTATGAGAGTATCAAATAGCTGTATGTATTTAGACAAGGAGAGTGCCGGGAGATATGCTGAACGAAGAACGTGTCTGTGAGATGGCGAGAATGGCGATGTTTGACCAGAACGAAGGAAGTAAATGCAAGCCGATGATCTCGTATTTCCGGAAAGATTATATTGCAAAAGAGATGCTAAAGAGTTTTGTAACAGGAACCCTGTCTTTTTTTATGCTGCTTGCGCTTGGTATTGTGTATAGCATGGAGCAGTTAGTGGAGCAAATCAATTCCATTGATCTGAAACAGATATTGATTGAAAGCGTATTAGCGTATGCAGTTTTTATGGCGGTTTACTTTTTGATCACATATATTGTCTATAATGTACGTTACAGTAAGGGACGGCAGGCAGTGAAGCGATATTACCTGCATTTGAGGAAGGTAAATAAAATATATCGTGAAGAAGAACAGGCATGATCTGTCTGATACGGTTGGCAAAGTGGTAAAGTGGCAGGAGGAATAAAAGTTGACAGGGTTGTTAGAGATCAAGGAAAAACTGAAAAGTTTTTATGGAAGATATGATATATATATCAGGCCGTTGATAAAATTTTTGTTAGCGGTATGCGTGTTTGGACTGATAAATGGAAATATTGGTTATATGAGTAAAATAAATAATATACCGGTAACACTGGTATTATCATTATTGTGTTCCATTCTTCCGGTAAACATGATGATATTGCTTGCGGCGGCAGTAGTATTGGTACATTTATATGCACTGGCATTGGAGGCAGCAGTGATGGGCGCGGCACTGTTTATGCTGCTTGCTTTTATGTATTTCCGTTTTGCACCAAAAACCGGATTTTATACATTACTGACACCGGTCTGTATGCATTTTAACATCGGAGCTGTCATGCCGATGACAGCAGGACTCTTAGGAAAAACATATTCTGTAGTTTCCGTGATCTGTGGAACGATCGTCTGGTTTTTTTTATCAGGAATAAAAGAAAATGCATCAGCGTTAGGAAGCAGTGGGGAAGATGCGGCAGTCACGTCGAAATTTACAGCAATCTTAAACCAGCTGATTGGAAATAAAGAGATGTATTTAGTACTTCTTACATTTTTACTTGTAACGCTGATCGTATTATTTATCCGCAGGCTTTCCATCGACCATGCATGGACGGTGGCGATCATTGTGGGCGGACTTGTGAACTTTATAGTATTATTTACCGGATATGTTCTGCTGGGAATCTCCGGCAGGATCACAGGGCTTGTAGCAGGTTCTTTGATCTCACTTGCTGTTGCACTGATCCTTGAATTTCTCTTTTTTAATTTAGACTATACGAGGACAGAACGTGTACAGTTTGAAGATGATGAGTATTATTATTATGTAAAAGCAGTGCCAAAGATTTATGTGGCAGAAAAAGAAAAACGTGTGAAAAAGTTCAATGCGAAGGATCATGAGCGTATTACACGGAAGCAATTAGCAGAAGATATGGATATTGAAGAAGATCTTTTATAAAAGATGTGATAGTTCGCATTTTGATGGATGATAAATAGAAAATGATAGGAAGGAAGTGGAATGCGTGGAGCATATGCTTTCGATGTTTGTTACATTTAAAAATAAATATCTTACATGGATGGATCTGCCGGTAATAACCGTAGTCGATATTGTTGAGATCATCATCATAGCGTTCTTGTTTTACACTATCTTAGTATGGATCAAAAACACACGGGCATGGATGCTGTTTAAGGGTCTGATGGTCATTTTGGTATTTGTATTCCTTGCCGCTGTATTTCAGATGAATACAATCTTGTGGTTAGCGGAAAAGACATTAAACGTCGGTGTGATCGCACTTGTTGTGATCTTCCAGCCGGAACTTCGGAGAGCGTTAGAACAGTTAGGACGTAAGAACTTTTTTATAGGGCTTACTTCCCTGGAATTTGGAAAAAATGAAACCGAAAAGATCAGCGAAAAAACGATCAATGAATTAGTTAAAGCCTGCGTGGAAATGGGTAAAGTGAAAACAGGAGCATTGATCGTAATGGAAGATTCTGTGGTACTTTCTGAATATGAAAGAACCGGAATACCGGTAGATGCGATTTTGACAAACCAGCTTCTTATTAATATTTTTGAAAAGAATACGCCGCTGCATGATGGTGCGATCATTGTCCGGGGGGACAGAGTGGCAGCAGCAACCTGTTATCTGCCGCTGTCTGATAACATGGAACTGAGCAAAGAACTAGGAACAAGACACAGGGCAGCAGTCGGGATCAGTGAAGTCAGTGATTCTCTGACCATCGTAGTATCGGAAGAAACCGGTGGCATTTCTGTTGCTATGGGCGGCAGACTGTCGAGGGGATTAGATCAGGAGAGTCTGAGAAAGTATTTGAAAGTGTTGCAGAAGTTTGAACCGGATAATAAACGGAAGGGCTTACTGAAAAGGAGGCTGAAAAATGCTAAAAAAGATAGTCAAGCGGATCACGAATAATTTCGGTCTGAAGATACTTGCAGTAATATTTTCCGGCGTACTGTGGCTTGCAGTTGTGAATATAGATGATCCGAATACAACGAGAACCTTTACAACGACTGTCAGCATTGAGAACGGTGATTATCTGACAGGGATCGGCAAATATTATGAGATTGAGAACAATAGTAACACCGTAACGTTTAAAGTGAGCGGCAAACGTTCGTATTTAGAGCGCATGAGCAATACAGATTTTAAAGCGGTTGCAGATTTAGAAATGATAGAAGATATGCGCCGGGTACCGATCGAAGTGTCACCACAGCGCTATGGCGGCAACGTAACTGTGGCGAGCAAGATGTATTATTTGGAACTTTCAGTAGAAGATTTAGTTTCCAAGCCATATGTGATCTCTGTAGCAACAGAAGGAGATGTGTCGAGCCGGCACGCACTTGGTGAGATCAGTGCCTCACCGACACTCATCAGAGTATCGGGACCGGCTTCGGTAGTGGGGACGATCGACAAAGCAGTTGCAACGGTAAATGTGGATGGAATGACACAGGATATCACAGACAGTGTGATACCTGTTTTGTATGATAAAGAAGGAAATGAGGTCAACACGACAGATCTGACTTTTAACATACAAAATGTCATGGTTTCGGTACAGATCTTAGATACAAAAGAAGTAACGCTGAATTTCCAGACGACGGGAGCACTGCCGGAAGGCTATGAATATGTCGGTGTAGAATATAAACCACAGACAGTTTTAGTAAAAGGAACTTCTTCGGTTCTGAATATGATCAACAGTATCACGATACCGGAGGCAGTTTTAGATCTGACAGATGCAACCGGAGATATTAAAAAAGAAGTGGATGTATCTTCTTATCTGCCGGAAGGTGCAACATTAGTAGACAGTTCGCAGGCAAAGATCTCTGTTGTGGTGAAAATCGAAAAGCATGAGAAACGTGAATTTGAAGTGCCAACCGCAAATATCACTGTCAGCAATTTAGGCAGCCGGTATGATGTGAAATTTCTAAAAGATAACGTAAAGGTTGAACTGGAAGGACTTTCTACAGAATTAGATGCGTTAGATGCAGCTGCTTTGACAGGAAGTATTGATGTCAGCGGAATGACAGACGGGGAGCATACTGTAAACTTAGAATTAAATCTTGACAGTAAGTTTAAGCTTTCCAAAAAAGCAACAGTTACTGTAGATATTGTTCCAGCGGATAACCAGAATACACAGAGTACAGGATCGTCAGCTTCTAATAAGACGGATAAAAAAACAGAGGATAAAACAGAAAGTACAACAGAAAAAGAAGATTCTTCAAAATCAGAAGAATCCGATTCTGAAAGTTCAAAGACTGATAAAAGCAATACTACAACACAGACGTCTGCGACAGCAAATAAGACGCAGACATCTAAAACATCGGAGGATTAGGAAATGGGAAGAATGTTTGGTACGGACGGTGTACGTGGAGTCGCAGGTACAGAACTTACGATCGAGCTTGCTATGAAACTGGGGCAGGCAGGTGCATATGTCCTGACAAAAGAACAGGCTCATCAGCCGACAATCATTGTCGGCTGTGATACAAGAATTTCAGGAGGTATG
>QWCN01006899.1_pt1 | contig 10189 bp, 17 predicted proteins | sample 1972711 | NCBI WGS metagenome assembly QWCN01 (sample SAMN09866707, study PRJNA288562) | Human gut metagenome isolate term1_stool, whole genome shotgun sequencing... | isolation source: gut | host: Homo sapiens | place: USA: California | reverse complement strand
TCTCGAAGGATCGACTGGAGTGTTATCTGTCGTTATTCGCACACAGCAAGCCCACCTTCAGCTGGTTGTAGTCCTTGATGGCCGTTTCGTTCATACTCTTCTTCATCTGTCGCATGAACGCGCGAGCATTCTTCTCCATGTACGAGTTGAGCCATACCCTAACCCTAACGCACTCCCGCCGCACCCACAGGGACAGCCCATACACTGCATTTGCATACTTGCACATGTGAGAGAGATACTAGGACTCACGCCCCCAACCACCCCCAACATTCAAACGCTCCTCGTTGATCGGGTAGTTGAGTCGCGACACCACCTCGCTTCCCACGCCCAGTTCCACGTCCATCCCCGCGAAAATGTCATCCGTGGAAATCGACGAGATTACCGCGCATTCTTCGCCTTGCTCGTCCGTCACGTGAGCAGGGTTCGGAGGCGACGCGGGTGTGGGGGAGGCGGAGGGCCGGCGGAAGAGATAGCGAATGGATTGCGTGAACACCTTGTGATCCTCTTTCGCGAGGGTGTTGTGATTGATGCAGGAATGGCGGGGGTTTGCCACTTCTAGTGCTGAGATGGTGCGGTTTGGCTTTACGGTGGAGGTATTCGACATATTCGTTGACGCGCATCTTGCGGACGCGAAGACGCTCATCGGGATCGGCGATTGTGGTGACCGTCTTCTTCTTGTCGTGGAAGACGATGTTGGTCATGATAAGACCGAGAATGACATCGGTGAAGGCAAACTCCTGAAAGGAGGGCAATTCCATAATGCCGTTGACAAGTGCGTCGATCACTTCGTCGTCGTGAATAATGCAGCAGAGGCAGCAACGTAGAAAGCGACGCACACGCGACTCGGTTCGTTTTGGAGAAATGACGAAACACATGCCAACGATGGATACGACGAACTCGACGCCATTCAGCACCAATATCGCGATGATAAAGGCATAGAATCCGTGCACAGCCTCCGCATCGCCCTTTCGGCACATCTAGCGATGATCAACGAGAGAAAGGAGGACAGTGTAGCAGGCCGTGAACCCAACAATGTCGGCGATAAAGAACGAGACGAAGTGGATGTAAAAGAGAAGAATCGCATTTCTTCGCTTCTTGGAGTGGATGTAAAGGATGCACTGGATTGCAAAATGCAGGATATTTCCAACACCACTCCCCTGGATGAGTACACAATCACCCCCACTTCAAGCTACGCATAACTCACTCCTTATGACTAAAACCATCACTAAAAGAGTCAATACGGAGAACTGAATGATTGCGAATGCGGAGAACGTGAATCTACGCTCATTACACGCCTGAGGGGAATACAATGGTAGAGTCGCTTCCTCCACTTTCGTGTACGTCGACAAACAACCGATAAGCGCAAATAGAGATAGAAGACGGATGATGAGATGAAAGAACATAAGAAAGCCAATATCATCGTCGGCGACACTAATTTTACTTCCACAAAGCCGAATTGTTCCCATCTACGGAATTTGATAACGCTGGATTGATAATGTGAAATGGGAGGGATCCATCAAAGCAAGCACTTGATCATGATTCACCGAAATGCGAGTGGAACAAAAAGACAATCAGACTACGCGCTACACCACCTTACATATCTTCAGAACCAAGCATCTTGGCGACTTTACGAATGACGCTATCACGGGAGGCATCATAGCTAGACATGATGGGAGGGCGAAACGGCGTACGGCTTATCCTTGCTAGGAATCTCAATCACAGTGGGAATAGCACTATCATAGTTATTGAGAATGTGACGAATCATATCGGCGATCTATTCCCTCACTTCCACACAGAACACTCTACGCACTGGTTGATGATGATAATACCAATGTCATCTCTCTTAGACAATCTCACGAAAGCATCCTCCACCTCCTTTACCTTTGTATCTATTCGCGTTAGCATCATTGGGGAGAAGGGTACCCTTATCGACCACGAAGTAGTTCGCTCCCTTTTTGGCCGAGTGCTCACCAATTCCGGCAAGCAGCATTCCCGTCACAGTATCCTACAACGATGTACGCAGCCCTCTACACAATACCTCGTCTCCAATCACAGCAATCAGCTTTTCGTTATTCACTTCAACAGGCATCGCAAGAAGTCCAAAAGGAGTGTAATTTGACTTGAAAGGTCTCCATGTTTCTTTTACCCCTGTTTCCACGAAACCAATTCTTCCCTCCCCTTGTGCCAACAAACAGAAATGACGCAGAACAAGGTAATACGAACATCATAGAACACATAGACAAAACACAGTTACATCTTGACGGGGGTGACTTCGTATGGACGCAGCGCTACGCATCACACCAACAAAGCAACGCCACCAGCAACCGTCTCCACCGTGATGCCGTTCTTCTCCATGTACTCGGTGACCTGGGTGGGGATTTCCTCCAAAACGGCCTTGGCGATCGCTTCAGGGGACTGGTTCTCCATCTCGTTCAACGCGACGAACTGCACGATGTCGCGTGAGGCCTTCTTTCCATCGTACTCCAGACGATGCTCATCTCCGTCCAGAATCTGCCGCTCATTTCCTGTTCGCTTCCCTACCTCCATCTTCGTGAAGTCCTCGTTCCCCACGCCCACGATGATGATGGAGAGCGGCAAATCGGCTCCCCGCACAATTAGCTTAATCGTCTCGTCCATGTCGTGAATCACGCCGTCCGTAATGATCATCAGCACCAGGTACTTGTTCTTCTCCGCCTGGATTTGCATCGCGAGACTACCCGTCAATGCGCAGCATCGCTCCTACCCCAGCGCCTTGTTCAATACCTCCTCAAACAGCGTGGGTCCGGAGAAGCGGGTAGTGGAGAGCGCGTTGTGGTACGCCTCGAGAATGCCGCTAACGCCGTACAGCTCGGGATGCTCCTCATTGCGATTCAGAGCGAAGCAGTGCGAGGCGGTTCTGGAGGCGTCGAGGCAGGCGCCGAAGCCGTAGGTGGGGAAGAAGCGATCAGTGTCGTAGAACTCGAGCACTCCGCCGACCATCATGATCGCCTTCTCGTAGGAGTTGAACTGGCCTTGCGCGTACAGCGCGGCATTAGCGTAATGGAGAGAGGTGGGCGAAGTGGGATTGCCGTTACTGGCGGTGAAGTCAATGGCGACCATGAAGTTGAGATCGAGTCCGTTCTGCACGTACTGCAGGAAGGTGGGCTTGGGGATGAATGCGAAGGAGCGGATGGAGAGCGAACTGGAGGTGAGGAGGCGATGATGATGTCACCCGGGGCAAGGACCGTTGGTAAGCGGCAGATCAGTGTTGGCAGCAGCGGCGAGTTTTATGACGGAGGACTAGGAGTGAAATAGTTGGGGCGGAGGGGGACCTTGATTTGGCCTTGGAGGACATGGCTGCCGTTGGCTTTGTACTTGAAGACTTGGATGAGGATGGGTCGGTTCTAGGGTGAAACGGAATAGAAAGGACAACGAGATCGCCGTTGCAGAACATGTTCGCGGTAATCTCGAATGCACGCCAATTCCCGTTGGACACCTCGGATTTGTACACAGCAGTCAGGCCGTTCTTTTCGTCTTCGTTGAAGATCTTCAGGAAACAGCTCTTGGGCAGATTCACTCCGGCAATCTCTCCCTTCACGACACCGTTGTTGCTGCACAGTTCTTCGCACTTCACGGTGATGGAGCCACGGTCCTTGTCGTTCAGCTTCAGCGGCAGCTTGGTCGCGGACTTCTTGTGAACGATATCGGAGAGAACTGTCTCCGCGTCTCCAATCAGGTCTTGCTGCGCCAGGACAATCTATGGTTGATGTCTGAGACTGCCAAAACGGTGTTCACGTCGGCATCTTCATCCGCATCATACACAACAAAGCGAAGATGCTGAATGGACTCGAATTTGTACACCAACACCACCTTTTTCACGAACACAGGACTACGATTGACTCCCACGGACGAAGGTACGATTCGCTGTTCACCACAATCTCCGTTCTCCCAATCTCCTTCCAATCGCCGGATCCATCCTTCATAAGAACAACGATGAATGGGTCGCTCTTGCTCAGGTAATCCATCTGAGGAAGATTCTCACACTCGAATGCTAACTATTGTTTATCTACAGGACAGAGTAATACGGAAACGCTGCTTCCAGTGACCATACTGCTATTGCACAAGAGAGCGGCTTCCTCTGCACCGTTTTCTGCATGAGTCGATGTTTTGACTGCCTCTGTGGCTACACTCGATAGTGAAGTACAATTACCCATTTTGAATAGGAAGAATGAATGTACTTCGTTCAAAGAGCCGTTTCACAGCGTTCTTCATTTCCTCTTTTCAGTCCTATGAGTTGTATCTAGTATTGGATTGCATCTGGCGTGTTGTAGTATGAAACAAGAAGATGCTGCTTCATTGTGATAATCCATCCTTTTGGTGTGCTATTTGATGGTACAATAGCAAGGAGAAGGTACAACTATGCAGAGTTTTGCGGTATCCTATTGTGCGTGAGAAATCGGTCTTCTCCACTCCACTTCGAAAGAACAAAGGAGAATCCGCAACGGAATGCCAGTACATCACGTGTGCGATGATGACTCTGCGGGTGACGTCGTTTGAGTCGTCGTGACGTCATACTACGCATTGCCTTCTCACCACCATTTCTCATTCTTTTCTTCCCTCTCCTCAACAAAGGCAATTGCTCCATGTTTGGCTTCCATCTGACCGAAGTGATTGACAACCCATCTCTTGGTAGAATTCGTTCTGCAACCGTCATCCGTAGTGGAATATACGTCCAGTCTTCCCTTTACTGACGTGAAATCAGTCGCCATTGGCAACGCCTTCTATTTCTGCACCATCTTCCTGCTCATGAAGTTTATGGAGAAGCGCGAACGCTTCAACCCCAAGCGCTTCATGATAATCTACAATGCCATTTGCGTTGCGCTGGCAACCTACTGCTTCGTGGGCATGGTGAAGTATTACATTCTAAAGAAGAGCCCGTTATTTTGCAGCTCGGTCGACTTCTTCAGTGAAGATGCGAAGCACATCGCGCACGTGTTTTATATATTCTACGTACAGAAGTACTGGGAGTTTATCGACACCTTCCTCTTCATCCTGCGCAAATCCTACCGCCAGGTGACCTTCCTTCACGTGTATCACCACAGCAGCATCACTGTCGTTGTTTCCCTCTTCCTTCACTACTACCCCGCTGGAGATAACTGCATTCCGGTGTTGCTGAACTCGTTTATTCACATGCTGATGTATTCTCACTACCTGTGCTCCATTCTGGGCGTGAAGTGCTGGTGGAGATCGCTTCTCACTCTTCTGCAGCTGGTGCAGTTCGTGCTGATCACCGCTGCGAATGTGATGGATCTTGTGAAGTAGGAGTGAGAGGGTGAGACGACCTCTAGGGGAACGTGCCAGATGCCGCACTGGATGAATTGGCTCATGATTGCGTACATGGGAACGATGATCGTCCTCTTTTCCAAGTTCTTTATGAAGCGATACCTGTACTGCCGCGGAGCTGTGGTGACGAGTAGGACGAAGGATAAGAAGCCAAAGGAGATGTAGCTTGTTTGTTCAAGAAACAGGGAAACCACATACAGATAAGGAAAGAAAGACAGAACCGTTAGTAATCGGAAGCGTTGAAATTGACGTTGGTGGGAGAATCGTCGCGAATGCCAAGACCCTTGCCATACTGCAGGCAAGATCCCTCATTACTGCGCGATTTCCAGGTCAGGCGAGGAAGATCCATTCCTTCTACACGTGAGCAGAGAGAAGAACCACCGACTGCACTGATTGCAGTACATCGTAGCATGCTTGTAGATCTCTTCGTAGTACCGCTGGTAGTCTTCACAACTAACGTAGAGCGAAAAGTGGATGTTGAAGAGGAAATCCATCTCCAGCAGAGCCAGCTCCTCGGGCGGAATGCCTCCCACGCGGGCATAGTGCGTGTTCGTGTAAAAATCATCATCGAACGTCTTCGCCGCGATCACAACGCTATGGGTCAGACGGGGGCGGCACGCCTCACCTCGTTAGCAGTACTCGATGAACGGTCAGGCTGTTCACCTGAATACCGGAGCTCTGAATAAAACGATCGATGTAGATGAGTCCCAGCACGAGACACTCCACGCTGCACTTGGAATACTTGTAAATTCTGTACGTCATCGCTAGAAAGAAACGGTACCTTTCCATATAATCCCGGATCGATATGTTCGGCGCCGCTAGGGCAGTAAAGCGGGTGACTGGCTGAGATTCCACAGTCTACAATGAACCACGCTGTGCAAAAACAACCGTGTCCCCATTCCTGACAACTCCCTCGAGAATGCAAGAAAGCACATTCCTCAAACGGAAGCACGATAAATCATCCATTGTATTGAAACACGCACGAACCGCTTAAAACAACCAACTATTAAAATGAACGATGAAACTTGTTCGAAAGAAGTCGTTAAGAGCAACTCTACACAGTTAGCAGAGCATTACGTGAGAAGGAACCTACAGGTTTGCAACTCCAATAGTGATCTAAGCCTCACTTCTTGGCTACAAAGAGTGATTCCAGAGAACCTTTTTGTAAACCGAAGAATTGAGTTGCACGTACAGTGGTGTCGCCCACAGTTTGATCATCAAGGATGTCACTCAAAGCAGTCGTTCCCAGAGCGAATTCTCGGAATGATCTCACGGATTCTGTGAGCATTGCTCCTTCCATCGAAGCATGCCTTTTACCGGACTCGAGCATCCATGTCACTCTTCACCCTCACTCTCATTTGTGGCATTCATATTGCTCAGAATGCAATCTAGCACATAGAAAACAACGGCACACTCGATAACTGGAGGATACTAATTGACAGACCATCTTCATGAGTGTTCGTTATTCAGCGCATAGATTTACCCATAGTGGGAGAACCTGAACAGTAGTATCCGAACAACGGAATCACGGTTGCAAGTATGATGCGGCGAATCGTGCTTATGGAGCGTAGGCAAGCCTCCAGGAACTGAGTCGTTACAATTCTTCCATGGAAAGCGAGCAGTTTGACCTTGGTTCGTGATCGCTCCTTCCTTCACGGATAGAATCCTCTGGAGACAAGTACGCTGCGCTAAAGGATGACATCCAGCGGCTCTTCAAAAGCGTATGGGGCTTGTTTCCTGTATGAGTGTAGTACCAGTCGTTGCTGGATAGTATGGAAACAATTTCTGCTTCTTCATCGAACCGCATGTACAGATCGATTGTTGATGTAATGGTTGTGTTGGGCGTTGATAGAGAGAGACAGAAGGATGTGAAGAGGGAGCTGCAAAACGACTACAAACGAATCACAGTCATAGTGGGTGATGAAAATGACGGATAGAACCACATTCAACAGAAGGAGAACCGTTTCCTTCTATTGCATTCCGGAGGCATTCACAAGTGTGTAGTGCTGCTGTTGCATGAAGAATAGCTCATCAGACGACGATGATGAGATGAAGGATTTGATCAAGGAGCGGAGTGCTGTGCGAAGTGCTCTTCACATGGCGGATGAGTACATTGGGTTTGCTCTTCGAGACCCACTCATGGATAGTCAGGCAGCCAGTTCGCACCAATCCTTGCTCGATCAGCGCAGACGTCTTGCAAATAGTCAGCACCGCATCCTTGGTATTGTAAACCGGATCCCGGGAGTGAACTCGCTGATGCGGAGCATTCAGAATAAGAAGGGCAAGGACAATGTAATTGTTGCCGTCGTGATAGCGTTGTGTGTATGTTTTATCCTTTGGTATGCATTCCATTGATTGTGTGAAGTGCTTTGTTGGATCATTACACCTCAAATTCACCTTCCCCCACTTTCCACAGATCCCATTTTGTAGCTTCCAGACAGAATCAGAATTAGACAATCCCCTTCATCAATGAATAAGATTAGTATTCCGTTCGTGAAGAAAACCACGCGCGACTTTATCCGCCAAGTGCGCGCGGCCAAGACTGCGGCCGAAGAGAGAGCGATCATCTCCAAGGAATCCGCCATGATTCGTAACGCCTTCCGCGAGGAGGACAAGGTGAACGCCCAATCCAACATGGCGAAGCTCCTTTTCATCCACCTTATGGGATATCCGAGCTACTTCGGCCAGGTGGAGAGTGTGAAGCTGATCGCATCTCCCAACTTCAGCGACAAGCGAATGGGCTATCTGTCGCTGGTGATCCTGCTCAGCGAGGACAACGACATCTTCCTTCTCGTGACCAACACGCTGAAGAGCGACCTGAACTCCAAGGAGCAGTAGGCATGTGTGGGAAGCGTAAGGCGTAGCTACGTGGCCGGTTTGGCATTGACGGCTGCTGCGAACGTGTGCTCGGAGGCCATGGCTCGCGACATCTTCACGGACGTTCTGCAGCGGATGAACTCGACGGACCCCTTCCTGAAGAAGAAGGCGTGCCTGTGCATGGTGCGCGTGCTGTCGAAGGTGCCCGAGCTGACGGAGGATATGATCAAGTCGCTACCCACGCTCCTGGGCGATGAAGACCACGGCGTGCTGATCAGCGGTTCTCCCTATATTCTGATCTGAGTCATAGCTACTTCTCTCACATACTATATCCTGAAGAAGAACCCGGCGTACATTCCGAAATTCCGCAAGCTGGTGCCGCGCCTCATCAAGAAGATGAAGGTGATCATATCCAGCGGCTTCAAGAGCGAATACAACGTGGGCGGCGTGCCGGACCCGTTCCTCCAGGTGGAGATGCTGAAGCTGCTGTGTCTTCTGGCCACGCACGACACGGAGAGCAGCGATGCGCTGGGCGACCTTCTGGCCTTCGTAGCATCAAGATGCGGTGATGATGCGCAGATCGCGACGAAGACGGACAGCAGCTGCATGGCGGGCAACGCGGTGCTGTACGAGACCGTGAAGACCATCATGAGCATCGAGGCGGCGAGCGGGCAGCGCGTGCTGGGCGCGAACATCCTGGGCAAGTTTTTGCTTCACAGCGACAGCAACATCCGCTACGTGGCGCTCTCCATGCTGCTGAAGGCACCGCTCGCCACAGCGCCTCACCCGTAGATGGCCGAGGTGGACCACGCGGCCGTCTCGCGTCATCGCGGCACCATCATCGGCTGTCTGAAGGAGAGCGACCCGTCCATTCGCCGCCGCGCGCTGGAGGTGGTGTTCGCGCTGGTGAACCTGAAGAACGTGGAGGAGCTCGTGCGCGAGCTGCTCAACTATCTGGTGCGCGTGCGGACGGCTCATGAGGCGTAGACGGTGGCGGACGACACGGAGCGGCCGGAGCTGATCTCGCGCATCACGTCGCTGGTGCAGCAGTACGCGCCGTCGTCGCTGTGGCAGGTGGACACGCTGCTGGCGGTGCTGCAGGTGAGCGGCCGCTACGCGAACGAGGAGGTGACCTCCGCGCTGATCAGCATCGTCGGCAATGAGGAGGACGCGCTGGCCAGCTACACGGTGGGCGTGGCGACGGGGCGTAAGGCGTAGATCCACAAGCTGTTCCTGTTCGCACAGCGCGACCTGACGCAGGTGTCTCTGACGCAGGTGGCCGTGTGGTGCATCGGCGAGTACGGCGAGGAGCTGCTGGAGGACTACTACGATGCCGCGCGGCAGCAGCAGCTCGACGCCGTCAGCGAGACCGCCGTGCTGGACTTGCTGGAGCGCGTGCTGAAGACGCCCGCGGTGGACGCGATGACGAAAAGTGGGGGTGTGTGGGGGCGGTGAGGCGTAGCGATGGTGCTGACGGCGCTGGCGAAGTTGGCGGACCGCTTCTCGGAGGAGGCCTTGCCGCGCATCACGGCGCTGCTGAAGCCGTTCGAGACGTCGTGCGTGCTGCAGGCACAGGAGCGCGCGTGCGAGTACGCGGCGCTGCTGTCGGAGGAGGGCGCGGCGGTGCGCGAGACGGTGCTGGACCGCATGCCGCCGCTGGACATCGACAACGCCAAGGCGCGCCGCGCGGAGGAGGAGAGCGAGGAGAGTGAGGACAGCGACACGGACAGCGAGGAGGGCGAGTGGGCGTGGGAGGCGGCGTTGAGCGTAGGTCCGCCAAGCCTGCCAAGCCTGTCAAGGCTGCCAAGGCGGCGAAGCCCGCGCAGCCCGTGAACCTGATGGACGACCTGCTGGGGCTGGGCGCGGCGCCGGCGGGGGACTCGCTGGGCAGCGACCTCGCCGGCGTGATGGACATCCTCGGCTCCGTTACCGCGCCCGCTGCGCCTGCTGCGCCTGCTACCGACCCCATGGACTTCTCCTCCATCCTCGGCACTACGGGAACCACAGGCACCACAGGCACGAATGCCACGGCGGAATCGGAGGTGGTGGA
>QWCN01006896.1_pt1 | contig 10193 bp, 5 predicted proteins | sample 1972711 | NCBI WGS metagenome assembly QWCN01 (sample SAMN09866707, study PRJNA288562) | Human gut metagenome isolate term1_stool, whole genome shotgun sequencing... | isolation source: gut | host: Homo sapiens | place: USA: California | reverse complement strand
AAAATAAGTGTTTTTATACTAAAAATTTACTAAATAAACCAATATGTATTTGAGGAAAACTTTTATTGTTTTCCTCAAATACAAGAATTAGTCGTAGGACTTGGCTTGCAGAGAGAGCCCCTTCAAGATGAGGTTATGCCACGAGAGCCCGGAGGGTGGAGGCGTGGCCTGCTGGAATGGTAACATCAGCGAGTGGGAGTGGCAGCAGGGTACGAACGTGGCCTTGATGTACGGTTTCACGTATGACGGTGTTAATCGCTTGAAGGAGACGGCGCAGAAACAGAAGAGCGGGACGACGTGGTCGACGTTGCCGGGTAGCTACCTGGAGAGGGGTTTGACTTACGACCGTAACGGAAACATCAAGACGTTGCAGCGGACTGCGGGAGGCACGCTGGTGGATAACCTGGTTTACACGTGCACGGGTAACCAGTTGACGAGTTTGACGGAGAACGTTTCCTCCACGCTGGCGGGGGATGTTTATTCCCGTGGAAGCGTGGCGAGCGGTAGTTACGGTTATGATCTTAACGGGAACCTGACGAATGATAGCCGTCGAGCATTGGATTTCGGTTATAATGTCTTAAATTTGTTGAGTGAAGTCAAGACTGTTGGCGGCGAGTTGAAGGCAAAGTACGATTACCTTGCCGATGGCACGAAGTTACGGGTTAGGGATAACGGTGAGGTGAACGGTTTTGACTACCTGGGTTCTTTGACGTACAGGAAGAGTAGCGCGGGTTTACAACTCGAGTCGGCAAGCTTCGGGGACGGCGTGATCAGGCCGGGAGCTTCAAACGGGGGTCAAGGAGAAGTGAATTACTTCTTGACGGATCACCTGGGTAGCGTTCGTGTGATCGTTGACGGCACGGGAAAGGTGCTGGAGCGGAACGATTACTATCCATTCGGGGCGAGACAGGCGAGGTCGGACTACCCGCAACTGGCGGCGAACCGGTTCAAGTACAACGGCAAGGAGGAGCAGGTGACGGGGAATTTGGAGTGGTTGGATTACGGAGCGAGGATGTACGATTGCGGGCTGGGGAGGTGGTTTAGCGTGGATCCGTTGTCGGAAGATTATATGTCTTATAGCCATTTTGGTTATTGTATAAATAACCCACTTGTTTTGATAGATCCTAATGGAGAGTACATTACCAATTATGTTGATGAAAATTATAATTTATTATTACGAACCAATGATGGCAGTGAAGATGTTGTGATGGTGCCCCGTGATCATGTTGATGATTTTAAAAGATTTGCAAAATTTTATGATTCTGGTACTGAAGATGTTTTTAACAGTTTAGGATGGAATAGTCATTGGAAAGAAAAATTTGGATTAGCTAAATTTCAATTTACTTCCGAGGCTCTTGCGGTTTTGGAAATGTTCAATTCGAATTGGGCTCGGAAGAATGCAGTTCGTTTTTTACTAAAGCCTACATTTTGGAACTCGATACGAATGTCTTTTAGTGAATCATTGAGTCAATGGACTAATCCAGAGTTGTTGTTAATAGGTGCAAATGTAGCGATAGTTGGTTTGAATTCAATCGCTCGATTAAAAACTGAAGGGGCATTTATTGTGACAGAAAATGGGGTTATATTGCCCAAAGGAGCTAATATACCAAAACATTATATACAAAATCCATATAGAAAAGGAAGTTATGGAATAATTAAAGATGGAGTATTTCATGAAAAATTGAGGATAGATGCCGCGACTCCTAAAGGGAAGAAAGGACCTAACGTGAGCCATATTCATGTAAATGGAAGTGGGCATCATAAAACGACATGGGATTTTTAATAATTAAATTGAATGATTATGAGATTTGATAATTTTGATTGGCATGATTCTATATTAAATAGTGTAATAATAAATCGGCAGAATTTAGGATTGAATGATGTTGTTGAATTGGATATAACTTGGCCTTCTGGAGAGAGGGGAATATTGTTATTCAAGAATGTGCGTAAATGCGTAATAAATTTGAATTCAGGAATAGACACGAAAGATTGGGTTTATAATGCTTATGAAACTGAAGATGATGAAGATTTTGTATCGTACAAGAAGCAAGTCGTGAATATTTGTAATGATATAGATAAATTGAAGTGTTTTGTGATAGAAACATCAACAACTGGTAGTTTTGTGAAAATTTTTGCGATTCAAGTAGTTGAAAGGTCAAGTATTGATTTGTAAAATTTACTAAATGTTGGGGAGAATTTTTATTATTCTCCTCAAATATAGAAAAATAGTTAGTGGGGCTAGCTGACAAGTAAAGAGAGTCTCCCTTCAAGATGAAGTTACGATACGAGAACCAGTGTATTATTCTAAAAAAGTTTACTCTAAAGTTACTTTAGATGTTAACATAAAATGTAAAGATCATCGAGGAGGAAAATGAAGAACCTCCTCGATTTTTATTTTATGACGTGCTTGGTGATGAGTATGGAGACGAAGGAATCGGCCGGGTAGCCCAGTTGACAAGTTTGACGGAGAACGTTTCCTCCACGCTGGAGGGTGATGTTTATTCCCGTGGTAACGTGGCAACTGGTAGTTACACGTATGACAAAAATGGAAACATGATGAACGATAGCCGTCGAGCTTTGAATTTCGGTTATAATGTTTTCATAGTCATCCTTGGGGGGAGATGAAATTAGGCGAGTAATAGTGAGTGCAAGTCCAGAAAAAGGTTTTAAATTTTAAAATAAAGAGAGATGCAGTACGAGTATGATAAAGAAGTCGATGGATTGTATATATGGTTTGTAGATGATATCGAAAAAGAGGGAGTGTGTTATGGAGGAGAAGTTTGGCCGAAGGAGTTAAAAGATGAAATTGGTTTACTTTTTCAGAAAGATGGTAAATTATTAGGTTTAGAAGTTTTGTTTGCTTCTAAATATTTTCATCAAGAAAAACTTGATGAAATAGGGAAAGAAAGTTATAAGGATTGAAAGTTTCTGTATTATGCGGGAAAAAGTTGACTAGATTTTATAATTAACTTGGTTGGTGCAGACACATGTCATGTTGTCTGTACCAACCGAAATTTGTTTATGAAAATCCCACGAGGATTAATTTTTAATATATTTGAGAATGTTCTTTCAAGAATTGTTTTAAGATAGGTTCAAATAGTGGTGAAAATGAGGAGGATTACTTGCAACTTGCGGCGAACCGGTTCAAGTATAACGGTAAGGAGGAGCAGGTGACGGGGGATTTGGATTGGTTGGATTGCGGGGCGAGTATGTACATACTCCTTAGGGGCTAATACCCAAATGTACCTGAAATAAGTACCAAATAAGTATCAAATAATACCACTTATTCAGAGCTCATTCGAGAATCAAACGTTGCTCATCCATGCTCATATGGAGAAGCTCTGAATAATCTTCGAGTGATCGACGAAAAAGGGGTAGTTTCTCGAGAGTATCTCCATTTCTCTCGGGTTGAAATAAATTGATTTCAATCCCTTGTTTTGATATATTTTAACAAAAAATAGATACAAATTTGCTACAAATTCTCCTAAAATTATTGTATAAATTTAAACCCTGACTTTATAACGAGAAAGTGTGGGGTGTGTTTATAAAGATCAGCCGAAGAATATATTTTTTAGAATTGTATTTTTTTAAACTTCTGATTGCAATATGAAAACAATTCAAAAATTATCGAAACAGAAAAGGCGTGATCTGGAAAGTAAATCTTTTGCTGCTTTTTCTTTGCCGGAATTACTGGTGGTGTTGGTGATTATCGGCTGTTTTTGTTCCGTTGTCTTTTATGATCCGTTCGGGTTATGAAGAGTGGGTGAGTTAATACCTTCACCCGGGAGTAGGAACATAAATTGAAACAATTGGGAAATCTGCTGGAACCCGTTCTTTTCATGGGGATAGGCGGGCTTGTTATTGATGTACTTGCCGATGTGTAGGCTTGGAGGTGTCATCGGCTAACAGTAATTCGTGTTAAACTTTAAAATGAAATGCTTATGGGGAAGGATGTAGTCAGTGTCTCGTGAAAATCACTAATTGGAATTCACGGGAAGAAGTAAATACTCCAAGAGGAATTCCTTTTCTAAGGAAGACGCTTTAATTATTCAAGTACTAATGACAAATTGAAAAGAATATGAAAATTGCAAGTCTTTTTATTCTGTTTGTAATGTTGACCACCATGAGTTTTGGTCAATCAGAACTAACACCACCTTCGTCGCCCGAATCACAGGGATTGTTACGGAGTTTAAATATAAAAGTAAACAAGGGGACGGGGACTGCTGGGGTTAGTATTCCCTTGTACACGATAGCTGCTGCAGAAAATGTGAATATCCCGATAGTGTTGTCATATACTTGTTCCGGGATTAAAGTACAGGACTTGGCTTCTTGGGTGGGCTTAGGCTGGAATCTCTCGGTCGGGGGAAAAATTACTCGTGTTATCGTGGATAATGATGATTTGGTCAATGGTTATTGTAGGGGATCTGGGATACTGGCGAATAATTTTTCCTCGTGGTGGGGTACCACGAATTTATTGAGAGAAAGAGTGGACCATTGTACCTCCAAGTCTAGTTGTACCGGATGCGTTACTTTTGATGGTGAACCCGATTTGTATTATTACGAGATTCCCGGTAGGACGGGTATATTTACGATAGATCAGGATGGGAAAGCCTGGACGATACCTTATACCCCGGTTAACATCGTTTTGGATAATGATCTAAATTTCACGATTACGGATGAATTGGGAGTAAAGTATATTTTTAATTTGAAAGAATCGACAGAAGTAACCCGGTATAGCGAGGTAAAACATAATTCCGTGAATAGTATTACAAGAAGTCATATTTCAACATGGCACTTGACAAAGATAAAACCTCTGTCGGGAAACGAAGTCTCTTTTGATTATCTTCGTGGTGGTGAAATTAGTTATTCCAATTATAATTATTATCGTAAAAACAATGACCCTATAATTGATAAATCAATACAATACAGGTCGTCTCCTTATTATTTGCAGTATATTACTTGGGGAAATGGAAAACTTAGTTTCACATCGCAAGCCGGAGGTCATGAACTTCCTAATGGCCGACAATTGAATGAAATAACAATTGTTTCAAACCTGGAATATCTGAAATCGATCAAATTTCTGTATTCTTATTTTCAATCGACTTCTGGGTATAAGCGTCTAAAATTGATCGAGGTGGATGAATCAAATTCAACAAGTAAATTGATGCTGGGTAAATTCGAGTACAACACGTCACGAAACTTACCAGCCAGGGATAGTAAAGATTTTGACCATTGGGGATATTATAATGGGAAATCGAATACCACGTTTTTCCCCACGGAAGGAGCGGATAGATCTCCATCTTTCGCTCACACGACAGCAAATATTTTAACTAGGGTTTATAATAATCTTGGTGGGTACGTGGATTACGAGTACGAAAATAATAAGTTGATTAATGGCTCTATCGTGGGTGGGGTTCGGGTTAAAAATATCAAAAGATACGATGGCGCCGGTAATTGCCTTACCACGAATTATTCCTATGCTAATGGTTCCGGGGTGATAATCTATAGTAATAATGATTATACGGATAATTGGAATACCGGGGGGAAATTTTGTTACCTCCATGATGATAAAAATACGAGTGTTTATTACTCTACGGTTACCGAAACTTTAAGTAACGGTTCAAAGATCGTTTCTAGTTACACGGATTTGATGGATGGACCCGACGAACCCTCTATGCGCCATATTAATCGAATAGAAAGCGAAGGAATAAGTAATGACGCTCCCACGGTGTTCCCGAACTCGTCGAGGTTCTGGAGGAGAGGGTTATTAAAAGAAGAAATACAATACAGTTCTACGAGGCAGGAAGTGAAGAGGGTGCAATATAAATATGAATTCAAGAAACATGTTCGGAAAGAGATTAAAGGATACTATGTTCATGAATATAATATGCCAACCGGGGCGTTGTTGTCTAACTTGATTGTTTATAGTTGGTTGTCAGAACCTATATATGTTGACTCGGTGAGAATAACAGGGGTTGATATTCCCACGACAGTCACGAAGTATACGTATGATCCGACTTATTATTTGCCTGTAGAGGAAAAAGTGGTTTACGATAGGGGGGATACGTATCGTGTAAAGACGAAATACCCGTTTAGCTTTCAAGCTCAAGGTAATCTTTCGGGAATCGTGGAAAGTAACACGTTAGATGCGTTACTTCAAGCCGGAGTGCTGGCAAAGCCTATTGAGAGAATAAAGATCAAGAATGATAAAGTTATCGAGGGAAAATTACTCTTGTATAAATTAGTCTCGAATGATAAGAATGAAAGATTGCCGGTTTTGGCAAAGAGTAAAACTCTTGCATCCGTGCCGATTGATACAACTGATTTCTCCATGTCGGGAATCAACTCTTCCAAGAATTTTTATCACGATAATCGTTATACTCTTGTGGATTATTATGATCATTACGATGGAAGATTAAACCTGACAAGTTTTCATAAAGATCAAGGTTCGGCAGAATCCATGATATACGGTTATAATTTTTCTTTACCCGTGGCTATGGTGAAAAATGCAGTGTATCATCCGAGAAGTACAACCCGGGAAAATCAGGTATTTTATACCAGTTTTGAAGATGAAACAAGTGCGACAATACTTAAAACGGCTAAAACGGGAAATAAGGTTTACTCTCAAAGTTACACGATCAATCTTTCGAACTTTAAACCGGGATCGTATATTTTATCTTACTGGAAAAAGTCCGGTGAAAAGTGGGAACTCGTGGAGCAGGAACTGACGGTAGCGTCTTCCACCGCCAGCTACACGATTAATAGTTCATCGTACCCGATAGATGAAGTTCGGATAATGCCCCGGAATGCCATGATGACAACATACACGTGTATTCCCGGAGTCGGGTTAACCTCAGAAATGGATACGAATGGTAATACGATGTATTACGAGTATGATGTGTTCGGACGTTTGTTGCGAGTTCTTGATGATGATCGGAAAGTGGTCAAAGGATACGAGTACTTTATTAAACCATTTTGAATTGTGGCTACTGGAAATAATTATTGTACAAGTTTTAAATGAACAAAGGTATGGAATACTATAGATATATAATAAAACTTTTAAGGTGCATTTCTCTCGCATCAATATTGTGTTTTCTGATAGTTTTCGCGGAGGCTCAAATTGTCGTGCCTGTTTCGGAATTTGGAAGTAACGTTTTTGAGGTGAGCGATGCCGGTGGATATTGTGAAGTTGATTTTAAAACATATGGAAAATCGAACGGTGAGTTGATGAAGGTGTTGAAAGATTTCGTGAATTACGAATTGGAAGAAAGTGAAATAACATGGATCTTGGTGTTGAATTTAGTACTTGATGATTATAATGTAGAGGGAGATTATTACTCGGGAACACTTGTTTTTGGTGTCAGGCCTAATCCGACTTATGAAGCACGACAAATTCTATTGGATAATGGGAGTGAAGATGGTGCATTAATTATTCAATCCAAGAAAGTCGATCCGGTTACGCTCTTTAACGTTACCTCGGATTGTGAACCTTTCAGTGCATTTCCCGGGCGTAAAACACAAGTAACGTTGAGCGGTTCTCAGGTAGGAGTGTCTTATTATATAGATAATGACACGATACAAGGTACCGGATTTCCCATAACATTCGAGAAAGTATTTACGGAAGGGGTTTATTACGTGAGAGCCAAGAAGAAAGGTTATGGAGAGAGAACGATGAACGGGAATATAAATATATCTTATTTCCCATTTTTAAAAGCAGGTTTATGTACGAAACAAAATGATTTGGAGGGAATTCTCCCTCCGATAGGTCCTATAAGACCGGGATGTGGCTTTTATGTGGAGAAAGTGTCTTTTATTGATTTAATGAGTAAGGATCAAAAAAGACAATTGGACAAGATGATACAAGAAATCAACATGGGTAAGTCTACTTGTTGTCCGGGATTCAAAATTCGAAGAGTCAACAATGCAATTCACTTGATGTCTGGCCCAAATATTAAAGGAGTGGAATGGGAGAGCGAAGTGTTTCTTTCCTTGGATAATGGAACAGGAGGAAAACAATATCGCATTTGGGCTCTAATGGAGCCTACCGTTTATCCTATTGAACGTTATCAGTTGTTGAAAGGTGATATGTATGGAGATCGTTATTCGTTAAAATTAGATGGAGCCCAGCTAAGTGTAGTATATAGACTTTTTCGGGATAGTGTTTTTGTAACGGAGCGAATTGGTACTCTTGAGCCAGTGGAATTTGAGGATCTTTCAGGAGGTGGGACATATCACGTGGAAGCTCATTATTGGGATACAATCATACCGATGAACGGGAGTCTTTATGTGGATAAGAATGTGGGGGGTGCTAATTACGTGAAAGAGAGCGTGTATGTTAATGAAGAAAACCCTGTTTCGACGTATGTTTATTATGATGGTTTAGGGCGGGAAATTCAGCTTCGGCAAGAAGATAATTCTGTAGGTGGCTATGATATCATACAATCTATTGTTTATGATAGTACCGGACGTGTTTCCAAGAGTTATTTGCCTTTTAGCGTGCGGGAGAATCAAGGGTATCGGAAATTTGCCCTCTCTGAACAAGATGAATACTACACGAATAAGTTTGGGGTAAATCATTACGCTTATTCTGAGACGAAGTATAATAACCGTCCCGAAGATCAAATCGTGGAGCAAAGTTTTTACGGGGAAAAGCTTAAAATGGGTAGCGGACATACCGTGAAAACCAATGTACGACAATATACAACCGGGGATAATGTAAAAAAATACGTGCTTGATGGATCTTCTGTTAAGCTGGAGGGAAATTACTCGTACCGTGAACTTATCGTGAAACAAGTAACTGATGCCGAAAACGTGAAGTACACGGAATATTACGATTTCCAGGGGAATTTGATTTGTAAATCTCAGGATGAGGTAAAAACATATTATGTTTATGATGATTTAAACCGTCAACGTTATATCATATCTCCTTTGCAAGATGCCGAGTTTACCTCCGGGACAAAAACATTGGAACAGCTATCGAAGTTATGTTATTACACGGAGTACAACGAGCTGAACAAACCGTATAAATTGTATGTACCGGGAGCGGGTTGTACGATTTATCTTTACGATAAGCGAGGACGGGCCGTTTTGGTGCAGGATGCAAGAATGCGAGCCGAGGGTAAATGGTTATTTACCAAGTATGACGAGATGGATCGCCCGGTGATCACGGGAACATGTTCCGGCACGGAGTCCGCTCACAAGACAGGCTTGGCGGGACAGTTCGTTTTCGGAGAAGCGCGAGGAACCGTCCTTCACGGTTACACGAATAACACCTACCCCGTCGTGGCGAACGAGAACGATTGCCTGACAATCACCTATTATGATGATTACGCGTGGGCTGGAGCCAGTGATATGTCATATTTCCCGTCGGAATCGCTGGGAGCGGAGAAATCCGAGCGGGTGAAAGGTTTGGTCACGGGAGTTAAAAACAAGGTGTTGGGAATCACCGGTAACACGTGGTTGAAAACGGTTACTTATTTTGACAAGAAATACAACGCTATCCAGACCGTTAAACAGCTCTACCCCTCGGGAGTGGAGATCACGTCTAACCTTCATAATTTTGGCGGCGACGTGACCCGGATCAAGGTGAAGCAGACGATCGGGAGCGTTGTCAACGAGTATAACCGGTATTTGGAGTATGACAATCTTGGACGTTTAACTCGTGTAAAACAACAAGTGACGGGCGATAACGCTAATGGACTCGTGACGCTATCAAGTTACGAGTACGACGACCTGGGTCGGGTTTCCCGGAAAATGCTTCATAACGATCTAGACACGACAACATACACGTATGACATCGCCGGGCGGCAAGTTGCAGCCCGTTCAAGAAATTTCTCGTACGAGGTGGGATTCGAGCATGTCGAGACCGGGTTGTCGGGTAAGGTCACTCCCCGTTACAACGGTAACGTGAGTCATGTCAAGTGGGGAAACGGTAGTAATGTCACCGACTTGTATAGTTATAATTACGATTCTTCAAGCCAGTTAACCGGGGCTCACCTTTACAAGAAGTCGGGTACGACCTGGAATGCCCATTCGGGCTTCGCGGAGAAAGACATCACGTACGATCTGAACGGTAACCTGACATCACTAACTCGCACGAGTTCAAGTGGAGTCGCCTCGTCATTGTCTTACACTTATGACGGTAACCAGGTAAGCAAGATAAATAACGGATCATCGTACGCTTATGATGCCGG
>QWCN01006889.1_pt1 | contig 10209 bp, 9 predicted proteins | sample 1972711 | NCBI WGS metagenome assembly QWCN01 (sample SAMN09866707, study PRJNA288562) | Human gut metagenome isolate term1_stool, whole genome shotgun sequencing... | isolation source: gut | host: Homo sapiens | place: USA: California | reverse complement strand
CCTCAAGACCTTCCAATATCTGAATTTCATCTGCGCCGTATTCATGCTGTACTTTTTCTGTACCCATTCTCAGTCCTCCTAGTTTTCTTTCGTTACCTGCCCGTTCTGGACATGGAACACTTTGTTTATTGAAAAGCGGTGATTTACAAAATCCTCAACACCCGTACAGGTAATCAAAGTCTGTATATCATGTATGCTGTCTAACAAATAGTTTTGCCTGTGTTTATCAAGTTCAGACAATACATCGTCAAGTAAAAGTATCGGGGTGTCATGTGTTGCCAGTTTGACCAGCTCGATCTCCGACAGTTTCAAAGACAGGGCAGCCGTTCTCTGCTGTCCCTGGGAACCATATTTGCGGATGTCCATATCACCGATCAGAAAGCCGATGTCGTCCCTGTGCGGCCCCACCGTTGTACTCTTCATCCGCAGATCTCTCTCCCGGTACCGGTTCAGTGCCTGTTCAAATGGCAGATCTCCCGTACTTGGCTCGTATATGATCTTCAGGCTTTCTTTACCGCCGGTCAGTCTCTGGTGAATCTTTGCAATGATCCCATTGATCTGTTCGACAAATTCTTTTCTTCTGGCAATCAGCCTTTCCCCATATTGTACCATCTGCAGCTCCCATATTTCCAGTGTATCCGAAAGATCTTTCTTTCCGCCGAAACTGAGCTCTTTCAGCAGATGGTTTCGCTGATTCACGATCCGGTTGTAATTCGACAGATTATTCAGGTACACCTTATCAAGCTGCGAAAGCTCCAGATCTATGAATCTTCTTCTCTCTGCCGGCCCGTTCTTGATAATGTTCAGATCTTCCGGCGAGAAAAATACAAGATTCACAATTCCGAAAAGTTCGCTTGCTTTCCGGATCGGCATCTTATTGATGGCAATCCCTTTCGGACTGTTCTTCTTCAGGTGCATATCGATCTGATAACTGATTCCGTTCTTTTCCACCACGGTTTCGATGTGTGATTCATCCTCGCCGAAACGGATCATATCCCTGTCCTTCGACCCGCGGTGGGACTTGGTCGTTCCGGACAGATACACAGCCTCCAGAATATTCGTCTTCCCCTGGGCATTGTTCCCGTAAAAAATATTCGTAGAACCATCAAACTCCACATTCAGAAGATCATAATTTCTAAAATTCTTTAATTTCAGGGAATTAACCTTCAATTCTGATCTCTTCTCCGTCAAATAATACAACATCTCCGCCGTATAACTTACGTCCGCGGCGTGTATCTGTCTCGCCATTTACCATGACAAGACCTTCCTGGATCACTTCTTTGGCTTCTACTCCGGATTCCACCATTCCTGTAGCTTTCAAAGCCTGTCCAAGCTTGATATATTCATCTCGTAATCTAATTGTCTCCATATGTCTCGCATTCCTCTCCCGGGATTCTCCCATATCTTATAAGCATAACTTATAGATAAATTTTATCAGATCAGCCAGGCTATATCTGATCCATCTATCATAAAGCGTTCTGTTGTATGCATTTTGTTGTATTTTTATGCATATTTTTTCTGTTTTTAGTTGCTTTTTATTATACTTATTGCTAAATCTTTTTGCAAGTATTCCTGCGTTTTTTGTTTTATCTTTTAATCTTCTTCCAGATACTCCATTCCCGTTTATGCTGCAGCATTAAAGTTAACAGGAAGGATCAGGTAAATATAGCTTTCTTCATCATCTTTGATGAAGCAAGGTGCTTTCGCATTCATCAGATAAATTGTTACTTCTTCGTCGTCGATAACACGAAGTGCATCGATCAGGAATTTCGGATTGAATCCGATCAGCAGATCTTTTCCCTCTTTTGTGATCATGATCTCTTCATTCATAGATCCGATCTGGGATTTGATCTTTAATTCCATAAGTTCGTCACCGATATTGATGATGATTGGTTTCTTGTCTCCTTCTTTTACCAGAAGTGTTGCTCGGTCGATACAGTTGAGCAGCTCTTTTTTATTAATTCTGACTTTTGTCTCATAATCATTTGACAACATCTGATCGATTCTGAAATATTCGCCTTCGATCAGACGTGATACAACGATCGTGTTATCAAATTCGAACACGATATGATTCTTTGTATATGAAATCGATACCACATTTTCAGCCTCACCCGAAAGGATCTTACTGATCTCGATCAGTGTCTTTCCAGGTACAACAAGCTTTCTGTCAGCTACGCTTTTTTTCAATGGCACTTTTCGAATGGAAATTCTGTGTCCGTCCAGCGAAACAACTTTCAGAATATTATCACTGATGTCGAACAATTCTCCAGTCATAAGTTTATTACTTTCACTGTCAGAAATAGAGAAAATTGTCTGACGGATGACTTCTTTCAATGTGAATTGAGAGACTTCTATAGAATCTTCTTTCTCAATAATTGGTAAGTAAGCAAATTCATCGCCAGGTTTACCGGCAATATCAAATTTTGCTTTTTCACATGTGATGACTGTCTGAAGATTATCTAAAGTTTCGATCGTTACTTCATTATCCGGAAGTTTTCTAACGATCTCTGAAAAAATCTTTGCATCGATAGCGATCATTCCGCGATCAATAATGTCTCCGGAAATTTCTGTCTGGATACCAAGTTCCATATCATTCGCTGTTAATTTGATAATATCTGTTGTTGCATCAATAAGAATACATTCAAGGATTGGCATTGTTGTTTTAGATGGAACTGCTTTGGAAACAATACTGACACCTTTGACCAGATTGGATTTACTGCAGGTAATTTTCATATGTGTATAACTCCTTTCGCACGTGTGTGATAGATAAATAAATAAAATAGTTTCCGCCTCAGCCGTATTAGGGGATGTGGAAAAGAGGAAAAGTGCCTCTAGCCCAGTGTTTGCAAGGAATTTTGGCTTTGAAAACTTTGTGGAATTCGACTGGATTTTATGTGGAACGACTGTTGAAAACTTTTTCGTTTCTAAAGACAGATGTAAAATCCCTGGGGGTTTTCCCAAGGCTGTCCCATAGTTATCCACATGTCAGACGCAGATTTTCCACATAGTTATTCACAGGCCAAAATGGCAAAATAAGGCTAAGCCGGATTGATTTTCTTCTTTATAATATTAATAGTGTTAGAAAGAGTCTCGTCCGCCTTTAATTCGTTCTCGATTTTCTCAATCCCATGCTTGATGGTAGAGTGATCCTTGCCCCCAAGAATGACACCGACTGCTTTTAATGAAGTTTCTGTCATATTTCGGATCAGATACATGGCAATCTGGCGCGGAAATACGATCTCGGCGTTACGTTTATTCCCTTTCAGATCAGGAATAGATACACCAAAATGTTCGGAAACGATGTCCAAAATCAGTTCAGGCGTAACTTCTCTGCGATTATCCGAAGAAATGATATCTTTTAAGGCCTCTGCTGCAAGGGCAATATCGATAGAACCGGTGTTGTTCAGTTTATAAAGAGCAATCAGTTTATTAAGAGACCCTTCAAGTTCTCGGATATTTGTCTTAACGTTCGTTGCGATATATTCGAGTACATCATTCGGAATATTGTATTTTTCCAGATGATCCAGCTCGATCTTCTTCTGTAAAATCGCCATACGGGTTTCATAATTAGGTGATGAAATATCAGCAATCAGACCCCACTCAAAGCGCGTACGAAGTCTGGCCTCCAAAGTTTCAATATCTTTCGGCGGCTTATCAGACGATATGATGATCTGCTTTCCGGATGTATGCAGATGGTTAAATGTGTGGAAGAATTCTTCCTGTGTACTTTCTTTTCCGATAATGAATTGGATATCATCGATCAAAAGTACGTCATTATTACGGTATTTATCGCGGAATTTCGACATTGCGGACTCGTTTCCGGCGGTTTTTCCGTTTTTGAGAGCTTCGATCAGCTCATTGGTAAATGTCTCGCTGGTTACATAGAGGACTTTTTTCTTTGGATTCTTGTCCAGAATAAAATGTGCAATTGAGTGCATCAAATGAGTCTTTCCAAGTCCAACACCTCCATATAAGAAGAGGGGATTGTATACTTCTCCCGGAGATTCGGCTACAGCAAGGGAAGCTGCATGGGCGAAATTATTGTTACCGCCAACAACGAAGGTATCAAAAGTATACTTCGGATTAAGCCCGGCTTTTTCCGCAGCACTTTTGCTTTTTTTCTTCTGATTTGCTTCAATGGCCATATTCTGAATCTCGTTCAGTCTGTCATCATCCTCGGAAATGAAGACAACTTCATATTCAGTTCCAGTAATCTCCGCAATACATACTTTTAATGGAAGCTGATATTTTTTTTCAATATATTCTACACTCGCATTCATATTTACTAATATAAATACGGTATTGTCTACGACATCGTAAACTTTCAATGGTTGGATCCACGTATTGAACGATACATTGGACAACTCATGTTCGACCCTGAGATGTTCGATAATTTCAGGCCATTTTTCCTTTACTGTATTCATCATATTTACTCCTAATCTGTCTGATTCGCGGATTTTCACCTATAAACCCACTCTTCTACATTGTACATCAAAAAGTTGCTTTAGGCAATCTTTTATCGCTATGCTTTGGCAACTGGCAGTTTCTCTTGATGTAGATTTGAAATATGTGGAAAACTCAATCCCAATTATCAACACTTGTAAAATGCGCATGAAATGGGGAAAAAATCTAAAAAAATATATGATTTCCACACGTTATCCACAAAAATCCACAAAGTTTTCCACAAAATGTGGATAAATATATTTTTAAAATTTAAGGAATAGCTTGACGTAGAGCGGTTTTTTTTATATAATCAAGGCTGATGTCTTATGAAAATTAGGGGGCAAGCCCCTTGGAATAAAATAAGGAGGTGGATATCCATGAAGATGACATTCCAGCCAAAGAAGAGACAGAGAGCTAAAGTACATGGCTTCAGATCTAGAATGAGCACAGCAGGTGGAAGAAAAGTACTTGCTGCAAGAAGAGCAAAAGGAAGAAAGAAATTATCAGCGTAGGCCGCATATATGTGGCCTTTTCTTCTACTCAGAAAAATTAGGAGAATAAGACAATGAAGTATTCCGAATCACTGAAAAAGAACAAAGATTTCCAATATATATATAGAAAAGGGAAATCTTACGCCAACAAATATCTGGTCATGTATGTACTGGAAAATGGGACAAGTCAGAATCGATTAGGAATATCTGTAAGCAAAAAAGTAGGAAACAGTATAGTACGGCACAGATTAACAAGATTAATCCGAGAAAGCTATAGACTGCAAGAAGAACGATTCAGATGTGGATTAGATATAATTGTTATAGCAAGAATAGGCGCCAAAGGAAAAGATTATAAAGATATTGTCGGCGCAATGCTCCATCTGGGTCATCTTCATAAGATTATAGATGAGGGGTAACGTATTATGAAGAAGATTCTGCTCACTGGTATCAGATTTTATCAGAGATATCTGTCTCCGATAAAGGGCGGTTCCACCTGTAAATTTTATCCGACCTGTTCTCAGTATGCGAAAGAGGCAATTGAGAAATACGGCGCATTAAAAGGAGGACGACTGGCGGTGTGGAGAATTCTGCGTTGTAATCCGTTTACCAGAGGAGGTTACGACCCTGTTCCTTAAAAAGATTACAACTACATATGGAGGAAAAAATTATGGTACCAAGTTTACTGACTGCCGCTAACTGGCCGATTGTCGGACAACTTTGCTGGATTCTGGGTAAGGTAATGAACTTTATCTATAATTTCCTGGACAAATGTCTGCCAAGCGATAGCGGGCTGGTAGGTCTGTCGATTATTCTGTATACGATTTTTGTGTATACATTATTACTTCCACTTACGATTAAGCAGCAGAGAACATCCAAGATGTCTTCTGTTATGAATCCGGAGATTCAGGCTATACAGAAGAAGTATAAAAATAAGAAAGACCAGGCGTCCATGATGAAACAGCAGGAAGAGATTCAGCAGGTGTACGATAAATATGGTACATCGATGTCAGCAGGATGCCTTCCGTTACTGATTCAGATGCCGCTGTTATTTGCTTTGTACCCGGTTATCTATAATATCCAGAAATATGTTCCGGAGATCAAGACAGCTCCAAAGGCTGTAAATGTATTCCTGACACTTCCGGATCTGACTATCTCACCTATGCAGATGATCAAGAACAGCGGAAGCTATGGTTTCCCGGCAATCGTGATCATTATTACTGCGATTTTACTTCCGGTATTATCAGGTCTGACACAGTATGGAAGTATCAAGCTTTCACAGGCTATTTCAGGCCAGCAGCTGGACAAAGATAACCCGATGGCGTCTACAATGAACACGATGAATATCACAATGCCACTGTTTTCGGTATTTATGGTATTCTCACTTCCGACAGGTATCGGTCTGTACTGGATCGTCAGTGCGGTAGTACGTTGTGTTCAGCAGGTATTTATCAATAAGCACTTAAGCAAGATTTCTGTAGAAGAGATTCTGGAGCAGAATAAGGAAAAGGCTGAGGAAAAACGTGTAAAACGTGGCGAGAAGAATGAACGTATCGCAGCAATGGCTCAGACGAATACCAAGAATATGAACAATCAGAACCAGAAGAAGAGACAGAGTACATCGAACCTGAGTGAAAAAGAAAGAGAAGCCAAGGTAGAAAACGCACACAAGAAAGCTGAAAATGCGAAGAAAGGAAGTCTCGCATCAAAAGCAAACATGGTGAAGAAATTTAACGAAAATGATTAGGGGGCGCTGTCATGGAGGATTACATTACTGTATCGGCAAAGACATTGGACGATGCGATCACCGAAGCGTTAGTTCAGTTAGGTGTAACAAGTGATCGCTTAGATTATATTGTTGTTGAAAAAGGAAGCGAAGGTTTCCTTGGAATCGGAAGAAAGCAGGCAGTAATCAAAGCCCGCAGAAAACGAGAAGAAAAACCGGTTGAAGAGACAGTGGAAGAAAGTAAAGTTGAAACACCGGTAAAAGAAGAAGTAAAACCAGAGAAGAAGACAGAGAAGAAGTCGGCAAAAGAGCATTCTCATACAAAGAAAAATGTAAGAGAAGAAAAACCGGAAGTAAAATCTGAGCCAAAGAAAGAAGTAGAACTTGCAAAAGTTGAACCACAGACGATCGAGACATGTGAAAAGTTCATTTACGATGTGATGAATGCAATGGGCATGGATGATGTAAAAGTTACATCTGTTGTAGATGAAGAAGGAGCACTTTCCATCAATATGGAAGGAAGCAACATGGGTATCCTGATCGGAAAACGCGGACAGACACTTGATTCTCTGCAGTATCTTACAAATCGTGTTGCCAACAAGATGCAGGATGGCTATGTAAGAGTGAAACTCGATACAGAGGATTACAGAAGAAGAAGAAAAGAAACACTGGAAAATCTTGCAAAGAACATTGCAAGCAAAGTAAAGAGAACAAGAAAGACAGTTTCTCTTGAGCCAATGAATCCATACGAGAGAAGAATCATTCACTCTGCGCTGCAGTCTGACCCGGCAGTATCCACACACAGTGAAGGTGAAGAGCCGTACAGAAGAGTTGTGGTAACACTGGTAAGAAACAGAAATAATCGATAATTAAGAGACAGGGGTCTTTAAGCGGCCCCTGTCTTTTTTTCACTCAAATGTATATTGGAGGAAATTATGGAACAATTATATAACTCCACGATTGCCGCAATATCTACGGCAATGAGTAATTCGGGAATAGGAATTGTACGAATGAGCGGACCGGAAGCATTTCAGATCGCAGACCGGGTATATAAGGGGAAAAAAGAGAAAAAACTATGTGATCAGAAGTCACATACCATTCATTATGGATATATTGTTGATGGAGAACAGGTAATTGACGAGGTCCTGGTCATGCTGATGCGCGGGCCGCACAGCTATACCGGTGAAGACACGGTAGAGATCAACTGTCACGGCGGTGTCTATGTGGTAAAACGAATTCTCGAAGTCCTGATCAAAAACGGTGCACGCCCGGCAGAGCCGGGGGAGTACACTAAGCGTGCATTCCTGAACGGAAGACTGGATCTTTCGCAGGCAGAAGCAGTTGGTGATCTGATCGCATCGCAGAACGAATATGCATTGCAGAGTTCGGTAAGCCAGTTAAAAGGAAATATCAAAGATAAGATTAGCGAAATGCGCGAAAAGATCCTGTATCATACTGCATTTATCGAGACTGCACTGGACGATCCGGAGCATATCAGTGTTGACGGCTATGGAGAAACACTGAAAAAAGTCGTCGATGAGATCATGGAAGCAATGAAAAGATTGCTAGATAGCTGTGATGATGGTAGGATTATAAAAGAGGGCGTACGCACAGTCATCCTCGGGAAACCGAATGCGGGAAAATCCTCTCTGTTAAATGTACTTCTCGGAGAAGACCGGGCAATCGTTACTGATATTGCCGGTACGACAAGAGATGTACTGGAAGAACACCTGAATCTGAAGGGCATTTCCTTAAATATTATGGATACTGCCGGTATCCGTGATACGGAAGATGTGGTGGAGAAGATCGGTGTTGATCGTGCGAAAGAATATGCGGACAAGGCAGACCTGATCCTGTATGTGATCGATGCATCCAGACCACTGGATGAAAATGATGCAGAGATCCTGCATCTGATCAAAGGCAAACGTGCGATCATCCTGTTAAATAAATCCGATCTGGATATGCAGGTGACAAAAGAACAGGAAGAACTGCCGGAAGAATTTCCGGTGATCGAGATCTCTGCAAAGAATGTACAGGGAATCGAAGAGCTGGAAGATACGTTAAAGGAGATGTTCTTCCAGGGAGAACTGACATTTAATGATGAAATCTATATTACAAATGTGAGACAGAAAACAGCGCTTCAGGATGCATATGCTGCACTGGAACGTGTGAATGACAGCATTGCCGCGGATATGCCGGAGGATTTCTATTCGATCGACCTTATGGATGCGTATGAAGCTCTCGGTAATATCACCGGCGAAACGATAGGAGAAGATTTGGTTAATGAGATATTCAGCAAATTCTGTATGGGAAAATAAAGATAAATATGATGTCGTAGTCATCGGTGCCGGCCACGCAGGTTGTGAGGCAGCACTGGCGACGGCGAGACTGGGCTTTCAGACACTGGTATTTACCGTAAGTGTGGACAGCATTGCGATGATGCCTTGTAATCCGAATATCGGCGGAAGCTCGAAAGGACATCTGGTAAGAGAGCTGGATGCCCTTGGCGGAGAGATGGGAAAGGTCATCGACCGTACATTTATCCAGTCAAAAATGTTAAATAAATCCAAGGGTCCTGCGGTACATTCGCTCCGTGCACAGGCGGACAAAGCAGTGTACAGCAGAACGATGCGCCGCGTACTGGAGGCTCAGGAGAACCTGGAGATCAAACAGGGAGAGGTTGCCAATCTCCTTGTGGAAGATGGAAAGATCACGGGAGTGCAGACATTTTCCGGTGCAACATATCACTGTAAGGCGGTTATCATCTGTAGCGGAACTTACCTGAAAGCACGATGCATTTATGGTGATGTGAGTCAGTATACAGGCCCGAACGGACTGCAGGCGGCCAATCATCTGACTGACTGTCTGAAAGAACTGGGCATTAAAATGTACCGTTTTAAGACAGGAACACCTGCCAGAGTAGACCGGAAAACAGTTGATTTCAGCAAGATGGAAGAACAGTTCGGAGATGAAAGAGTGGTACCATTTTCATTTACCACGAATCCGGACGATGTGCAGATCGACCAGGCATCCTGCTGGCTGACTTATACAAATGAGACGACACATGAGATCATTCGTGCCAATCTGGACAGATCGCCGTTATATTCCGGCATGATCGAGGGTACGGGACCGAGATATTGTCCGTCTATCGAAGATAAAGTGGTAAAATTTGCGGACAAAAAACGTCATCAGATATTCCTGGAACCGGAAGGGCTGGAGACGGATGAGATGTACATCGGCGGAATGTCAAGTTCGCTGCCTGAAGATGTACAGTATGCAATGTACCGCAGTGTTCCGGGACTGGAGCATGTGAAGATCGTGCGGAATGCGTATGCGATCGAGTATGACTGTATCGATGCGAGACAGTTAAAACCATCACTGGAATTCCGCAATATCAGCGGCTTATTCAGTGCCGGTCAGTTCAACGGAAGCTCGGGCTATGAAGAAGCTGCCGCACAGGGCCTTATAGCGGGCATAAATGCCGCCAGAAAGCTGCAGGGCAAGGAATCCTTAGTGTTAGACCGCTCAGAGGCTTATATCGGCGTTCTGATC
>QWCN01006875.1_pt1 | contig 10225 bp, 6 predicted proteins | sample 1972711 | NCBI WGS metagenome assembly QWCN01 (sample SAMN09866707, study PRJNA288562) | Human gut metagenome isolate term1_stool, whole genome shotgun sequencing... | isolation source: gut | host: Homo sapiens | place: USA: California | reverse complement strand
CATTGAGTGCTAAAAATGTTACAAACGCTAAGTATACAACATCTGAAGGAAAGTCTGGTTCTTACAAAGATGGCCAAAAGATTACAGTAGGTGCTTCTACTGTTGCTGGTGGAACTGTTAAGGTTAGCCTTTCTGGCACAAAAGCAGATGGTACTACTGTAACAGCAAAATATACTTACACAAAGAAAGACGTAGCTGCTGTCACAACAATTTATTTCGATAACTCAAGCTACAACTGGAGCAGTGTTTACGCTTATATCTATACAGGTGATGGTTCTACTTCTAAATGCGTAGCTGCATGGCCAGGTGCTACTATGACAAAGGATAGTGCAACAGGCTACTACAAGTTCGAAGTTCCAAAGGACTTTGAAAACGGCAAAGTAATCTTTACAGAAAGTGCAAATTCAAAAACTAATAGATATCCTGCTGATATGCAGCCAGGTCTTGATATTGGTGGTTCATCAAAAATCTTTAAGGCTGGCAACACTTGGGAAAATTATACAGTAACTCCTCCTGCAACAGACCCAGTTGTAACAGCTGACAAAGCTTCTGGTTCTTCTTTCACAACAGAAACTTATGATGTTACACTCGGACTTTCAAATGCAGTTTCTGGTACATACTCTGTTGATAACGGTCCTACAAAGACTTTCACAAGCTCAACAAAGGTTACAATAGGCGAAGGTAAAATCGGTGACTCTGATGTAACAATCAAGGCTACTGCAACAGATTCTAAGGGTAAAACGAAGAATTATACATTTACCTATAAGAAGGTATATGTTAAGAAGACATCTTCAACTAAATCATACACAGCTAAGGCAGCTGCAAGAGCAGTAGCTGCAACAGCAGCAACAACAGGCACACTTTCAAATAGCTCTCTTGCAAAATATTATTCAACTAATGGCAAGGGCGTTGGTAAAGAAGCTAAAATCACTATTGATGGTGATTTCAGTGATTGGTCTGAAGATATGCTTATCGCACAGGGTGCAGCATGGGATGTTGCTAATCACTATAAGGGCGGTCATGAGAACTGCGTTCTCGATACATATGCTCTTTATGCAGCATGGGATAATGATAACCTCTATGTTGCATGGCAGATGGTAAACACAACAGACACATGGGCAAGAGAGGGAGACGGTCCTCTTAGTGATGGTGGTCGTGTTCTTGATGTTCCATTGATTCTTGCTCTCAGCATCGATCCTAACAGCACACCAATGTCTAATAAAAACACAACTGGTGGTCCTATCTGGGGCCAGAAGATGGGTCTTAAATTTGATAGCACAACAAGCCATGTTGACAGATTGCTCTATATGAGCGGTAAGCCAGGTCTTGGCAAGCCTTCTATATTTAAGGCTGTTGACGCTAATGGTAACACAGACTATGAAGATGGCTGTGTTGGATTTAAAGATGGTGGCATTGAATATAAGATGGCAGAAGGCAATATTTGCAGCTCTATTATGGGACTTAACAGTTCAGTTGACCCAAGTGATGTTTGCGACAATGGTGCAGACTGGGTAGACTATAAAACATTCTCAGGCTCAAGTGGTACTCATAATACAAAATATGACTCATTCTATGAGATAAAGATTCCATTTTCTACACTTGGCATTACAAAGGATTATATTACTAATAATGGTATTGGTGCAATGCTCGTAGCAACTCGTGGTGAGTCTGCTCTCGATTGCGTTCCTTTCGATGTATCTATGCTCGATAATACAACAGGCGACTATGCAGCTGACCCAAGTACAACTGCTGAGAAGGACGATATTGATGTTATCACAGTTCCTCTTGCAAATGTTGGTAAGAGTTCAATCACACCACCACCACCTCCACAAGGCCTCCCACTTCAGGTGAACTTCGGTGCTGACCGTTCAGCTCCTCAGGAGGCTGGCACAGCTCTTACACTTAAGGGCATCGGCTACGGTGGTTCAGAAACAGGCTATAAGTATGAGTTTATCGTTGATGGTAAAACAGTACAGGCAAGCTCCTCTAAGGATAGCTACACTTGGAATCTCACAAGTGGTAAGCACACAATTAAGTGTATTATTACTGATTCAAAGGGTGCAACAGCTACTACAACTAAGACTTATACAGCAGAGGGTGGTACAAACCCAGAACTTCCTCTTGCAAATAATTCTACAATTAGTGCTACATCTATAAAGAAGGGTAGCTCTGTAACAATGACAGCAAAGGCAACAGGTGGTAAAGCTCCTTATAAGTATAGATATTTCTGCAAGCCAGAGGGTGCCTCAGGCTGGACAGCTCTCACAGGCACAACAACAGCAACAAGCTTCACCCATAAGCCAGCTCGTGCAATCACTTACCAGTATGCAGTTAAGGTTGCAGACTCAAAGGGTAAGACAAGCACAAAGTATTTCACAGTTAAGGTAAGTGCAACTGCAACTCTTAAAAATGCTTCAACAATCAGTGCAACAAGCATCAAAAAGGGTTCTTCAATCAAGCTTACAGCAAAGGCAACAGGTGGCACAGCTCCTTATAAGTATAGATATTTCTGCAAGCCAGAGGGTGCTTCAGGCTGGACAGCTCTCACAGGCACAACAACAGCAACAAGCTATACACATAAGCCAGCTCGTGCAATCAGCTATCAGTATGCAGTTAAGGTTGCAGACTCAACAGGCAAGACTGTTACAAAGTACTTTACAGTTAATGTTAAATAATTTAATTGTATAAATAATTAAGGTTTTATAATTACACCTCCTATTGGAGATATTCTATAGGAGGTGTTTTTATGCCTTGATAAAATTATAAAAATACATTTATATATTAAAATTAAAAATAAAACATTATTACTTTAAAATAAAATAACATTATATTAAATGAAATTATTAGTGAAAATGTCTAATGATACTGTCAAAAATGCCCATATTATGCTTTAATTGTAGAATTACTTTTATTTCTTATGTAGAACAAAAAAAGGAAAAATTTAAGTTATAATAAAAGTGCGTGGTTGTACGAAATTATAGATTGTGCTGTGATGATTTCGTACTGTTTAACAAAACAAAAATTTGAAAGGAAGGTTTTGCAATGCAAACAAAAAAAAGTACTGCTGGAGTCTTAAAGCGTTGTCTTTCAGGATTTCTTGCAGTAGCTGCAGTTGCTTCAAGCGGAATATTTCTTAATCCGTTAAAAGCAGAGGCGGCAAGTCCAAATGTTCTTTCTAACTCAGAAAGAGGCGTTATTTACGCAAATTCCCGTACCGATTTCCGTGATGAATCTATTTACTTTATGATTGTTACAAGATTCTATAACGGCGATGAGTCAAACGATGTACAGTGCTGGGACGGTACACAGTATAACCTGAATGACCCGGCTTGGCGTGGTGACTTTAAGGGTGTTATTGAGAAACTCGACTACATCAAGGCACTCGGTTTTACTTCAATCTGGATTACACCTGTTGTAGAGAATTGTAGCGGATACGATTACCACGGCTATCACGCTTTTGATATGAGCAAGGTTGACCCAAGATATGAATCAAATGACTGTACATATCAGGATCTTATCGACGCTTGTCACGCAAAGGGTATGAAGGTTATTCAGGACGTTGTTTTTAACCATACAGGCAACTTCGGTGAGAGAAATCTTGTGCCTATGTTTACTAAGGAGGGCGATTTAAGTTCTGTTGACTGTCTTAAACGACTTCCTAATTCTGGTTTGCCTGATAACTATGAAAGCCTTCTACCTGCAAGGCAGTATGCTGCAAGACTTGCGCTTATGAAGAATACTGACGGTGTAAACCACGATGTAAACAATCTCTATCATCATTTCGGCAACTTTAACTGGGACGATTATACATGTCAGATTGCACAGATAGCAGGCGACTGTGTTGACCTAAACACAGAAAACCCGATTGTTTATAACTATCTTGTAGACACATATTCAAAATATATTGATATGGGTGTCGATGCTTTCCGTGTAGATACTACAAGACACATAAGCCGTCTTACATTCAACAAGGTGTTCAATAACGCATTCAAGGCGGCAGGCGAGAGAAACGGCAAAGACTTCTTTATGTTTGGTGAAGTCTGCACAAGAGATAACGGCAACGTCTGGTACAGACAGTCACCGTCAATGTCAACTCCGTTTTATACATGGAAAGACACAAAAGACTATCCGTGGAGTGATACTGACTGGGAAGTAAACTACGAATCCGCAATACAGAATACAAAGGATAATTCAGACAATATTTCTGAACAGCCAAGCAGCCAGAACGCTTTGCTGGACGGAAACGACTATCACACACCTGATTACAGCCAGTTCTCAGGACTGAGTGTTATCGACTTCCCGATGCACTGGTCATTCAAGACAGCAGAAAGTGCTTTCCAGGTTGCAAAGAATGGCGATACGACCTACAATGACGCAACATGGAATGTTACCTATGTTGACTCACACGACTATGCTCCGGACGGTGCTCCTGAAAACAAGAGATTTGACCAGGATCAGAGTACATGGGCAGAAAATCTTTCACTTATGTTTACATTCCGTGGTATTCCGTGTATCTACTATGGTTCTGAAATTGAGTTCAAAAAAGGTGCTCCTATTGATGTAGGTCCTAATGCACCTCTTGAAGATACAGGTCGTGCATATTACGGTGACAACATCGAAGGCACAATAACAGCAACTGACTTTGGTGTATATGGTAATGTCAGCGGTGCAGTTGCAGATACACTTATGCACCCGCTTTCACAGCATATTCAAAGACTTAACAGAATCCGTCAGGCTATTCCTGCTCTCCGTAAAGGTCAGTATTCAACAGAAGGCTGCTCAGGCAAGCTTTCATTCAAAAGACGCTATACTGATGATAAGACAGACAGCTTTGTATGTGTAACAATTTCAGGCGACTCAACATTCACAGGTATTCCTAACGGCAAATATGTTGACGCAATTACAGGCGACGTTCAGAATGTAACCGACGGCACACTTACTGCAAGCGTTTCAGGTAAGGGCAATATGAAGGTTTATGTTCTTGACACAGCTAAGACTCCTGCACCTGGCAGAATTATTACAAACGGCGATTACCTTACAGACGGTGGCGCAGCAGAACCTATCGCACCTGAGCCTATTGAAGTAGTTCCTGTAACAGGTATTTCTGTAAGCAAGTCTTCTGTTTCTATCCTTGAAGGCAACTCCGAAAAAGTTACTGCAAAGGTTACACCTGATAACGCAACAAACAAGATAGTTACTTGGACATCAAGCAACCCAGCAGTTGCAACAGTAGCAGGCGGAAAGATTACAGGTGTTTCCGTAGGTACAGCTACAATCACAGTAAAGACTTCTAATGGACTTACTGCAACAGTTTCTGTTAAGGTAAGTGAAAATCCGAATATAATAAAGCCAACAGGTATTACAATTTCTCCTACAACAGCTACTGTTATGGAAGGAAAGGAAACCACTCTCACAGCAACAGTAACTCCTTCAAATGCAACCAATAAGGATGTTACTTGGACATCAAGCAACACATCAGTTGCAACTGTATCTATGGGCAAGGTAATTGGTGTTGCAGAGGGTACTGCTGTTATTACAGCAACAACTTCTAATGGTAAGACAGCAACAGCAACAGTAACAGTTACTGGCAAGAAAATAACATATCTTGATGGCGACGGCATATACTTTGAGAAACCATCAGGCTGGGGCTCTGATATTAATGCTTATCTCTTTAGTAATGATCAAACAGTAGGTGCTGCTTGGCCTGGTACTGCAATGAAAGACCTCGGTGACGGACTTTATGGCCTTGAATATGACACAACAGATTCTAATTTGATGGTTATATTCAATGATGGCACCAATCAAACTGGGGACCTTAAGTATGTTAAAAATGGTTATTACAATTCAACTGGTTATGTTAAAACTGTTGGAAAAGTAGAAGAAGTTAAGCCAACAGGAATTACTCTTAATAAGACTTCACTTAGCTTAAATGCTAATCAGACAGCAAAGCTTACAGCAACAGTAACTCCTGCAAATGCAACTAACAAGACAGTTGTTTGGACATCAAGTGATAACTCAGTTGCAACTGTATCAAATGGTGTTGTTACAGCAGTTTCAGCAGGTACAGCTACAATTACAGCAACAACTTCTAATGGCCTCACAGCAACAGCTAAGGTTACAGTAGCAAGTGCTGTAGTAACAGAGCTTACAAATGCTTCAACAATCAGTGCAACTGCTATCACAAAAGGACAGACAGTTACAATGACAGCAAAGGCAACAGGTGGCGCAGCTCCTTATAAGTATAGATATTTCTGCAAGCCAGAGGGTGCTTCAGGCTGGACAGCTCTTACAGGCACAACAACAGAAACAAGCTATACACATAAGCCAGCTCGTGAAATCAGCTATCAGTATGCAGTTAAGATTGCAGACTCAAAGGGTAAGACAAGCACAAAGTATTTCACAGTTAAGGTAAGTGCAGCGGCAACTCTTACAAATGCTTCAACAATCAGTGCAACTGCTATCACAAAAGGACAGACAGTTACAATGACAGCTAAGGCAACAGGTGGCACAGCTCCTTATAAGTATAAATATTTCTGCAAGCCAGAGGGTGCTTCAGGCTGGACAGCTCTTACAGGCACAACAACAGCAACAAGCTATACACATAAGCCAGCTCGTGCAATCAGCTATCAGTATGCTGTTAAGGTTGCAGATTCAAAGGGCAAGACAATCACAAAGTATTTCACAATTAAGGTAAGTGCACCTGCAACTCTTAAAAATGCTTCAACAATCAGTGCAACTGCTATCACAAAAGGACAGACAGTTACAATGACAGCAAAGGCAACAGGTGGCACAGCTCCTTATAAGTATAGATATTTCTGCAAGCCAGAGGGTGCTTCAGGCTGGACAGCTCTTACACACACAACAACAGCAACAAGCTTCACCCATAAGCCAGCTCGTGCAATCAGCTATCAGTATGCAGTTAAGGTTGCAGACTCAACAGGCAAGACAATCACTAAGTATTTTACTGTTACAGTAAAATAAGCTAATAAGCTAATTAGATACCTATAAAAACACCTCCTATCAGATTTTGATAGGAGGTGTTTTGTATACAAGGCAATAAAAAAACACAGCTCATTATTAAATTGAACAAGTCTATAAAAAAAGGACAATAGAAAATTGAGCTGTGTTTTTATTTTATTATAGAGGATTATTCATCTTCTTCTGGTTCATCATATTCCCAGTTGTGGAAAACATTCTGAACATCATCGTTATCTTCGAGAACATCGAGAAGCCTTTGCATCTTTGTTATAGCTTCTTCGTCAGTAAGCTTTGTATATGTGCTTGGAACCATTTCAACCTCAGCTGAAACAAATGTATAACCCTTTTCTTCAAGAGCATCTCTTACAGCACTGAAATCATCAGGCTCTGTCTGAACTTCAAATACGCCATCTTCTGCGGAGAAATCTGTTGCCCCTACATCAAGTGCATCTTCCATAACAGCATCCTCTTCAAGACCTTCACTCTCTATAAGAATAACACCCTTCTTAGAGAACATAAAGGAAACGCAACCAGGAGTACCCATATTTCCACCGAATTTATCGAAGTAATGACGGAGGTCACCAGCTGTTCTATTACGGTTATCTGTGAGTGTTTCAACAATAAGTGCAACACCACTTGGACCGTAGCCTTCATATGTGATTGATTCGTAGTTATTTGAATCGCCCTCGCCGGCAGCCTTTTTGATAATACGCTCAATGTTTTCGTTAGGAACATTATTAGCCTTAGCCTTAGCAATACAATCCTTAAGCTTTGAGTTTACATTTGGGTCAGCACTTCCGCCCTCACGAACTGCAACAGCAAGTTCACGACCGATTTTAGTAAATACTTTTGCTCTTGCACCATCAGTTTTTTCTTTTTTTCTTTTAATGGTACTCCATTTTGAATGTCCTGACATATAGATAAACCTCCAAGAATAAATTAATTTCGTGAAATATTACAAAGCGATATTTCCCAATATATATTACCTATTTTACCATATTTCTGAGGCAATATCAAGTATCAGCTTTTGAGGTTTATTTTATTTCTAAGAAAGCACTTAGTATTTATATTTTTTATTTCTTGATGTTTTTGAAAATTTTCTAATATTGAAAATAATGAGTATAATAGAAACTAAAGATAAGATAATAAGGATTAAAACTCTTGATGATGCTGAATTAGGACAAACGATTTTTGAGGGATTAGTCGGATTATAATATACTATATATTTATTTCCAATAGTATCTATATTATTAGAATTTCCTATAACATATGATGTATAGCTTGTTTCATTGATATTGTATTTAAGAAAATATGCTTTCTCAAGTTCATTATTTTTATTCATAACATAATCACTATAAGCATATGTTGCCTCTATGGGTCTATATCCGTCTTTCTCAAGCTTTTGAGCAGTACCATTATAAACTGCCATAAAACCGGTTATTATTATAAATCCAAAGAATATATCAATTAATAGCATTTCAAGTATGGTTTTAGATTTTTTCAAAATAAATTTTCCCCAGTAAATTAAAGTCTATATTTTTTTGGAATATATCTGTGCTTGTTAAGTATGCCCTTTTTACGGAGTATAACTGTTATTATAAAGTCTATAATCAGAAAAGATGCTATTCCAATTATAACTACATAAGATTGATTTTGTATTGGTCGAGATATTTTTTCAGGCTTTTCAGGGCTATAATAAGCGGTTATAATATCTCCTATTTTTAAGTCAGATACATCTCCATTTAAAATAGAGGTGTATGTTTTTCCATTTGCAGTATAAGTTACGAAATGTCTTTCATATTTTTTTCGCTCAAATTTGTCATATCCTCGTTCAATATTAGTAATAGTTGCTTGTACCTCAATATCACCATCTTTTTTGGCAGAACAGCCAACACCAAATAACATTAAAAATATTGTAAGGCAAAGAAGAATCGAGATTATTTTTATACTATTAGATTTTATATAAGTTGATAACTTCATAATAAATTTTTCTCCCATATTATAATTTATTTATAATCATCATTGTTGTAATCATAAGGATTGTAATATGTTGGATTATTTGAATTATTATTGATATTGTTATAGTTATAAGGATTGTTGTATGTAGGATTATTAATGTTATTATAATTGTAAGGGTTGTTATATTCTCCTCTGTTTATGACTTCTCTTTTTTGCTTATTTACTTTTTTTACTATAACTACTATTAATACAATAACAGCAACAATGGGAAGAATAAAAGTAATAAAGGAAAATGCAATAATTGAAGTAAAAATAATAGTTGTACTTGATTGAAGGGGTCGAATTATATCTGATGGGTCATTTGGATTATAATATGCAGTAAATTTATCGCCTATTGAAATTCCCGTTTGGTCGCCTTTTAGTATTGATGAGTATGGTTTGTCGTCAACATAATATGAAACTAAATAGTCATTAAAATCATCATCATTATGAATATTAATACTTTCGTTTAAATAATCGGTGACAGTTGCTTCTACAGCAACCATTCCCTGAGCTTTTAAGTTTTCTTCATCAAAAGAGTGCTCTCCCATACTACCAGAAAAGAATTTAAATATAAATAAAGAGAGTATTATAATAACTATTACAGAAATTATAATAATTAAAGCAACCTTTTTTCCTGTACTAAATTTTTTTGTCGATGGCATATTAATCCTCCTTAAAATTTATTTATATCATTATTATTAATAGCAGTTTCTAAGATATGATTTTCTAAAGATGTATTGTATTGATATACTACTTTGCCAGTTGTTAATTGTTTTGGATTATAGGTTATCATTGATAAAACTATGAATATAGATATTAAAATCGTAATACCAATAATTATGCTGATTGTAATTGTAGTTATATTATTATCACGCCATATTATATTTGGGTCATTTATATTATATAAAATATCTATTTTCCCAAATTGGGAAAGCTTTGAATTATCTCCATCTAAAATTGTAGCATAGTTTTTGCCATCAACTTTATAAAGGGCATACCATTCTAAGCTTCCATTTTTTCGTTCTATTTGAACAGTACTTGCCTGTATTTTCGCTTTGCCGTCATTATTGTTAAGGCTTGTTATAATCAAAATACTTGTTATTCCAATTATTAATACAACTATCAATGCTATTATTTTTGGAATTATTTTTTTATTTTGAGTATTCATATAAAATTTCTCCTGAATTAAAATTTGTTTATATTATTATAAGTGCGGCTATTTTCATATGGGTTTTGATATTGTTGT
>QWCN01022496.1_pt1 | contig 10227 bp, 10 predicted proteins | sample 1972711 | NCBI WGS metagenome assembly QWCN01 (sample SAMN09866707, study PRJNA288562) | Human gut metagenome isolate term1_stool, whole genome shotgun sequencing... | isolation source: gut | host: Homo sapiens | place: USA: California | reverse complement strand
CTCGATCATGATCTCTGTCTTGAGGTTGACCTTATAATCGTTCTCTGCACGGCGGCGGTCCTTTTCCTCCTGCCGGTTCTGGCTCATCATGATGAGCGGTGCCTGAATGGCCGCCACGCAGGAGAGCACCAGATTGAGCAGGATGAAGGGGTACGGGTCGAACGCCTTTGCCGCCAGCAGCGTGTTGACAAGCATCCACAAAATCAGCACGCCGGTGAAGGAAAAGATGAACGCCCAGCTGCCCGCAAATTTGGCAATGGCGTCCGCCGCCCGCTGGCCGAGGGTGTATTTTTCCTTCTCACCCGCGGGATTTTCGGAAATTTTGCTGTCTGCCAGCAGGTTCAGCACTTCCTCGTCCGTCATATCGTGGCAGATGTCCTTGAGGACTTCTCTCAAAAGCTTTCTGTTTTCCTTCATGATATCATCCTTTTCTGTTTGCGAAAGTTTTGGCGTATTATCATGACGAAGGACCCGACGTATCTCGACCTTGCTCACTGCTCCACTGCGCCGTGCCGCGAGTTCCTGTTCGGCACGGACACGATGGGGCGCGACATCTTTTCGATGATCTGGTACGGCGGGCGGCTGTCGCTATTCATCGGCGTCGGCTCGACCGTCATTTCGACGCTGCTCGCGATCCTCTTCGGTGCGGTCAGCGGACTTGCGCCCAGATGGCTCGACGCGCTGCTGATGCGCCTGACCGAAATTCTTCTCAGCGTGCCGAACCTGCTGCTCGTCATCTTCCTGCAGGCAGTCATCGGCACGCCGAGCGCGTGGAGCATCGCGCTCGTCATCGGACTCACAAGCTGGACGAGTATCGCCAAGGTCGTGCGTACCGAGGTCAGGCAGCTGCGCGCGAGCGAGTACGTCATCGCGGCGAAGTGCATGGGCGGCAGCTTTTTCCACATTCTGCGGTGTCATCTCGCACCGAATTTCTTCTCGTCCATCCTCTTCATGGTGGTGATGAATGTGCGCAGCGCCATCATCGCCGAATCGACGCTCAGCTTCATGGGCCTCGGCCTGCCCATCGAGGTCGTGACCTGGGGCAGCATGCTCTCGCTCGCGGAAAAGGCGCTGATGACCGACGCGTGGTGGATCTTGCTCATCCTCGGCGCATTTCTGGTCGTGACGCTCCTTTGCATCACGACCCTCGGCGACTACCTGCGCAGCCGCACGAGCAGGAAAGAAAGCAACCTGTAAATAGCAAAAAGAAGGCACAGCCGTTTGGCTGTGCCTTCTTTCTATTTATGGAGTTTACTTCGCGTTCACGATGTTCATGAACTCTTCGCCCGTGATGGTCTCCTTCTCGTAGAGGTACTGCGCCAGCTCATCGAGCTTCGCGCGGTTCTCGGTGAGGATGTTCACAGCCTTTTCGTGCTGCGCTTTTACCAGCTCCACGACGCGCTGGTCGATCTTCGTCTGCGTCTCGGCAGAGCAAGCGAGCGATGCGTCGCCGCCGAGGTACTGATTGTTGACCGTTTCAAGCGCGACCATGTCGAAATCGTCGCTCATGCCGTAGCGCGTGATCATCGCGCGGGCGAGCTTCGTCGCCTGCTCGATATCGTTCGACGCGCCGGTCGTGACGGAGTGGAACACGACCTCCTCCGCGGCGCGGCCGCCGGTCAGCGTGGCGATCTTGTTCTCCATCTCGGTTTTGCTCATGAGATAATGGTTGCCCTCTTCGATCTGCATCGTGTAGCCCAGCGCGCCCGAGGTGCGCGGCACAATGGTGATCTTCTGCACGGGGGCGGAGTGCGTCTGCATCGCCGCCACGAGCGCGTGGCCGATCTCGTGGTAGGAGACGATCTTCTTCTCCTCGTCGGTCATGATGGCGTTCTTCTTCTGGTAGCCCGCGATGACGACCTCGATGCTTTCCTCTAAGTCCGCCTGCGTGGCAAAGCGGCGGCCGTCGCGCACGGCGCGCAGCGCCGCTTCGTTCACAATGTTGGCAAGCTCCGCGCCGGAAGCGCCGGAGGCCATGCGCGCGATCTTGTTGAAGTCGACGTCCTCGGCGACCTTGATCTTCTTCGCGTGGACCTGCAAGATAGCCTCGCGTCCCTTGAGGTCGGGCAGCTCCACCGGCACGCGGCGGTCGAAGCGGCCGGGGCGCGTGAGCGCGGGGTCAAGGGATTCGGGGCGGTTCGTGGCGGCGAGGATGATGACGCCGTTGTTGCCCTCAAAGCCGTCCATTTCGGTGAGCAGTTGGTTCAAGGTCTGCTCGCGCTCGTCGTTGCCGCCGTACTGGCCGCCGCTGCGCTTCTGGCCGATGGCGTCGATCTCGTCGATAAAGACGATGCAGGGGGCCTTTTCCTTGGCCTGCTTGAAGAGGTCGCGCACCTTGCTCGCGCCCATGCCGACGAACATTTCAACGAATTCCGAGCCGGACATCGAGAAGAACGGCACATTCGCCTCGCCGGCGACCGCCTTGGCGAGCATCGTTTTACCGGTTCCCGGAGGGCCGACGAGCAGGATGCCCTTGGGCATCGACGCGCCGATCTCCTGATACTTGCTGGGGTCGTGCAGGTAGTTGACGACCTCGGTGAGGTTCTCCTTGGCCTCGTCCTCGCCCGCGACATCGTCAAACTTGATGCCCTCGGCGGACTTGACGTACACCTTGGCGTTGGACTTGCCCATGTTGAACATCATGGAGTTGCCACCGCCGCCCATCTTCTCCATCATCTTGCGCGACATATACTGTCCCAGCGCGACAAAGATGATGATGGGCAGCACCCAGGCGAGAATGCTGACGAGTGTGGACGTCTGCTCGATCTCCTCACCCGTGGTGGAGACGCCCGCGTCCAAAAGGCGCTGCACCAAACCGTCGTCAGGCACCATCGCCGTCTTGTAGACGGTCTTTTCATCGCTGCTGGTGAAGAGAATGCGGTTGGACTGCTCCTGGATCTCGACCCGGCCGACCTCGCCCTGCTCTGTCATGGTGACGAAAGTGTTGTAGTCGACGATACAAACGGGAAAAACTGAATGTAGCAAAAAGCCGGAGTTTTTGCTACGCTGAAAGAAGAGACGGGCGGTCGAAACCGCCCGGAACTTAGATTAGTTTGGAGTATAACACGGGAAAATATCCCTGTCCAGTACCCAAGATAAGAGTTTACAGTTTGGATACAAGGAGGTCACAGTTATGAAAAAAGCGACAAAGGCGGCTATATTCGTCACGGCTGCGGCGGCACTCTACGGCGCGGCGGCCTACGGCGTGACGAGAACGCTGATGGACGTCGCGATGAAGCGCGAAGCGCCCAAGGCGCTCAAAAATAAGGGCAGCGCCCAGCTCACGGGCGAAAAGCGCGACGAGCCCTACCGTGAGGCGCAGCGCGCCGCCGCGAAAAAGCTTGCGTCTTCGGAAACGGAGACAGTGCTGCTCGAAAACCGCGAGGGCTTGACGCTCGTGGGCCATCTTCGTGAATGCGAAAAGGCCAAGCGCCTTGTGATCGCGTTTCACGGCTGGCGCTCAGCGTGGTACCGCGATTTCGGCCTGCTCGCGGACTTTTTAAGCCGCGAGCAGTGCAGCGTGCTCTATGTGGAGCAGCGCGCGCAGAACGAGAGCGAGGGCGACTACATCGGCTTCGGCCTGACCGAGCGCTACGACTGCGTCGACTGGGCAAACTGGGCAGCCGAACGCTTCCCCGGCCTGCCCGTTTACCTTATGGGCGTGTCGCTCGGCGGGGCGACGGTGCTCATGGCCGCAGGCGATATTCTCCCCGCCGCGGTGCACGGCGTGATCGCCGACTCGGCCTACACCTCGCCGCGTGCGATCTGGCGGCACGTGATGGGGAAGAATCTGCATCTTCCTGTCCGCGCAGCAACCGTCATCGCCGATCTTCTGTGCCGGAAGAGACTGAACGCCTCGTCCGGCAGCTACTCCACCGTCGAGGCACTCAAAAATACCGATGTTCCGATTTTACTGATCCACGGCGAGGACGACCACTTCGTCCCGCTCAAAATGGCGTTTGAAAACCGCGACGCCTGCGCCGCGCCCTGCAAGCTGCTCGTCGTGCCCGGCGCGGATCACGCGATGAGCTACTATATGGGCCGCGGCGCGTACGAGGCCGCCGTGCGCGCCTTCTGGGAGCATTTTGACAAGTGAGGGAATCCCTCACTTGTCCGCTTCTTCCGTTTCAAGGCCCGCAAAGCGTTCGGGAAGACGAACTTGACCCACGCGATGCGGATACCGCACACGCCGAGCATCGTCAAAAGTGCGGGCGCGAGCGAAATGCCGAAGCCGCGCAGATACCCGGAGAGTATTTCGTAGATCAGGCAGAAAACATACGCCGGCAGGATCGTCGCAAGGCGAATATAGCCGATGGCAATGACCTCGGGATCGCTGTTGAAAATGGCGAGCAGCGACCTTGCGCTCAGCAGCAGGACAACGACCGAGACAAATGTCGCGATGGCCCCCTCCAAAAAGCTGAGCTGCATCGTCTTCTTGCAGCGCTTGATCTGCCCTGCGCCGTAGTTCTGGCCGACAAAGGTCGTGCAGGCCTGCGAAAACGAGTTGAGCACGTCGTAGGCGAGAATTTCCACATTGAACGCCGCGCTCGACGCCGCGATCGCCACCGTGCCGAGGGTGTTGATGGCCGACTGGATGACGATGTTGGCGAACGAGAACACCGCGCTCTGCACGCCCGCGGGAAGGCCGATGCTCAAAATGCGCTTCAAGCTCGCGCTGTCGATGCGCAGCGCTTTCCGCTCCACGCGCACGCATTTATCCGTGCGCGTCAGGCGGACGTAGAGCAGTGCCGCGCTCACGGCGTTGGCCGCCACCGTGGCGATGGCGACGCCGTTGACCGTCATATGCAGCACAATGACGAAAAAGAGGTTCAGCAGCACGTTCAGCACACCGGAGACCGCGAGCGCCGCGAGCGGCACCTTTGTGTCGCCGATGCTGCGGAAGATCGCGGCCTCAAAGTTGTAGAGCAATATCACCGGCATGCCGAGAAGATAAATGCGCAGATACAAAAGCGCATAGGGGAACACGTCCTCCGGCACATTGAGAATACTCAAAAGCGGCGAGGCGATGAGCTGACCAAGCAATGCGACCGCCGCGCCGCCGCACACAGCGAACACAATGGCCGTGTGCACCGCGCGCTTGACGGCATTGTCGTCGCGGCAGCCGATGGCGTTCGCGATGACGACGTTCGCGCCGAGCGCGATGCCGATGAAAAGGTTGACGATGAGGCCGATGATCGGGCCGTTTGCGCCCACCGCCGCGACGGCGACTGTGCGCGCATCGCCCGTGAAGTTGCCGACGATGGCAACGTCCGAGGCGTGGAAGAGCTGCTCCAAGATCGCCGTGGCCGCGACCGGCAGGGCAAAGAGCGGCAGCTTATTCCAGATGGAGCCGTGCAGCATGTCGATCTCATGCTTTTTGACTGTAGTTCCCATGATCTCTCTCATTTCTTTCTGTTTTCCGCTTGACCGAGCATCAGTATAGTGCCGCCGCGGCAAAATGGCAAATGTTTTTTGCGTGACCGCCCTGTCAGCATTGACAGGACGGTCGTTTCGCTGTAATATAAGGCCCGCTGACGGCAAACTTCCCAAAAATATGAGGATTTTTTATGGATTATTACCTTTTGACCGATCTGGCCGCGCGCGTCGGCTATCATCTGGCGCTCAGCGGGGCGGAGACGTTCCGCGTCGAAGAGACGATACGCCGCATCATCGGCGCCTACGGCATTGAATGCGAGGCCTTTTCCATCCCCAACTGCGTGATGGTCAGCCTCGAGGCTGCCAACGGCAAGCCTTTGATGGTGATGAAGCGAGTCGGCTTTCACGGCAATGACCTCGAGTCGGTGGAAAAGCTCAACGCGCTCTCGCGCCGCATCTGCGCCGAAACGCCTGACCCGAGCGTCGCCGCGCAGTGGCTCGACGAAACGCTCAAGGGGCGGCGGCACTACTCGGTGCCCGTTTATTACCTGGGCAATTTCTGCGCCGCGGCGGGCTTTTGCCCGGTGTTTGGCGGCACGCTGCGCGACAGCCTGTTCGCGGGCCTTCTTGGCCTCATCATCGGCTTTGTCTCGCGCCAGATGGACAGGCGCGAGACAAACCCGTTTTTCAGCACCATCGTCGAGGCGTTCGCCATGGCGGTGCCGGCGTATCTCGCCGCGGGCTTCCATCTGGTCGACTATATCGACTTTGTCATCATCGGCACCTTAATGATCTTGGTCCCCGGCCTTCTCATCACGACCTCCATGCGCGACATCATTTACGGCGATACGAACTCCGGCATCAACCGCATCGTGCAGGTGCTTCTCTCGGCGTTCGCCATCGCGCTCGGCACGGCGGCGGCATGGCGCGTCACGTCCGGCGTATACGGGCTGACGGTCGCGTCCGGCTCAGCGAGCTATCCCGCCTGGGCACAAGCCGTGATGATCTTTGTCGCCTGTACGGGCTTTTTCATCCTCTTCAATGTGCACGACTGGGGCAGCATTCTCTGCGCGCTCGGCGGCGTGTTCACATGGATGACGTACCTGCTCTGCCGTGATCTGGGCATGAGCATTTACAGCATGAATTTCTTTGCCGCCGTCGTTTCGGCGCTGTATTCTGAGCTTATGGCGCGCTCGCGCAAATACCCCGTCACGTCGTACCTCGTCATCTCGCTCCTGCCGCTGGTGCCGGGCGCGGGCATTTACTACACGATGAGCCTCGGCCTGGGCGGCGATGTGCAGGCCGCGGTGCACAAAGGACTTGAGACCGCGGGCGTCGCGGGCAGCATCGCCGTGGCGATCCTGCTGGTGTCCACGATCTTCCGCCTCGTCACCGCGCAGAACGGGAAAAGCAGAAAGTAGTGTTCGAAAAGTAAAAACTGCCGCCCGTTTGGGCGGCAGTTTTTTATTGCAGTGCGTCAATGTAAGCGTTCAGCGCGGCAAAATCCTCCGGCACAAGGCCCGCCCAGCGGATGCGGTTCTCCGTCGCCATGTGGGGAAAGATCGGATTCGTCGCCAGCGCAACGCGGTAGCCGCACTCTTTGAGCTTATGGACCGTCTCCACCGACGCGGGATTAAAGCCGCAGATGTCGCGCGCGGCGTTGAACTCATTGGCGTAGAAATCCTCGAAAAGGCCCTGGTCGCTTTGGCACTTTTCCTCGCCGTAGATCGCCGCGAACTTCTTCCAGAAGGCCTGCTCGTTCGTGCAGCTGCCGTCGTTTTTGACCATGGCCGCCGTGCCCGCCCAAATGGCGTCGACGAGGGATTTGGGCTCGTAGCCGTAGGGCGCGAGCTTTTTGGCGAGGAGCTTGAAGTATCCGGTCGTGAACGCCTCCTGATCCATCGGCAGCAGCGTTCCGTCCAGGTCGAATAAAATGGTCGTGATGTTCAATGCGCTTCTCCTGTTCATGTAAAGTAAGTCCATCATAGCCGTTTTTGAGGAGAATGGCAAGAGCCTGGGCAAAGATGCCCGCTCACTCGCCGCGCTCTTTCAAAAGGTCGATGATCTTCTGAAGGCCGAGAAACGCCATGCCGGTCAAAAATGCGGGAGCCCAGCATCGCAGCGCGTCGGAAAACACGAAATGCCACGAGATGGTGTTCGGCCCCGACGCATAGCCTTGACTGCCAGCGGGCAGGCCGAGCAGGAACCCCACGATCCAAATGACGACCGTGAGCTTGCCGAAAAAGTCGTCGTCCACAAGGCGGCTCACGCCGCCGCTCCTGCGCTTTTGATTCGGGTAAAGCAGCTCGTTCGGATCGGTCGCGAGCGCGTCGCTGATGCGCACCAGCATGTCAAGGTCCGGGTAGGAATTGCCGCGCTCCCAGCTTGAAACGGTCTGGCGGGCGACGGAGAGCTTTTCCGCGAGCGCGTCCTGCGAAAGACCTGCCCCTTTCCGCAGCCGCCGCAGGTTGGAACTGAAATCAGACATAGATCGACCTCCCTTGCTGCTCACATCATAGCAAAAAAGCCACGAGCAGACAAGCAAAGGTTCTTTGCGGGCGGCGTAGAATGAAAAGCCTCGTAGAGTTTCGTGCCGCGCACGGCACGAAATAAATTCAAATTCGTTTTCTGCCGCGACAGAAGATGAATTGCCGCAGAGCGGCAAGAAAAGCTGCTCTGAGGTGTTTATTTGCCCCGAGTATTTTAATTTCTAACGGAATCCAAAAAAAGAGACAGCTTAAAGCCATCTCTTTTTTGGTGCCTCGTCGGGGATTCGAACCCCGGACACCCTGCTTAAAAGGCAGGTGCTCTGCCAACGGTGCTCGCCGCACGGGCAGAAATCCTTGCTACGCAAGGCTTTCTATGGCTTTTCCTGCTCCTTGAAATCTGCGTTTTCGGTCGTTAGACCTCCTGCGTTCTTATTCTATATTTTATTCGCTTGACAAGGAAAAGTCAATTTTACTGAACAATACTGGACACTTCCTTTTTAACATCTTTGAAGAACGCAGAATATCTTTTCTCATCTTTCAGCATCCAAGAGCAAGGATGAAGAAGTGCGAGCATCATTAAACAACTTTGAAACGAAAAGAAGCAAAATTAAATTAGAAAACATCAAGTGATCTACCAATTTTAGGTAGATCACTTTTGCTATACTAAGCCCAGAAAGTGAGAGATGAAACAAGACAAAACCTCACTTCAAAATAATGGTGGCGACCTAAAAAATACGCACGATGCCAAGAGCATCAGAAAGGTTTTATCATGAAAAATTTGTTCGCTTATGATTTCACCAACCGCACTATCGTTGCTACCAAGGCCACGCTGAAAAAGGCAAGCAATCCCACTACGGACGAGTATACGGCACTGATTAAAATGATCGAAGGTCAGCCCACTTTCCGCGTGGTGGAAAAGACCATTAAGAATAGCGGAAACAAGAAGACTTACAAAGGCCTGACGCTCAAAATGATGATGGACTATATTAGCAATCAGAAAAACAGCGAAGAACTGATGGCAGAGTTTAATGAGGCACAGGGCGATGCGAAGAACAAGTATCCTTCGGCCAAGCAGTGGTTCCTGAATGAGTTCCCTAACTTCACGATGAAGGACGGCAAGAATGTTGTAAGCAAAGTGAAGCTCGCTAAGATCAAAAACAACGCAAAGACCAAAAGGGTAAATTTCCCCGTCGAGCAGACGAGCAATTATGCTTTACAGCATGCCAGCAATCAGTAAATGATAAACCTACTTAAATATAATGAAAAAGGAGACTATTGATATGAAAGAGAATTTTGTGCGTGCCGATGGTGTCAGTTATCGTGAGGCCATTGAGAAGTGTATCCGCCACTATGTTATGCGTGGATATGATCTCAAAGGCGAAACGGAGCAGTTTGAGAGATACTCTGTTGACTTCGTTTTTTATGTGTATGACACCATTATTCGGCAAGAAAATGAAGGGATTTTCCTCGTCTGCTGACGGGGAAAATCCTCTCCACGGAATATAAGTAAATAAAACAGGTGCGAGAGTATGGAGAATGTGGCGTTTTATCGAGAGTGGCTACCGCTCAATAAGAAAGAGTTCCGCATTTTAGCTATGCTTGCGGACTTCGGCGGAGAGTATCACGGCAATCTGACTGATATGTGTAGATACTTTTCCGTATCCCCACAGCACAAAAACAGAGTGTCGTTCAGAGATGCCATTCAACACCTGACAGACAGGCATTATATAGAAAGTTCCGTTAATGGGCGAACATACAACCTGCGTATCATTCCAAAAGAAAAAGAAATTACCTTGCCGAGGGAATGGCTTGAGCGTGTGCGGACGCACGAGTATTCTTCTGAAAGCGTAAGTTGGGAGGCTGTTATTAAATTGCTTCTCTGGTTGATCGCTCATAATCCCGAGGCGATAATTACGAATCAGCAAATTGCGGATGATCTGGACGTATCGGTCAGCGTGGTCGTGTCCGCAAAAAATGTGTTGGAAAAAGACTTTGAGGCAATTGTAAAGCAGATGATCTCTGATAAACTTGATGAAGATGTTTTTGTGCGCCAAGGTCAGAAGATTGAGTTAAGCGCGTGGTGGAAAACAAAATAAAAACGGATACTTTTTGCCTAATAATAAAAGAAAGGTAAATTATTATTGGGGAAAAAGTATCTGTTTTTATGATGGCATTTTCGATTTATCCACCATACTTAATTTTCAAATACCTATGAAAAGAAAAAGAGGAATGAAACCCGCCACCCGCGCGCAAGCGCACGGGGTAGGCGGGCTTTTCATTCCTCTTACATCGACGAGGCAATGCCTCGTCGATGATATATTTTGAAGTAAAAAGGAGATACCCCTATGAATGTAGATATGAC
>QWCN01006871.1_pt1 | contig 10233 bp, 7 predicted proteins | sample 1972711 | NCBI WGS metagenome assembly QWCN01 (sample SAMN09866707, study PRJNA288562) | Human gut metagenome isolate term1_stool, whole genome shotgun sequencing... | isolation source: gut | host: Homo sapiens | place: USA: California | reverse complement strand
AGATCTTGTACAGGAATGTATAAAGAAAGCAACTATCTTCTGGGGTATGCGTCCTCGCGGACGAAGGATGGGCGCGGAGGCAGAGGCTTCGCCAAGTACCCATTGTGCGGCGGCACAGGACGAGGAACATTTGCTATGGGGGGTGGAGCAGCCGCTACGGAACGAGGAGACAGACTTGGCATCTGGATAGGAACACCGGGAATGGGGCGAGGAGGCACACTTCCCATGGGACGAGCAGGAGGATTCTGCATTGGTCTCGGTGGAGCTTGCACATTGGGAGCCATTCGAGGCGCATTGGCGGGATTGATTGGCCGTGGATACATTGGGGGTATCGGAGCGGGTCTCTGTGGCTGTGGAGCCTGCAGTGGCACGGACTGAGGGGGAGAACGGAGGGGTGAGCTACTTCTCAGTCACTGCAGTTGATGAGATCGGCGCATGAAAATCTTAAAGACATCGTCGAAGCCCTTATATATCCCATACTGAACGCAAATGGGTATACTGTAGTGTGGAAATAATATGAAATAAATATAGGATATGGGGGTATTAATATGTGGGGAGATATAGCCATTGCATTTATACTTGCATTTGTAGTAGCATTTGTAGCAACGCCATATACTATGAAAATAGCAAAAAAGATAGGTGCAGAAGATATACCAAAAGATAAAAGAAGAACACACAAAAGAACAATACCTAAATTTGGAGGACCAGCAGTAATACTAGGTTTTTTAGTATCAACAATATATTTATTAATAGTAATGTCATTAGAAAAAACAATAAACTTATTTGGAGTAGAACAATATGCAAAAAAATTAATAGGATTTTTTATAGCAATAATAATATTAGCAATTTTTTGTGTAGTAGATGATACAAAAACAATAAAGCCTCTAACAAAGTTGACAGGACAATTATTAGCAGCAATAATAGTTGTATTATCTGGAATAACTATAGATGGAATAACATTGCCATTTCTAAATTTTCCAGAAATGCATGAAGTTATATCTGTAATTTTAACAATAGTATGGATAGTAATAGTAACAAATGCGATAAATTTGATAGATGGGTTAGATGGCTTATCATCTGGTATATCTGTAATATCAGCTGTATCATTATTAATAATATTTGTATTAAATGGTTCATCAATGGTGTCAATAGTTTTGATAACAGCTTTAGCAGGGGCTTTAGTAGGATTTTTACCATATAATTTTTCACCTGCTAAGACTTTTTTAGGGGATACTGGATCAAATTTTTTAGGATTTTCTTTATCAATAATATCAATATTAGGTTCAGCAAAAACATATACAGCAGCTGTAATTGTATTACCATTAATAGTTTTGGGTTTACCAATATTTGATACTTTTATGGCAATAGTAAGAAGAATAATAAAGGGAAAATCAATAAAGGCAGTTTTTAAAGCTGATAAAGGGCATTTGCATCATAGATTATTAGCTAAAGGATATAGTCAAAAACAAGCAGTTATATTGCTTTATGGTGTTAGTGCTATATTAGGTATGTTTGCAATAATAATATGTGATAGTGGGATATGGAAGGCACTTTCATTTTTACTTATTGTAATTGTTGCAATAGTGGCAGGTTATAGAAATTTTTCACCAGAAAGAACAGGAAAAGAATCTTATGAGTGCTTACAGTGTAAATATATATATAATCCAAAAGTTGGGAATGAGAAAGCAGGCATAAAACCAGGAACTGAATTTAAAAATTTACCAGATTCATGGGTTTGCCCAGTTTGTGGTGAAAGTAAAGATATGTTTCAAGTTCATCAAGATGATAGATAGTAATATAAAGTTATGATTATATAATATTAATCATGACTTTTTAATATTATATGAAACTTCTCCGAACTTTTTACAAAATATACATAATATGTTGACAAACATTTTGCGCGATGATATAATTGTGCAAGATATTTAATTATGTAATATTATGAGAAATTTCATAATATTAGCAAAAGTAAATATACTTTTTAGAAAGGAGTTTAAGTGAGTAACTATTAATGGATTGAAAATGGAGGACAAAGATTTTGAGAAAAGAACAATTTAAAAAAATTGCACAAATACGGCCCAAAAAGATTTTTTGCCCTATTTGCGAAGAATGGGTAGAAAATGAAGGAATAGGTTTGAAAATTGTTCATAAATGTGCATTTGAAAGGTTTAAATTCATTTATGATACAGATGAATATAAAGTATTTTTGGAGCCAGATGCTTTTTGTGCAAGAATAAATGATAATAATGAGCAGGTTGATTATAGACGTATTAAAATAGATGAAAATGAGGTTTATTTTAATAGTACTGTAGAGAAAGTTTATAATAAATGTAACGGTGAAATCTTTACTATTAAATGTGATAAGTGTTATAATTTTTTTAGATGGTATCCAGAAGGGAAAGCTTCTATAACTTTTAAATTCGAATACGATAAAAAAGATTTGATTAAAGCAGGTCTTTGGGATGATGAAAAAGTGGAAGAAATGGAAGAATCAAGTGAGCAGTGTGAAGAAAATAAAGATCAGGAGGAAAAAACTATGGCAGCAGAATTAGCAGGAAAAACAGGATTAGTAGCAGGATTAGGAGAAGTGTCTAAAGGCTTTGATTTCAAATCAATTGCTAATGATTTAGGTGTTGAGTTTGGAATTAATCCAGATAGTAGAGTAAAATCTACTTTGCTTGGAACAGTCTTTGAGTACGAAGATGGCCGGTACAGGGGATTTGATCGAAAAACAGGTCTAGTAACAGATTATGCTTCTATTAAGGCTATTTCATTACCAGCAGTTGTAGTTCCGGTGACTTCTGTAAAAAAAGGAGAAATGATTCTTCGAAACGGTGAATTTTTCTTTATTACTGAGGCAGAAAACCCAAAAGAAGTAAAGGGTGCAAACTTACAGACTTTAAAGGAAGAAAAGCTGCTTCCGGTAGCAAATCCTATTGGAGTAATGTGTTATACAAGACTTATTTCATTAGGAGAAATACTGGGATTTAAAGGTGAGACAACTCAGAATGCAAAAATTGCATTGTGGATTGTAACATTACTTGCTAAAAAGATTAGTGAAGAAAGTATTGACTCTGTTAATGAAAAAATTACTGATTTAACAGATAAGAGCGAAAAGTACTTTGAGTTGTTGTTCCCATTTGCGATTGTTGCTTTTGCAGCACGTATTATTAATGAGGATAAAAAGGGAAAAGAAAAAAATGGAATTAATGGTAAGAATATTGCAGAAGCAGTGAAAAATACATTTGGTATTGATATGCCGGAGTTAAATGACCAAAAAAATATTAAAAGATTAGCAGTAGTTGGTGCGGCAACAGGTGCGGTAGCGTTACTTCTTAAAAAGAAATTAGAAGAAATAGCAAATAAATGTGAAGGAGAAGAAGTAAATAAGCAGGAATCAAAAGATACAATTTCAAAGATTTATGCTATTGTAAAACCGTACGAGAAAACTATCAAAAAAATCTTGCCAGTTGCTCTTGCTATCTGTGCATTAAAATTATTTAATGGTGAAAAATTTGATGAAGTTCAGGAAAAGTTGGAAGGTGTATTAGAGACTGTTGAGACAACTGTTTGCAGTAAGTTTGGCGTTAGTAATGAAATCTTTAGCAAAGAGAACATCAAGAAGGTTCTTATTATTGCAGGAGTATTGGCTGTAGTTTTTGTAGCTTATGGCAAAAAAATCAAAGGTGAAGAAACTGCTGAAAATGCTAAATTTACAGAATTGCTTAAAGGAGTGGCACCAATTATTCCTGTAGTAGTATTAGTATTTCCGCAGCTCAAAAAAGTTTTCTCAAAATTTATGAAAGATACGGAAGAAGGTGCTGTTGATGCCGAAGTAGTAAGTTCTGATGAGACAGAAGAGCATTTTGAGACAGGAAGTGAAGATAAAGTAGTGGAAAATGCAGAAAATGCTGAAATGAAAACGGATTCTTGCGGAAATGAAACTACTTCTGAAACAGTAACAGATTCTTCAGAAAATGAAACAGCAACTGATGAAAATTAATAGTATTACTTAAAAAATTTGTAAAATAGGAACTGTAAAAGTGAAGATTTTATAAAATAATCTAAAAAGATAGGGGAAAGAGGCTACTGATGATATCAGTGGTCTTTTTTCAAATAGTAGTATGGAACAAATTTTATGTTAAAAAAATTATTTAAAAAGGTTGTTTAGTCATATTTAATCAACATAAAATATTGACAAAATGTATTGAGAATGATATAATTTGGCCAGATATTTAATTATGTGATATTATGAAAATTTTCATAATATCAATAAAAAATATACTTTTTAGAAAGGGGAAAATTAAGTAGCTGTTAATTGCATAATAGGAGGATTACAATTTGAGGAAAAATGAATTTTACCAAATATCAAAATTAAAACCAAAAAAGATTTATATTAGAGCAGGTGAACAGATTTTTGAAGATAAAAATGTCTCATATTATGAAGAAACCTATTCGACTTATGCACATGCAGAAACCAACGGCAAATTTGGTGATTGCCGTTTTGTATTTGAGTATGAGGCAGAACGTATTCGTCTTGATTTTGGTGGACATTGTATGTCTTGGTATGCGGATAGAAAATATATAGACATACATCAAATTACACTTGGTATACGTAACAAGGATATTTACTTTGAATTTGGAGTAGAAAAGTCTTGTGGTTATTGTACTAATGGGGATTCTCGTGAAGTAGCTGTTTGTAGGAATATCTTTAAGAATGGTAATAAAAAAGTAATTTATAAAATTAGGTTTGAATATGATGAGGAAGATTTAATAAGAGTTGGCTTATTAGAAAGAAATTCAAAAAAAGGTAAAGGATGTAATGAACTTATTGAAGAAAAAACAGTAGATGAATCTAAAAACGAGAATAGCAAAAGTGATAATGGAAATCAGGAGGATGAAAACATGGCTAAAAAGAATGCAATAAATAATTTGGCAACAACAGCAACTATTGAAGAAGTAGCAAAAGCTTTTGATTTAAAGACAATGGCTAATGATTTAGGTATTGAGTTCGGAATTAATCCAGATAGTAGAGTAAAATCTACTTTGCTTGGAACAGTCTTTGAGTACGAAGATGGCCGGTACAGAGGATTTGATCGAAGTACTGGTGTAGTAACTGATTATGCTTCTATTAAGGCAATTTCATTACCTAGTGTAATTATTCCAGCTGCAGCTGTAAAAGTTGGAGATATGATATTGCGTAACAACGAATTTTACTTTATAACAAAAGCTGAAAAAGCAGGTAAGGTTTGTGGGGCAAATATCACAACATTAAAAGAAGAAACATTACTTCCTGTTGCAAATCCAATTGGAATTAAATGTTATACCAGATTAATTTCTCTTGGTGAAGTTATTGGTTTTAAAGGAGAAACAAATCAGAATACAAAAATTATGCTTTGGATTGCAACAATACTTACAAAAAAATTATTTGAAGAAGGTATTGACAATGCAAATCAGAAGATTATGAAATTTTCTGATGAAACCGGAAAGTATATGGAGTTATTATTTCCTTTTGCTGCTGTAGCATTTGCTTCTTATGCAATTAAAGGGAAAGACCTGGATCTCAAAAAGATTTCTGAAACTGTTAAAAATACATTTGGTTTTAATATGCCGGAGCTGAATGATAAGAAAAATATTAAAAGGTTGGCGGCAGTTGGACTTGCTACAAGTGTAGCAGTTGTATTTTTAAAAACAAAATTGGAAGAGGCATCAGGCAAAGATGAAGTAGATCAGGAAGAAGCCAAAAATACTATGTCGAAAGTTTATGATTTAGTAAAGCCTTATGAAAAAACTATTAAAAAAGTACTTCCTTTAGCACTTGCAATTTGTGCTGTTAAGCTTTTTAATGATGGTAAAATTGAAGAAATCCAGGATAATCTGGAAGGTATATTATTAATAGCACAAGATGCTATTTCTGAAAAGTTTGGCATTGATGAAGATGCTTTTACCAAGGAAAATATTAAAAAGTTTGCAATTGTAGCAGGTGTTGCTGTGGTTGCGTTTATGGTTTATGGTAAAAAAATCAAAGGTGAAGGAACAGAAGAGAATGCCAAATTTACTGAATTGCTTAAAGTAATAGCACCCATGCTTCCTGTTGTAGTGGTAGCATTTCCACAGCTCAAAAAGTTTTTCTTGAAATTTATTAATAAAGATGAATTGGCAGTTGATGATGAACAGCTTAACGAAGAAGATGACGAGGAATAATTAAACAAAAAAGCGTTATGCAAAATATCTGAATTATCTTTAATTTGATTCTGTGCAGTACTTAATTACTTAGTTTTAAGGAGGAATTTTATGGGATTATCTTTTAGAAAACGGATAAATCTTGGAAATGGGACAGTTTTAAATATTAGTAAATCAGGAATTTCTGTAAGCCAGAAACTTGGAAAAAATATTACAGTAAATTCAAAAAGAGGGGTAACAGTAAAAGTCGCAAAGGGAATTTCATATAAAGTTCCAAAATCTAAAAAGAAATAAAACATAAAAGTTACCTGCTAGTAATACTAGCAGGTAACTTTTTCCTATAATACAAAAAAATCAAAAGGTCTTTGGCAATGTCCAAAGACCTTTTGATATTTAGAAACTTATTAAATCTGTCAAGACTATTTTTTTTCTCATTTCTTCAATAAAACTAAATAAGAGATCTAAAGAAATGTATGTAGGTGTGCCATTTTTAAATTCTACTACGGTCTGTACTTTTTCAGGCATAGTTTTTATAATAGAGTTTAAATCTGGATACAACGTTGCTAACGCAAGATTGGTTTTGTTCCAATCGTTGTGTAAAACTTGTTTTGCTAAATCTGGATGCTCATTGAAATCTTTATTGAATTTGTCAATGTCACAAATAGATTTATTTGAGTAAAACAATTTATCCACCATTAGATGATGCATATAACCTGTAATAAAAAGGCTGTTGCCATCAAGTTTGCCATCTTCTAAAATTTTTCTTATTGCAGAAAAATTTGCATGGTTGGTGTCAGAAGGTTCTGAGCCAAAATGCGTTCCACCGTGACTTGCATCGCAGAGTAACAGTACTTCTTCATAACGTGGCTTGTCAATGACACATTTTGAAAAGAGTTTGTCGTATTCCAGTTCTGTTGGAGTATGTTTTTTCCATAAGTCTGGAGCGATAATTCCTAATAATCCAATTTTTGAGTTCCGAAGTTTTTCTGGTGCTGACGCCAAGTGAATAAAATATCCGGGCATATTAGTCTCCTTTTTAATAATTCAATGTTAACGGGTTTCTTTACAACAATAATTATTTTTGTAAAACATATACCTCCTTTTTTAGTGTATAGGTAGTATATCATATTTTAGAATTTATGTAAATGATTTTGACAAAATAATAATAATGTGTTATATTAAAAAACAGAAAAAAATCTGAAGAAAGGAGATTTTAGTGTGAACAATGATAAAATAGTAAGAATGCTGGCTTATAATGGAAGAATATCAGTTGTGTGTGCAAATACAACTAAATTAGTAGAAGAAGCAAGAAAAGTACATGATTTAAGTCCAGTAATGACAGCTGTATTTGGAAGATTACTTACAATTACTAGTATAATGGCATCAGAAATGAAATCAAATAAAGATAAAATAACTGTACAACTAAAGGGAAATGGACCAGCAGGTAATTTATTAGTAACTGCAAATAATTTCCCAAAATTAAAAGGTTATGTAACAGAACCTCATGTAGATATTCCATTAAATGAATTTGGAAAAATAGATGTTTCAGGAGCAATTGGAACAAGTGGATATATAAATGTAATAAAAGATATAGGTTTAAAAGAACCTTATGTAGGAATATGCCCTTTGGTATCAGGAGAAATAGCAGAAGATTTTGCGGAATATTTTGTGAAATCAGAGCAAAAAAATACTGCAGTTGGATTAGGAGTTTTAGTAAATAAAGAGGGAGTAAAATCAGCAGGAGGTTATATTATAACACCAATGCCAGATGCAACAGAAGAAGATATATCAAATGTTGAGAAAAATATATTTAAAGCTGGTGCAATATCAAAAATGTTAGATCAAAATTTAACATTAAAAGAAATAGGAGAAAAAATAACAGGAGATAATAATATACAAATATTGGAGGAGAATATAACCCCAGTATATGAATGTGATTGTTCAAAAGAACATATGTCAGATGCTTTAAAGACTTTAGGAAAGAAAGAATTAGAAAAAATTATAAATGAAGATGAAAAGGCAGAATTAACATGTCATTTTTGTAATAAAAAATATATGTTTACAAAAAAAGAGTTAGAAAATATAAAAAATGAGATTAAATAAGAATAGTTATAAAATTTATTGTAAAAAAGTAACTAAATATATGAAAATTAAAAATAGTAAGGAGTAATGTTGAAATGGAAAATAAAGTATTAGTTTTTGGTCATAAAAATCCAGATACAGATTCAATTTGTTCAAGTATAGTAAGTGAGATATTAAGTCATAAAAATGGTTGGGATTGTGTTGAAGCAAGAAGATTAGGAAGTGTTAATAAAGAAACACAATATGTATTAGATTATTTAGGTATAGAAGCACCAGAATTGCTAGAAAAAGTAGAAGAAGGACAACAAGTATTATTAGTAGATCATAATGAATTTAATCAAAGTGTGGAAGGAATAGAAAAAGCAGAAATTTTAGGAGTAACAGATCATCATAGAATAGCTAATTTTGAAACTTCAAATCCTTTATATTATATAGCTAAACCTTATGGTTGTACTTCAACCATTTTATTTGAGCAATTTAAACAATTTGGACACAAAATAGAAAAGAAAGAAGCAATATTAATGGCAAGTAGTATAATATCAGATACATTATTGTTAAAATCTCCAACAACAACAGAATATGACAAAAAAGCATTGCAAGAATTAGGAAAAATAGCAAATATTAATGTAGAAGAATATGGTTTGAAAATGTTAAAAGCAGGAACAGATTTAGATGATTTTTCAGCTGAGGAATTAATAGATTTAGATGCTAAGAGCTTAGATAAAAATGGAGTAAAATTTGTGATAGCACAAGTAAATACAGTAAGTATAGAAGATGTTTTAAAAAGAAAAGCTGAATTGGAAAATGCAATTAATGAAAAAATAAACAAAGATGGATTGGCTTTATTTGTATTGGCAATAACAGATATTTTAAATAGTAATTCTCAAATTATTGCTTTGGGAGAAAAAGCTATTTCTGTAGAAAGTGCCTTTGAAAGAAAATTAGAAGATAATATGATGTTTTTGAAAGGTGTTGTTTCAAGAAAAAAACAATTATTACCAGCTATTGATAAAAATATTTAAGGTGTAATCGTAAAATTATTAATAAAGAATTCAATGTTAATAATTTTACGATATTGTAATATTCTAGGAAAGTTCTCTGAACTTCCTAGAATATTACATATAACAATGCACAGAAAATTTATTTCATAAATTTTCGCGCGCGAACAAAGATGCGGACTTTAAAATGTTCTAAATAGTGCAAATGCTATTAATGTCCGCTTTTGTTCTTTTTATATATATTTTATGTCTACTTCAACAAGGCAAATTTGACAAAAAAAGAAAAATGTGTTATATTAGGAAAAGTACTTTCAAAAAATGAATATAATAAAATAAGGAGAAGAAAAATGAAAATAAAACTTAATATAAAAAATGTGCTAACATTAGGGATTACAGCAATAATAATAACATCAACTAGCCTATTTTTTATGAATACCAGTCTAGCAGCTAATACTGCAAAAGTAACGGTAGACACAGCGAACCTTAGAGAAACAACAAGTTCAGATTCTAAGATATTAGACTTAGTAAACAAAGGAGAAAGTGTAGAAGTTTTAGAAACAAAAGGAGAATGGTATAAAGTTAAGTACAAAAATATAACAGGATATTTAAGAAAAGATTTAGTACAACTAAATAATGAAACAACAAAAACAGATAATGAAAATACAACAAAGACTAATAATGTTACAGAAAATGTACAAACATCAAAAAATGAAGAAAATAGCGTAAATGAAGGAATTAGTACAGCTGTAGAAGTAGCAAATAAATTAGAGGATATAGAAGTAGATACAGTAGAAAAATATAAAACAAAAGAAGATGTAAAACTAAAAGTAATACCTTTAATAAATGCCTTAGAATTAGAAGAGGTAAAAAAAGATACAGAGGTAGAAGTAAAAGATACAATTAATAATTGGATATGTGTAACTGTACAAGGAAAACAAGGTTGGGTAATAGCTGATAAATTAGAAAAGCT
>QWCN01006870.1_pt1 | contig 10234 bp, 18 predicted proteins | sample 1972711 | NCBI WGS metagenome assembly QWCN01 (sample SAMN09866707, study PRJNA288562) | Human gut metagenome isolate term1_stool, whole genome shotgun sequencing... | isolation source: gut | host: Homo sapiens | place: USA: California | reverse complement strand
GCCGGGATGAAGGAAAGAAAGAACACCTAGAGCCGGTGAGAGGTCGCTCCGTCGGGCAGGCACAGACTTACCACTCATAATCGTCACAACAAATAAAAAGAATATGAGGGATGTGAGGGTTTATGATAGGGTGCCATGGTCGGAATAGAATCGAGTCATTGGATTGGCTCGTGCAACTACCGCGGAGACGGCACTGTCCGTTGCGTAAGTCGCTGCTTCTAGAACATCCTCCCACCGATCCAGGAAAGAACACACCGCTAGGCTATGAACTCGTGCGGACAACTCGATCCGCCAAGGAATCCAGTGTTTCTATAACACTCGCTGGATGCGATGGATACTACGTTCACGCAACCCTCCCCGCATTCAGGGCTCATAGGCACACGTTCTTCGCTTCCTGTCAACACATCCTTCTTTTTCCATTCTTCATGTTTCACTGGCTTTCGACTCTGCTCTCTGTTCCGGATGTACACGCCAGCTCATTTCTAGAAGGAAGACCGCATTCGCGATCAAGACAGCGACTGCTTTTCCGTGGACCCTCCTTCCGGCATAATAAAGAAATCATCATGCTTGCACTCCGGGACGGAGTGTACGGGTGGTTCGCAGTGCTGTCCCAATAATGCTGCCGAAGGTTCTGTCCTCATGCGTGATGGTTGGAATCCGGCTCCAGAGTCAGCCGTTTCTATATCGGGGAGTCTGCACTTCCTTCAGGAGACTCCTTCTGTTCAAGTCGCTTTTCGTATTTCCGCTGATGGGTAGCGTGTGCTGCGCCTGTCGAAGGATCTGTCCCCTTCGGACAAGGATACGCGGCAGTATGTGTTGTTTTATGCGCTTGGCTACGAGGAGGCGGTGAGTGATTACGCCCTGGAGAGACTCCAGCTGGAAGAAGAGAGGCGTCAGAATCAGGAAGAGTACCGCCAGATGTGTGATTTGTGTTCCTCCTATGTGGAGAAAGCGTCCCTGGAGCTGCGACGCATTCACGGAGATGAACTCTGCGATGTCGCCTCCCTGCGTAGAGAAGTGAGAGAACTGCGCGAGTCTCTCACGCTTTTGAAGTGTACTTTTGCGTCCTTTTCCCAATCCATGCAGACGAGCATGCGCGAATTGAACTCGGTCCTCACCACGAGTACCGATTGATTTTTGTCTTTTCCTCTTTTCCCTTGTTTGTTTTATGAATATGCAGTTGCCTTGAGGTAAAACAAGAACAAATGGAAACCCATAATGAATAAGAGGCTGATTTCGAGGGAAGGAGAGGACTTGGGAGCGTTTCATTGGCCTCAAACTAATGAGTAAGGAAACTAACGCTTCCACTGATAATGGAGGCATCGTAGATTTACGGTCTATTTTTGTAGGGTATGGAACGGCCTAGGTTTGGTGCTCCGCCTCTTTGCGGAGTTGAACTCTGGCTGGTCCCCGCCACCTTGAAACGAACATCGGAGGATTGGAACAAAGAGGATGCAATGAACGCCTATCCAAGGCGGGTTGGGGCAGACTGGAACATGTATCTCTTGATGAAGCCACTGCTCGCACTCGGCGAGTCTTCCTGGCTCTCAACATCAACCATCTGAGTCGCGTTAGAAGGGTCGGTCGTGTACAGGAACAGCGTCTGCATGCTGTTGTTCGTCGCGATCGCAACGGCCACGCCGATAAGGAATCCAGCGATCGTGTCCTCCACGAAGTGAAGATAGTCCGTCTACGCACTCACGCTCATCATAGACACGCACAACGCGGCTGGCGGTGATAAACAGAGAGATGCCCAGCACGATGGCAGCGCTGATCACATAGACTCGCTAGACATAACAGGAACGGTGAAAGAGGGCCTCCGTGGTGACTCGCCTCCACTTCGTGCACTCGGAGACGAGAGAGGACAACACAATGCACACCAGACACAATGCCGCTGAAGCGACGGCCGAGTGTCCCGACGGGAAGGACCGCATGGCGTCGTTGATCTTGAATCTCTACCTCTAATAAAGGAGATGGACCGCGTACAGAAGCGGTGCACTTGGAGATGTCGCCCTCCACTCCCACCAGACCATACAAGTGCGCAACATTGTCCGTGATGGGGTATCCGCACTTGTCGAAGAAGCAGGGCCGCGGCTTTCCGACGAACACCTTCAGGATGCAGACGGAGAGAAGAACGTTGACCAGGATGCGGACGCCGATGATGGAGACGTAGTGGATGTACTAGTCATGAGGAGGAGGGAGAAAGAATACGTGAAGCTTCTTCTCGGGGGCGATGAAAACGAGCACGGCGAACACGAGGGCGAGGAGGACAAGAATATAGTACACAGTGACCATCGCGGTACTACTCCTGAGCGACATCATCCAAATGCCACCTCACCGTGTTACCGCAAGTGTGCGAAATGATCATATCACCTTCCAGGAACTGCATGGGATGGGTCGGGGCAAACTCCAGGGCAATCGCCCCGATTCCCGCCAGAAGGGCCAGCACATACTGATACAGAAAGTACTGCCTCCTGGTTATCCTCCTTAGAAACGGCATCGGTGCTCTTCCTGAAGAACAAATGCCCCTTTTCCAGAGTGCCGAAATCCGGGCCCATTTTCGCGATTCTTTGGTTTTCATTCCACCGGAAGGGTACGGCTTCAGTTTTGAATCTCTACATTCGTTCCCCTTGTGTAGATGCAATGACTGCGTAGGGCATGGGTTATCGAAGCAGATCCCGATCTCACAGAAGCGGACGTTCCAGCCGCAGCCACAGACACCATTCGCGTAGCTACGACAGACATACATCCAGATCGCACCACAGGAGTCATCGCTCTCGCTCCAGCAGCCGTTCGCACTCGAGGGAGCCAAGGTAGGCGATGATGATGAAACGAGCTCTGCTCACATGTGTGTAGTCAGAAGAAGTCGAGACTCTTCGACCAGAAGCCGGAGGGCATTCCTGAGGCTCTGCTGGCTGCGGGAACGACGATCGGCACGTTTGCGAAGTCGCTGTCGAACCCCTCTGCGCAGTCGAAGACCGTTCGCCGCCTGTTTGTGACGAATCTCCCCGCGGAATACGAAGATATGGTGGGCGCGCTCCCGCGGCTCTGACGCGTAGAAACTGAAGAACTTTCTGATAGATGTAATAAACAAGTGCGTGGATCAGGAAATCCCCCAGCCGCCGATCACCTCGCTCATCGCCTTCAAGGACAAATACTACGCCGTGGTGGAGTTCCAGACGCCCGAGCTGGCCACCGCCTGCCTCGCGATGGACGGCATGCCCTACGAGGGCGTGAGCATCGGCGTGGTGCGCCCCACGGGCTTCAACCCCGACGACGTGCCCGCGCCGGTGGGTCGCCCGCCGCGCCTGCACATGGAGAAGGTGGGCTACAAGCCGAAGCTGGGCTCGCGCGCGATCGCGGAGGCGACGGCGGCGGCGTCGGACGCGGACTGCAAGGTGTTCGTGGGCAACATCCCGGAGGGGCTGGAGGAGGCGCAGCTGATGCCGTTGTTCACGCCGTTCGGCGCGGTGAAGTCACTAACACTGTCGCGCGACCCCACCACGAACGAGTCGCGCGGGTTCGGCTACGTGGTGTACGAGAACCCGGAGGTGGTGGAGGTGGTGTGCAAGGAGATGAGCGGCATCAAGGTCTGCGATCAGTCGCTCGATGTGCGTCCCGCCAATGTGAAGAAGACCAACACCGTAGTGATGGACGGCGACGAGGAGGTGACGCTGGACCCGACGCTCGTGGCGCAGGTGCAGCTCGATCTGCCCGATCTGAAGAAGCCCATCCTGGCCGAGAGCGACGAGGCGAGAAGCGTCGCGGCGAAGCTGCTGAAGCAGGCCGGACTGAGCACGGGCGGCCAGATCCAGAAGTCGCCCCCCTCGCGCATCGTGGTGCTGAAGAACATGGTGACGAAGGAGGATCTGGAGGTGGGCGTGAAGAGGAGCGATGACGGGTAGGATCCCGACGACTATCTCGACATCAAGGCGGACATCGAGACGGAGTGTGCTCGCTACGGCCAGGTGCTCTCCGTGGTGATTCCTCGCGGAGAGAGCCCCGGCGTGGGGAACGTGATCGTGGAGTACCCCAGCATTCAGCAGGCGGCGTCGGCAGCCGTCTCGCTGATCGGAAGGCGGTTCAACAAGCACATCGTGCGCGCTGCATTCATGTCCGAGGTGGCGTATGCAAACAAACAGTACAACGTGTAATCCACTACGGGGTTTGTTGGAGACGCGCCTACGAAGCGGTTATATCGCGACCTTCACACACAAAAGTCCAACACATGAACTCTCAAACGAGAAAGCCATGACAGGGTTCTCTTCGAACTACGAGGAACTGATCACTCAGAGGGTTGCGAGGAATCAGGGATACATAGTCCGGTACTCTTTTCAGCACAGAAACCTACCTACGAAGGAAACAATGGCTGGAGAGAAAAGCGTTTCATCGGCAAAAGCGGGCGGATTTCGGGAGTGGGAACAAACAGGGCGGACAACTAAGACGCAAACTGTTTCTTCATGAAGCACGTGAGTGCGATCGAGAAGGCCTGGAGAGAAGACAGCGGGGAGGCGTAATCGCACGAGTACCGCCGAGAGGACATCTTGCCGAAGCACACCATGACCTGCGCTAGCCATCACCACCCATCCCAAACCATACCGTCCTTCTCGTCCTCATCCTCGCGCAACACCAGCTGGAAGTTGCGCTTCGACGACTTCCGCGCGCGCCCCCTGAACTTCAGCCTACTTCTCACCCTTCTCTTCCACTCCCACGTCCACCCACCCAGATTGTCCGACCATTCCGGCTTCCGCGTCACCAGGGTCTGCGGCGAGGTGAACGACTCCTTCTCCGCCGTCCTCTGCTTATAAAACGCCATCCCCACACCCACCGTGGCGGGAACTCGCACGCGCATCATATTGGGCCGTTTGCCGGCAATGTTGGACTTGTAGGTGATTCGACACACCTCCCTGCGGTGGACGTCCTCGAAGGCCTCGTCGGGAAGCAGTCCGGGGTTCACGCCGTTGTCGAACACGACAAACTCGGTGCCCATCTCGTTGCCCTTCAACACGCCGATGTAGTGCTCGCCGTAAATGGCATCGTTGGCGTCGCTGGCATTGCTGGAGGCGATGGAGCGCGAGTCGAAGAAGGCGATGTTGGACGAGTTTGGAAGGGGAACGGCGGACATGATGTACGCATCCAGATCTTCGCGGTAGAAGTGGAACACTCCCACGCCACGATCACCCTCGTCGCGCACACGGTCGATGGCGCAGCGAACTGTGCCCGAAAAGCCGACCTTCTTGGAAAACCCGATCTGCTGCAACTCCTGGGCGTTCATTTCGTCCACGAGGCAGGGCTTGCCGCCGCTGCTCAAATAGCCCGGAGAGCAGAAGCGAGCACGGAATGCGAGATCCTCCTTGAGATAGGCTACAATGAAGGAGGAGGGAAGCAGATACGTAAGAGCAATTGCAGACTAATCGACTCGTCCCCGTAGATCAGCTTCTGCGAGCGGGGGTTGAAGATGATGGCGTCCTTCACCTCCTGCATCTCCTTCTTCTTCCTGCACACCACCACGCCTTCTCTACGGGTCAGACGGCCAACGGAGGGAAACCGCTTCAGCCAAGTCGTGCAGCCACGGAGAATGGACGCCATGTTGTACTGCGCCGCGTACTTGCACGTCTGGATGTACGTCGATAGTGTGATTCCGGAGAGCACGGACTTCTCGACCCTCCGTTGGATTTCAGAGAGACCCAGGAAGTGGCTGGCCAGGCACAGCTCCACGTCCAGCCCGGACTCGGGGTGCAGCAGATGGCGCATTTGACTGACGCACAGACTCGGCGTAGTGAGCGATTTGAGATGGAGGAACTGGAGCACGATGCCCATCGCCTTGAACAATCTACACAGTCATCCGCGCAGGAAACGAATAACCGTTCCGTCGAAACCGTGATAACAATCGTATTCACCTTCTCCTTGCTGTTTTGCAGAAAGGATCTTTTTTTCACACCCCGATTCAATCGTTACACCAGCGTGGGCGACTGCTGAACACGGCTCTTTGTCGTTTCCAGATCGTACTGAAGATCGAAGCAGGAGAGCTCGAATCTACTGCTTACCCCGACCGCTCGATGGCCACTGCTTCCCCTGGAGTAGAATGCCGTTCTCCCGATTGTTCGCATCGGAGTTGCGACACACGATGGACAGGTGGAGACGATCGTCGTCCTCCGCCAGGACGTCCGAATCGGGGAGAAACGACACCATTCGCTGTGAGTAATTGAAGAAACACATCGCGTGCGTCGAACAAACACAACTACATGAGTCCAGCCTGCTTGCAGATATCCGTGTATCCCTTGATCGAGTCCTTAAATCTACTCCTGACGCGGAAAGCACGCCCCTACGCTTCCTCGAAGGGAGGCTCCGTGCAGACCTCGCGAATAGGGTACTAGGGGTCAGGCGCTCCGTGAAATCGAACCTGCTCGTGCAGCTTGTCCAACACCTCCTTCGTCTCGTGCTCGTAGCTATAGAACCGCCTCTTGATCACGTCAAGATTGTCGTCCGAGCGACCACTACGCCTCACGATCCGTCATCAACGGCACGTGTCCTTTCCGCGGGCGATGAGACGCTTCTCCAAGAACTCGTAGCTGCACTGGTACAGAAGGCAGCCAATGACCTTGCACGAGTCCTTCATCACGTCACACCACAGCTATGATTGATAGAGATGATGCGGAGCCACGTTGTAGTTCGACATGTTGCGAGGATAGCCGTCCAGCAGAAGCACTCCATTCGTGGAGCGCAGCACTCTGTCCTTGATGAGCTCCATCGTGACGTCCGTCGGGACCAGCGTTCCCTCCTACCCATCACTCCCAGCACGAACCACGACATCCATGTGCTTCTTGATCATCTCGGTGTACTTGCCCGGCGTCTTGACGGTCTACCGTTGAACAAAAGCAGCCGTTGCGTGCCTCACGGAGAATCTCGCCGACGGAGACGTGGTCGCCACCGAACTTCTTCACCAGGTGGTCGGAGTGCTTTCCCTTCCCGGAACCCGGGGCGCCCAGGACAAAGATCACGTTGTTGGTTGCGGCAAAGCCACGAGTGAAAGTGGAAGCGGCGCGGTTGAGCGCGGAGATGGAGCGAGTGGCGAGCATAGTAAGTACGGGAAAGCGCGAAAATGCGTGACGGTGGGGTCCCAAGAATTGCGCTCAACGGGTGTCCACACCAAAAAAGCGAAAGAAGCCCTTTCACCATGTTCCAAGGTCATCGGAGAGTGGCAAAAGAGGGCGACCTCGTGATCATATACGAGCGGAAGGACTCCATCGTTCCCGTGATTCTCAAGTCGGGAGACAAGTACCAGAGCATTTTCGGCGCGTTTCTGCACGACAACATGATCGGCAAGGAGTACGGCTCCGTCGTTCGTCCTCCATCGCGTTCGTTCACAACTAGATCACATCCCAGGCGGGAAATAAGTACGTGTACATGCTGAAGCCCACTGCGGAGCTGTGGTCCGGCTCGATGAGGACGCGCACGCAGATCATTTTCACACTGGACGCGTCCGTCATCATATTCAACCTGTTCCTAAAGCCGGGCTGCCGCGTTGTCGAGTCCGGTTTGTTTCTTTGAGTGCATTGACGGCTAGGAACGGGCTCTGGCGCTCTCTCCACGGACATTGCTCGCGTGCTCGGGCCCATGGGTCATCTGTTCACCTTTGAGTACAATGAGCTGCGGTCGAACGAGGCGCGCAACGAATTCTGTCGCAACGGACTGGGAGACATCATTTCCGTGTTCCATCGCGACGCCTACGCCGACGGATTTGTTGTGGAAGACGAGGACGAGTCGCTCCGTGTGGATGCGGATCATCCGGTGGACGCCGTGTTCCTGGACCTTCCGAAGCCATACGCAGGTTTGTATTCATCGTGTGGTTGAGGTGTAGCGATCGACAACGCCTGCAAGGTGCTGAAATACAACGGGAGAATCTGCTGCTTCAGCCCGTGCATCGAGCAGGTGCAGGAGAATTGCCGCGTGCTGCGGGAGAAGGGCTTCGAGCGTTGGGGAAGAGGGGACGTGTGAGACGTAGTGATCGAGACGATGGAGAGCATCATCCGGGAGTACGAGCTGAACACCATCGACAACAACAACAGCAACACGGTGCGCATGCGCACGCTGGAGAAGAAGGGGGTGTCGCTGAAGCGGGAGGTGCCCACGACGGAGATTACGAACGATCTGTTCGTCCCTTCTGCGAGCATCATGGAGACACTGAACTCGATGGTCCTGTCCAAGGGAGAGCACATCGGACGAGCGCACACCGCCTACTTAACGTTTGCAACAAAGCTGAAATGATCTTTGCAACTGTTTCTTGAAGAGACGAGCTCGCTTCCTACTGCTTCTTGGACTGGAGGTACTGGTACAGGGTGAAGGCGCACAGGGCCTTGGCGTCGGATGTCTCCTCGATGAGGCGGTCCAGCTCCACCACCTTCAGGGAAATGTACTCCCCCTCCTCCATCAGGCCCGTCGCCTTGCCCTTGAAGGAGTCGAGCTGCTCCGCACTGACGTCCTGCTCGTAGAGGAAGAGCTTGATGTACTCGTCGCAGCCGCCGGGAGAGGGGTACATTCCGGGGTAGCGACCGCCGTACACCTGCTCCGTCATATCCACGAGACTCTCCGCGCGAATCGTGATTCCCACCTCCTCCTTGAGCTCCTTCGCTGCAACGCCGGAGAAGACTTCGCCGTCAAACACGCCGGCGGGTATTTCCGTGAAGGCGGAGTCGGCGATGGGGAAGCGGGGCTGGCAGGTGAGGATCGTGTACTTCTTCTCGTTGCAGTTCAGCACCAGCAGAATGCCAACAGAAGGACCGCGCATGAACACGATCCCCGGGATGTGGCGTCCGTTGGGGAAGGAGCTCTTGTACACGAGAGACTTGAATTTGATGAAGCCGATCCTTCCGTTTCCAAACATATCCACGCTCTGCACGTCGATGGACTTCACCAGCAGTCCCGAATCCACCTTCTTCGTCCAGTTGACGAAGTTGGGAGAGCGCAGCACCTCCTCGAGGTCGCAATCGCAACTCGCCGTAACGGGCACAGATACACCATTGATCAATACGGAGGCTGACATGAGACGACAGAACACGAGCGACGGCTTAATCGGAAGAGAAAGAGATCGCAGGAAATGCATCGGTTCTGGTCCGAAGGGACGCTCGATTCGGGAGAGGTGAACCATAAGGAGCAGCGTCCCCTGCTGTGCTTCGCCATCATCCGAATCCAACACGAAATCTTCTCCGCTCGCGTTGAAGGGATGTTTGCGACAGTGTGTACGCGGCGCGACGGCCGCATGATGAAGATAAACAGGAGTGAGAAGAATCGCGGGGATCCGCGAATTGCGGGCGGTTTTACGAAATGGGCTCATCCCTGATGTGTTCTTGTTCGCCAGTTCTTACACGATTCGACGTTTATTGTCTAAGATTGTGAGTAGTTGCGCTACTAGGGAGTGTGGTGCTGTTTGGGACAGGATTCTGACCACCTGGTAGGATTATTGCAAATGGCCCCATCAAAGTCTCCTCGGAGCGCGGAAGAGTACTCTCGCAAATCAAAGTCGCCGGCGGCTGCAAACACGGGTGCGCTACGCTGGGTTGGGCGATAATGCGGTAGCTGATAAGGAAAAAGATTCTGCAGGCATCACCGTGACGGTGAACGTGGACTCCGCCGTCCCTGTGTAGCACCGCTCGTTCGGCGGCTCATTCGTAGACATGACGCCGAGTCCTTCGCCGAAGCGCTGCTCCGCAAGGAGGCCGTCGTCTGTGCCGACTATTCCCACCGTTCACCCCTAGCGATGGACAATGACGCGCTGGAGGCGATCGCCCAGGGCTTCAGCAAGGACGAGTGTGTCGTGAAAAAGCTGGTTGTCGCGGGTAGTAGCATGTGCTGCCCTCGATTTTAGGCACGGACGATTACCACATCGAGGACAGCGGCGAGCTGCTGGGCGAGTTCCTGAGCAGCCTCAGCGACATCGAGTCCCTGCAGACGGTGGTGTTCTCCGGCCACGTGTTCCACTCCCTGACCCTGCCAGCGGCGCTGCCCGAGTCCATTACGACGCTGGTGTTCGACAGTGCGTCTGCCCGCCCCGCCTGACCCGTAGACTGCTCCGTCGACGAGGTGACCCCCGAGGAGGGCGCCTGCCCCGGCCTCACCACACTGGTCTTCCAGAGTAGCCGTGCCTGTGACGGCTGACACGTAGAGGTGCGCGACCTGTCGACGCTGGACTTCCCCGAGCACTGCCTGCAGGCGGTGACGCGGCTGTCCATCTCGC
>QWCN01006863.1_pt1 | contig 10240 bp, 10 predicted proteins | sample 1972711 | NCBI WGS metagenome assembly QWCN01 (sample SAMN09866707, study PRJNA288562) | Human gut metagenome isolate term1_stool, whole genome shotgun sequencing... | isolation source: gut | host: Homo sapiens | place: USA: California | reverse complement strand
CATACCGGTGTATAGCTTCCTGCGATCAGAACGGAGATCATCATATGATCGATTTTTTTCAAGATAGTATTTACTTTTGGCGAGATATCAAAAGTATGATACGTTGTACTTGCAGCATATAATAAAATCAGACTGATCGCATAGACTGTAAGAGATCCAATGTAGATCCGGCTTGGTTCATGTGCAGCCTTGATAAGGAGCGGTACTGCCGCAAAGATTGCCATGAGCATGCCGATAAAATGAGTGATCGCACTTCCGGGATCTTTAATATGATGTCTTTTTTCCATAATAACACACCTCCGATATATTGATAAAACAACAAGTAGTTTTCAATACTACATTTAACGTATGCATATATAATAGCATGTATTCATGAAAAATCAAGAGGAGATTAAAAGGAATATGAAAAAAGTCAGATACAAATGTTGTACCTGACTTTTGAATATCTACGGGAATCCACAGGAAAACTATCGAATGACAGTGCCTGTCTTGCCTTTTAATGCATCCGTTACTTTATCGAAAGAAGTAATGTAAGCACTGCGTCCTTCGCATTCTTCTACGAAATCAACAGAAGCACGGAATTTAGGAAGCATATTGTAAATTCCGAAATGTCCTTCCTCCATATATGTCTTAGCCTGTTCTGTTGTGATCTCTCCCAGCGGTTCTTCATCTTTCTGTCCGAGATTAATGCAGACTTTTTCGACATTTGTAAGGATGATGAGCATTTCAGCGTCAATTCCCTCTGCAAGCTTTCCGGCTGCAAGATCTTTTTCGATGACGGCACTTGCACCTCGGAGATGGTTGTCCTGCTCCAGCACCGGGATTCCACCGCCTCCGGCAGCAATTACAACCTGATTAGCATCAAGAAGTGCCTTGACGGCATCCAGCTCGACGATTTTTACAGGATTTGGTGCGGATACGACACGACGGAACCCTTTGCCTGGCTCTTCAATCACATAATTTCCTTTTTTACGCTCTTCATTTGCTTCCTGTGCATTCATATAACGTCCGAGAACTTTGGTCGGTGTATAGAAAGCTTCATCATATGGATCGACAATTACCTGAGTGAGAACAGTACTGACAGTTCTGTAGATTCCACGATTAAGAAGTTCCTCACGGATTCCATTCTGAAGGTCATAACCGATATATCCCTGGCTCATGGCTGAGCAGACAGACATAGGAGCCGGTGTATAGTCTTTATGAGCTTTTGCAAATTCATTCATGGCTGTGTGGATCATGCCAAGCTGAGGTGCATTGCTGTGCGTGATCGCAACCTGATAGCCTTCCTCAATAAGGTCTGCGATACATTTGGCAGTATGCTTTACTGCGGTCTTCTGTTCTGGAAGTGTAGTACCAAGTGCACGGTGTCCCAGTGCAACAACAACTCTTTTTTTCATAATAATTTTCCTTTCGTTTCAAATTTTCAAGTCAATAACTAATTAAATTTTACTATTTTTTTTATATGAAATCAATATTTCTCACCAAATATATGGAAGACTTATTTTAAAAACAAAGCCAAGAAAGATAAGGCTGAGGAGAATACAGAGTACAATGCGGATGTTCTTCTTTAAATGGGAAAAAGCTTCTGTCCATTTAGGGGCAAGATAGTAAAGGAAAGCACATCCAAGCAGTGCAAAGACTGCGGAACCTCCGATGTATGTATGTTCGTTCAGTGTGAAAAGATAGTCACTGTAGGCAGTTACTTTCAGGCTGTATCCGAGTTCAAGAATCCAGCTTGCGAGATATTCGATCAATGTGTAGACTGCAAAATTCAGAAAAAACACAAGCTCTGGTTTGGGAATGAGTTTCTTCATAAACAGTAAAAGTAATATGCCGAAAATCCCATACATAGGAGCCCATGGAAAGAAAACTGCTCCATCAAAAGAAAATTCTCCTGTCTTTAAAAGATGTATCAGGTTCTCTACGATCCATCCAAAAATAGAAAAAGCATGAAAAAGAAAAATGCAGGACCAGAGATCGTATTTACGAACCGGGTTGACCGGTGATCTTACAGCAGAAAATGGCGGCTGTACAGAAAAAAGGAAAACCGGATACTGGTCAGGTGCAAAATAAGAGGTCTGTGTATAAGGACCTTCCGAGTCATCATAAAGTGCCTTACTGATCAGAAGCTCATCTTCGGAAGGAATATGTTCCAGATAGGAATCATCCAGGTATTCATAGCCGGGAGAACGTGAAAGCACATAATTTCTGCGGAGTGTCAGATATAATTCAGCTTTGCAGGTTGCCATATAAGGGTTCACATATAAGAAATCGACAAGTCCCAGACTGAGCAGGGAGAGCATCTTCCATCCCAGAAAAGACAGATCCAGCAGTAAAAGCTTTTTCTTATTATGATTGCTGAGCTGGCGGGAAAGGAAGAAAGCATTTTTTTTACTGATCCTGGGATTTTCTGCCAGGATATATGGAATCATCCAATACTCATAATGCTTGTAGATTCCACCGATGACTGTAAAATTCCACAGAAACTGGTAGAGACTGCGGAAGAACATGGTAAAAGCAGGCCTGCGGATATAATGTAGCTTATAAAGAAAAAAGATTTTGGAAATCCGGGTATCTTTATAATTTTTCGATTCTAAAAAGAAACGTTTCTCGCCGATGATCAGAATATTATTTACAAAAATGCGATAGAGAAAAGCCAGGATCGCACTGATTCCAAGGATGAAGACGATAAAGTCGAAATGTTCATCCAAGAAAGTATTGAAGATCTTCAGGACTGCAAAAAAAGTAGAGGTACTGTCTGCATACAGATCCACAAGAAGATTGGTATAAGTAGCAGAAGGATTTTGATATAGATTCTCAATGTCAGTATTATGAAAAAGCCTTGTGGCAGTCTCTTCCAGGATCTGCGATGTAGTTTCGGTCTCAAAAGTCTGATGCAGATTGGAAATCGTGTCAATATGAGATAACGGATGCACTCCCAGAAAAGCGGTTGCCAGGGGATAGGAAGCTGTGAGAAGAGCGATAAGAAAGCAGACGGATACCATACGCCAGTAATTTTGTCGGATCGATCTGCGAGCATTCTTTTTTAATTCTTTTCTTTTCCACATAGTACTTTTCTCCCGTCTCTCTGATGGTATCATCATTATAGTTGAGCATGGTAAACTTTTCAATGTCTATTTATGCATCTGCTCATGTTCTTTCTTTACTTCGTTGAAGCAGGTGAGAGCATTCCATTCACAATTTGTTGGTGTGAGGATCGCTTTTTAAGGAAATGGACCAGCACCGCAGCGTCTGAGGGCAGCAAGTGCCTGATCAAGTCGGTTATTCTGAAAAAAGCAGAAAAGGAACAGTGGGGCAGAAAGTTCTTCTCCGTCATAAACCTCAGTGGTGGGGGAAAAATTTTTCATTCCGGCGAGAAATCCGAGCGGTTGCAGATAGTCTTTCTGTGAGATGCAACGCAGCCGGATATGCAACGGAAGCAAGGCACGCTGGATCTTCAAAAGCTCGGGCCTGGAAGGTGCATGGAACAGCAGTAAAGTTTCATTCATAACAAACTCTCCTTTAGGATCATGATGAATCTATTGTAAGATGTTGGGATCAAAAGCCCCCAACAATGATGCCAACGGATTGTTTCGTGCTACGCACTCCCACAATCCTACCCGCTATTCGCATATCATGGCGATTACGCCCCACTTTTATGCTCATATCGGGGCGGGTCTCAAGGTCATTCTACCACCAGTGTGCAAGCACATGTGGTTTCAGAACTTTTGACCCTGACATCATTGTAATATATGTACCGAAAAAAAGAAATACAGAAATGTCACGATCTGTCCGATGCCGGAATAAAATAGTTGTAAGATTCCGGTACGGGGAGAGAACGATGAGATTTTGTGAAATGCGGGAAAAAGAAGTAGTTAATATCTGTACAGGAAAGCAGTTGGGCTGTGTTGTGGACCTGGAGCTTGATACCTGTTCCGGGAAGATTGAATCGATTATTGTACCGGGACCGGGAAAATTTTGCGGATTTTTTGGAACGGACTGTGAATATGTGATTCCGTACAGTTGTGTAAAAAAAATCGGACCGGATGCAGTATTAGTGGAAATAAAAGAAGAAAAGTTTTTGCAAAAATACTAGACATTGTGTATAATGAGGGCGGAAATAAATTCGTTTCACAGACGGATTGAAAATAAATGCCGCAGGGAGTGTGTGGTGGATTGTATATGCGGAAAGGCGGAACAGACGAATGAGATGTCCATATTGTGGAAACCCTGATACAAGAGTGATCGATTCCAGACCGGCAGAGGATAAGAGTTCGATTCGCAGAAGGCGTTCCTGTGACGAGTGCGGGAAACGTTTTACAACTTATGAAAAAGTAGAGACGATTCCTCTGATCGTGATCAAGAAAGACAACAACCGGGAGCAGTATCAACGGTCAAAGATTGAGAATGGTGTGCTGAGTGCGTGTTATAAGCGTCCTGTTCCTGCAGATCAGATCCAGAAGACGATCGAGGCGATCGAGCTGGAGATCTTTAACCGGGAAGAAAAAGAGATCCCGAGCAGTGAGATTGGAGAGATTGTTATGGATAAGTTAAAAGATCTTGATCCGGTGGCATATGTGAGGTTCGCATCAGTATACAGAGAGTTTAAAGATGCGAATACATTCATGGATGAGCTGAAAAAGTTTTTAAAATAGGAAGAACGAACCGGTTATACCTGAAGCGGAAGTATGACCGGTTTTCTTTTTGAAAGAGGAGATGAAAGAATGCGGACGTACAGGCTGGTGATCGCTTATGATGGGACAGCATATCAGGGATGGCAGAGACAGGCCAATACAGAGATGACCATTCAGGGGATTCTGGAATCCTGTATTTCAAAGGCAGCCGGATATGCGGTGGAAGTAAATGGATCAGGAAGGACGGATGCAGGAGTGCATGCCCGCGGACAGACAGCCAGTGTGGTGCTTCACGGGAAAGCGGAGGACGGATTTTTCACAGAGAAGGTAAATAAGCTGCTGCCTCCGGATATCCGGATCAGAGAAGCCGGACTTGAAAAAAATGGGTTTCATGCGAGAAAGAGTGCTGTAGGAAAAAGGTATGTGTATCAGATTGATACTGATGAAAAGCCGGATGTATTTGACCGGCGTTACACGTATCATTTCCCGAAGAAACTTGATATTGCAGCGATGCAGCAGGCAGCGGAACTTTTGACCGGCACGCATGAGTTTGCAGCTTATACGGATAAAAAAGATGAAATGTCCACAAAGCGGACCATTTATGCTATAATGGTTGGCGGACAAGGTGGCAGGATCAACATCCAATATGAGGGAACGGGATTTCTTTATCATATGGTAAGGATTCTGACAGGAACTTTGCTCGAAGTTGGAATGGGGACACGCAGGATCGAAAGCGTGACGATAGCTTTAGAGGCAAAGGATAGAACAAAGGCTGGATTTCTGGCTCCGGCAAGAGGATTATTCCTTGACGAAGTCTATTATAAGGAGAAGTCCTGGAAGGAGGAATAGATTGAAGCTAATATCGTGGAATGTAAATGGTATCCGGGCATGCGTTCAGAAAGGATTCCTGGATTTCTTTCATGAGGCAGATGCGGATATTTTCTGTATTCAGGAGACGAAGATGCAGGAAGGACAGTTGAATCTGGAACTGAAAAGGTATCATCAGTACTGGAATTATGCTGTGAAGAAAGGCTATTCCGGAACAGCAGTATTTACCAAAAAAGAACCATTATCGGTATCCTATGGACTGGGGATTGAAGAGCATGACCAGGAGGGACGCGTGATCACCTGTGAGTTTGAGGATTTCTATTTTGTGACAGTTTATACACCAAATTCCCAAAGTGAGCTTGCAAGACTGGATTACAGGATGAAATGGGAAGATGATTTCCGTGCATATCTTAAGAAACTGGAGAAAAAGAAGCCGGTGATCGTAACCGGTGATCTGAATGTTGCACATAAAGAGATCGACCTTAAAAATCCGAAGACAAACCGGAAAAATGCAGGATTTACAGATGAAGAGCGTGGGAAGTTCACAGAGCTTCTTGATGCAGGTTTCATTGATACTTTCCGGTATTTTTATCCTGATCAGGAGGGAATTTATTCATGGTGGTCGTACCGGTTCAGTGCAAGAGCGAAGAATGCAGGCTGGCGGATTGACTATTTCTGCGTGTCAGAATGCCTGAAGGACAGATTGGCAGATGCAAAGATTCTGACAGAAGTAATGGGATCAGATCATTGTCCGATCGAGCTGGATCTGAAATAAATACGGTTACTGTCCGGAGGGAATGGATCTGAATTGACAGAGAGGAAAGAAAAGAGATAAGATAGAAAAAGGCAGTAAGATAGGAGGTCTTTAAAATGACAAAAATAGATATTATTTCCGGTTTTCTTGGAGCCGGTAAGACGACATTGATCAAAAAGCTTCTTTCAGAAGGTTTTAAGGGAGAGCAGGTTGTATTGATCGAGAATGAGTTCGGAGAGATTGGAATCGACGGTGGATTCCTGAAAGAGGCGGGAATCGAGATCCGTGAGATGAACTCAGGTTGTATTTGCTGTTCACTGGTAGGAGATTTTGGAAAGTCTCTTCATGAGGTAGTAGACACGTATCACCCTGACCGTATTCTGATCGAGCCTTCCGGTGTCGGAAAACTGTCGGATGTTATCAAGGCAGTGCAGGATGTGCAGGATGAGATTGATGCGGAGCTGAACAGCTTTACCACCGTGGTAGATGTGACAAAGTGCAAGATCTACCGCAAAAATTTTGGCGAATTTTTCAGTAATCAGATCGAGTATGCAGGAGCAGTGATCTTAAGCCGTACAGATAAGGCAAAGCCGGAGAAGATTCAGGAAAGTGTTGCTCTGCTGAGAGAGTTAAATGAAAAAGCTCCGATCATCACAACACCGATCGAGCAGCTCCCGGGTGAAAAGATTTTGGAGGCAATGGAATCCAGCAAGTCTCTGGAAGAAGAACTGCTTGCAGAAGTTGCTCACGAAGCCCATGAACATCATCACGACCATGACCACGAGGAGCATGAGCATCATCATGACCATGACCACGGGGAGCATGAGCATCATCACGACCATGACCATGAGGAGCATGAGCATCATCACGACCATGATCATGAAGAGCATGAGCATCATCACGACCATGATCATGAATGTGGCTGCGGCTGTGGACACCACCATCACGATCATGAGGGACACCATCATGCCGATGATGTATTTACAAGTTGGGGAAAAGAGACAATCCGTACTTATACAAAAGAAGAGATCGGAAATATCCTCAAGACCCTGGAGGAAGATGGATCTTATGGCAATATCCTTCGTGCAAAAGGTATGGTTGCAGGTGCTGATGGAGAATGGATCTATTTCGACATGGTTCCGGGTGAGCATGAAGTAAGAACCGGAGCACCTGAATATACAGGACGTATCTGTGTGATCGGTGCAGAGATTAAAGAAGACAAACTGGCGGAATTATTTCAGGTGAAATAGTCTGAAAGAAAAAGAAAGTGAGAAAGAAAAATGAGACAATCGGATGTTATGGTATATCTGATGACAGGATTCCTGGACAGCGGAAAGACCCAGTTTCTGACATTTACGTTGGAGCAGGATTATTTTCAGATCCAGGGGAAGACGCTTCTGATCCTCTGTGAGGAAGGAGAGGAAGAGTATGATCCAAAGGAAATGCTGAAGTATGGTGTTGTGATCGAAAAAGTGGAAGATAAAGAGGACCTGACAGAAGCATGGCTTGAGGAGATGAACCGGAAGCATAAACCGGAGAGAGTTGTAGTTGAATACAATGGTATGTGGCCGGTCAGTGATTTTGAGAAACTGGCACTTCCGGCAGGCTGGAAGATCGAACAGAAGATCGCAACGGTTGATGCAAGTACTTTTCAGATGTACCTTACAAATCTGAAGCCATTATTTGTTGAAATGGTAAAAGGGGCGGAACTGGTTCTTTTTAACCGCTGTGAGGACAGAGGTCCGCTGGCGGGATACAGAAGAAGTGTCAAGGTGGTCAGCCCACAGGCAGAAGTTATTTTTGAAGATGAGAACGGAGAAGTCGACAATATTTTTGAGGATGAGGTTCCGTATGATTTAAATGCTCCGGTGATTGAGATCCGCAGGGAAGACTATGGAATCTGGTATGTGGATATGATGGAAAATCCAGACCGGTATAAGGGAAAAGTAGTAGAGTTTGTGGCAAAGGTGATGAAGCCACGGGCTTTTCCGTCAAAGGTATTTCTTCCGGGACGTACAGCAATGACCTGTTGTGCAGATGATACCTCTTTCCTTGGTTATGTCTGCAGAAGTCCATACGCACCAAAGCTGAAACCGGGTGACTGGGTAAAAGTAAGAGCAAAAGTCAGCTTTAAAAATCTCTCTGTATACAGAGGCGAGGGTCCGGTATTGGATGCGGAGAATATTGAACCGGCAGAACCGATCGAAGAAATGGTATATTTTAACTAGAAAAAGGTTGATTGACAAGAGAAAATCAAGCCGATATAATAAGGCACAGAGACAAGGGCGTTTCCAGTATGGGTGGAGATCGCCCTTTATCAATATATACCGGAGTGCGTGGGGAGCTGCTGATGGCAGATTTTCTGTATTAGGATGAAAAAACTGGAAACGGTATGAAAAAGGAGGTTGTTATATGCATAACTATACAAGGGAAGACATCATCCGTATTGTGGAGGAAGAAGATGTTGCCTTTATCCGTCTGCAGTTTACAGATATTTTTGGAACGTTGAAGAATATGGCTGTAACAGTAGGACAGCTTGAAAAAGCACTGAATAATAAATGTATGTTTGATGTGTCGTCGCTGGAGGGAATCGAAGGAGAAGAGGATTGCGATATGTATCTGTATCCGGATCTGAGTACCTTTGAAATTTTCCCGTGGCGGCCGCAGCAGGGAAAAGTAGCAAGACTGATCTGTGATGTCTATCGTAAAGATGGAACTCCGTATGAGGGGGATCCACGTTATGTTCTGCGGAAAGCAGTTGCCGAAGCGGAAGAGATGGGATATTCCATGAATGTCGGACCGGAGTGTGAGTTCTTTCTGTTCCATACAGATGAAGATGGACTGCCGACAACAGTTACTCATGAAGAAGGCGGATATTTTGATATCGGGCCATTGGATCTGGGAGAAAATGCAAGGAGAGATATGATCCTTACACTGGCGGAAATGGGATTTGAGATCATTTCTTCTCACCATGAGATCGCACCGGCTCAGCATGAAATCGACTTTCATTATGATGAGGCGATGGTTACGGCAGATAATCTGATGACATTTAAGATGGTGGTTAAGACCATTGCAAAAAGACATGGACTGCATGCTACGTTTATGCCAAAGCCAAAGAGTGAGACCTACGGTTCGGGAATGCATATCAATCTTTCCCTTTATGGAAGAGATGGAATGAATGTCCTCTATAATGCGGAGGACGTAAATGGTCTGAGTGAAGAAGGATACTATTTTATCGGTGGTCTGATGAAGCATATGAAGGCGATCACGTGTATCACAAATCCGACAGTAAATTCTTACAAGCGTTTTGTGCCGGGATATGAAGCACCGGTATATATGGGATGGTCGGCAAAGACAAGAGGACCATTGATTCGTGTATCGGCAGATAAAGAAAGAAAATCCAGGCTGGAGCTGCGAAGTCCGGATGCAACGGCAAATCCGTATCTGGCACTGGCAGTTCTTCTGAAAGCAGGTCTTGACGGAATTAAGAATAAAATTATGCCTCCTGCGAATATAGATGAGAATATCCAGAAGATGACGCAGGAAAGAAGAGAAGAACTTCATGTGGAAGAACTCCCGAGAAATCTTGGGGATGCCACGGCGGAACTGGAGAAAGATCAGTTTCTGATCGATGTATTGGGGGGAGAACTGGCTAAGAAGATCATCAAGGCCAACAAGAAAGAATATAAGGAGTACTGTATGCAGGTGACTGACTGGGAGATCGCACATTATCTCCACAGACTGTAGGACAGATACAACGCAGGAAATTGAACTTTGAATGTCAATTTTTAAAATGGTATGAAGAGAGGATCAAAAAGGTAACTGGAGGTGAGCAGATATGAGCCATATTATTGTGGTATTTCCGAAAAGAGATAACGCAGTAAATATCCGTAATGTACTTGTACGTGCGGGGATGGAAGTATCTGCGGTTTGTCTGACCGGTGCAAAAGTTCTGCAATATGTGGATAACTGGAGCGATGGAATCGTGGTATGTGGATATCGTCTTCAGGATATGCAATATACG
>QWCN01006859.1_pt1 | contig 10247 bp, 10 predicted proteins | sample 1972711 | NCBI WGS metagenome assembly QWCN01 (sample SAMN09866707, study PRJNA288562) | Human gut metagenome isolate term1_stool, whole genome shotgun sequencing... | isolation source: gut | host: Homo sapiens | place: USA: California | reverse complement strand
AATGAGAGTAAACTTTAAAATTAGAATTGGATAAATCTGATGCATGGTAAAAAACTTGCCACTTTTTTTGAGTAAAATTAAAAATAAAAAAACCCTGCCACTTTTTTTGAGTAAAATTGCTGTTTTCTTGAGTAAAATTATTCTGGTGAAACAAAAATAAAGTGATTTAACCGAATTAAGTAAGTCCCCTGCGGAGGTTGATGCAAAAAGCAGTTCGTTCAGCAAGATGTGTCACATTCAGGATGTGTAGCATTTGCCTATATAAGAAGGATTTTTATATACGGGCAGACTGAATGTACAGTTGGAACAGCAACTATTAACGAACCTTGACAGTTTAACAACTGCTCATAACGCTGTTCAGGGATTTTATGCCCTTTTGTCGGGGTAAGTGAGTGATGTTAGGGCTGCATGGAGCAATTTTTAGATCATGGTGCAGTTGTCAGTTCAGATACTGTTCCGTGAATAATTATTATTTTCGTATGAATCACTATTTTTTCATATGTTTGATAGGCTATAAGAAAAAGCTAGGAGGTTATAGATGACAAAAGAAAGAATTACTTCAGAAGATGAGATTATGCTGGATACATTTTGTGAATCGATCGTAAAGCATGAATTAATCTGTCTTGCTGCGTTTTTTGCTGTATATTTCTCGTTACTATTGATATATGAATGTTGCATGAAGTTTGACATAAAATACAGATATATGAGCCGGATATTCTTTTTTCTCATTTTTGTTTTATATATCGGGTTTAACATGAGGGAGTCACATGCGCTTAATTTCATGTTGCTCTGGAAATTGACCAGTAGTAGTAACTGCTTCAAAATACATGATATGACTTTTGGCTATGCTGAAAAATGCAAATACGGATATTTCTTATCAGCCTTCGATGTTTTATCTGACAAAAAATCGTATAGATTGTATGTAAATAAGAAATATAAGCTTAGCGAGCAGGAGATGAGAATGGAAAATTTTATTGTATATCAGATAGGAAACGGTATTCTAGTATTGCCTTAGTGGTAATCTCTATTGTCCCGGTTTGACTGTTTAACAGGTAACGACACGAATATGTATTGGAGATGCGTACAAGACCGTGATCACACCGCAACCCCTGGCACGGGGACCGGAGTCCCCGGAGGCCAGCCGCTACTCAACCACATCAAACAGCTTTGCACAAGTCAGCAGACACCGAAGGACCTGCTTCCTTATGCTCGGCCATTCAATGACCGAGTTGGTTGACGTTAATTATTATCTTCCAAACCTGGTCGTACGGAATATCCATAAGAAATCTTTTCCATTTCAGTAAGAGGGGTAAAGTGTATTTTTACTGAGGTATTCATTAATATAAACTCATATTCCTGTACAACAATGCCTTCAGATTGCAATGTTTTAAGATGTTTGTCCAATTCTCGTATAAACATGGAATTTTGAACCTTGATCAATTTCATGTGCGTTCGGAAAAACTTTATCGTCAGTGTAGTTGCATTGATCCCTTTGGCAAAACTGGCAAGTCGTTCCTGTTGGAGAAGCATTAGTATAGCTCTCGTTTGATAAGAAGTAATCTTTTCATACGATTCTGAGTCAATCTGTATATATGAATTTGTCACATATCTATTTTTCCATTCTGCACTTGGGGAAAAGGTCAGAATGTTCTGTTCTCGGTCAATATTCACTGAGTTAATAAAACCTATACTGGCTTGTGTTTTTATATCTCCCGTTTCTTTATTATATTCAGTATAAGAGTATCCCAGATACTTTAATTTTTGTAGCCTTTCTGCTATATCGTCAAAATTTGCTTTCCGCGGACGTGCTGTGCGGGTGACTTTTTGAACAAAATCCCTGAAGTCACAGGATATAAATGCTTCCCCGATATTTTCTCCACTGATCATAGTGAATAACTGTGTGACGATAGCTTGGTCGATGGTGTCTAACTCCCGGACATTCAATCCGATATTAAAATTGTTTAGTTTTTTAATCAGTTGTTCTTCTGTCATTTCCGTATCGACAGTAAATTCAGGCGGAAGTGCGGGAGTATATTTCATGTCCATGACGTTTGTGCTATTATCCTCATCATATGTGTATTGAGAAGAAAGAACCACTTCCTTATTTACATTGATGGAAGGTTTCGTGTCAATATCGGATGTCCTGTAAGAAGACAATGGTTTTGTAGTAAAATCAGAAGGAACTTTCATATTAAATCCTTCCAAAGAACCGCTAAACCTGTTTTTTAGAATCAATAATGAATCATATGTAACATCATATAAAAATGCTTTGGCTATGGAATAATCGGGTTTGTCTGGACAGAAGAAGAAATCCGTTAAATACGAAAACCTGTTTCTTCTCCATTTTTCAACAATCGCTGCTGTTTCTTCCATACATTGTTTTATGTCAATTGTCTTTTTTTCATATCGTTTAGCTGCCTGAATTTCTTCTGCATAGTGTCTAAGAGATTCTGGATTTTTTGCAGAGATTCTGCCGGTCATTTCTTCATGAATCGGTTTATACCAGTTTTTTTTGTAATTTCTCTTTTTATCCAAGTAGGAAGTGATAGCCTGATCAAGAGGTTCTGCAGAAAGTGCAATATAAATACTGTACGCAATGATGTCTTCCAGTGAGGGGGTTGGATTCCATTGCAGTTCAGGTATTTCTATCAAATATTTACTGTATATTACATGTTCTGGAGATTTGTCTTTAATCAGAAATTCATAAAGATTAATTAGTTCGTCAGACATATATTTACGAATAAAGACAGCTGGCGTTTTATATCGCAGAAAAACCGATCCTTCATCATGTGTATCCAATTGTTATGCCGCCTTTCATTTTTCTTACCATTATATAAGAAAGAAAAAAATTTCGCAAGCAGTTAGAAAATCCCATTTTTCTAACCGTTAGAAAAAAGACAGGAAATAGATAGAGAAGATCAAGAATAATCAGATATCTGTAAAATCCGTACCAGAAAACAAATGGCATAACAAATTGTATCCTTTGGGCATAAGAAATAGACAGACCCGTATATTTTATTACAGCTGAGGAGGAAAATACTATGGATAAAAGATTATTTAAAGAGATTAAAAGAACGGATGAGAAAAAAATAGAAGACATGCTACTTCAGTATATTAAAACAGCGAGAAAATCTTTCAAGTGTGACATATGGCAGGAAAGCCTGGCTGATGAAAGGATCTTAACGGAAGATGCGAGATGTGGGGACTCCACAGCACAATATCTTCTGTCGATCTACTGGCTTTTAAAATCCGCGGATATATATTACCCACCGGCAGTAAAGTCCATAGGGATCCTATATGGGGAAATGTTAAAATTACCATCCGCGGAAAAAAGCTATACAAAACTCTGTCAGGATACGATAGCCTTTCTGAGAGAGAAAGGGATTGATACAGAAGTTGCTGAGGCACTGGAAATAGAAGTGTGCGGATATATGTATGAGAGATAAAGATTTTCCGTATGAGAATCTGGCATATTATGGATATGATACAATAAAGAAAAAAAGAAAGGAGGGCCTGTTTATTTCTTTTTTGAACAATACACAATTAAGGAAGATCAGAAATGTTCTTCCTTTTTTGTTGGAAAAAAGTGAATTCGAATTCACTTTTTTAAATCAGAACAGGGTTCCGATTCGTTCAGAGAACCGGCAGGCTATACAATCAGAACTGGATTCCGATTGCAAAATATTAATTTTCCGCGGATGAATCATCTTCCTATTGGGATGTGCAGGATGCATTTTTTGCAGGAACAGGAGAAAAAGGAAAGTCAATCGGAACCCGGTTCCGATTGAAAAATGTATTTTTGGAAAGATTCTACAGTTGCAGGAAGTTTTCTTCGCACCAAAAATCATATTACTTAAAAAGGTGTATCTTAAAACAAAAGAAAGGTGGTAGAAAATGATGAAAAACAAAGCGGTTGCATATGTAGATGGAAGTTATAATAAGAAAGAAGACCTCTGCGGATGGGGTGTCGTATTTTTGTATGAGGATGAGGCTCCGGAATATTTCAGTGGAAGCTGCAGGGGAATCCATTGGAATGTTACGGGGGAAATCAACGCAGCGGTGTATGCCGTAGAAAAAGCACTGGAATATGGCTGTTCTGCCATTGAGATCCATTATGATTATACAGGGATCGAGAGATGGGTGACCGGTGCATGGAAGGCAAAGAAAGAGGAAACACAGGAATATCGGGATAAGATGAGAGGATTCTTCGGTATGATCGATATCGGGTTTGTGCATGTCAAAGGCCATTCCGGAGATGAGTACAACGATAAGGCAGATGAGCTGGCAAAGACCGGGGCCGGGATCCTGGAAGAAACCTTTGCAGAGGATGTCGAGGTGAAAGAGCCTGCAAAGAAAGGCAAGAAAACAAAAGATATGCCAGGAATAGGAGAAGGAATCAATCCAAGATGCGAAAAAGCAATCAGGCTTTTCAGGAAAAAGCGAAATCCTAGGTTTAAGGATTTCATGGAATTAAAATCTTACGGACAGGACAAATATTCCAGGCTTAAAGAGGAAGGTCTGGTCCTGACCCTGGGAGAGGATGTCTGTGAGGAAATCCGCGGAAAAGTAAACGAACCGGAAGGATATCTTCCGGCTCTGAGATGGGCTGCAAGAGGTTTATCCGCAGAGGATGCTTCCCGCAAGGCAAATGTGGATCTGGAAGTGTCGGCGAACTGCAGATAAAAAAGGGACGTTCAGTTTTTCCTGAACGTCCTTTCCTTATTTAACCAGTTTGAAACTAGGGTAATATCTGAACACTGCTTTTCCCAGAATCTCGTCGAACCTGACATAGGTGTTGTCCCAAAACCTGGAATCATAAGAACAATTCCGGTTATCTCCCATGACAAAATAAGAGTCTTTTGGGACTGTGTACGGACCAAAGCTGCCTTCTGTTTTCTCCGCGGTAAAACTGTCATCCAAAGGTTTTTTGCTGCCGTCAATATAGACGTCCCCGTCTTTGATCTCCACTGTCTCTCCGGGAAGTCCGATGATCCTCTTTATATATAGTTCGGATTCATCGTCCGGATATCTGAAAATGATGATATCGAACCGTTTTGGATCACGCATCTTTTTGCATATCTGTTTATCCCCTATCTGAAGATTGATCCCATATGCAAGTCTGTTTCCAATCAGCCGGTCTCCGGTCATGATCGTTTTCTCCATTGACTCGGATGGAATGACTGCATTGATGATGATACAGGTCACCACAAACAATGCCAGGAGAAAAGCAATGAGCGTGGTCTTTACGGTACTGAGTATTTTTTTGACTATAAGTTTATTCATGAAAGTCCTCCAATTATTTTAGGGATAATATGCTTAATTTTATTTTTGGGCTAAAAAATCATATTGTCATTATATTTCAAAACGAGAGGAGAATACAAATGAAATTTAAAGAAATCGAAGTTGGAAAAAGTGAGCAGATCCGCGCCCTGTTAACAGGGATCGAGGAGAGAGGTTCAAAAGCAGGAACCCGGTACCTGATCTTAAATTTCACAGACGGGGAACAGACCGTAACGGCAAATTACTGGAACTGCACCAGGGAGGAATTTACTGCAAAGGAAGGACAGGTACTTGATCTTCGGGTCGATGCAAAACTCTATAAGGGCAGTACCTCATATACCGTCCAGTCTTATCTGCTGACAGATGAGTCACCGGAGGCTTATGTGACATCCGCACCCATGGATCCTGTTGATATGTTCAACAAGATCCACAGTTTTGCGACAGGCCTTGGGGTATATGGCATGCTTGTCTGCACCCTGTTAGAGGAAAACCGAGAGAAACTGCTTACATGGGCGGCCGGAAAATCTGTCCATCACAACATCCGCGGAGGGCTATTGTACCACATGTATACCATGTTACAGTCTGCATCCCAGCTGTATAAGGTGTATAAAAACATCCTTCCGCTGGACAGGGATCTTTTGTTTGCCGGTGTGATCCTGCATGATATTGGAAAGGTAAGAGAACTTTCCTGTTCAAGCATCATGAGCATTGATTACACACCGGACGGAAATCTCTTAGGACATTTGTTCATTGGTGCAGAAATGGTCGGAGAGTGTGCAAAGAAACTGGGCCTTCCGGAGGAAAAGACACTCCTTCTCCAGCATATGCTGCTTTCCCATCATGGAAAAAGGGAAATGGGGGCAGTCACACTGCCGGCAATTCCGGAAGCATCCATCCTGCACCACGTTGACTGCATGGATGCTGAGATGTACATGTTCCGGTCAGCAAGGGAAGAAACAAAACCGGGAGAAATGTCTGATAAGATATTTGCTTTAGACTGCCGGGTGTACAATCCAAAAAATTGAATTCGAATTCACTTTTTATGCCTCCGCAAGGGGGCATTTTTTTTATGAAATATAAAAATTGTCAGTTTATAGAAGTAAACAAAAACGATAGGAGAGATCCAGAATAAGGAGGAAAAATCTATGAAGATTAAAGACATCTATGTAATCAAGAAAGACGGAACAAAACAGTCCTTTGACGGTGAGAAGATCGTCAGAGCCATCAATGCATCTGCAAAAAGGATCGGAGAAATCCTTTCCGCGGAAGATGAAGAAAGAACCGTGGAGCTGGTTCTGAAAAATATCCATGAAGCAGAGGTACCGATCCTTACCATGCACTCCCTTGTGGAGAAAGCCTTAGATGAGGTCAATCCAAAGGTTGCAAAATGCTACCGGGACTATAGAAATTACAAAACAGATATGGCCCGGATGTTAGCAGAAGTAAACGGGGAGGCTGACAAGGTGCTGTTTGGTGTCGACCGGAGCAATGCCAACTCCGACGGCAACCTGGTATCCACCAAAAGGGCATTGATCTTTGGTGCTTACGAAAAGACCATGTACCGGGAGTTCTTTCTTAATAAAGAGGAACGCCAGGCAGACAAGGATGGTTATATCTACGTGCATGACAAAAGTGCCCGTATGATCACCATGAACTGCTGTCTGTTTGATATGGAACATGTGTTAAAAGGCGGCTTCAAGATGGGCGGTATCCATTACAATGAACCGTCTTCCCTTGATACGGCGTTTGATGTCATCGGAGACATTATCCTTAATACCGCTGCGCAGCAGTATGGCGGCTTTACCGTTCCGGAGATCGATAAGGTTTTAGGATACTACGCGGAGAAAAGTTACAAAAAATATACGGACGAGTATATCAAAGAAATGCAGGCTGCCCTTTCTGTGATCGTGCTTCCTGCAAAAACCGTAGAACGGGCCCATGATTTTGCCATGAAGAAGATCGAGCGTGAGTTCCGTCAGGGCTGGCAGGGAATCGAGTATAAGTTGAACACTGTCGGTTCTTCCCGTGGAGATTATCCGTTCGTGACCGTAACGTTCGGACTTGGTGTCAGCCGGTTTGAACGGATGTGCAGTCATGTCATGATGAAGGTCCATGAGGAAGGGCAGGGAGAAGAAGGCTTTAAGATCCCGGTACTGTTCCCGAAATACGTTTTCCTTTATGACAAAAACCTACACTGTAAAGGCGGCGTTAATCATGACATCTATGAAGATGCATTAAGCTGCTCCTCAAAGACTATGTATCCAGACTGGTTAAGCCTTACAGGAGAAGGATATGTCCCGGGTATTTACAAAAAATACGGACGTGTAATCTCCCCAATGGGCTGCAGGGCATTCTTAAGCCCGTGGTATGAAAGGGGAGGTATGAATCCTGCAGATGAAAACGATAAGCCTGTATTTGTAGGCCGTTTTAACGGAGGTGCCATATCCCTTCATCTTCCTATGATACTTGCCAAAGCAAGAGAGGAAAAAAGAGATTTTTATGAGGTGCTGGATTATTATCTTCAGATGATCCGCGGCATACATATCAACACCTATGAATACCTGGCAAAGATGAAAGCGTCCACAAACCCGCTTGCATACTGCGAGGGCGGTTTCTACGGCGGACACCTGAAGCCTGAAGATGAGATCCGTCCGCTTTTGGCGGCAACAACCTTTTCCTTTGGAATCACTGCCTTAAATGAACTCCAGGAGCTGTATAATGGAAAATCTATTGCAGAAGACTCTGATTTCGCTTATGAAGTCATGGTTTATATCAACAGGAAGATTGCGGAGTTTAAGGAAGAGGATCATATCCTCTATGCCATTTATGGAACACCTGCGGAGAGTCTGTGCGGACTCCAGGTGAAACAGTTCCGAGCAAAATACGGGGTAGTCAAAGGGGTTTCCGACCGTGCGTATGTAAGCAACAGTTTCCACTGTCATGTGACGGAGGATATCTCTCCGGTACAGAAACAGGATAAGGAAAAACGCTTCTGGAACCTTTTCAACGGAGGCAAGATCCAGTATGTCCGTTATCCGCTCGACTACAATAAGGAAGCGATAAGATCTCTTGTAAACCGGGCAATGGAAATAGGGTTTTATGAAGGCGTCAACCTTGACCTGTGTTACTGTAATAGCTGCGGATATTCTGCAGTTGAAATGAACGGAACCTGTCCGAAATGTGGTTCCCATGAGATTACCCAGGTGGACCGTATGAACGGATACCTTGGCATTACGAGAAATGCAGATGGTTCCTCCCGTTACAACGATGCAAAACTGGCGGAGATCGCTGAACGAAGATCGATGTGACTGGTTTTAAGAGGCTCGATGGAGCCTCTTTTTTTCGTGTGGGGAGCGGACTTTCCGGTTTTATCATATTATGGTGGAAAATTCAAAAAGGGAGGTTTTCTTATGACAGACTTAGATGTTCAAGTGTACAAAGAGCTTTTGAATGCAGAATACGAAAAGTTAAAAAAAGCATCCATCCGGTCACCGGATGTGCGGCTGTCCGCAAAACAGGATGGGATTCTGACTGCGATCCAGCTTTTAGAGCAGGCTGAGAAACGAAAACGCGGAAGGGCTTCCGCCATACGGAGAAAACTGATCGATGCAGGGATGTTTACGGAGGATGGCAAGCCGGCAGCGAAGGTCACAATGCAGGTTCCGGACTGGCTGGGGGATTTTGATCCGGAAGCAGGGAGGCTTGTATGAACCGGGTACAGAAAGCGGCAGTCATAATCATCACCCTGTTACTGGTAGTACTGGGGACAGCCTATGGTGCCGGATATTTTTATTTTGGTTCCCATTTTCTGCCGGGTACAGAGTTAAATGAGTTTGATGTTTCATTCAAGACCGCCGCAGAGGTACAGAACCTGCTCGACCAGAAAGTAAAATCCTATGCGATTGCCGTAGAAGAGAGAAACGGCGGAAGGGAAAAGATCGATGCCAGATCCATCGGAATGAAATATAAATCAGGTGGAACGGTGCAGAAACTCCTTTCCGGACAGGACAGACTTTTATGGTTCATTCCAGAAAGTTCCTTTGAAAAGACCGACCTGGCGTTTGTCCTGGATGAAAAGCTTCTGGAAGAACAGATCTCCGGTCTGGACTGTATGCAGAATATGTCTGCCCCGACAGATGCAAGGATTCTGTATAAAGAAGGGGAAGGGTTTATCCTGATCCCGGAAAAGGAAGGTTCCAAGGTGGATATCGAACAGGCATCTGAGCTGATCGACACTGCCATCCGCAGAGGAGAAAGCTCCGTCGATATTTCCGGCTGCTATGAGGAGCCAAAGATAAGACAGGCAGATCTGGAGAAGAAATATGAGACATGGACTGGCGTGAACCATTTGACATCCCGGATTATCTTGACCAGAACGGAGACAATATTCTGGATGAATTCCAGGATCTGGATAAAGACAAGAGCCCGGATCTGGAACCGGAAAGGGATTAGGCTGCATATCCTGAATAGGAGGGAGTCAGCCGGTGCAGCCCCGGCTGCAGTTAAATGACAAAAAAAGATGACATGATGCCTGTTTACCTTGTGCTGGGAGGAGTGATGTTTATTCTGGTCCTCCTTCTTGCCGGAAACCTGGCATTTTACCAGATGTATGGTCTGGATGGTATACAGAGGGCTTTTGATGACATGATGAGGTTTAGATTCCACATCGGGTTTGACAGTGTCTATCTGAAATATTACGGGGCAGGCGCTTCCCTGTATGTGATCGCTGCCCTGCTCATATATGGGGATAACCAGAAATTCCGGCATGATGCAGCAGGTATCGAAGGCGGTTCTGCAAAATGGACTTCCAGCTACAGTGATTATAACCGGAAGCATGCGGATCCGATCGGGAAAAAGACCTGTAATGGGCCGATGAACATGATCCATTCGGAGCATGTGCGCCTGTCCCTGGAGGATAAGAAAACAAGGCTCAATAATAATGTGCTGATCGTCGGTGGTGCCGGTAC
>QWCN01006857.1_pt1 | contig 10249 bp, 14 predicted proteins | sample 1972711 | NCBI WGS metagenome assembly QWCN01 (sample SAMN09866707, study PRJNA288562) | Human gut metagenome isolate term1_stool, whole genome shotgun sequencing... | isolation source: gut | host: Homo sapiens | place: USA: California | reverse complement strand
AGAAAAGTGGGTAGATGTTTCGAATAAGGACTGGCAGAAGTTTATGGGAAAACTGTCGAAGAAGCTGCTGAAAAAAGGGGTGGATGGTTTCTTTATTGACAACTGCGATGTCTACGATTATGCAAAGACAAAGAAAAATTTTAAAGGACTGGCCAAAATACTGAAAAATATCAAACGTCTTGGAAAAGGTGTCATGATCAATGGCGGAGATGTTTTTGTGACAAAGTACAGAAAAACATACGGATCGGCGAAAGATATCATGACTGCCGTTAATCAGGAATCTGTGTGGAGCAGTATTCGGTTTGAAACGGGCACGTTTGGAAAACAGCCAGAAGATGTACGCAAATATTTTTCCGATTATGTTCAAAAATGTAAAAAAGGTAGAATGGAAGTCTATCTTTTAGAATACACGAAAGATAAAAAACTGATCAGACAAATTAAACAGTATTGCAGAAAAAATAAGTTTCACTATTATATATCGGATTCAATCGAATTGGATTAATAAACAAGTATCATTCATGATTTAATGGGAGGAGTTTGAAAATGGAACAAAAAGAAATAACAAAAACGAGGCTGATTATTTATGTGCTGCTGGCTTACGGACTGACCTGTCTGATGGGAATTCTGATGTGGTATGGCAGTACAAAGGGTTATGACCTTACGGTATTTCCGACAGCACAGATGATGTATCCGGCAGCGGAGCTGACCAGACAGAACTGGAATAGAATTAAAACATAATTTTGGATTTCTCATATTCTTAATGTATATTATTCTATCATTATTTTTATAAATATACAAATACAGATAAAAAAGTTAGCGTAAAAAAACTTTCGGAAAAATAAATATTGAAAAAGGCAGTTCCTTTGTATAAAGTTTTAAGTGACGAAACAAAAAACGCAAAGGAGAACTGCCTTATGTATAACAGTATAATCGATTTTATCGAAAATGACACTACCAAAATTAAAAAAATTCTAGAAAAATATCTTTTTGCCGGAAATACGCTTCGGTTTGAGGAAGATTTGATGCATGTAATGATTGAGTTTGGCCGAAAAATCTATCAGGAATGCTTGAAAGAAATCGAGGAAAACATCCGTCAAAGTGAGTTTAGAAAGAAAAACTACTATGTCGAACACAAAGCGGACCGGAGAACACTTCTTACAACATTTGGAAACCTGGAAATCGAAAGAGCTTATTATAAGCCTAAAAATGGCGGGAAATCTGTATATCTGCTTGACAAATATGTAGGACTTGCCCCACATGACAAGGTGAGTCTTGCCGTAAAAAACACGATCCATGAGCTGGAAGTCGAATTAGAGGAAGAGATCCCTGTTTAAAAGAAAAAGATAAAAAATCTTCATATTCAGGCAGACGAGGATCACGTTGCCCTTCAGTTCAGTAAAAAGAAAGGGGACCTGACTGTAAATGAAATGGGTAGAAAAGCAATACCGCCATGCCCAAATTGATCTTATTGTATGAGGATATTGTGCGCGATGGTACGCTATCTTTAAACACAAAGTGGTTGCGAAATAAAGGTAAGTAGTTATATAATGATGGAAGAGTTATATGTTTCAAGACATAAAAGGAACGGAACAAAGATGATAAGAAATGTTGAAAATGCAAGATTAAATCATTTGGTTAATAAATATGCAGTAAAAAGGAATAATGAAATAGTGCTGGATGAAAACACCAATTTGATAGATGATTTGGGATACGATTCCATAAGCATAATACAATTGCTTACGGAAATAGGGAATGATTTGGGAGTTTCAATAGAGTATTCTTTTGAATTTACATCCTTTAGATATTTAAATATGTTTTATTGTATTCATAGTATGTTTAATGAGTATTATAAAAGGTATTTGGGAATTACAAAAGATGGTAAAATAAGTAAGAATATAGTAGTATATTGTTCAAAAAATAGAAACCATCCAATAAATAAAAGATATCTTTATTCGGGCATTATAACTTACTATAACCAAAATTGGATTTTGTCATGTGATAGCAAAAACAAAGAATATTTTTGGGGAGAAATGAAACATATTACATTAGAAAACTATGATACTATAATGCAGAAATTAGTAATTGATGGTTATGAAATTAGGAAGATGTATAGAATGATTATTGATAAAGAAGTTGATGTGCGAGAGGAGAAAGAGGAAGAATATGATTATATTTATATTGATGAGATGAGAAAATATGTAGCAAAAAGTGAAGAAAAAACGATTGGATATTGTAAGGTTTCGGACATAGACTTTGGATTTGGAAATATAGTTGTGTATATAGATGAAAACTATCGACGCCAAGGCCTGGGTTCAACCTTACTAAATATGATGATACAGAAATGTTTAGAATTAAATATTAATCCGGTTTATGTTGTGGATTCTTCAAATAACGCATCTATTAATCTTGCTGCAAAGTTTGGATTTTCGATTGCCAGTATGGAAGTGATTATATCAAAAACTGTCTAGATAAATTGAGATGAGTTGATGGAAGGTTAAGCAAAACACCCCATTGACGAACAACTTAAAATATGATACATTAATATTGATATTAGCAAATGCTTGATCCACGCTTGTTAGGGAAAATTTATTCCTAACAGGCGTTTTTTAGTTGGAGGAAGGAGAAAACAGATGAATTATAAGTATGTGCGGATACAAGGAAGAGAAGATTCTTATATTACAAAGTATCCCAAAGGAATTTTTAGTCTATGTTGGAATCTTGTAAATGATGGAGTGATGGAACAGAGCGAAAATGACTTGTTTATAAGCATTGATGAATGGTTTAAATGCAACCTGCCGGAACCGGAACCATGCGTAAACCGTGAAAAAGTTATTACATTTTTTAAATGTGATTCTGCAAAAGAAATGTACTCGAAACTGAAACCGGCAATGGAATTATTGGATAAATACAATAGGGCGTATGATGTTGTCTACACGAATTTTGTTGGGACAATTGTTTATGAAGATGAATGGCAGATTGCGGTCAAAGTGAAAGATGGAGAAATGATTTATTAAGGGAAAGGGGCTAAACAATGATATTTAGAGCAAGCAACGGAGCAGAAATTCTGGATAAAATAGAGATTGATGAAGAGGAAGCATTAATTCAATATCCTTCTATTAATCATGCGTTGGTTATCGTAAAATGCGAGGATGATTATTTACTTGGTTATCACAAATGGAGAGATGATTGGGAGACTTTTGGCGGTTTGCGGGAAGAGGGAGAAGGTATAAGGGAATGTATTGTTAGAGAAACCGAAGAAGAACTTGGCTTGAAAAATGTAAACTTTGAGTATTTAGGAATTGTTCATTATAATATGCCGCCCGGATATTGGAATAAAGAGTGGCATGAGGAGTACGGTGGCTTATACGGATTCGTTATTGAAAAAGAAATGCTTGAAATAATTGATCAATGCAGAAAAGATAAGGATGAAATTGGAAAAATTGCATTCCTGTCAGAATTAAAAAGGCGAAGAGAAAAAATAGATGAAATAAATGAAGCCTTGTTAAGATTTTTCTAGCGGAAGTTATTCTTTGATGGTTGCACCTGTGAAGTGAGTATGTTATACTGTAAGACAAGAAGAGAACCAAAAATTGGAAGAGGATAGAGAAACATAAACAGGGAGGGCGAAGTGAAAACAATAATAGCAATTTTCTTGTTGCTCCTGGCAGCTATGGCAAGAGACAAAAATTGGAATTTATTAAAAATACTGCTCTTTTTCGCTGCCGTCGGTCTTTTTGTTAGTCATGCGATTGACATTTGGGTCAGCAATTTTGGCAGGTTGATGTGAATGGAAGAGAAATTGGATTATACGTTATCGAAAAGAGTACGAGGAGGAAATATGAAGAAATTTGTGAAGGACGATTAATGAAGAAAGATGAAAATACCAGTGAAATAGAAATTATCGAATATTATGATATTTAAGAAGATGAACTAAAGATGGTAGAAATGCTAATGCGAAAAAATCACTTGTGAAAAATTGAAGCGGTGGAAGGGCGAGAAAAGTAGTTCTTTGTCAGCCGGTAAAATTTGGTTGCAACGATTCGAAAATTGTGGTAAAATGAGTTAAATTGTAGTGAGGACATTTCAAGCGACTTGGAGGTGAGGAAAATGGAGATTCATGGAAGCTATTTATTGCTGTATGGAGTGGGAATTATTCTAATGATCGTAAATATTATACAGAGTATCTGCCGCCCCAAAGGAAAAATTTTCAATCCACCACAGATGGAGGAAAAGAGAGATGACAAAACGGTATTTAGAATGAGAATGCTTTATGCTGTTTCGCAGGGCATTTTGCTGATCGGTTTTGTTATTTGTGCGTTTAATTTTCACAATTATGTGGTGGCTATTATTGGCTTAACAGTAGGAAATATATTGCCAATTGTTTTGGTAATGCTGTATGATTCTTATTTGAATATGCGGGAAAATAAACAGATTGAAATTTGAATGCCGTTTATGGGATTGATGCGTATTTCTCTGTTAATGGGTGACTAAGAGGGCGTGGAAAAAGTTCGAGATGGAAGGGCTGAAATGCCGGATTATCAGGAACAACCGAATTATTCAGAGGAGAAGAAACCATTATTCGAAGCGGATAATGATGATTTTGTTCTTACACTTTTTAATATGAATTATGAAATGCAGGCTAATTGTGTCGGTCAAAATGTCGGTCAAGATGTCGGTCAAGCAAAGTATCTAAGTGAAATTATTCAATTGATAAGAGAGAATAATAAAATTACAAAGGCGACTATTGCAAAAGAACTTGGAGTAAGTGAAAAGACGATAGAACGCGAGATGAAAAAGACGAATAAAATCGTTTATATTGGTAGTGGATATAGTGGACATTGGGAGATAAAAGAATAGATTTTGCTAAATAAATTATATAGAGGAGACATTAGCAATATGCCGGAATTATGGGACATATACGATAAAAATAGAAACATCACAGGTAAAACGATAGCGCGTGGAGAGCTTATGGCGGAGGACGAATATCACTTAGTCGTTCAGGTGTGGATAAAGAATGACGAAAATAAATGGCTTATTTCAAAACGTGCAGCGACGAAAAGTCAGGCGCTTAAGTGGGAGCCGACAGGCGGTTCTGTGCTGGCGGGTGAAGGGAGTAAAGAGGGTGCGTTGCGAGAGGTAAAAGAAGAATTGGGGATATCGCTTGACCCGGAAAGTGGGGATTTGTTTCGGTCATTTCAAAGAGAGCAGTTTACGTGGGAAAATCCGGGATTTTTGGATGTGTGGGTATTTAAAGACAATACTCCGGTAGAAGATGTTGTTTTGCAGCAGGAGGAAACGATTGATGCAAAATGGGCATCATCGGAAGAAATAGTACAACTTATTGAAAACGGAGAGTTTGTGCCATTTGGGAAGGATGAATATTACCGTGAATTGTTATGAAAAAAGTATGAACTTGTGATATGGGAGGAGTTAAATGTTTCAAAGAAAGGTTTATCAAAAGTTAATGATTTGGAAGGAAAAATATGCTTCAAAACAGGCATGCCTTCTTGAAGGCGCAAGACAGGTGGGAAAGACAACCATAGCAGAGCATTTTGCGCAAAACGAATATACGTCTTATATTAAAATAGATTTTGCAAATACGACAGAAGAAATTCTCGATATTTTTTCAAATACTGCCAAGTTGGATCTGCTTTTTTTGCGACTGCAGACAGAGACCGGTATTAAGCTTACAGAGGGCGAATCGGCTATTATTTTTGACCAAATTCAATGCAATTCGAAAGCAAGAAACATTGCAAAAGATTTGGTAAAAGATGGAAGATATCATTATATCGAAACGGCGGATTTTTTGTATTCAAATAGAAAATCTGAGGAGGCGTCAGAGTATAAAATTAAGATGTATCCGATGGATTATGAAGAATTTTTGTGGGCGTCCGGCAGCGACAGTAATGTGTTTCATGATATATGCAGATTGGATGAAAAAATGGGAAATTTGATCAATCGTAAGCTGATGAGGGATTTTCGATTGTATATGGCGGTGGGAGGAATGCCACAGGCAGTGGAAACCTATATTGCGACAAATAATTTCGACGATGTGGATCGAGTGAAACGACAAATAATTGAGCTGTATTTAGAAGATCTTAACAGAATGGATAAATCCGGAAAACTGGCAAAGATATATAAGGCAATCCCGGTTCAATTGGCATTGAAAAAGAAGCATTTTATATTTTATACAGCAATCGGAAAGCCAAAGACAGAAAAGGATGAAAGAAAGTTGGCGGAGTTGTGGGATTCAAATATTGTGTTGGCGTGTTATCATCTGAAAACCCCCGATATTACAGCGATTCCAAGATACGAATCGGATAAATTCAGATTGTATATGGCAGACACGGGACTACTTGTTACAATGCTGTTTGACAAGTCCGTGGGAAGTCAGCCGGACATATATAATAAACTTTTAAGTGATAAGTTAGATGCAGATCTTGTGTATTTGTATGAAAATGTAGCTGCGCAGATGCTGACTGCCTGCGAAAGGAAATTGTATTATCATACTTGGAAAAAGGAAAACAGTTCACATTTCTATGAAATTGATTTTTTAATTACATTGCAGGAGAAAATAATTCCGATTGAAATTAAGTCATCCGCAGGTAATAATGAGAGGTCAATTTTGGCGTTTGCAGAAAAATATTCAATGTGTGCCGGGAAACAATATCTTTTTTCGCAAAATGATGTATCGCGAAAAGAAAATTTGGAATTAAAGCCGATTTATATGCTTCCATTTTTGTTTGCGGAAGATAGTAAAATGACGTGACATTTCTGGATATTTTTGGTAACATGGAAATAGTACAAAATAAATTTAGGAGGAATGACAACATGGGAAGACAGAATACGTATGCAAATCCATTTATTTTGGAGCGAGCAGATCCTTTTATGATTAAGGCGGACGATGGCTGGTATTATTTTACCGCTTCGTATCCGATGAAGAGGGGCGATGATCCGGAAGGATATGACCGCGTGATCCTGCGCCGGTCAAAGACGGTGGATGGACTTCGTGAGGCAGAGGAGATTACAATCTGGCAGGCGGACGAAAAGACCCATACACACCGTTTTATCTGGGCACCGGAGCTGCATTACATCGGTGGAACATGGTATATTTTTTATGCGGGAAGCAGTGATCCGGAAAACAATTGGGCATTTGACTGCAATGTGCTGGTGTGTGACAGCCGGGATCCTTATACCGGAAATTGGACAGAAAAAGGGAAGTTCCAGAAAACAGAAGGAGATAATTTTTCTTTTACCGGTTTTTCTTTGGACATGACATATTTTGAGGCTGGCGGAAAGCATTATGTGATTTGGGCGCAGCACAATGAGGTGAAAATTTCCTGCCTTTATATGGCACAGATCAATCCGGCGGAGCCTTGGAAAATTATTACAAAACCGATGCTGCTCACCACGCCGGAATACGATTGGGAAAAAGTACGTTATGCAGTAAATGAGGGACCGGCGGTGCTGAAACACGACGGAAAGATTTTTGTATGTTTTTCCGCTTCGGGAACAGGACCGGAGTATTGTGTAGGTGCGCTGGAAGCGGACGAAAATGCGGACTTGCTTGATATTGTGGCGTGGACAAAATTTGACCGCCCATTGCTTACTTCGGAGGACCTTGTTGATGAATATGGCCCGGGTCATAACTCTTTTACAAAGGACGAGGAAGGCAATGATATTTTCGTATATCATGCGAGAAGCAAAGAGTGCTTCGAGGGGAAATGTGGATATTCGGACAATGATCCGTTGCAAGACCCTTGTCGTCATGCGCGCATTCACACAGTAGAGTGGAACGCGGATGGCAAACCGATTCTGAATGGCAGAGAAAAATAAAAAGACGAGCATATCACGATTTTTTGGTATGCTCATCTTTTTTTATAGGAAGCAATTTCCTGCTGAATTGTCGTATAATCACGTTCAAATAATTCGTCGCTGATCTGGTGGTGCAATGTTTCTTCCGGAACTTTTTCCAAAATTTTTTTCCGAACAAAATCTTTGCTTTTCTGGCGATAGGCAGGGAGCTTATTGAGTTCCTGAATGTGTGCAATTTCAGGACGCCAAAGCAATTTTGTTTTGTGTAATAATTTACACTTTGGATTGGCTGTGGGTTCGCGTACAATATAAAAATCGCACAGACCATCTATTTCTTCGACACTGATAATGCCCCACCATTCCGGGACATGCTCACTTATATGGTGGGCATGTCGGGAGCCGACGACGACAATATTGCGGTCAAAATACCGGTCGTAGTCTTTTACCTGGCGGTCGAGGCGGGCATACGTGTCGGCATCGCTTTTGATTTCGATGCCAACGACTTCATTTTCCAATACCATAATGACGTCCGCGCGGGATTTTCCCATTGTTTTCTCTTCAATAATACGGATTTTCGAATGCCGGTTTTCCAAAAAGTCGAAGAGTGGTTCGCGGATGTCTTTGTCTTTTAACATGGTTTATTCCTTTCCGTTCCAGCAGTAAGTACACAGATTTTCCGGTGGAATGCCGACCGCATCTAACATGTCGTCGAGGCGGCAGTAGCGAAGGGAAGTAAAGTTCAATTCTTTGCGGATTTCTTCGATCATTTGCTCGTATTTTTCGGATTCCGGATCGGCGTATTCCTGCAAAATTTCATCGGAAACATCTTCTGTGCCTTCCAGTCTTGCGATGACGCGGCGTGTGATCAGATCCATTTCCGAAGACGAACGTGAAAAGTTCAAATATTTACAGCCATAAATAAGTGGCGGGCAAGCCGGGCGGATATGTACTTCTTTTGCCCCACTCTGATACAAAAATTCGGTGGTTTCGCGCAGCTGTGTACCACGTACGATTGAGTCGTCAATCAAAAGCAGGCTTTTGTCTTTGATGAGGTCGTGCACGGCGATCAATTTCATCTTGGCGATGAGGTTGCGCTTGCTCTGAATTGTAGGCATAAAGGAACGCGGCCAAGTTGGCGTGTATTTGATAAACGGACGTGAAAATGGAATGCCGGAAGCGTTGGAATATCCGATCGCATGAGCTGTTCCGGAGTCTGGTACGCCGGCGACGATATCCGGTTTGACATTGTCACGTTTTGCCAAATTTGCTCCGCAGTTGTAGCGCATTTTTTCTACGCTGATTCCCTCGTAGGAGCTGGAAGGGTAGCCATAATAAACCCAGAGAAAAGTACAGATTTTCATCTCTTTTCCCGGAGCCATCAATGTTTTTACACCTTCCGGTGTCACGACGTCAATCTCGCCCGGTCCCAATTCTTTGTAGTCCTGATATCCCAGATTTTGGTAAGCAAAGGATTCAAAGGAGAGGCAGTAAGCGTCGTCTTTTTTTCCAATGACAAGCGGGGTGCGTCCGTATTTGTCGCGCGCCGCATAAATTCCCTTTGGTGTCAAAAGCATCAAGGTAAGTGAGCCGTCGATTAATTCCAATGCGTAATGAATGCCGTCGATTAAATTTTCCTTCTGGTTGATGATGGAAGCTACCAATTCTGTCGGATTGACATCACCACCACTCATTTCCAAAAAATGGGTATTGCCGTTGGAAAATAATTTTTCAACAATCTCATTTGCGTTGTTAATTTTACTTACCGTTGTGATTGCATAAGTTCCGTGATGGGAACGTACGATCAACGGCTGTGGCTCATAGTCCGAAATACAGCCGATACCGAGATTTCCTTTCATCTCCTGCATATCTTTGTCGAATTTGGTTCGGAATGGTGCATTCTCAATGTTGTGAATCGCACGATCAAATCCTTTTTCGCCGTAAACGGCCATTCCTCCGCGTCTTGTACCAAGATGTGAGTGGTAATCGGTTCCAAAAAATAAATCAAACATGCAGTCGTCTTTGGCTGCAACTCCAAAAAATCCGCCCATTTTTGTCAGTTCTCCTCCAATGTAATGTATTAAGTTTGTTCCGTCAAGGGTCGCAAGCGAGGCATCCCGGCATTGCAAGCAAGCCGGAAGCCTTGCTTGGACCCTTGGTCTTAAAGAGCTATAGATAAGCCCAGCGGATTGCAGGTGCTACGCACCCAAAGCAATCCTACATGAACTCAAACTCCGCGGAAAACCGCTGCGTTTTCGTACATGTGCGGGTCTCAAATAAGGCATCCCGGCATTGCAAGCAAGCCGGAAGCCTTGCTTGGCCCCTTGGTCTTAAAGAACTATAGATAAGCCCAGCGGATTGCGGACGCTACGCGCCCAAAGCAATCCTACATGAACTCAAACTCCGCGGAAAACCGCTGCGTTTTCGTACATGTGCG
>QWCN01006852.1_pt1 | contig 10255 bp, 15 predicted proteins | sample 1972711 | NCBI WGS metagenome assembly QWCN01 (sample SAMN09866707, study PRJNA288562) | Human gut metagenome isolate term1_stool, whole genome shotgun sequencing... | isolation source: gut | host: Homo sapiens | place: USA: California | reverse complement strand
CCCTTCCACCACCTTGCGGATCTTGGCGAGCACGAGCTGCACACGCCAGATCTCACGCTTGTTGCGCAGACCGTATTCACCGCAAATACGCAGCTCCTGATCCAGACGCTCGCGCTCGTAGGGGCGACGGGGAGTGCTGAAGGTAAGACGATCTATTCACGGCATTAGGACTCCGAAACACGGAGAACAGCAATCCAATACAACACAGCCCCGGCACGAACGTGCCAGTCATCCAACGGACTCCATTACTTACAGTTTCTGTGATGAGCACAAGTGACCATTGTAGAGACTCAGAATTAGAGGACAGACAGAAGCGAGGTCGTTTCAATCGCTCGGATTCCGCCGTGTCCATTCACCCCTTGCCGATTTGCCCCCGATTTCTGCCCAATTCAAAGAATGAAAACGGTGAAAGAAGAGAGTGGTGGAGCAGAAGCACTCCACTGGAGTCTCCTCTCTCCGCCTCCCGGACCGGTTCAAATCAAGCGAAACCATCACAGTAGTTGCATATGTGTTGCTTTGGTGCGGAATTCACTTCTAGTGTTTGAGAAGAATGTTGTCGCTGTGTTTGGCGGCTATGGCTATGGCGTGGATTCTCAGGCACCGAGTCGACTAAACGATCTTTTGTTTATACATCCCGATACAAATCAAATCCAAGTGGTTCAGAGCGTTTCCAATGAGAAGCCCTGTCCCCGAATGTCCGCCTCGCTCTGCTCTCTGCTGGGTGGCATTCTACTCTTCGGTGGAAGAGGAAATCCGTCCTGTGCATTTGCAGATCTGTGGTTTTTCGATGGGAATGAGGAGAAGTGGTACTCTGTGGAGTATGACTCTTCGCTTCCGCATCCCGGAGCGCGTTGGAGCTGTTCCATCGCCAGTTTGAGCGAGACCCACGCATGTCTGTATGGAGGAAGAGACGCTTCCTCCATTTTCGGCGATCTGTGGACGATTCACCTCGTGCGCTCTGCGGACCGCGTCACGGCCTCCTGGTTCTGCCTCTATGACTGCAAGGACAGCATTTACAACGCGAACCAGTCTCCGGGAAGCCGTTTTGACGTGTGTCTGCTCCCGCTTTGTAGCGAATCAAAAGCGTCGTGCACTCACGACTATGTGTTGGTCCTGGGCGGGAAATCGTCTCTCATCGGCGATTGTCTCCTCTTTCCCTCTCACTCAGGCGTAGATGCTTCCACGCAGCCCTTTCTATTCAAATGCTCCAAGCGGCAATGGTTGGACGTTTCCTACGACCCAGCGCTGAACCAAGTCCTCAACCCACGAGTCGTCTTTTCCCTCCAACCTCACAACTAGTGCGCACGACTTCACCCCAACCATTTCCTCCTCCTCGGCACCCACTCCAGTTCTCTTCAGCCTCTCCTCCTCCTTCTCTCCTTCGCCGCAAACCACCTCCACGTTCAGAATCTCCCGCCACTTCCTTCTCCCGCCAACTCCCCCGACGCCGTTCTCTCCGGCTTCACGCTCGAGTTCGCCGCCCCTTCTCTCTACCTGCTCGGGGGTGGCGGCGTGTTCTTCTGGATGCCCCACTTCAATGCCTCCTTGCGGTGTGCGTGGCCGGCGACCGAGCACTCGAGTGCTGCGTGCTTTATGGAGCGGAGGCAGGCGCAGTGCAAGCGAGCGTTCAAGGAGGTGAAGGAGGAGAAGAATGTGGAGGAGGCGTGTGTGCTGATTGTGCGTGAATCGAAAAAGGTGGGGGCGTTGGGGTGGAGTAAGGAGTAGTTGAAGAGCGTGAAGAGTTTCCTGGAGGAGCAGAGCGTGTACGACAAGAACCGAAAGATCACCAAGTTGGAGGGAAATGTGTTTGGTGTGCCTGTCCGAAATCGGGCCGATTTCGAGTCCTGTCTGAAGTGCGTTCCCGATGGAATGCAGAGCATCATTTCCCTCCAAAACCTGAATCGTGTTCCGCTGGACGAAACGTACTCCGTCAAAGCGCTGACGGAGAAGGAGCTGCAGAAGTACTGCGTGGCGCGTGGGTGCTGAAGAAAAGAATGAGGAGTAGAAGGATGGAGGGAACGGGCCCTGGAGTTTCATCGCATCGAGCGAGTGGCGGACATCCTCGTCTTTAACAAGCACTCAGTGACCGGCGAGAAATCGGGCCTGTTTTGGGAAACTGTGAATGGCTTGTCCAGTGTGGTTGAAACTGCCTCCAACGCCCCTCAAAACCCATCTCTTCTTCGCCTGTTCAGCGGTCTTCTGAAGCTGTACGCAGCGCAGCGCATCGGAGTTCACGACGAGATTGACTGCGGTAGGCAGCAAATAACCGCGGTGATCGGATAGGTCCAAAACGACAGAGTCATTCACGCATCGTGTATTCGGTGAAGGAGAAGGAGGATGGTTGGGTGACTGTGCGTCAAGTGGTCTACAGTGATTCGGCTCATGCATAGAACGACATCCTGTACTCGTGGCCGTTCGAGCGCGTGATGTTTGCGAGTGGGAACAACACAGAGCGAATGCGCATGGGTCGAATCCAGGCGACGGGCGAGGACGTGGTGGACTTGTACGCGGTACGAACGGAGAAGGGAGTGCATGGTAGGGAATTGGGTACTTTACCGTGCCGATCGCCGTGAAGACGGGAATCCGGCGGATTTTGTGCTTCGAGATCAACCACGACAGTGTGATGGCGTTACGCCGTAACGTGGAACAGAACGGGGTGAGCGACCGTTGCGAGGTGAAGCAGAGAAGTGAGTGTGATAATCAGATCGTGGAAGGAGACAACCGTGTGACCACGCGGCCTTATCACGACGTGGCGGATCGCGTGCTGCTGGGCTTGTTGCCGTCGTCGCGCGAGGGCTGGCCGTTGGCGCTGCAGCTGCTGAAGCCGACGGTGACAGTGGTGTGAGATGATGAAATGTAGGGAGGCGTTCTGCATGTGCACGAGAATGTGCATGATGAGGAGTATGAGGCGTTCGTGGAGGGGCTGTGCGCGGAGCTGGAGCGGATTGCGAGGGAGAAGGGGAAGCAGTTCCGGTGCAGCATCCAGCACGTGGAGAACGTGAAGTCGTATGCGCCGAAGGTGTGTCACTATGTGTTCGATGTGTTGTGTACGCCTGTAGAATGGAGTGTTTGTTCAAGAAACAGGAGAGAGAAGGACACAGGAGGGAGAATCGAACGCCTTCGCATCTATGATTGAAGGCAGAAGAAGAAGGCGACTCGTGCAACGACGTGATCGCACGTGCTGGAATGCCTCTGGCAGATTCACAGTGGTCAGATTGGGGAGGTTTTCCGCTATGAGCGTTCGAGGGAAATAGAAGCAGGCGTCTTCACTCACGAGAGACTGAAGAGAGGGCAGGTCTAGTTGAGAAGGAGAAACAAGCCGTACTGCGCAGGGTAAGGTCGCAGGAGGGATGGTTCTCGCCGAGAAGGGCAAAGCGTCCCAATCGAATGGAGGCGAGAAGAGGAAGGTCTGAGGATGAGAGAGAAGAGAATAGAAGCACTTTCAAACACCGTGTGACGAGAAGAATAGAAGCAGTAGGGACCCAGCGAGACGGAACGAAGAGAAGGCAGGTCGCGCAAGACGCAGTCGCTCCAATAGAAGCAGAGCGCGTGATCGCTGCCTTCACCGAACCGTATCTCTTCCAAGCGGGGAAGGTCTATTCTTGAAGGAGGCGGAGTGTGCGTACTGTGAATGACGCACTGACTGAACTCTGGGAAGGAGAAGCAGCCGACGTGGATGGACTTCAAAGACGGGTTGTCCGAGCAAACGAAGGCTCGCTCCAGCTTGTCAAATCCTTTCTCCGTTTCCTTGAAACAGTTTCTTCCAACGGTGATGCTTTCTAAGCAATCCATGTGCTGAAAGACCACGCGTTTCGGGTGTTTGAAGGAATTGTCGCGAATGGTCAGTGTTCGCAAGTGTGTAAAGCAACGGAACGAGACTTCCTTCAGATCAGGCTCGTTGCAGCAATTGGCGCTGAAGGTGAGCTCTTCGATGTGGTTGTGAAGGAGCTGGCTTGCAGTGGAGAACACCACGGAGGACTGCAAACGATCGTCATTCATCCACTCTCCATCAAACACCGTCTTCTCGTTCCGGTCATACTGGGTCCCTCTTCCCCAGCGCTTTCCGTCACACATCTGGCCCTCATATTCCTTCTTTCCAATATCCGAATAGAAGCACCTCCCGTAGCACGAATTGACATCTCCCATTCGGAATCCCTCATACACTTTGTTGTTGTCTGCATCATAGAGTACTCCACAACCGCATGGCTTTTCTTGAAGAACATCGCCTTCCCATCGATCTCCCTCGTCACTGAGGTTTAGAATTTGATTGGGTTGAATTTCATTTTGTTGTTCATCGCTTGTCCACAAAAGTCGACAGGATTGCAAATCGAATAGGGCAATGGAATCACTCCTCATTTCCACCCAAATTGAATCGGTTAACCCAGCAATACCTTCAGAAAGAGAAAATCCATCTGGAGTGAGAGTGAAGGAGAGGAATGAGACGGGAAGAGAGAGAACCTTCTCAATCCATCCATTTCTACTCATATTGCGGAGTCTAGTAATGATTACGTTGAGGAGAAGAGGAACTCGGTGAGGATTGCATTCGTTTGGTCAGAATGGGCTTTTGCATGTGAAATCATTCACTGTTTGCAATGGAATGCTGATTTGAAGTGAGAAATGGGGGGAGTGATGAAGAGAAGGTGATTGTTTGTGAAAGGGGTTTGAAAGATGGAGTGTGAAGGAGATTGATGTGGATTGCATTGTATTTGCAAGAAAGAGGAGTAATGAAGGTAATGATCAAGAGCAGGAGTGATGTCTAGTGGTGAGGGGTTGATGGATGAGATGCTCTTGGTGTGGATGTCATTCTTATATTGGAAGGAACGCTCTTTCACGAGGACGGCATTGGTGAGGGAGGGGATGTCTGTTTATGAGGAAAAGTGATAGGAAAGACCTTCCAGAGTGATGTGACGAGGATTCTGGAATGTTATACTGTTCTCAACAGTGGTGAGTGATGTGAGTTTAGGCAAGTCTATTCATCACTTCATTTCATCATCACCACTTCGCATTATCAATTCAGTTGAATCATCATTATTGAAATAGAATGCATTCTTTCCAAATTGAATGGAAGTCAATTCAGGTAAATCTAGTCATCATTCTCTCCCTGATAGATTCACTCTCAAATATCACACGAGAACTAATATGGAATGCACAACCACCAAACAGAAGCGATTTCAATCTGGGCAAGTCTATTCATCATTTCACTCTTTGAGAATCACTTTTCAATTCCAATGAAGCGACATAGAAACAATAACTCCATTCATTCAACTCTCCCATTTCAATCACTTCCAAAGAAGACACATTCTCAATCTCACACACGGAATAATCAGAGAAGGAATGATGACCCATCTTCAATTCTCTCAATCTCGCACAATTCTTCAAATAGAAATAACGATTTGGATCATTGCCATAGTGATTCTTATGCTTCGTGAAGCTATTCTTTCCAATCACGACTCTCTCCAATCGATTCACTCCAATCAACTTCACTTCATTCACATTCTCAAAGCACTCATCACCAATCTCAATACTCTTCAACCACTTCAATTCATTCACATCAAACACACTCCATTCAGCCTCATTACAGCAGTTTGATGGAATCACAAGCTCTGTCACTCTCTTGTTCACATTCTCCCATTCCTTCCAGCTATGAATCTCCACTTTCATATTCAATCCCCAATCAAACACTTTACTTCCTTCCCTCTTCACATACCAACCATCAAACAACTCCACACTCTCCTTCAATTCGCCTCTCTCCCACGTCCCTTCTTTCACCGCTATTCCAGTACTGACATCAATCTCACAGCCATACCCATTTCTCAACACCTCTCTCTTATCTTCATCAAACACATACCCTCCTTCATACACGGGATGATGATTCAACAAACTCGCATTCTCTTTTCCCTCTTCCGTCTCATACTCGATCATCACTTCATCACTCTCACACTCTTTCTCAATTTGGAACAGCTCATCCTCCTTCCACACTCCACATCGCAACACTCTCCCACTCTTCTCATCAAACTCCATCCCTCTTCCTTCTCTCTTCATCGACTCCACATCATCAAAGCCACCTCTGTAAACCACTCCATCTCCTTCGATCACCAACTCCAACCCGTTCTTGCAATTCTCAATACAACGTTGCTCCTTTCCAGCCAACCCCTTCCAATCTTCACTCCTCAATGCCTTTCCCTTCTCATACAGTGTGAATCCACCTACCCTCACTCCATTCACTTCTTTCCAGCTCAATTTCAGAATTCCCTTGTAGAACAACGAACATCGTCCACTCTCCACTTCTTTGACCAGATACTCATCACAGTGCTTTCCTTGATACATCACAATCTCAACCTCCTCTCCACCAACAACCCTCTTTTCATTTCGCTCAGTTACATAATCGCTCATCAGCACCCTCTTTGCCAACTCTTCTCTTGATTCGTCTATTCATCAGCACATCAAAACCGTTCAAACTCTTCATTGCCAACTCTTTTGTGAAGACCAACGCCATACCTCTTCTCAAACTCACATCTATCACTTTCACAGGAATAAACACCGAATCCACATCCATCACTCACTTCACACTCTTACTCCGCCTAACCCTTTTCTAACCCTTTTTCTATTCACCCTCCTACAGAAACACAAGAACACACACATCTCCCAAAACGATCTTCACCCACACCAATTGTACTCCTCAAATTCCCATCAATACCTCTCCCCTAACCCCAATTCACACACGCCTCCCTGAATCTCCTCATAGAAGCCGCAAACAGAATGACAAACCAGAACCGCGGTTATTCCTATGAACCCAGCGTCTCTGCTGACAGCAGCGGAGGATTTGGAATCACCTGCCCTTCGCTTCCTTGACAATCCTCATTCTTTTTTATCTCTATCGCTTTCTCTTTCGATATGGTTCCTACGATTCGTCAGCCTGCCCCTAACTTCTGCCTCAACGGTGCTGAGGGCTTCGATACGATCACCAACGTTACCCTCGACAAGTACAAGGGTCAGTGGCTGATTCTTCTCTTCTATCCCATGGATTGGACCTTTGTCTGCCCGACGGAAATCTTCGCCTACAACGACGCTGAGGAAAAGCTGGCCGCGGTGAACGCCAAGGTCGTCGGCATTTCCGGAGACTCTCCTTTCACCCATCTTGCTTGGCTGAGAGCTCCCCGCGAGGAGGGTGGTCTTGGTGGTGACATTAACATTCCTCTTCTGTCCGATGTGACTAGAGAGGTGATGAAGGCGTACGGCGTGTACAACGAGGACAAGAGCGGTCTGGACTACGCTCAGGCTTTCCGCGGTCTGTTCCTGATCGACCCCAAGGGTATCCTCCGTCACATGTACATTAACGACAACGGCGTGGGCCGCAATGTGGATGAGACCATCCGTGTGATCAAGGGTCTCCAGTTCAGCGACGAGCACGGCGAGGTGTGCCCTGCCAACTGGCACGAGGGCGAGAAGACGTTCACGCCGAACAGCGCTGGTGTTGCCAACTACCTTGTTAACCTTAAGAACTTGTCTGTTTGTTGAACAACCACAGCAGTACTGAATGGGAACAACTACTTGCTGTCTGAGCGATTCCTCCTCTTCGATGCTCTCCAGCTGCTTCAGAATCAGGTCCTCCTGCTTCAAAACGGACTGGATCGTCAGATTTACCCGCCGCGCTGCACACGCGATCTCATATCCGCCATACACATTCCACCTCTTCGATGTCGCCTTCTGATATTCTATTTCGTTCATCTCCTATGCCTCACAAGACACTCCATGCACTACGCTCACGATCTGGGAAGGAGAGGGAGAGAATGCACATCGCATCGCCTCCCACACAAAGGGACGCAGGGCGAACACCACAACAAAGAAGAGAATCACAAGGAGACTGTTCTACGCATGATTCATGACATCCCATCATTACGAAGTTAGTGAAAAGACCGAAAAAGGTGCCGTAGAGATCCGGGTTTTCCGCGGGAAACAACACGAAACCGGCAATCACTGCGAATGTGGCTAACCACAGAAGGATGCTGCAGAGGATGAAGAAAACGAGGAGACGGTAGTGGAGGCAGGAGATGAAGAGAATGCGGACATTGGCGATGATGACCATAATGGTGAACACAACACAGCCGAGGAAGGAGGTGCTGATTGTCTACGGTGAACAGACAGCGAAGAGCCCACCATGTTCATTCCAACATCGCATGCGCTCGAGTAGGGGAAAAACAGGAAGCAGAGGCTGAGAATCACGAGCGACTCAAAAATGGAGAGCAGAATGTTGCACAGGAAGCTAAGTCGGGATAACCGCGGTTTAAACCACGACACGGCGTAGAGCTGCGGCACGCGTGCCATGACCTCCTTACTGCAGATAAAGTCGACCGATGCCAGGGTAATGATTGGCACGGAGGTAAAGCTACGATTCAGCGATGCGGGCTGCATTACTAGGTGTTGTACCCGTCCACGCCCCAGGAAGGCAGGACCTTCAGTCCGGAGAACATGGTGGTATAGGAAAGCAGGAGCGTCACCACGGACAGCAATGTGTTCTTGTACAGGAAGAACAGCACCAGCGTCTGTAGGCGCATCTCGTTCGCCTTGCCGTGCACCAACACCAGCTTGTGGAGGCATCGGAACGAGGGCAGTCCGACATCGCAATTGTTGAAGGCTTGCAGGCCCTCCTTGCCCTTGATGCCCACGCCGATGTCGCTCTCGCGAATCATGCCAATGTCGTTCGCTCCGTCGCCAACGCACAGCACATGCACTCGCTGCGCACGCTTCCTCCCGAATGCCTTCAGTTGACGCGCCACCGCCTGTTTCTGGTCCTTGCGCATGCGCGCCAACACCACCGCCTTTGCGTCGCACAGCCGGTCCAGCAGCCGTGTCTGCAGCGCCTCGTCCGCCCCGCCCAGCGCCAGGTCCAGCGCGAAGTCGTCCAGCAGGAGCGAGGCGGAGGAAGTGTCAGCGGCCAGGGCGGCAGCCAACAAGTCAGATGGCGAAGGTGTGGTGGTTGACAATTGAGATGGCGAAGACGTGGTGGTTGACAAGTGAGATGGCGAAGACGTGACAGTTGACAAGTGAGATGGCGAAGGTGTGACAGATGACAACGCAGAGGGCGAAGACGTGACCGTTGACAACCCAGATGGCGAAGACGTGACAGATGACAAGGCAGATGGCGAAGACGTGACCGTTGACAACCCAGATGGCGAAGACGACGCGATGACATCCTGAGATGCGTTTCGCTGCAGCTGGGCGCGCGTGAGGCGAAGGAAGGGCGTTGTAGGGTCAGCCACGCCCGCGGCAAGCTACAATGAATCTCTCTCGCCAAAGCGAACCGCGATAGCCTCGGCGGTGTCCGGCTTGTCGCCCGTGAGGATCCAGAACCGGATGCCCGCGGCCTGCAGGCGGCGCACCGACAGACACACGTCCTTCACCAAGTCGTCCTGGATGGCCGCCGCGCCCTGCAGTGTCAGACCCTGCTCCAACTGCTCCTGCGCCTCGGCCGGCACCGTGGCGGTGTGGCCCGCGCGCTCCAGCTGGCTCTGCGCTGAGGAGGAGAAGAGACACCCACCTGCCACGCGGCGAACGCCTCGGGCGCCAGCGGCTTTCCCGCGAACAGCAGTCTATGCCTCACCGCACGAGAACAACCGCACGTGCGCAGCGCCTGGCTGCTGCAACGGTCCACGAAGCGTAACACCGGGTCTGTCGCGGGCGGTGCGTGGGCCAGTAGAGGCAGCACGGTAGCGTCGGCGCCCTGCGTGTGAGTCGGGAGGACGAGCAGCACCTTGCAGAGAAGCCAGAGCGCGCCGCGATAGCGTACGACGACGGAGGTGCGCTTGCGAGCGGTGGTGAAGGGGAACCACTGTAGCACCTGAAGGGTCTCGCGCATGCCGCGGATCTCCACGTCGATGGCGGCGCGGCGGCGCGAGCGGGAGCAGAAGCGATAACCGAAGTCGGCGACGGCGTCGAGAAGTGCCTGGGTGTGAGAGAGGAAGAGAGAGGCGACACGCTCGTCCTGCGAGGAGCAGAAGACTTGAACATGGTCGGTGGGCGAGGCGGGAGAGGCGAGGGGCGGGTGGTCCTGGGTTGATCGCTCCTCGGAGGACGTGATGATGCGGAGTTCGGAGAAGGAGGAGGAGGGGAGGAGAAGGTGAGAGGACTTGAGGGTGGTAGATGGTTGGCGGGAAATGGACTGTTGGAGGGAAATGGCGGAGCATGGCGGGACATCATCGGAAGAGGCGGTGGCAATGGAGAGAGCGGAGTGGTTGGTGAGCATGTTCAGGAGGAG
>QWCN01006850.1_pt1 | contig 10256 bp, 8 predicted proteins | sample 1972711 | NCBI WGS metagenome assembly QWCN01 (sample SAMN09866707, study PRJNA288562) | Human gut metagenome isolate term1_stool, whole genome shotgun sequencing... | isolation source: gut | host: Homo sapiens | place: USA: California | reverse complement strand
TTGACCGGCTCCTCCAGATTTCCTGCCTTCTGCATCAAAGCCTGCATTTCTTTCTCGGTCAATAGAACATCAGTATCTGTATTAAAGGTTTTTTTCAATAATGTAAAGCCTTTTCTGACAACAGCCTCGTTTTCTGTCTGAAAACCGATGGTAAAGGTTCCGTCCGCCCCTCTGCCATACTGGCCGCAAAAATGCAACATCGCCGCCAGTTCTGCAAGCTGACAGTGTCTGGCGGAACTGATATTTTTTGCCAGTTCTGCTTTCACTTCACTCGAAAATGACATAATTAAATCCCCTGCTGTGTCACATCCCTGTGATACAGCTTCAATCCGTAATTTCCCTTATCCTTCATCTGCCTGTACAACTCATTCGCCAGCGTCACACTCCTGTGCTTGCCGCCCGTACAGCCAATGGCAATCACCAGACGATATTTTCCCTCCTTCACATAATTCGGAATCAGAAATTGTATCATATCAATAAGCTTCTGCAGAAAGATATTGGACTCCTCAAAGGAAAGCACATAATCCTGCACTTCCTTATCATTGCCCGTCTTTTTCTTTAATTCATCAATATAGAAGGGATTGGGCAGGAACCGTACATCAAATACCAAATCCGCATCCGCCGGAATACCATGCTTAAAGCCAAATGACATCACTGTCACCATTAAGCTATTGTATTCTCCGTTCTCCACAAAAATACGGTCAAGCTCCTCTTTTAACTCTCTCGTTAAAAGATTGGTGGTATCTATTACATAATCCGCATTCCGCCGGATTTGCTCCAGAGCCTTCTGCTCCTTCCGGACGCCATCCTCCACCCTGCCATCCGCCGCCAGAGGATGTACTCTTCTTGTCTCCTTATATCTTTTTATCAGAACATTGACATCCGCGTCCATAAACAATATTTCAAATTTGTAGCCTTTTTCCTTTAAATGCTCCAGAATTTTGGTTGCATCCTCAAAGGACTGGTCCGCCCGGACATCCAGCCCCAAAACCACCTTATTGATTTCACTGTTTGGCATGGAAATCAGTTCCACAAATTTTTCCACAAGAGAAATAGGCAGGTTGTCCACACAATAGAATCCTGCATCCTCCAATATTTTCAGGGCGGTACTTTTACCGCCGCCGCTCATTCCTGTTACCACCACAAATCTCATTTGTTCCCTCGCTTTTTATTTCCACTCCCGCGCATCCCAGCGCACCACAGGTTCAAAATTTATTTTTCACCCTGATTTTCCAGAAATACAACCTCCGGCTCCAGAGTTACATGAAACTGCTCCTTCACCTGCTCCTGAACCGTTCTGATTAGCTCCCTCACATCAGAAGCAGTGGCATTTCCCGTATTTATAATAAAACCACAATGCTTATCCGATACCCTTGCACCGCCAATCTGTTTTCCTCTTAATCCTGCATCCATAATCAGCTTCCCTGCAAAATATCCCTCCGGTCTTTTAAAGGTACTTCCCGCACTGGGATATTCCAGTGGCTGCTTTTCCCGCCTTCTCGCTGCAAGCTCCTCCATGGTTGCCAGAATTTCTTCTTTCTTTCCCTCTTGCAATAAAAATGACACTTCCATCACAATAAAAGAGCTATATCTGATAGTGCTGTTCCGATAGCCAAATTCCATGGTTGCGTTGTCCAGTTCCATCCGTTCTCCGTCTTTGTCCAGCACAACCACGCTTTCTACAACCTGACTCATTTCTCCACCATAGGCTCCGGCATTCATAACCACTCCGCCGCCTATGGTTCCTGGAATCCCCGCTGCAAATTCCAGTCCTGTCAGACTGTGTTCTGCGGCAGCCTTTGCCACCTGCGCCATGGTCGCACCCGCCTGGGCTGTAATACGATTGCCCGTCACGGTAATTTCCTTCATTTTCGGACCAATCTGCAAAATCACTCCCGGAAAGCCCTCATCATCCACCAGAAGATTACTCCCGTTTCCCAGCACAAACCAGGGGATTCCTACAAGATTCAGATAACGCTGCACTTTCTGTATCTGCTCTTCCTTTTCCATCCGCAGAAAACAGTCTGCCGCACCTCCAATACGGAATGTGGTATGTGCGGCCATTGGTTCCTGTAAGCAGATATTCTCTTCCGGTACAAAATTCTTCAACGCTTTTATTACTGCTTCACTTATCATTTATTTACTTTCTTTCCTGAATTTTCCATCATTCCATCCCCCATAACGGGTCAATCTTCCCGCTCCCGCAAAATTAAGGCTGCTGCGCCATAAATACCGGCATCATTTCCCAGCTTCGCCAGAGCAAACTTTGCCCCGCGGCAGGGCGGAAAGGCATATTTCTGAAATATCGGCTCAATAAAGGGAATCAAAACCTCTCCCGCTTTGGAAACGCCGCCGCCGATAACAAATACCTCCGGATTCACCGTATTAGCTACTGTTGCCAGCCCCTTGCCAAGATATTCTCCAAACTGCTCCGCAATTTCAATGGCAACTGCATCCTTTTCCTTTACTGCATCAAAAACCGCCTTGGCAGATAATTCCACATTTCTCAGAACGCTGGGGGCATCATCCTTCTGAAGCCTTCTTTTTGCCAGCCGCACAATTCCCGTAGCCGAAGCATACTGTTCCAGACAGCCTTTATTTTTACAGCCGCAGCTTTCCGTTTCCTCATCATTCATATGAATATGCCCGATTTCTCCGGCTGCTCCCGTTGCCCCGGTTAAAATTTTACCGTCTACAATAATCCCTCCGCCGACACCTGTTCCAAGGGTTACGGCAACCATATTTTGAAAGCCTGCTCCGCCGCCCTTCCACATTTCTCCGTAGGCTGCCACATTTGCATCATTCGCTGCCTTTACCGGTACTTTAATATATGCCTGTAAGGTCTCCGGTATGTTCAATGGCTCCCATCCGATATTGACAGCTCCGCCGGGCATATAGCCCTTTTTGTCCACTGCGCCGGGAGTTCCAATACCGATTCCCTTCAAATCCTGCTCCGTAATATTCCTTTCCTGCATCTTCTTTCTGATGCTCTCCGCAATATCCGGCAGAATCCGGGTTCCCTTATTTTCCGTGACAGTGGGAATCTCCCACTTTTCCAGCAACATCCCTTCACCGTCAAAAAGCCCTAACTTAACAGTTGTTCCACCCACATCTACACCAAACGCAAATCTGCCCATAGTCCCCACCTCTTATTTTTCTGTTTTCTGCCTGTTTTCCTTCTCTTTCTTTTTCATCCGTTCTGCCGGTCAGCCTTATTCGTCCTCGTCCTCATTTTCATCCCGTCTTTTCGCAAGGGAATTTTGAACCCGGGTATACAGTTCCTGTGCCGCATTATATCCCATCTTCTTCTGACGATGGTTTACTGCTGCGGATTCACAGATAAGCGCCAGATTTCGTCCCGGACGAATGGGAATCGTATGACATACCACCTTATTCCCCAGATATTCCGTATAAGTTTCCTCCAGGCCAAGACGGTCATACTCTTTATCTTTATCCCAGTCCTCCAGACGGATTGCCAGGTCAATATTAGACGTATCCTTTACCGCGCAGGCACCATACAATGCCTTTACATCCACAATTCCGATACCTCTTAACTCAATCAGATGCTTTGTCACATCCGGTGCCGTACCAATCAGGGTATCGTCACTTACTTTACGGATTTCCACCACATCATCCGTAACCAGTCTGTGTCCTCTCTTAATCAGCTCCAGAGCTGCCTCTGATTTACCGATTCCGCTCTCACCAGTAATCAGAACACCTTCGCCATATACATCCACCAGTACACCATGTACAGAAATACAGGGGGCCAGCTTTACATTCAGCCATCGGATAGCTTCTGCCATAAACCCGGATGTAGATTTCTTTGTGGAAAGCACAGGCACCTTATGCTCTGTTGCAATCTGTTTGAAAAGCTCATCCGGCTGCAATTCCCGGCAGAAAACAACCGCAGGAATGTCATAACTCATCAGTTCTTCATAGATTTCCTTTTTCCGTTCATCGCTGAGCGTTTCCATATAGGTATACTCTACAAAGCCGATAACCTGAAGTCTGGTTGCATCAAAATGCTCAAAGAATCCCGTCATCTGTAATGCCGGACGGTTAATATCCGGCTGTGTCAGCCTGATTCCCTTTACATTCACTTCCGGCGTCAGATTGTCCAGCTTCATTTTCTCAATTAAACGAGTTAATGCCACATATTCCATACGTTTTCCTCACTTCCGTAATTTTGGTTTCCCGCGCATTCGCGACGAACGCTCACCTTCGACACCTTCGGTGCCTCGGTGGCCGTTGCTCGTACATTGTCTGCTTTCCCGCGTATTCGCGACGAACGCTCACCTTCGACACCTTCGGTGCCTTGGTGGCCGTTGCTCGTACATTGTCTGCTTTCCCGCGTATTCGCGACGAACGCTCACCTTCGACACCTTCGGTGTCTCGGTGGCCGTTGCACTCATATAGTCCGCTCTTTTGGCACGTCCGGACCTGCAAGCAGCCCCTATCGCTCCGAAACGGCGGACTGCATTCACTTATTCGCGTATTCGCGACGCACGCTCACCTTCGACACCTTCGGTGCCTCGGTGGCCGTTGCACTCATATAGTCCGCTCTTTTGGCACGTCCGGACCTGCAAGCAGCCCGGACGTGCCAAATGGCGGACTGCATTCACTTATTCGCGTATTCGCGACGAACGCTCACCTTCGACACCTTCGGTGTCTCGGTGGCCGTTGCACTCATATAGTCCGCTCTTTTGGCACATCCGAACCTGCAAGCAGCCCGGACGTGCCAAATGGCGGACTGCATTCATCGCTCATACGCTCATTGTATCACAGTCGGTTTTTGTTGTGAAGAAGATGCTGCCGGATTTTTATGGAAGAAGGTATAGATATCCTCCGCTGCCCGGCGGTTCAGCTCCGGCAGGGTCAGCAGTTCTTCCACAGAGGCTTCCTTAATTTCCGTAATGGACTTAAAGTGGCGCATCAGAGCCTTCCGTCTGGTCGGTCCTACTCCCGGAATATCATCCAGAACCGATTTTACCTGTGCCTTGCTCCGCAAAGAGCGATGATACTCTATGGCAAAACGGTGCGCCTCATCCTGTACCCGGGTTATCAGCTTAAAGCCCTCTGAACGGGTGTCAATGGGTAGTTCCACATTTTGAAAATAGAGTCCTCTCGTCCTGTGGTTGTCATCCTTTACCATGCCGCACACAGGAATATTGATTTTTAATTCTTCCAGCACTGACAAGGCAATATTGACCTGTCCTCTGCCACCGTCCATCATCAGCAAATCCGGAAATCTGGTAAAGCTGCCGTATTCCTTCTCCAAGTCTGTTCCCGCCAGTTCTTCCCGCTCCTCCAGACCATGGGTAAACCGTCTGGTAAGCACCTCCCGCATACAGGCATAATCATCCGGTCCCGAAACAGTCTTTATCCGGAATTTCCTGTAATCGCTGGGCTTTGGTTTCCCCTTTTCAAAAACAATCATGGAACCCACATTTTCAAACCCGTTAATATTGGAAATATCGAAGGCTTCCATTCTTTCGATATGCTCCAGCCCCAAAAGCTCCGCTATCTCCTTTACTGCGCCGATGGTTCTGCCTTCTTCCCGCTTCAACCGTTCTCTGTCCTGTTCCAGAATATGCTTCGCGTTCTGGGCAGCAAGCTCCACCAGCTTCTCCTTGGAACCGATTTTCGGTACTCTGACATAAACCCTGCTTCCCTTTCTCTCCGTCAGCCACTTTTCAATCAGTTCCCTGTCACCGATTTCATATTGCAGCATCAGTTCCTTCGGAATAAATGGCGTTCCCGCATAAAACTGTTTGACAAAATCCTCCAGAATAGCAGGCTTGTTACCTTCCGACACATGTGTCATATAGTAATGTTCTCTGCCTATCAGCTTTCCATCCCTGACAAAAAAGACCTGTACCACCGCCTCCGTTTCGTCCTGATATAGCGCAATGATATCCTTGTCCTCGCCCACACTGTCTGTAATCTTCTGCTTCTGGGATACCTGCTTTACACTGTTGTATAAATCGCGATAAGTGGCAGCATCCTCAAAATTCAGGTCTGCCGCTGCCGCCTTCATTTTCCCTTCCAGTTCATCCAGTATCCGGTTATAATTCCCATTTAAGAATTCCAGCGCCTGATTTACCTGCTCCCGATACTGAGTCTTATCTATATACCCCTGGCAGGGAGCAAGACACTGCCTGATATGATAATTCAGGCAGGGACGCTCCAGCCCGATATCCCTGGGCAGTACCCGGTTACAGGTTCTGAGCTGATACAGCTTGTTCAAAAGCTCAATGGTATCCTTCACCGCAGCCGCGCTGGTATATGGTCCAAAATACTTGGATTTGTCCTTTTTCATGGTACGGGAAAAAAGAATCCGGGGGAATTCCTCTCCCAGCGTTACTTTAATGTAAGGATAGGTTTTATCATCCTTCAGCAAAGTATTGTACTTGGGTGAATTTTCCTTAATCAGATTATTTTCCAGCACAAGGGCTTCCAGTTCTGAATCCGTCACAATATATTCAAACCTGGCAATCAGCGTCACCATTTTATCTATCGCCGGTCCTCTGCCGATATTTTCTCTGAAATAAGAACGCACACGGTTATGCAGGTTTACAGCCTTCCCCACATATAAAATGACATCCCTGTCATCCCGCATAATATAGACTCCCGGCTCCTTTGGGAGCTTTTTTAACTCTTCCTCAAAGTTAAACATCTGCTTGTCATTTCCTTTCAAAAAAAGCATCTATACCGTCTGCAATTCCCTGTACCATCTTACTCTGATATTCTTCGGTTGCCATCCGCTCATCCTCCTCCGGGTTCGTCATGAATCCCAGTTCCAGAATCGTAACCGGTACAGTACACCAGTTGATTCCGCTCATGGTATCCGTTTCCCAGACAGACCGCTTTTTACAGCCTGTTGCCTCCACAAAGGCATCCAGTACAGCATCCGATAATGCCCTGCTCTTTTCATACCACTCTTTATTATACGGATTTTCCTTCGTCTGGCAAATGGTCATTGCTCCGTTCGCGGAAGAACTCTCCGAACCGTCCGCATGAATCCGGACAAAGGCATCCGCTCCTGCCTCATTCGCCATCTGCGCCCGCTCACTGTTGCTGATGTCCACATCATTGCTTCTGCGAATCATCAACACCTCATAGCCTCTGTCTGTCAGCTCTGCCTCCAGCTTTTCAGCCACCTGCAATGTCAGTTCATACTCCGCCAGACCGCTGGACACTCCCTTCGTTCCCCCTGCAACCTTTGCCTTCTTTTCCGCTGCCCCGGGACCGATTGGCTCCTTTTCGCTGTTCCCCTTTTTCTGGTGCCCCGCATCAATTGCAATCAGATACCTTTCGGTTTCCTTTGTATCCTCTTTCCCTGTCTTGCCCTCAGCTTCTTCCGAACCTGTACCTTCTACGCTGCCCTCAGCTTCCCCAAAGCCTGTACCTTCTACGCTGCTCTCAGCTTCTACAAAACCTGTGCCTTCTGCGCTGCCCTCAGCTTCCCCAAAGCCTGTACCTTCTACGCTGCTCTCAGCTTCTCCAAAACCTGTGCCTTCTGCGCTGCCCTCAGCTTCTCCAAAACCTGTGCCTTCTGCGCTGCCCTCAGCCTTCTCCAAATCCCCGGGGTCTGCTGTTGCCTCTGCAGATACTGACATTTCCAACCTGTTCCGGCTGCCGCAGCCCGTTTCCCCTGCCAATAACATAACCGCTATGCAGGCACCTATTCCAGCTCTGACAAATTTCCCTCTTAACACCTTAATCTCCCTTTTATACACATTTCTGCGCACTTCTCCACCGCATGACTATTTTTCCCGTAACATTCCACCGATTTTTAAAAGGACATAACCCGCCAGAGCATATCCTGTCATCCATATAACATAGCTGCCTGAAAATCCCCGCTGCACTCCATTCAGATAATAATAGGGCGGCAGCAGATACTGTAAAACCTTCAGTTTATTTACAGTAAAGAATACCGGACAAAGGGCAAACATGCCCAGCATCAATATGGGAATACTGGCACCCATCTTCAACGCTGAACCACATACTCGTCTGCAAATTCCACAGAAAACTGCCGCATCTGCCAGAAAAAGCACCATCCAGAATATCTCCTGCCACAGCTTCTCTGTATTTCCCAGCAAAAAAAGTGCCAGCAATACTGCTGCCGCAGCCGGAAGCATTGCTGCAAATTCATACCCCCAGCTCCGCATCTCCCTTTTCCTGCCCGGCACTGCATCCATGACACCATCCGCCACATCCCGCAGGAAAAACAGATTTGCCGCAAGCCCTGCCAGCAGAATCCAAAGCGCCAGCATTCCCCGCAAGGGTGCTGTCATATAATGCTGTTCCGGTCTGTCTGTTCCCACCTTTTCATAAACCGTGTAGAACATCTTCTGCATGCCGGAACCTTCTGCAAAAATCCGCTGTAATTCCTCCTCCGATACGCTTTCGCCCCAATATTGGTGGACAAAATTACGGTAAATCGGATATGCCACATTCCCATACGCTTCTCCGAACAGCTTCACTCTGGATAACTGTAAAACAACCGTATCCTCCTGCTCCACGCTGAGAATGGGAGCTTCGCCCTCTTCTCCCGTCAAAATTCCTTCTATTTTGTCCTGAAAATCCTCCCGGAAAATCCAGAGGGCATCCAATTCCCTCTTCTGTACCCTCTCTCTTCCGCTCTCTTCACTTTCCACCCGTTCAAAATGAATGACGCTCTCTTTCTGTAACAACGCTTCTATGACTTCCTGTACCGCGTCATCCTCAGTTTCCTCCTGATACAGCCCTATGGAAAGGATTCCACTCTCCTCGCCGGAAACATTTTTCAGGCAAAATGCCAACAGAGGGATTGTAAAAAGCAACAGCAAAAAAGCCGGCTTCTTAAAAAATCTTTTTTCCAGCATAAAAAAGTAAAGCAGACCTCTTTTCACCTTTTTCACAGGCACCTCCTTTTTCTGACACCCAGAGCCAGCCCCAGAAACAGGATAAGAAAGAACAGTAATTCCAATGCTGCCCCCACTGGGAAAATACCCTGTAGACATTTTTGTGCATACTCCAAAGCAATTCCCCCGGGTAGAACTCCTGCAAGCGCCTGCATTTTTTCCGGGAAATAGGACACCGGATAAAAGCAGCCTGATAAATAGGCAATCCCGACTCCTGCCACAAACTGTAATAAAATCCCGCTAATCATATCAGAAATCAATTCATATAGGAAAAACTGCATTGCTGCAAACACTGCCACTGCTGGAAGCAATTTCAGGAAAAAGGAAAAAATTCCTGCGATGGGCGCCTCCTGCCATTCCGGAAGCTGTATTCCGGTCAACTGAAAAGCTGCCTCTATGGGAAGAATCATCAAAAATAAATTGCCCAGCATCAAAAGTAAATATGCCAGATATTCCGCTCCTACCTGAAGCGGTATTTTTAACCCTCTTCCCAGCAGGCAGGCAGAAAGTGCATGACTTTTTTTTACAAACAACGGGCTGCAGGTAATTCCCCATAATAATAAATATAACACCAGAAAAGCGATAAAATAATAGCTTTTCATGGACAGCCTGTCACCCCAGCCATAAAAAACCACCTGATACAGTTTTGTCCTGTTCAGGCACATATCGACGTAGCGTAAAAACAATTCACCGGTAAGCTGTTCGCCGCTTTGAGAAACCGGATATCTTTCAAGCAGCCTCCAGATACCGATAATCCCATCTCTGGATTCTCTTACAACATCCTCCACCGTCTGTATCAGCTCATTCATCAGCCCCGCTCCAACGCCTGCCCCATCATTGCTGGTAGCATATAACAGTTTTACATCCTCTCCCCGGTCAAACGCCTCTACAAAATTTTCCGGAAATACAACATAAGCTGCCAGTTCTCCTGCTGCCAGCTTCTTTTCTGCCTCGTCCTCGGTCATTGTACTGAAATCAATGGCAAACCGCAAAGTATCCATTCTCTGCAATGCTAAAAGCCCGATTCCCAGATAGGTTTCATCCACATCCCCCGTAAGACCGATTTTTATTTTCTGTTTTTTCTCTGAATGTTCCACAGTGGACTGCATATAGGATGCCAGTAATATCAGACATATCGTGAAAAGCAGCGTCACTCCGATAATAAACGGACATACCTGCCAGATTCTTTTCCATTGACAAAGAAAATAATTCCTGAACTTTTTCACACTAATCTCCATTCCGCAGGCATCCCTTTGCCGAAGGAATCGCGAACTGAATTTCAGATTCAGTTCTGCGATAAAAAGCTACTTTGTGACGCCTGCGGCACAAATAGCCGTGTGAAAAATATGC
>QWCN01006849.1_pt1 | contig 10259 bp, 8 predicted proteins | sample 1972711 | NCBI WGS metagenome assembly QWCN01 (sample SAMN09866707, study PRJNA288562) | Human gut metagenome isolate term1_stool, whole genome shotgun sequencing... | isolation source: gut | host: Homo sapiens | place: USA: California | reverse complement strand
CAGATGTATCTCTGACAATATTCATGGGAACCAGCTCGACCCTATGGAGCAGCGTCTGCCGGTGAAAAAGCAAGCCGATATGGGGAATTTGCTGCGCAGCATAAGCCTGCAGCTGCGCATAGCATTCGCTAAAGGCCTCTTTATCGGTCATTTGCGCACATTCCTTAATAAGCCTGTCCATTTCCGCATCCCGGTAGAAGGACAGATTTCCCTCTCCGCCTGCCGACAGTGCAAACGCTGCGCTTGGAACATCACAAAGATAATATCCTGTCAGCAGCATTTCATAATCACCGTCTGCAATGGCCTGCGCCAGCTCATCACCCGGCAGCGCCCGCACCGTAACCTCCACCCCCGCCAAGGCCAGCTGTTTACGGATCGTCTGCGCGGTTTCCTTCCGAACGGGATCCGCATCGTTGGAAAGGCAGGTAATCGTAAAAGAAAGCTTTTTTCCATTCTTATAACGGATCCCATCCTCCTGCAGCATCCATCCGCTTTGCTCAAGCAATGCTGTTGCCTGGGAAAGGTTATAATCGTAACGAACAATGGAGGTATTATTTAAAAAGGAATCTGGCGTAAAGGGAAGCTCGGCAATGATGCCATGGTTCAAATACACCGTGCTGATTAAAGAGCTTCTGTCAATAGCATACGACAGCGCTTGCCGCAATGTCAAATCCTGAAACAGGGATTTTTTCAGATTAGGAGCAAGAAAATCATAATATCTCGACTGATACTCATAATAAGAAACGCCGTCAAATGTAGTATAAACGTCCGTAGTTAGTTTAGAGGTCGGAACACAGTCAAGCTCGCCTGCCATAAATGCCTCGATCATATCGTCATTATCGGCATACCCTTTAGCCTCTACACGCTCGATATAGGGCTGCTTCTTCCACCACTGCGCATTAGCGGAAAAGTTCATTTGCGTCCCTCCGTTTTCAAAAACGGCAGACGTAACTGCAAACGGCCCGCTCCCAACCGGCAAAACCGAACATTGTTCCGTTTCGCCGGCATACGTGCTCATAGGAATAATCGGAAAACGCAGCGCAAAATAAAACTCATAGCCTGTGATCTTAGGCGTGATGGCTATTGTGTTCATATCGCGCACCACCACGGCCTGAATATACCGGCTGACCGTTTTGTGATAAACGGAAGTTTCATTTTGCAGAATTGTGTTAATGGTAAATTCTACATCCGAAGCCGTTACCTCTGCAGAGGAATTATGCCAGCGCACACCGGATCTTAACCGAATGATAAACACGCCCTCCGCCTCGCTGTACTCCCAGCTGGCAGCTAATTGCGCTGTCGGCTCCATACGTTCATTAAAGGTAATCAGGCTTTCAAAAATCATCGAATAAACATTGCTCATCTGCGATTCCGCTATAAAAAGCGGATGCAGCGTTTTCGGCTGAAGCGGCATAGGAATTCGCAGAACACCGCCTCTCTGCGCAGTCGCAGAAGGACGCAGTGTAGCCTGCCCGTGCCCATGAAAGGTAGGCGTTGCCTCCGTCGGAAACTCTCGGGGGGCGCAGCCGCACAAAGCCGCCGCCAAAAGCAGCACGCATGCCAAGCTACGATAAAATCTTTTGATATTTCTCATACGCGGCCAATACCTTTCTGACATAGTTTTTTGTTTCCTCATAGGGAATTTCACGAAGCGTTTTTCCGTCCGAGCTATACCGCGGTTCGGCAAGCCACCCCTTTACTCTTGCCCTCCCCGCGTTATAAGCAGCGATCGCCGTCGGCAGCTCCCGGAAATGCCCGATCAGTTCCGACAGAAAAGAGCAGCCAAGCGCAATGTTGATAGTAGGGTCAAACAAATCGTTAAGCATTGCATACGGAATCTTATATTTTCCTGCAAGCTCCTGTGCCGTCTGCGGCATAACCTGCATCAAACCGCAGGCTCCCGCATGAGAAACAGCATCGGAGTCAAACCCGCTTTCGCAATAAATGACCGCATATATCAGCGCTTCATCAATATGATGTTTTTCCGCCTGTTCCGTTACGATCTGCTGATACCGCAAAGGCATATAGATCTCAGGATGCTCAAAATATATAAGTATGCCTGCCAACACAACCAAAATCAGCACTGCAACAACGACAAAGCTTTTTTTATGCTTTCTCCTTTTCATCTAACACTCCTTGCAGTAAAATATCCACATTGGAATACAGCTGTTCAAGCGTTCCGTCATTTCGGATCACTGCCGACGCACGCGCTTCTCTCTCCTCATCCGTCATTTGCGCGCTCATGCGGGCAAGCATGTCTTCCTTTGTGCAGCCGGAACGTACCATGCCGCGCATAACGCGAAGCTCCTGAGTAGCGCTGACCGTCCAGACCGCACTGCAATATCGATCCATTCCGCTTTCAAACAAGAGCGGAACGTCCAAAAACACCACATTTTCACCTTGAACACGGCATTGATCGAGGTTTTGCAGCATCTGCTGCAAAACAAGCGGATGAATCATTTTATTTAAACGGTCTCGTGCCTGCGAGTCTCCGAACACACGCTTGCTCAGCTTTTTACGATCCACAGCGCCGTCCGAAGACAGATATTCCGCCCCAAACGCCTCAGCAATCGCTGCGCACGCTTGCCCCTGCGGCCCTGTCAGTGTCCGCGAGATTTGATCGGCATCCAAAACGGTGATCCCTTTTGCCGCAAGATATGCGCTGACCGTACTCTTCCCGCTTGCAATTCCGCCCGTTAACCCAATAACGCGCATTTCACCACTTCTTTCCTACTTGGTGTCAAACCAGCTCTTACCGCATTTCACCTCTGCCAAAAGCGGCACACGAAGCTTGGCCGCCCCCTCCATGCACTCCCGCAGCAGCTGCATAGCCGCCTGTTTTTCGCCTTCCGGCGCTTCAAGGATCAATTCGTCATGCACCTGAAGAATCAATCGCGTTTGCATTTTTTTCTCTTTTAAGGCCTGCTCGCATCTAAGCATAGCAATTTTCATAATATCGGCAGCCGTTCCCTGCACCGGCATATTCATAGCTGCCCGCTGCCCAAAGGAACGCACATTATAATTGCTGGAACGCAGCTCCGGCATGGGTCTGAGCCTGCCATAAAGTGTGCGCGCATAGCCTCCTGCCTTTGCCTGCTGCACACATTCCTCCATAAACGCTTTAATTCCCTGATAATGCGCTAAATAGCTTGCAATATACTCTGCCGCCTCTTTACGCGGTATACCCAAATTCTGCGCTAAGCCGAAATCGCTGATGCCGTAAACAATGCCGAAATTAACAGCCTTTGCGGCCGAGCGCTGCGCAGCCGTTACCTGCTCCGCAGCTACGCCGAACACCTCTGCCGCTGTTTCCGTATGAATATCATGGCCGCCCAAAAACGCTGCGATCATGTTCTCATCCTGCGACATATGCGCTAAGATCCGCAGTTCTATTTGAGAATAGTCCCCGTCTACCAGCACCCACTCCCCCGCCGGAGCAACAAAAGCCTTCCGCAAAAGCCGCCCCTGTTCCGTGCGAACGGGAATATTTTGCAAATTCGGCTCTGCCGAAGAAAGCCTTCCCGTAGCAGTAACCGTTTGCTGAAAGGTGGAATGGATACGTCCGCCGGCATCAATCATCCCCAGCATAGCGTCTGTATAAGTGCTTTTAAGCTTTTGAGCCTGCCGATAAGCAATGATGTTTTCAATGATCGGATGCTCGCCGCGAAGCTGCTCCAAAACCTCTATATCCGTAGAATAACCGTTTTTTGTTTTTCTTCCGTGCGGAAGACCAAGCTTTTCAAACAAAATATCCCCCAGCTGCTTGGGGCTGTTGATATTGAACTCTTCCCCGCTGAGCGAAAAAATCTCACTGCTGAACAAATCCGCTTTTTCCTTCAGCTCCGCCCCGATTGCACGCAAAACCTCTTCACTGGTGCAGAAACCGCGCTGCTCCATCTCATAAAGCACCGCTTCAAGCGGAAGCTCTATCTCACGATAAAGCGCGAGCATTCCCAACCTTTCCAGCTCCAACAGCTGTGCCTGCGCAAACACGCACAACGCACAGGCAAAGCCATCTGCTCCGTATTTTATGCGCATTGCTTCAAAATCAGTCTCATTTTTCAGGCTGTCGAGCAAATATTCCGCTACTTTTACATCCGCCTGCAAAACACCGCAGACCTGCCCTATCCGATGGTATAAATGCTTAGCATCATACACAACAATAGGCTTATCCTCCAACACTTCAGGCAAAAAGCCATAAAGCGTCTGCTCATCGAACCCCTCATCGATCAGCGTTTGCCGCAGCGGAAGCTTATATTCCTTTGCATCATCTATGCTCAAGTACACAGCGCTGTCATCCGCATAAACATAAACCATTTCCGCTCTGTTCAATTCGGACTTTAATTTTTCCAGCGCTGCCTCCTCTGCCAATACCTCTGTTTCACAATGATGACGCTCCGCTTGAGATATCTCCTGCGCCTCCTGCGGAAGCTTATTCAAAAGAGATTTAAAAGACAGCGAACGAAACAGCTCTGCAAGCTCCGCAGCTGGCGCAGGCATATAGCGCAATTCTTCCATGGTCAGCGGAATCGGAGCATTACGGTCAATGGTTGCTAAGCGCTTACTCATGCAAGCGTCCTGCGCTCCTGCCTGCAAACGCTCTCCCAGCTTTCCCTTAATCTCCCCCGCATGCTCCAGCACATGCTCCACCGTTCCGTATTCTCCCAGCAATTTCAACGCCGTTTTTTCTCCAATCCCTGCCACGCCAGGAATATGATCGGAGCTGTCTCCCATCAACCCTTTCAAATCTGTAATCTGCGCCGGCACAAGCCCATAAACCTCTTTCAAATGTGCGCCGTCAAACTTCTCAGTTTCGCTGATTCCGCGTTTTGTAATCCACACAGTTGTTTGCTCGCTGATCAGCTGCAGCGTATCCTTATCTCCCGAAAGAATCACGCATGTCCCGCCGTTTTCATCGCTTATGCGGCTCAACGTACCCAATAGATCATCCGCTTCATAACCAACCAAATCACAGGTAGGTACGTTCATTCGTGTAAGCGTCTGACGCAGCAACGGAAACTGAGGGATCAACTCATCAGGCATAGGTTTTCTGCCCGCTTTATAATCCTTATACTCTTTATGGCGAAACGTCGGCTCTCTTCTATCAAATGCCACCATAATATGCGTTGGTTCACATTGCTCCAACGCGCTGTAAAACATATTCAAAAAACCGTATACAGCATTGGTATAGGTACCATCCGGCGCAGTAAGCAAAGGCATCGCAAAAAATGCACGGTTTAACAGGGAATTGCCGTCAATTAACAGCAAACGATCCATAAAATCTCTCCATTTCGTTTTCCTTTATCAGGCGACATTTTATTAATTTATTGTAGCACAAAGGCATTAAACTGACAAGCAAGGCAAACAATTATATTCTGTACGCCTTCCCTTCCTTCAAACATCCATTAGATGATATGCTTCAATATAAAACATCTTAAACCGATTAAATTTATCTTAATTTAGATATCCGTTATGAATAATTTAGAGAAATTTTGCGAATCCTACCAATACTAAATCAGAAAAGAGGCGTTATCATTATGAATGAAAATATTTTTTCTCTTACAGAACTAACCGTACCGGTTTCAGAAAACGAAGCTTCCCCTCAACGCTACACTGGGCTGGGTGAAAAAATCTATTTGGACAACCCTCCCATTCCTTTCTGCTATTAAATTTTCTTCCACGCTCTTATAACCGGGAGGCTTTGCACCACACTGCATAGTCTCCCCTGTACTTATAACCTAAAAACACCAAAATTCCTCATTTAACAACACAATACTATCAAATTAAAAAATGCGCTTTCTTTTAAACCCTCAACAACCAACCATTCATTACACAATAACTCTTTTTAAAAAATCATAAAAACCGATTGACAACCGAATGCTTACCTGTTATTATATAGAAGTTAATTTAAGAGTATCTGGGTGTGGCGCAGTTTGGTAGCGTGCTTGAATGGGGTTCAAGAGGCCGGAGGTTCGAATCCTCTCACCCAGACCAAATAAGCACGGTTATTTTGATAGAATAATCGTGCTTATTTTTTGTTTTTACGAGGGTTTAAGGTCTTTCAGTAGGCTTTTTCCGTACTTCACTCCCCTGGAACTAAAGAAAATCGCCACTTCGGAGTTTTATCCGCGGTGGCGATTTCTTTATTTCGTTGGATTTATGGGGTAATCGTTATCCTTGTGGGATAAGCGTTGGATTTATGGGGTATTCGTTATCCTTATGGGAGTAATCGTTGGATTGTTATAAGTCATTAAAACAACGACAAAAAGACCCCGTTCTCCATATCAGCAATATTATAAAGATGTGCCATAGTATTAAATGTCTCTTCCAAGTTTCGGCGGGCGCTTCTCCATCCACCGCCATCGGTGATCCACATAAATTCAACACCGACAACTTGACGAGCTTCCTCGGCGATCATCTTATAGCTTCTGGCTGTTTCGTTCAGTTTGGAACCGCCACCCGTATAAAAATTGGTTTCAATTACGTATATTGTATTTTTTGTTTTTACGACAAAGTCCCAGCGTTTTGTTGTAGTTCCTTCCGCGGATATTGCCGAAAGATCAACACCCCACTTTCTCTCTATATCCGTTAAATACATTTCTTTGTAATATTCGGCACCGGTGGCTTTGATAAATTCTTCGACAAGATCTTCCATTTGGTGTCCGCCACGATTTTTACGACCGTTGCTATCGAGACCAGTTTCAATACCCAAAGCATAGTCTACGAGGTTATTCACAATGTGGTTAGCAATAAGATCAAGCAAGCCTGTCTTTCTCATAAAAACTATGTATGCTATAAATGTTATGAAGAGTCCCACTAATCCATATAGTTCCGTTTGGAGCGAGGACATTATAGCACAGACGAATCCAACGCCTATTAAAATCGTGTTTTTCTTCCCAGGAATCCACACGATCCCAAGCCCCCTTATTTACGGAAACCATTTTCCCCGCTTGGCAGGTGATTCCATCGTTGCTCAAAAAATATGGAGGATCTGCAAACACCATATCTATCGAACCGGGAATTATTTGTTCAAGAAGAGAAAAAGTATCCCCGTGTAAAAGAAGCTCGGTTTCCGTGCAATAGGCGGGAGAATTTTGACCAATATAAATATTCTCTATATGCGTGGTATGACTCAGAAATATCTTGGTATGCAGGTGGGCTTCCCGGAGAAGTCTGCCGATGTTCGTCTTGCCCAGTACGAAACAGGGACAAGAACTCCTAAAACCGATTTGACTGCAGCATTGGCTGATACCCTTGATGTATCTCCGCAGGCTCTCGCCGTACCGGACATTGATTCCTATATCGGTCTGATGCACACGCTGTTCACCTTGGAGGACAGATACGGACTCCATATCGACGAAGCCGATGGGGAAATTTGCTTGAAGGTCGATGTGCGTAAAAACAAGGATGCCGCACAGCTTCACGAAATGCTGTGTGCTTGGAGACAGGCTGCTGCCATGCTCAAAGCAGGTGAGATCACGCAGGAAGAATACGACCGTTGGCGTTACCGCTATCCCGAATTTGATACCACTCAGCGTTGGGCGAAAGTTCCTTCGCAGGCACTCAGCGATATGCTTGTTGAGGCTCTGAGCGAAAACGAATAACTCATAAGGAGAATTTCAAATGGTAGAAGCATTATCGCTAAATGAATTGCGAAACAAGATTCGAGAACGATATGATCACGATGAGCAACGAGTTGTCGGAATCATGTTGGCAAGATACGATATAGGAATAACAAGAGAAATAGTAGATCAGTGTTATCAATACTGGAATCTAAATTCAAGAAAATACTTTGATGTATTTTGGGCAGGATATGGGGCATATCTATCTCCTGTCGAGGAATCAGCAACTAAAACGATACTTAAATACCAAGGAAATGAAAAGCGAGCGTACTTTGATTTGGAAGCCTTTATCGAAGTTAAAGATCAATTTAATAGCACATTCAAAACGGCATACCGAGATCGCTTACAACTAATCCTTGTAAACTATCGTGACGGTATGTTGCATTTCAATGAATCACTAAAGATAGATTTAGAAGAAAATCTTGACCCCAATTATGCTAAAATTCGTGAGATTATGGAATTTGTAACTTGGGAATGCCGTTCAGCACATCAAGTATCTTCTATTGCAAGAAAACTGAAATTTGAGCATTTCAAGGACATTATCAAGGGTGTTACCCTTAGCGATGTTGTGAGTACAGCCATTGGTTTGGCTGGCATGAATCCCGTGTCTACTTAACATATTTTTTGGGGCGTTTTTGCACCCCTTTTTCCGCGTTTTTCTCGAATGTTTACAAAAAATTCACGATAGCACCAATAAGAGCGCAAAAAAAGAGCTAACTGACTTAATCAAAATCAGTTAGCTCTTTATTGTTGAATAATGAAGTTTTGTTGCCATTTCGTTGCCACGAATGGCTCAAATCCTTAAAAAGTCCGGTGATGACTGGGCTTTTATGACCTGTGGGATCATTCCCACTCTTTTTCGGGGTTCTTCTTTGGCTTATTTATGCCCTAAATATTATCCCAAATGTCAATTTTGAACCCACTTTTCCACCCATTATCTCATTTATCAAAATTTTTGTTGCAGAAAAAGTTGCAAAATCGCCTGCGGAATGATGCCGAGTGGTTTTTACCTTAAACCAAGGCTAACTGCCAATTCGTCAAGATAATCAATATGTCCGTGATTTGCCCCATATAAAGTCACATATCCATCCTTTTCGGCGGTTATATCCTGTCCCATAAAAACAACTCGTTCGCCTTTTTTGAGGTACTGCTTGTGTCCGTTTTTTAATTCGTTATTGTATTCATCTACAGCAGATTGATAATATTCATCAAACAATTCTTTTGCCTTTACAAGATCACCCAAATGGCCATAAATCATACATTCTTCTAATAAAATCTGATAGTCGAAAATCGTGTCAAACAATGGATAATCCTTGCGATGTGCAAGAATTGCCTCTCTGCTGTTTAAAACATCAAAGGTGGGAATGACAACTGCTTCAATTTCTTTTACAATACTTTTAGATATTTTTTCGCATCTTTGCGGAGGTCATACCACGTTTCTCTTCCACCGCTTACAGTTCCGAGTCGCGACCTGATAGTACACTCATACTCGTGATAATATTTTTTGTCATTGGTTGGATTAAAGATTCTTTCTGTGCATTCGGGAATCCGAATACCTATGTTTACACAAAAAGACTTTTTCATCCCCCATTTAGGTAGGGGACTTTGAAAATTGATTACTTGAGAGATGTCACCCGAAACGAAACGGTGAAGCGTTCTACCGTGTTTTTTGAATTCGTGCGGCTTCAACGCCGCATAAACCGATGCCTCAATTTCATCAATTGTTTTTGTAGTGTTTATATCCTTTTGTTTTTTAAAAATATAAAACATATAGCACCTTCTGTTTGTCTCGTCATAACCACCTGCAACCATTCCTTTTCACGCTTTTCACCTTGCGTGTTGCAAAAGTGTTGCAGAAGCATTTTCCTAAATTGCATAAATGCCCGAAAGCCCTTTATTGCCAAGGGTTTTCGGGCACTTGTTAGCCATTCGGTATTATTCCCACTCTATCGTTCCCGGAGGTTTAGAGGTTATATCATACACCAAACGGTTCACGCCCGGAACCTCATTAATAATGCGGCTGGAAAGCGTACGCATAAGCTCATAAGGAAGTTCTGCAAACTCAACCGTCATAGCATCCTTACTGGTAACAGCACGCACGGCAACACAGTAATCATAGGTGCGCTCATCTCCCATGACACCCACGGACTGGACACCCGTAAACACGGTAAAATACTGCCAAATGGACTGCTCCAAGCCAGCCTTCGCTACCTCTTCACGCAGAATCGCATCACTCTCCCGAACGATACGAAGACGATCCGGTGTAATTTCACCCATAATACGAATCGCAAGACCGGGGCCGGGGAACGGCTGACGCCAAACCAGCTCATGCGCAATACCCAAGCTTTCGCCCAATTCACGGACTTCATCCTTAAACAGCATCCGTAACGGTTCTACCAAGCCTTTAAAGCGCACATCCTTAGGAAGACCGCCCACATTATGATGGCTTTTAATGACCGCAGCCTGCCCAAACCCGCTTTCTATCACATCCGGATAAATTGTTCCCTGCACTAAATAATCCCCGCCGATTTTATTGGATTCTTCTTCAAATACGCGGATAAACTCTTCACCGATAATCTTGCGTTTCTTTTCCGGATCAGTAACACCTTTGAGCTTAGAAAGGAATCGCTCGCTCGC
>QWCN01015894.1_pt1 | contig 10272 bp, 10 predicted proteins | sample 1972711 | NCBI WGS metagenome assembly QWCN01 (sample SAMN09866707, study PRJNA288562) | Human gut metagenome isolate term1_stool, whole genome shotgun sequencing... | isolation source: gut | host: Homo sapiens | place: USA: California | reverse complement strand
GACAGGAGCTGGGCGATTGTTCCCGTACCGCTGTAAAGATCATATACAACCTTATCTGCTTTTCCCTCTCCGTCTGTCAGGTCTCCCACGTAGTCCCTTACTGTCTGGTACAGCACCTCGGCACTCAGGGAATTGGTCTGGAAAAAGGAAAATACAGAAATTTTGAACCTGAGTCCCAAAAGCTCCTCCTCAAAAAAATCCCGTCCATACAGAATCTCTGTTCTGTCACTCTGTACCACATCTGCCACCGCATCATTTGTGATATGGAGAATTCCTGCCAGACTGCCATCCAGGGAAAGTGCAAGCAGTCCCTTCTTATATGCTGTCAGATCCACTTCCTCCTGGGAGGTTGTCACAAGGGCAGCCAGGATCTCTCCGGTACGCTTTGCCTTTCTCACAAGAAGATGACGCAGATATCCGGTATGTCTTAATCTGTGGAAAAAGCTGATATTCCGCTCTGCAAAATAATCTCTCGTAAAGGAAAGGATCTTCCTGTAATCTTCATCTACGATCTGACAGTGATCTACAGTCACAATATCATAAAAGCTGCCTCTCTTATGCATGCCAAGTGCCAGGGGACCGTCTTTTACTTCATCTCCGAAGGAAAATTCCATCTTATTCCGGTAGCCATAGCATTCCGGACTCTTCTTGATCCCTTCAAAGATCCATGGTCTCTCCTGTCTGGCAAGAGCACCTGTAAGAAGCTTTCGGATCTGTCCTTCCTTGATCTTCACTTCTTCTTCATAGGGCAGTGACATATACGTACAGCCACCACAGGTTCCAAAGTGAGGACATATCCGGCTCGTTTCAAGAGGTGAATTTTCTTCTACAGAAAGCAGTCTGCCCTCAGCCTTTCCCTTTCTGTTTTTCTGGATCACTGCCTTTATCTTCTGTCCCGGCAGGGCATTCTTTACCGTGCAGCTTCCCTCTTCAGTCACCACGATACCCTTATTGGGAAAATCAATTCTTTCTACTGTTCCTTCTATGATCTGTCCTTTTTTCAAATCTGTTCCTCCACAGCAAAATAGGACATGCAAAAGCTGCACATCCTATTCATGATCTCATTTATGCATATCCTTCTGCCAGAGAAAGCACCTCTCCTGAATATACCTGGAAGGTATTCCCCGCAAAACAATCCTTTCTTTGCAGACTTCCCGGATTATTCAGCGAAATCTTCCTCAGATGCTGCATTTTCAGATACCTGTTTAGCAGGCTTCTTCTCTGCATCCCCATCATCCTCTTCAAAGAAATCATCTTCAAAATCATCATCGAAATCATCATCATAATCTTCCAGATAATCCGGTGTGAAGTAACGGTATACAAGGAATGCAATTCCTGCTACAGCAGCAACAATACCGATAATGGCAAATACCCATACCAGTGTATTATTTTTCTTCTGCTCCTCTTCCTTCTTATTAAAAAATTCTTTCAGCTCCCTGAGATCGTGAGCTTTCATAAGATCCATCATTTCTTCCACTCTGTTCATAAAAGATACCTCTCTTTCCTATGCGGGCACAAAATCATATCCCATTCCAATTCATGCCATTAGTATAGCATTTTGTGAACATTTTTACTACCTGAATTTATAATTTTTTGAGTTTTGCAAATCCTGCATACATGATCTTCTGTCCGGCTTCATCAAAATCTACCGTTACCTTGTAATCTCTCGGTCCCGGCTCCATGGCAAGCACAGTTCCTTCTCCGTATTTGATATGGGAAACCCTGTCCCCTGCATCATAATCCGGTTTTCCTGCAGCATTTCCTCCCCTGGTGATTCCAAGTGATCCAAAAGAGCTTATTCCCATTTTGGTTCCGGCACTTGCGATATAAGGTTTATTTTCTGCAGCGGTTCTCTTTTTAGTCAGCACCGCTGCCGGCTTTGTCCTCGAAGGCTGCAGCAGATCATCATCCCGGTAGGCCGGCTTTGGCATCCGGTTATCCAGAAGCTCCGGCGGAATCTCCTTCACAAAGCGGCTCACTGCGTTATACTGCGTCTCGCCCCGTATCATTCTCATTTTAGCACAGCAGATTGTCAGCTCCTTCTTCGCCCTTGTTATTCCCACATAGGCAAGCCGCCTTTCCTCTTCAATTTCAGCATCTCCATCTGCTACGATGCTCATATAGCTCGGAAAAAGACCATCCTCCATGCCTGTCAGGTAAACCTGGGAGAATTCCAGCCCCTTGGCACTGTGAAGTGTCATCAGAAGGACTCTGTCATCATCCTCATCCACACCATCAATATCCGCCACCAGCGCCACTTCCTCCAGGAACTCACTCAGAGAAGGCTCATCATGGGTTTCTTCATAGGATGCCACCTTACTGACCAGCTCATCGATATTTTCAATCCTCGTCTGTGCCTCTTCCTCACTGTCTGCCTCCAGATCCCTGACATATCCTGTCGTTTCAATAATATCCTTGATCAGATCCGTCAGCGTATACACCTGGAGCTTACTGCGGAACACCTTTATCATATCCACGAAGGGCTTAAGCTTTGCACCACTTCTTCCTATGGTACTGATCTCATCCGCCTGCTTCAGTGCATCATAAAAGCTGATCTCTTTTTCATCTGCATAATCCTGTACTTTGGCAATCGTCGCAGCACCGATCCCTCTCTTCGGGATATTGATGATACGCTCTACGGAAAGATCATCCCGTCCATTATCAATCGTCTTCAGATATGCCAGAAGATCCTTGATCTCTTTTCTGGAATAGAAGTTCACACCGCCTACCACATCATAGGGAATACCCTCTACGATAAACCTCTCTTCCAGAAGACGGGCCTGCGCATTGGTACGGTAAAGCACTGCGCAGTCCTTATACTGATAGCTGCCATTCCGCTTCTTCCTTGCCACATCATCTGCAACAAATTCAGCCTCTTCATAGGCATTGTCAAACTGCCGGAAATGAATCCTCTCTCCAGCTCCCTGATCTGTCCAGAGAGCTTTCTCCTTTCTGCCTATATTATTCCGGATCACAGCATTTGCTGCATCAAGCACATTCTGGGTAGAGCGGTAATTCTGCTCAAGCCGGATCACTGTTGCTTCCGGATAGTATTTTTCAAAATCCAGTATATTGCGGATATTGGCTCCCCGGAATTTGTAGATAGACTGATCATCATCACCAACCACACACAGATTATGTCTGTCTCCGGCAAGCAGCCGGATCAGCTCAAACTGGGCACTGTTAGTATCCTGATACTCATCCACCATAATATACCGAAACCGGTTCTGATAGCTCTGCAGCACATCCGGGCAGTCCTTAAAAAGCTCTACCGTCTTCATGATCAGATCATCAAAATCCACTGCATTGTTCTTTTTCAGTGTCTGCTGGTACTCCTGGTACAAGGCGGCAATCTTCTGCTTATGATAATCTCCTGCCACACTCAAGCTGTATTCATTCGGGGAGATCAGTTCATCTTTTGCAGAGGAGATCGCTGATAATTGCGCCCGCAAACCAGCCGTTTACATATATCCTTGATCACCGATTTCTGGTCATCTGCATCGTAAATGACGAAATTTGTATCATAGCCGATCCTGTCAATATACCTCCTGAGGATCCTGACACAGGTAGAGTGAAAGGTGGTGATCCATGCACTGTCTGCAAAGCCAACCAGGCTCTCCACTCTTTCCTTCATCTCTCCGGCAGCCTTATTGGTAAAGGTGATCGCCATGATCTGATAGGGATTAATACCCATTTCTTCTATTAAATAAGCGATCCTGTGTGTCAGCACACGGGTCTTTCCGCTCCCGGCACCTGCCAGCAGGAGGACTGGTCCCTCTGTCGTAAATACCCCCTGCTTCTGCTGTTCATTTAATGTATCATAAATACTCATTCCAAAAACTCCTGCTTAAACTTCTGTAACCCGATGGAATGTCCACGCATATAAATTCAATTCCACAACCGGTGTCCCGCAATAAGCGCACACCTTTTCTCCAAGCCCTGATATGGGCGCTCCACAGTTCGGGCAGTTGATGCCAAGAGACAGATCTCTTTCATCCTGCACCTTCTCCCTGTCCTGTATATACACAAGCTCTGTGTTGTACCTTGTCTGCTTTTCCCTGTCCCGGCTGCCCCTTACAAGCTCACCGGTTTCTGCAGTCACATAATACCGGTATTGCAGGGACGTCTGAAACATGACAGTACATCTTCCTTCTCTTTTCTTGTAATCTGTGATCTCTGTACGATGGATCCTGACCTTCTCAAAATGTTCTCTTTCCCCCCTATTCTTCTGTTGGATGATCTTCATTTCAAGCTGATCCCTCAGTTCCTGGCTTCCTTCCTTCAAAAGTCCCTGATCTGCCGCAGAAACCGCCATCAGATAAGAGGTCAGGACATTTTCAGCCCTGACCCTCATATCATCATATTGAAACTGTGGAAAATCTTTCTTAATTTTCGGAAGATAAAGACCTGTCATTGCCGACACCGATTTCGGAGTTTCCTGATACTCCTCCTCGACTCTGTCAAATCCTTCCTTCAGGGAATCTGTTCCAAATACCTGTCTGGAAAAGTCCCGGATCCCTCTTTTCAGACGGCTGATCCCGTATGCTGCTGCACCGATCACGCACAGCAGCAATATCAGAACCACTGCTGCCATTATCAGCGTCATATTCATAGCTGTCTTTTCCTTCCCATATCTTTTATGAATTAGCAAGCAGCCAGATAAGTACGCAGATAGCAATAATACCTGCCACAGTGATAATCACCTTTGGTATAGAAATCGGAGTCTTGCCGGATACCTTGCCGGTCTGTCCGTTGACCATAAACTGGTATACCTTATCCTTGTACTTGTAGCTGGAGATCCATACCGGCAGGAGCAGATACTTGTAGGTCACATCATAATATCTGGTAGATAATTTCAGGTTTTTCACATGATCTGCGTTCTTCTCTGTCCGGATCTTACTTTCAATGGCTTCTCTCAGCTTAAACTTAATGCTTTCCTTTGCCATCTGGAAGGCTTCCTTTAAACCAACAGCGTACCGTTCTGCTGCAAAGCCTGCTACATACTCAGGCTTATAGCTCTTATTCTCTTCTGTCTTGTAAGGCTCCAGTCCCTGAAGCATAGACTGATTATGATTGGTCGTCGCACAGACAAGCTCATCATCGATCGTTTCCCTGTATACGCCCTTTGTCGGATACCAGTCTGTGACCGTTTCTTCCTTATCCCCATTGCGCACGGTACGATCCTTACCATATTCTCCACGGTATTCCGTTTCCGTCTTAGCATCAAAGGTCCAGTAGGGAAGATATACCCCTTTAAAACGCTTTGCCTTTGCACTCTCTTTTGCAAGCTTCGGACAGAACCATTTCTTTTTGATCCAGTTTTTAAATAAACCAGCCGCTTTTTCGTCTGTTACCTGGAACGGCACGACACCTCCCGGTGCCATGGTCTTCTGATCAGAAGCCTCCATAACCTGATTGGAACCGCAGAACGGACATACGCCGGAGATCTCCAGTGCATCATAAACCGTTTCTGCGCCGCAGGCCTTACAGATCACCGTCTTCTTCTCTGTACCCCAGTTACAGTTTTCCGTCTGCTCTGCCTTGTCAAGATCAAGCTCCTGTGCCTTTGCAGGCAAATTCCATGACACCGCCACAGCTTGGACATTTTTTATCTGTTTCTTCTAGTGTTTTGGTTTCCCTTGCTTCCAGGTTTTCTTCAAATCCACTCATCATTCTCCCCTTTTCTCTGATGGCTTAATGGATATCGTTATCGTCAAAAGGATCTCCGCACTCCGGACAGAATTTCGGAGGATTCTTGGGATCTTCCGGCTCCCAGCCGCATTTGTCACACTTGTAAAGCGGTACGCCTGCAGGCTTCTTTGCACCGCAGTTGCTGCAGAACTTGCCTTTATTTATAGTACCACAGCTACAGGTCCAGCCATTCTCTTCCGGCTTTTTGGCTCCGCATTCTACACAGAACCTGCCAGTATTGACTGCCCCACAGCTGCAGGTCCAGCTGTCACCCGCCTGTGAAGCTGCAGCTGTCTGTGCAGGCGCTGCCTGAGCCGGAGCTGCCTGCTGCGTGGGTGCTGCCTGCTGTGCTGCCCCCATCTGGAACAGCTGCTGTGCATTCATGCCGCCTGCCTGGGTTGCCATATTCATACCTGCAAATGCCATCATGGGACCTGTGGAGGTATTGGACGCTGCTGCCTTCATAGCCTCTGCCTGTGCACCGACAAGCGTTGCTGCTGCCATATTGGGATTACGAAGGACTGCGCTCTTCTGCAGATCCTTGATCATCTTCTCATCTTCCTCAGATGCCTTCATGGAATTGACACCGAAGGAAACGATCTCAATACCTCTGAGCTGTGCCCATTTCTCAGAAAGGACATCATTCAGGGCATCTGCCAGCTCCATGGTATGTGCGGGTACTTCACTGTAACGGACACCCATGGCGGAAATCTTTGCAAATGCAGGCTGCAATGCTGTCATAAGCTCTGTTTTTAACTGGCTGTCAATCTCTCTTCTCTCATAATCCTCTGTCACATTGCCGCAGACATGGGTATAGAAAAGAATTGGGTCTGTAATATGATAGGAATATTCACCGTTACAGCGGATGGCAATATCAATATCAAGACCGATGTTATTATCTACTACACGGAACGGTACCGGACTTGCCGTACCGTATTTATTTCCCATAATTTCCTTGGTATTAAAGAAATATACCCTCTGATCCTTGGCTGTATCTCCGGCAAAGGTGATACGTTTTCCAAAGGTCTTAAAGGAATTCACAATATTATCTCCCAGCTTGCCATAGAAGATACTGGGCTCTGTGGAAGCATCATAAGTAAATTCTCCTGCCTCCGCACAGATCTCAACGACCTTACCCTGATCCACGATGATCATACACTGTCCTTCATTGACAGCGATCACGGAACCATTGGAAATGATATTTTCATCCCCCTTGTTATTGGCAGCACGCCCCTTGGTTCTTCTGTGTCCCTTGGTTACCAGTACATCTGACTCCAGTGCATCACAATAGAAATACTCGCGCCACTGATCCTCCAGAACCCCTCCTGCTGCACCTTTGATTGCTTTGATTAATCCCATTTTACAGTCCTCCGTTTTGTATTATGGGGAAGCCGGCGGTTCACTGACTTCCCCACGCATTCGACATTCCGTTTTATCTTATGTCCGGTATGTCCCCCTATATGCCTTATATTATTATATCTATTTTGAAAGCTTCTGTCTATACACTTTCCATCCCGTCATTGCTATTCCTGACAGCATTTTATTTCCTTCTTCCCTGCTTTTTCCTTACCTGCATGCTTTTTCTGCAAATTCAGTTGTCACCAGAGCCTCATAGGGCACTCTTTCCGGCAGCTCCCCGGCTTCTTCCAGGATATTCTGCAGCAGTATAAAGGCATCCTCCTCAAAGACCAGATCTGTTTTCCATGTATCCTGATCGTAATAACGCTTCACGATCCTTTCCAGCGTTTCCACCTCTGTTTCCTCAAATTGAGGAGCGATCACCACTGCAATTTCCTCCGGTGTATGGCTGTTCACATAATCCATCCCCATTTGCAGAGCATTGGTAAATGCCTGGATCACATCCGGGTTCTCTTCGATATAGCTTTTTCTTGCGCTGAATGCCGTATAAGGCACATAGCCGGATGCTTCACCAAGGGAAGCCACCACATAACCATCCCCCTTCGTCTCAAGTGCTGTCGCATGCGGCTCAAACTCTACCGTAAAATCCGCTGTGTCACTTCCGGAAAAGGCAGCTGCTGTAGACCCAAAATCGATACTCTGGTCGATCGTAAGATCTGCCTTCGGATCAAGGCCATTCTTTTTCAGAATATATTCAAATACCATCTCCGGCATACCGCCTGCACGGCCGCCAAGCACTGTTTTCCCTTTCAGCATGGAAAAGTCAAAGTCTGGCATTTCCTCCCTTGCTACGAGGAAATTTCCTGCACGCTGGGTAAGCTGTGCAAAGTTCACAGCATAATCCTGTGTCCCTCCTGCATAAGTATAAATTGTTGCTTCACTTCCCATAAAGCCAATGTCTGCTTCCCTGGTCAGCACTGCTGTCATGGTCTTATCAGCACCAAAGCCGGTAACCAGTGTCAGATCTATCCCCTGTTCCTCAAAATATCCCTCTTCGATCGCCACATACATAGGTGCATAAAAGATACTGTGTGCTACCTCATTCAATGTCACACTTATCCTCTTCTCTGCCCCGGCATCTGTCTTTTCTCCTTTTTCACAGCCAATCAGCACCGACAAGACCATGCCTGCCAAAAGAAGCAGGGACACACCTTTTCGAATCAGTTTTCTTTTCATGATTTTCTCCCTTTTCCGGATAAAATTTTCACTGCTTTATCCTATGAGAGTGTCTCAGAAAATGTGACCTCAGGAAAGAAACATGAAAAAATCCCGAAGAGAGTACAGCCTACCAAAGCTGTACTCTCTCCAGGATTCCCATGCACATGGAAAAGCATGCTACCATTATCATCAGCAGAATTGCCGGAAAATCATATACCATTTTCTGCTGCTCTTCCATTCCTCCCTCTTCATTCATCACCCGGCAGGTTTTCCCGCTGCTTGCAAGAAGCACCTCTATGCCAAGCATAATCAGGAGCACCGGCCAGAAACGGATCACCTCGTAAGGGTCAAAGAACGGAAAGAAAAGTCTTCCCAGAAACAGGACACCCGTCAGCACCAGTGTGATGCCTGCCGTAATGGTTCCCACCCGGTGGATATAAACCGTCTTTCTGCCCATTTATGCTTCCCCCTCCCTGTCAGGGTTCTCCGATGCTGCACTCTGATCAGCAGCTTCCTGTTCTCTGTCCTTTATGGGTTCTTCCCTGTACAGTTCTTTCTTCTTTCCACGGATCATGTGCACACCAAGTACAATGATCAGAACAGAGGCTGTGAGCCTCGGCACATAATCACTGATCGTAAACAGCAGCTCATAGATATATTCCGGCAGTACCCTGTAAGCCCAGAGCATATCTACACCTGTTCCCCACAAAAGCCATACACCGAGCACGATCAGCAGTACTGCAATTCCCCTGGAATTTCCCTGCAGCTTCTTTTTTCCTTTTTGGAACAGCTCCATGCCAAGGATATCATTATCCTCCACCTGTGCAAATTCCTCGTCACTTAAGGATGCCAGATGATTGGCATGGAAAAATCCGTATGCCCATATCACAACCGCCAGAATGGAAAGTCCTTCCAGTCCAAGGAATGACGGGATCATGATCATTCCAAGGAAAAACAGCATCAGCTCTGTTCCTGTCCTCATAAACCCCATATACATTTCTGCCGCTCCCGGCATCAGTGAAAAACAAAATGTCAAAAATCTGTTCTTTTTCTTTGTTTTCATTCTTTTTCCTCCATTTTATCCTGTCTGCTACAGATCATTTGCTAATATCTTTTCTTTTGCTTCCCGCACACCGTTATTCAGCCTGTCAAAAAGCGTTTCCGGCTTCTTTGCACGATATTCGGGATCATTCAGGTCTTCTCTTGTGATCCTTGGTCTGTCCTCCTCCTGAAGCACTCCAGCCCGGCTGATATCACTGCCATCCCGGAAAGGATTGACGATCAGAAGGGTAAGCGCTGCCGCCATGCCTGCTGCCATCTTCAGGACATATACGGCAAAGGGAACCGTCTTTTTTTCTTCTGTCTTTGACAGTTCCGGCGGAAAGACCTTCTTCATGATCTCTTCCTTCAGATGCTCCGGTGCATACAACTCCTGCTGCTCCAGTTTCTCAAGGAAAGCATTTAATTCCTCATCTGTTGGATAATTTTTCATTTCAGATCCTCCCTTCGGTACTTCTTCTTCAGCATATCCCTTGCCCGGTAAATCTGGGTCTGTATGGTCTTGCTGTTCATGCTTCTGTCTCTGGCAATCTCTGCAACGGTCTTTTCCTGCAGATAATAGGCTCTGGCAATCTCATCATAGGGTGGCTTCAGAGAATCGCAGATCTGCGCAAAGCCGCTTTTGATCTCCGTCTCCACGCACTGCTCTTCCGGCCCGTCCCGCCCTTCCGTCATCACCTCAAAAAAGCTGTCTTCCGTCGGGATATTCCTTTTGGCTGAACTTCTGACATAATCAATGCTCTTGTTGACTGCTATCCTGCAGATCCACGCCTTTTCATTATTGCCGTCAAAGGTATCATACTTCTGATAAACAGAAAGGAAGGTTTCCTGCGAAAGATCCTCTGCTGCGAAGTAATCTTCGGTTACTTTATAACAAATGGAAAAAACAAGCTTCTGATAGGTATCGATCAGCTCTGAAAGCCGGCTTTTTGAACATATAGATCC
>QWCN01006838.1_pt1 | contig 10272 bp, 16 predicted proteins | sample 1972711 | NCBI WGS metagenome assembly QWCN01 (sample SAMN09866707, study PRJNA288562) | Human gut metagenome isolate term1_stool, whole genome shotgun sequencing... | isolation source: gut | host: Homo sapiens | place: USA: California | reverse complement strand
GAAACGGGCACAGACTCGATCTCCTTCTCGGGGATACTGCGCGGAGAGAGTGAATGCTCATACGCATAATCAGGCATACCAAGACGACGGAACTCCTTTAACGGATCATGAATGAAATCACCCTCATAATCAACAACTCCATTTGCATAGTCCAACATCATGTTGTCTCCCAAGTACAATCGAACCAATAACGATTTATCTCCATCAACATACCGAAAACGAATAGGTCTGTTCTTCAAATCAACTTCCAACTCATAATGCGGATAATCCACTCTCTTTCGAATAACTGTTCCTCGTGTTTCCTTGTAATTGCATTTATACTTCACCTTGTTAGCTGCAGTGAAAACAAAGTCACTGTCAGTGGGTTTATCATCATCATACTCCCCTTCGTATATCAAGAACCCACTCAAGTCATATTCACTCCCATATCCTTGTCGCTTACAATCCACGAGAAGTCCCTCCCTTCGAATACGCCCATTCTCCCATTGCTTGTACTCACCGGTTATCTTGCCATTCGCAATATGCAACTCGAATAACACTTGATTCTTCGCGTTTTTGATGGTCGCCTCTCCTTTCAACACTCCATTATCTGCCCTGGCTTCCAGATACTCTCCAGCATGCTCATCACAAAAAGACAGCTTGGCAGTACCATGCGGTGGAATCAAGGTATTTAGGGCTTTCTGTGAGAACACATATCCCGCCAATAGTCCTCGAAACGATATGTCCCTCAATCCGGACATATGGATAACTGTCAAAAGCTCAGTATGATCGAAAACGGATATCTTGACGATTCTTGCCGTTCATTCCCGAAATGAAATGGCGGCGTGGAAACAACCACATACACGAGCACATACACAAGGGAAGTGATAACAAACAGAGCCACTATGTAATGACACATCCAAGCTTCTTCAGAACGATCGTCGCCAGCTCCACAGTTTGCGGGAGATTTGTGAGCGTTGCCACTGTAGCTTGAAGATGATCGATCAGAAGCATCGAATTCTTCAGATAAACCATGCCCTCCGCCGTGAATGACAAAACAGCAAGAGAAGTAACACATTGGTAGATGATCCGCTTATCCTTCGGAAAGATCACCAGCAGCTTATCAATCAACTGAACGAGGTCATTCGCAAGTAGCTTCATTATGATGATGTCTATTTCTCATCGACTCACACTTATTCTACCGCCATTCCTTTGATGCTTTTGACTGGCGACCAATAGGTTTGAAACGATGCCCAGCACCTGCGTGACGATTCCCTTATCCTTCTTCTCCACATAACTCACACACAGGGAGATGATCAACGGAATGGCGTCAAGGTCCGATAGCACAGAGCACGCGCTGTAGTCTATTCATCACGCAAATCCGCAGCAGAAACTATCGTGGAGCAAATAACCCAAACACGATAATCCACAAAACACCATTTCAGGCTCATTACTGTGCTGCTGCAGCAACGTGAGAATGAGAGGAATGCCGCCTTTGCTGAACACCACCTCTTGACTGTATGGCAGCATGAGCAGTCGCGACAGCAGCGCCATGGCTAATTCCTGCACATTGAGCGGCACTCCCGAAACACGAAGCAGTTTGAATAGAAGAGGAATGCAGTTCAGCGTATACAACGTCTTTCGAATGCTCTCTACCCATGACGACAATGATGAACAATGCGCCTTCCTTGCTGAAGAGGATGAAAAAGTTCAACGCGGAGATCAGCGATTCCGAGTCGATGGAAATAAACTGAATCACGGACACAGACAGGGGAATGATGTCGCAATCTTCAATCTCTCTCCGAACACGAATGGCATCCTCTGCTTCTAATCACATACCACAAAACAAACCGTTCTTCGCATTCGAAATGAGCTCGTACAGAATCGTGAAGGAAATCTTCAATAACCGCGGTTCTCGGTGCTTTTCCAGAACGATGGAAATGGTTTTGATGATGCGTGTGTCGAGCAGATCACTCAGCAAAAACAACTCTGCGGTTGACGAAAAAACGAGCCATTACGCTTTTGCTCCTGAATGTGGAGAATGCTATAGAAGCACTGGATGAGAACGCAGGAGGAGAGAGGGTACGTTTTGAACAGCATCTCCAACAGCATGAAGAACTCGTTTTGAAGAAGAAGGGGAATCCCTTCATCTGCGCATCACCCTCTTCCTTCGTTCAAACCATTTGCGTAGGTGATCACGCGGATCACCTGAATGCACAGTCGAATGGTTTCCTCATTCTCCACACAGCTCTTCGCAATCATCATCAGCAACTCGATTCCTCCCTCCTTGTACATCTCCACGCAGTTTTCCTCTATCTGTGACTCTCGCACCAAACAACCACTTCTCGCGATCATACGAATCAGAACTCGACAGCATTCATCGGCGACGGCAACGTCACCTCGGCATTGCATGTACAGCTCCTTCAACGAAGCGACGAAGCGTTGCAACCGGATGTAGTCCAGGCCCTCGCCTAGGTGTGGAGCAAACACAACGGCATTACTTGAGAAGGTGAGGTGGTGAACAATGGAGGCAAATGGGTACACGACTTCTCCTATGGACTGTCGAGTGTTGATTTCCGTTGTGATTTCGGTTGCCATGGAGTAGACGGAGGATTTCACGATTGGCAGTACACCGCTCTCAATGAATGGAGTAATATGTTCCGCATCCTTCGTGTAATACATGAGAACAATAGCGATTTGAAGCATGATGTGGTTGTCCTCAGAAAAGGAAGAAGCGAGGGAAGTGAGGCAAGCAAGCAGCTCCTTGCGACAAATGTGCTTGCACATAGCGGCTAGTGGGAATCCAGAATGAGCAGCTCAAACGGTACGTACACAGACAGGCGATGCAATTGACGCAGATCATCACTCCCTTCATATCCCGCTTCTCTCCCTCTATCTTTGTTACGCGAAGTATGTCCGCTGGAAGGGTTTCCACAGCATCGATGGGTATCTTCACATCTACGCATGGAAAGCGAAGAATGCAAGTTGTACGCGATGACAGAATGCGAGTAATGGTTGCTACGATCAGCATCCGGTAAGACTGGTATTCTTCCCTCCATAAGAATTTGCTGCATGCACTCAACGCCTTTCCAAGATCTACTTCCTCTTTCGCTACAAAATCACGATTTGGAGTCCCATCACCAACAATCCGTTCTCCCATTCAGAATGAGCACCAATGCATTCCGGATCGATTCAAATGGGGCATTTGGATCGGACAGAACGTCTTCCACTTCGATGGAAGACATGGAAATGATTTAGTGTGTGACGGCAAACATAAGCACTAGTAATAGAAAGAAACCATAGGAATGATGGTTGCCAGCACGATGTACACCACGTCCAGAATGAGAGTGGCTTTGAAAAAGGGAAGAGTTCGGAATCCAATGCACTTGCCCATCCACATGCAGTGGTGATCCAGCTTGTAGCAGCACGTTCCGCAGTCGTAGCAGTGATAGAACTCGGGGACGACGCGATCAAAGCCACACTCGCCTAATCATCACACAAATCACCGCAAATGAATACGGCACCGGTTACTGCACTTATTCGTCGATGGCAGCATTCCGCGAAACACGATACCCGGATTGCTGAGGGTGGTGAGAAGAGTGCAAATCTCGGTGATGAAGAAGAAGGCAATGCCGATTATCACTCCCCAGATCTTCCAGGAATTGTACACGTGCATCGATCCCAACAGGGACACGAAGATGATGATGGGGATTGCGTACATCGCAAACGACAGCTTCCAACTGGGTCCGGCGATCGCAACAAACGGGAAATAGTCGTGTTTCAGCTCATCTCCCCAAAGAAGATAGCAATTGCCGAGGCGTCCTCCCGTCTTCGGGTAGGTGCAGCATTGAAACACGGAGTGCGGTGCGTTCTCATCAAGAGTCGCCTTCCAATCTACACCCGTCGCGTTTTCCACTTCCTCGGTGTATTCTAGGGGAAAGAGGGAAGTACAAGATTACTGTATGGAAACAGGATCCGCCGGACGGCTTCCTCAGGGAGCTATGCGATCATGTCCAATGCACTCGAGTTTACCTTGTTGCTGGTGGTATCGATAACAACATGCGATGGCGGCTGTGGCGCCGCTTCTGTGGAAGACTGCATGGAAGAAGATGAGTCGTGTATTTAAGAAACCCAGGAGGGAAAGAGAACATGGGAGCTATCACTACCGCATGGCAATGGGCTATCAAACGGGAATGGCTAATGAGTGACAAGGGAGGAAGCTGAGGTGGCGGACGCACTCTTCCCCTTCATCTAGTGATTACCGTGGGGTAAAGCAATCACGGAATACTCATACACGGAAGACTGGAACGGAAGCGTGATTTCTCCCTACGAATAAGGGTAGTTATGAATAACCTTCATAGTTCCGCTCCAGCTTGCGCATACTCTGATTCAATTCGCTAACCCTTGTGTTGAGCTTGTCTATAATTTCGTTTGTCTATTCTTTAAAAGATATAATGCAGGAGCTACTTCTCGGAGAGTTGCAGAGAGCTGCGCCAATTCTTGGATAACAAGGATCTATTCGTCATGACTTCTCTCAAAACTCCACGTCGTTATTCTCAGTGCTCATATGCAACAAAGAAACGGGAATAGCAAAATCAATAACTGTCCTCAATCAAACGGCCCACCACCTCGGGAGTGATGCGCTTGTTCTCCCCTAAAACGACCTTCTTGTCCGTGAACCTACACGTCACTCCTCTCCCCAATCCATTCTTCTTCACCACCTCCTCGATCCACGCACGGTCCTGAGACACCTTGTACTGGCTGATGTGCGTGGGCACTCCCATGGTCTCCTCGTAGAACTGCTCAATGCGGTCCACCGTCTCCATCGCCATCTGCGGGATGATTCCCTCTATCGATCATTCCACTGTGTCTATCTCCCACTCGGAATGCCGAAGACGCGGTTGCCCATCTGGGCCAACTTCATCATCTTCGCATCAAACTGGTAGCGCAGCACTCGCGGCTATAATGATTACCAGCACGCTGCATCCCACCTGAATGCACGCCAGCGTGCGAGCATGGTCCATGCCGAGGTACGCCGTCAGCTCATGTCCGATCATGTGCGTCGACCAGTCCTGGATCACGCCCTGGCAAATCCACTTGTTCAGCGCCTGCGTCGCGGCCCACATGATGTTGCTGCGCGCCTGGTAGCTGCATGGGTTGGCCATCACCAGTTTTCCCTGAGCATTACATTATCCAATGTAGCATACGTTGTCAATGAGGACGTTGAGCAGCGCCTCCGAGTAGCGGTCCTGCACGTCCGCATCTACGAATGAAGAATCGATGGTGGCTGCCACGCATGCACACGGTGAGGTACTGCTCGCACACATGAACGAAGGAGTCCACGACTCCGTTGGCAGTCTGGCGCGTGGGAAGCGAGAGGGTCGTCTCAGGATCCAGAATGGCGAACTGGGGGAACAGGAACTGCGAGTTGAATGCGCACTTGGCCTAGCAGTGAAAGGGGTAGATGAAGTGCACGTGAAGCGCTCTGCGGGAGAGAACGGCTCCGTTGTTGCTCTCCGATCCCGTCTACACGATCAATCGATACTCCATCCAGTACGGCAGGCAGTGTCATGATGCAGCCCATAGGAACGGCACTCTCAATGCCCTTCCCTCCAGAAGTCACCATATCCCAGGGATCCGACGTCTTGGAGTACTTGGACGCGGCGGCGATGAACTTGGTTCCGTCAGACACGGAGCCGCCGCCCACGGCAAGCAAGAAGGTGTCGTCGACGCCAAGCTTCTTCACAATGTCGACAGCCTTCACAACGGTGTCGAAGTCGGGATTCGCCTCGATGCCGCTGAATTCCGTGACGGAATAGCCCTTGAGCGCGTCCATCACCTGGTTGTACACGCCGTTGCGCTTGATGCTACCGCCACCGTACGTCAGTAGCACCTTCTTTCCCGAAGGGATGAGGGAGGGCAACTTCGCGATCTGCCCCTTTCCAAACACAATACGCGTGATGTTCGCGTAGTTGAAATTCTTCATAGCGCTCAGCATGGCAATGGATACCAAAGGATTCAATAACTACTGCGAAAACACACTTTCTTTGGTTCGAATAGCGATATGGTGAAATCGGCGCCGCACAAGGTGAAGCCCACGAAAGTCGCGAAGACGGCGAAGGAAACCAAGGATGCCAAGAAGGAAGCCCAGCCCAAGGTGAAGAAGCAAAAAGGGTATGCCCGCAGAGCGGTGAAGCGCGCGGAGCCGAAAATCAACGAGAACCCGAAGTCGGCTATGTTCATTCGTTCAACGACGACCAGCCAGTTTGTCCTGAATGTGATGCGTGATTTGGTATGTGGATTGTACGCGCGTCTCATCGGTGTAGCTGCGTTTTAAGAAGCCCTACGGCAAGCTGATGACAAAGAAAAACGAGATTCGCCCCTTCGAAGATATCAATTCGCTCGAGTTCCTCAGTCAGAAGAACGACTGTAGTTTGTTTATGGTGGGAAGCCACTCCAAGAAGAGACCTCACAACCTCATCATGGGCCGTATGTTTAACTACCAGCTCCTCGACATGATCGAGTTGGGCGTTCTGGACTACAAATCCATCGAGTCCTTCAAGTCGATGAAGGTGGGATCAACGGAGGCGGCTTACTCCTAGAGCCAGGTCGGCCAGAAGCCCATGTTCCTGTTTCAGAGCGACTTGTGGCAGTACTCGGAGCGTCACATGCTGGTGAAGAACATGATCCTCGACTTCTTCCGCGGCGAGGAGGTGAGCACCATCAACCTCACCGGCCTGAGCTACGTCATCGCCGTGACGGCCATCGGCGACGAGAGCGACGCAAAGCCGAAGATCTTCTTCCGCGTCTACTGTGCGTCTTTCTTTCTCTTTTCACTCGTAGCGACGGAGCTGAAGAAGGTGGCGGGCGTGTGTCCTCGCGTGGAGCTGGAGCTGATGGGTCCGTCGCTGGACCTGGAGATCCGCCGTGTCCACGAGAACACGACGCAGCTGAAGAAGGTGGCGCTGCTGGTGCCGAAGACGGTGAAGCCCACGAAGGTGAAGAACGTGACGCACAACGTGTTCGGAGAGAAGATCGGCAGGCTGCACATGACGAAGCAGGAGGTGGACAAGATGCAGGTGAGGAAGATAAAGGCGCTGAAGATCCTGCGAAAGGAGAGAGAGAAGAAGGAGAAGACGGAGAAGAAGGCCAAAGAGTAACTGTTCCCTTTATTCACACATTGTTTGTTGGGATGAGCACTGGCGTAGAGGGGCAGCTGAGGCAGTTCTACACCGCTGTCATGAAGAATGTACTGAAGGAGTGCCTTTCTCCCAGTCTCGATTTGTCCGAATCCGTAACAAGAGAATTGGAGACCCGTTGGATGCAGCGGTATGAATCCATATCCCACAACGCGCTGATTATCGATGACAGAATGGAGGTACAGGAACCAAACACGACAGACAACTCGGTGGATCCGGTTCTCATTCATTAGATGTGTTAGATGTAGGAAAGCATGGACGTGGAATCAAATCCCCTCCTTCCTGTCATTCTCCGCTGTGACCTAAACCGCCTCCATGTTCCCGGAATTCTAACCAATCGGTGTCCTGATGCGCTTCCCGTAGAAAAGGCGCTGTGTGCTGATCTGTAGATGACGGAGCCTTCCATACCCCAAGTAGCCATGCTTCCATGTTGTGACATTGTAGGCGGATGGCGAAGAGGACGATTCGGAAGCGGAAAAGGATCCTCCTACACACAAGCCCGTTGTGGTGGTGAAAAGGGCATCCAAGCCCCACCTATTAGTGTCCAACAGCCCACTGTACTCCCTCTCCTCCTTATCCAAGACCGCATCGCCATCTCACCTTCGCACGTCCTTTTCCTCCATCTCCTCCTTTTCTGCGTTCAACGCGAAGAGGGATGTGAAGACGAAACGCTTCGTCCCTCGTCCTGAAAGCGCCATCATTCCCCCCAAGAAGCCCGTCGTTTCTACCCCGCCTGCAGTGCAGACTCAGCCAGTGGTAGAAGAGGGTGTTGCTGCGGAGAGTGCTACGGTAGAAGATAACGCTATTGCAGAGAGTGCTTCGGGAGGGAGTGACAAGATGGTGGTTGAAAAGACTGCTGAGAAAAGGAAAACGGCTACGAAGCCGCCTGACCGGACGAACAAGAAGACTGTAGAGAAGGCACCCAAAGCAGCGAAGAAGGCCGGAGAAAAGACGAAAAGAACCGCGAAGAAGACAGTGGAAGAACCAAGGAAAGAAGAGGAACAGACAGAGGCAACGCAGCCATCCGAATCCCGTGAGGCGCTGATCGCGAGGGACATCGAAAGGGAGAAGAGACGGCTGAACGCGATCGTGCAGGAAAAGACGAGTGCAATTGTCCATTCCCAGATGAGGGAAGAGGAAACGTCCTGCGTAATCTTCTCCCAATACGAGGAGTAGTGCTGCACCCCAGCCCTCATCTCTAGAGCAAAGCACTACCAATCCAAGTGGACCTTTTCTCTGCGGAACGGTATCATACGGTATAACCATCGCGAAATGCTCTTCGGACAGTGTACCTGTTCATTTTCCTTCACCTCTCCTGTTTCCTTGATTCACAATCTGTTGTCGTTATCATCACTCCTTCATGTCACTGCACTCATCGCGAGTGCGTTGGAAGGCGCTGAGGGTTGCTTCGCCTCTCATGTCTCTCAAGTGAGCGTCAATCGCGTTTAACGCTGCATTCATTCTGCATGAGTGCGCAGTAATCCGACACGGTAGTTCGGGACTCTATGACTGATTCAACTGTTTCCAGTTGCCCATGTTCCTACGGAATTGCAATGGTTACGGAGTTCTTCTACCCGCGCTGCGGGGGTGTTGAGATCCACGTCATGTCGATCTGCAGAGAACTCATCAAAAGAGGGCACCATGTTCGCTCTTCCCTTTCAGATCATCCGTAGGTGATCGTCATCACGCGCTACGAAGGAACGTGCTTAGGAACCCGCGTTTTCGACAACGGGCTGCGCGCGTACTATCTTCCTTTAGAGAACATGACGATGGGGACGATCTATCCCTATTTCTACTGCTGGATGCCCGCGTTCCGCCATGTACCTGTCTCGCTCCCCTTTCAACTAGATACTCCTGCGGGAACGCATCCGCATCGTTCACTACCATCAGTGCACCAGCGTCATGTTTCACACGTCCATCCGCGAGGCGGAGGTGCTCGGCATCCACACCGTCTACACCGACCATTCCCTCATGGACTCCAACTCCATGGCCGGCGTGGCCATCAACGAGGTGCTCCGCTGCTACTCCTGCTGCATGAACGCCTTCATCTGCGTCTCCCGCGCCGACCGAGACAACTTCTGCCAGCGCCAGCGCTTCGCCTCCCCGCCCGCCAACCTGCACGTGATCCCCAACGCGGTGGACAGCGATCGCTTCCGCAGGGACTACCGTCTCCACCCGCTTGTCACCCGCGTCCGCAAGGCCTTCTGCAGTGCCTCCAGCATCACCGTCGTGGTGCTGAGTCGTTTGGTCTACCGAAAGGGCGTCTGTTTATTGGAGACGGTCATGAACCGCACGCTCGCCTCCTTCCCGATGGTCAACTTCCTGGTCGGGGGAACGGGCGACGAGCAGGAGAGGATCCAGCGTCTGGCGGACCGGTGGAACCGGCAGTGCGGAGCGCGGCGCGTGCTGGTGATGGGCGAGATTGCCCACGAGGAGGTGGCTCCCTTTCTTGTAACGCACTTCGCCTGGTTCTCGCCTAGAGCTGTGGGGACATCTACCTGTCCTGCTCCCTCACCGAGTCCTTCAACATCACCGTCCTCGAAGCCTTCGTGTAGCGCCTGCTCCCTTGCCTCATCTGCAGCTCCGGCTGCGTCATCGTCTCCACGAACGTCGGCGGCGTGCCCGAGCTGCTGCCCGCGTCGAAGGGCTTCTTCGTGAGTCCCACCGAGGAGGGGCTGTTCCGAGGCATCCGCGCGGCCATCGGGGACGTGCAGAACAACCCCGTCTCCCACCCCCGCGCGCTGTCTCCGGAGGATGAGGAGATCCTGCGCGTGTACGACTGGGGAGAAGTCGCCTCGCGGCTGCTGCGTGTCTATAAGGAGGTGATGAAGCAGCCGGCGGTGGGGTGGAGGGAGGAGCTGCGCGCCTTCTGGAAGCTGGGACTGGTAGACTCGCCTCACGGCACTGACGCCTAGGGAGCCTTTCTTCTCCTCTCTCTGGACTACCTGCTCGTCTGTCTGTTGAACCTCTTCTGCTGTGTTTCTTCCAGACTGCCAACAAACACCCCACATTGCACAATTACACTCAAACGATCCCCTACTTCTTTCCATAGGTCTTGTTCAGCTCCTTCCACAGCTGCTTGTCGGACATGGCC
>QWCN01006837.1_pt1 | contig 10272 bp, 8 predicted proteins | sample 1972711 | NCBI WGS metagenome assembly QWCN01 (sample SAMN09866707, study PRJNA288562) | Human gut metagenome isolate term1_stool, whole genome shotgun sequencing... | isolation source: gut | host: Homo sapiens | place: USA: California | reverse complement strand
GCTTGGAAACCCCCTTGGTGATCGGGTACAGACGCGTCCCCGACCCCCCGGCCAATACGATACCTTTCATAGGATGATTAAGTAAAAACGGTTACTGTGTCCGGACAACCTGCGCAGGACCTCGGACACAAACCAATCCGGTCCGGACGGGCGAGTCCGCACGGCATGCTATTCCGGATCGGTCGCGTCAGGAGCTGAGTAAACAGGACCGCCTTTCGTTTTCATGGAGCGGACGGACGGGTCCTCCCCTTTAAATAATATGTCTCGTTTTGACGGATAACTGCAGGTAAAACCAGCCGTGCGGTCTAAGCGGACGACCCGACCGGATGTGCTTCGGCAGATATTTTCTCGATGTAAGCCTCGGGCACTTCGGCCGTCGCGACGGCCGCGAAGCCTTCGATCCGGACGACGACCCGGTTCTTGGACCGGTAGCGGATGTATTCGCCCTCGATCCCGGCGAACATACCGGAGGTGATCCGGACCATGTCGCCCCGTTCCAGCTCTTCCGTACTGGGGTCGATCAGCAGAACGTCTTCGAACTTGCCTTCGGTCAGCGCGATGAAGTCGTCCATCTGCTTGTCAGGAACGATCAGAGGCATTTGGGTCGTCTTGTCGTACATGCACTTGGCCGGGATCAGCTTGGCCGTCTTGATTTTCTGAAGCCACGCCGGCGAGATTCGCACGAAGATCAGGTTATGGACGGCGGGCTTCCGACGGATTCTGCGCCGTCCGGACTCCGTCGTCTCCTCGTAGTGCATCGGAATGAAACTGCGGATACGCATTCGGTTGAGTTGCAACTGTATCTGCAATTCCCTGTGAAAGGAGGTTTGGAGTACGTACCAGAACCTGTTCGCATTGCTCATCGGAATCTCGTCGTTTTCGAACCGTCTGCCGGCCGGAAGGTTGTCCGGCGCTTTGGAACTGGATTGCGCCGGATACGGACCGGCGCCTCTAATATTTTATGTTGAGATAAGGATACAAACCACCCCTTTCGCATATTTAATGCGTTTATATTCAGGTGTTTGTATGGGTTGGCATTTTGCCGTTTCCGTCGCGGATTCTTGCCTTTTCACTGCGAGGAAATCCTCGTTACGGATTAGGACTACAAAGATATAGCCTTTTTTGAGAATGCCAAAAATATGCCATGCGGTTCGAACGGAATGATTACAAAATCGATAGCCGGACAGCGGAAGCCGGTCCGAAAACTTTCGATCGACGGACCGGGAGCTTTTGCCAGAATCGCCCGTACAGAAGCCGGCGCGCCGTCGGTAAAAGCCGGGCAGGAAATAGTCCGAAACTGGTCGGGCGAGCTATGGAAATGATCGGTCGGGCCGGGACTCTCCGGATAAAGCGGCATTTTTTCCGGCCTGTCGCACGATTTTTTTGCCAGTACGGAAAAAAGATGTATATTTGCCGCACAATCCATTTACAAGACGAGTATAACATACCTTCCGGACGTATGCCCCGAGCGGGCCGTGCGCGATGGAAGAGTTCTTATTGTCTTAAGCGGAACGGTTTAAAAATGAGAAAAATGATTCGCCAGCGATTGTCTGATATTCGAACATCGTGAGTTTCGGATAGTTAAACATCGGAAAAACAACAAGCTGAAGAAGGGCAGGTCCCCCGTGACGGGTGTGCTGTGCCCGGCGGTTCTTTGACATATTGTTGTTTTTCCGGGCCGGAGCCCTCGGGACCGGCCCGTTCCCATTCGATGTTTAACTCAAATCCATTCGAAACGAAAATGAATCATCTGATCGAAACCGAAGGCAGAGTCTATCTGCTGGCGGCTTCTGCCGCAGGCGGCCGTGTGGCCGTGTACGGGCAAACCCTTTTCGAGGTCTGCCGTTTTCACGAACTTTCTCTGCGACGTATCCGCTCGGTCGAGGCGAAGGCCCTCGAGCGAGGTCGCTATGCCCTCTTCATGCTGAGCCAAATCGAAAATTTCGACTCCCGCGATCGCCTTTGGGCGCTTGGGCGGATCATTTTGCTGTGCGACAGCGCGATCGATACGTTCGAAAGCATGGAGAACAGGGAAAGATCGCTCTATCGGGCGCAGGTCGCGGCTTGCCGGACGTGCCGCCTTCGGGCGGCCGAGCTGCTGCCGCCGTGTCGCCGGCCGTGAAGCAAATTAGAACAATACCCCACTCTGAGTGCGGCGATTAGCGAAGTATTTTCTATATTTGTAGCGTCTCTTCGGAGACTACATACGGATGATGAAAGTGTCTTAGCTTTTATCCTTGTTAGGAAATCTGGTAAATTTCAACGAGTCAAGGATAGCAATCGCACTCATCGCTTGTTCGGTCATGTATTTGCAAATACATACTGGCAAGTGTGGGGTATTGTTTATTTGACTCGGGGTTTGCCAGAGCCTCCTAACGGATAAGCAAAAAAACTCCACACTTTCTTTGTTTAATCCAACCGGCCTACGGGAGTTTGCGGCCACAGTTTATTTTAATGATCGTTCCGGTACGATCCGCGGGCGCCGCCTGTCGCTTTTCTGTCCGGCGCATGTCCCCCCTTCTCCTATTTTACGTGCCGGATCGTCTTGTGAATTTTTAAACCCAATCTTACTATGATGAGCAAAACATGGCTAATCGCGGCAGCCTGGCTGCTGACGAGCGTCGCCGCTTCGGCTCAGGAACCCGAGGCATGGCGGCCCAAGTATGTCAACCTGAGCTTCGTTTCGCAGAAACTGGATTTCGGCGAAGGCGAGAAGCTCAAATCCCGTTTCGGCGCAGCGTTCACTACCGGACGCAGCTACTACCTGCACAAGAAGCCCGTCGCAGGAATGATTCGCTTCGGCATCGACGCTACGTGGATCGACCTGAGCTATGCCAACTACTCCCGCGAGGAGACTTACGACGACGGTTACGGAACCGAAATCGAGAAACTGACCGCTCACCAGGCCGAGATCGGCATGCAGGTCGGGCCGTCCGTGACCGTTCGTCCGTTGCGCAAGCTGCAGGCGCATCTCTATTTTCGTTTTGCGCCTTCTTTCGCAGGACTTTACGACGGAGACGCTTTCCGGGGCAACTACGCCTCCTTTTTCGTAACGGGGCTGAGCGTCTCTTACGGCGTGATAGGTCTGGGCATCGAGAAGCGCTGGGGCAAATGCCGCTACAAAGAGTTCGGCGGCGGCGAAGACGAGTACGGTGACTACGGATATGCCGAGGAGCCTTACGATACGCCCAAGCTCAAGACCTCGGGACTGAGGGCCTACGTGAATTTCAGGTTCTGACGAGCCGATTACCGTAACAAATTCTAACCGTTTAAAAATCGAGTCGTATGAAAAACGTGCACGTTCTTCGGCATGAGAAGGAGAAGAACTACTACACTTTCATGATGGTGGTCAGCGTTGTCGTTTGGCTGCTCTGCCTCGTCGGCGTTCTGGCCGCTCTCGTATTCTGCCTGCCGCTGATTCTGATCGGTCTGTTCGTTTCGTGGCTTTCGAGCCAGTATTTCAAGGCCGTCGTGTTCGGCAACAGCATTCAGGTCAATGAAAAGCAGTTTCCCGAGATCGACCGGATCGTCAAGGATTTTTCCCGGGAGCTCGGACTGAGCCGGGTTCCCTTGGTGTTCGTCGAGAACGGCAATGGTTCGGTCAATGCCTTCGCTGTCAAGATGCTGTCGAAGAAATACGTCATTCTCAAGTCCGATCTGGTCGATCTGATGCTCCGGCGCGGCCGCACGGACGAGCTGGCGATGATCATAGGCCACGAGCTGGCGCACCATGCGGCGGGACATACGGCCTTCTTCCGCAATCTGGCGATTCTTCCCGGGCGGATCATTCCGTTTCTGGGCGCGGCTTACGGTCGGGCCTGCGAACTGACGGCCGACCGGATCGGATATGCGCTCGTCGGTGACGGCCGGGCCGCGCAGAACAGCCTGATTGCCGTGGCCTTGGGATGCCAGAGTCTGGCCGATCGGATCGACATCGAGCGGTTTGCCGAGCAGGAGCGCGAGATTCCCGGGCTGATGGGTTTCGTGCACAAGATTTTCTCGTCTCATCCGCGCATGACGCGCCGCGTGATCGAGATCAGCGAATTCGATAAAAGACAATCCAAATAAAACGACGAAATGAAAAAACTGTTGATTGTTTTGCTGTCGGCCTGCACGTGGTGGGCCTGCGATAAGGGGGACGACGGAGCCCCGTCGAGTATCGTCCTGACCGGAGGCTCCGGCGATCAGACCATTTACGCCGACGAAACCTCCGTGAACGGCGGACAGGGCATTGCGTTCGAGGCGGCCGAGGCATGGTATGCCGAGGTGTCCGAGGTACAGGCCAAGGCCTCCTCGGGCGAGGTCGACTGGCTGACCCTGAGCGCCTACGAGGGTGGCGCGGGCCAGTACACCTTACAGATCACGCTCCGGGCCAACGAGACGGGTTCCGACCGCGCGGCCGAAATCCGCATCGTCTGCGGCGAGGACGAAATCGTGATCGTCGTGCGGCAGAAGGCGCAGACGAAAGACAACCAGTCCGTCGTCGTGTTCGAGGACGAGGCGTTCCGGCAGTTCTGCGTCGAGCATTTCGATGCGGACCGGAACGGCATGATAACGGATAGCGAGGTTTCCTCCGTGGATTCGCTGTCGGTTCCCTCGATGGAGATCGTTTCGCTGAAAGGCATCGAGGCGTTCGCTTCGTTGCGGAAGCTCTATTGCTACGACAACGAGATCAGGACGCTGGATTTGAGCGCCAACAGGGAACTGACCCTCTTGGGATGCCATTATAACGATTTGGAGGAGCTGAGTCTCTCTGCCAATACGAAGCTTACCTCGCTGAACTGCAATCACAACAGGATTTCCAAACTGGACCTTTCCGCCCTGACCGAGTTGAGAGAGTTGCATGTACAGTACAACGAGCTCGGCGAGCTCGATCTGTCAGGGAATCCGCGCCTCGGAATCCTGCAATGCATGGAGAACCGGCTGACCGAGCTCGACATAACGAAATGCCCGAACCTGACCATGCTGTGGGCCGATCCGATGCCGACGCTGGAGACTCTGTATTGGACTCAGGCTCAGGCCGACAATATGTTCGCGCTGATTTTCGTTCCCGAAAGCACGGAGAAGGTCGTTCGGGAATAAGGCCGGAAGCCGAGCGGAAATCGCGGGTGCTGGAAGAAACGGGGCCGAACGGGAGCGCTGTCGCTCCGGCGGCCGGACTCGTCGGTCGCGCGAGGTGCTCGCTCGGCTGCGGCCGGGAAATGGATTTTGTCAGGGAGCGTCGTCTTTCCGAGCGGCGCTCCCTGACGTTTGTTTTCATACTTTTCGATAGACTATGGAACGAAATGAATCGGGCGGGGAGATTTCCCGAAAGATGTTTTCCCGAAAACAGATGAAAAACGCCGGGCGGCTTGTCGCCATGTACGCCCGGCTGTCTGTCGAGCGGCCGTCCTGCCTGCCGAGGCTGGCCCGGTCCCGGCTGGATTTGGCCCGGATGTTCCGGGACCGCTGGGGCGACGGTCGCCGGACCGAGCGGATGCTGCTCGGAGCGCTCGAGGCGTACGATCGCTGCGCCGGTTCCGAACGGACGAGTATCGCCCGGATCGGGGTGCTGAAAGAGCTTGATGCCCTGTACAGCCGGACCGGTCGTCTGGAACGTTGCGAGCGGATGCGGCTTCGCATACTGGAGGCGTACCGGGCTTTGGCCCGCAGGTATTGGCTGATTTATGCCGAGGACGTATCGGTCGCCCAGTGGAGGCTGGGCAACCTGTATGTCGACATGGAACGTTTCGGCGAGGCGGAACGCATGTACTCGGCGGCGCTGGAAACGCGCGCGGAGTTCGACGGCGAGGACGAACACCGGTATCGGCCCGGAACGGCTCAGTGTCTCAGGAGTCTCGGCCGGCTATACGAGTTTTGCCTTCACGACTATCCCGCTGCCGAAACGTGCTACCGGAAATCGGTCGAAGTGCTGCGTGCGCTGTGCGCGGACAGACATGAGCGGCGTAACCATATCCGTTCTCTGTCGGTATCGCTCCGCTCGCTGGCGGAATTGTACGGGAAAATCGGCAGAACGGTCGCGGCGAACGGGAGTCGCGCCGAGGCGGACCGCCTTCGGATGGAGGCTGGAGACGAAGGCCGGAAGCTTGCCGGTGCGGGGGGGCGGGCAGCGGGTGAAGCGTGGCTATGACAGGCCGGACCGGGATCGGTCTGTTGCTCGATTTCCGATCCAACAGGCTGATTCTGCCATCGTAACGTTTGATTTTTGTGCGCGAATGATTACTTTTGCCGTATGAATCCGACCGATCGGAAGATGGATTTGGCCCGATTGCGGGACGGATGCGAGAAAACACGAGAGAATTATGGATAGGGAAATAAGCTGGATCGGAACGCGAGGATGCGCAGAGTTGCCGTTTCCGGAAAGCGGAAAGGCTTTCGGAAAGCTGCGGAACCTGATGAATTCGTTCAATCTGTTTGCCCGTCGCGACGAAGTTTCCCGCGATACGGCGCCGGCCCGAGAGGAGACGGCGGTCACGTCTTCTTCCGCGAGCCGGCCGACGCTTTCCTCCGGCGAAAACCCCCAGGATAAAGAGCGGAACGTTTTCGGAGAAGGCCTGCGGATCGATGGCGACGTGTCGTCGGACACGGATATCGTGATTCGGGGCATAGTTCACGGGAACATCGTATGCCGGGGAGACATCGAGCTGAGCGGTTCCGTTCAGGGCGACATCGAGGGCCGGAACGTCCGCATCGTCGGCGGCCGGATCGAAGGGAATGTCGTCTGCTCGGAGACCTTGAAGGTCGAGCGCAGTTCGGTGGTCGGCAATCTCACGGCACAGCGGGCTCAGATCGACAACAAGGTCGAAGGAAACATTACGGTGCACGGGACGCTGGCTCTGTTGCGCGAGGCCGATGTCCGGGGCGACATTGTCGCCGGCGCGCTGAGTATCGAGGAGGGCGCCGTGCTTACGGGCAAGGTTTCGGTATCCCCGGGTGGCGCTTCGTCCGATCCGGCCGGCCGGAAACGGCCGGGAACGGTTCCGGATGCCGTTCACGCAGCTCCGATGCAGGAGCCGGTCGCTGCCGAGGCCGGCCCGAAATCCGTTTCGGCCTCGATTTCCGGCGTGACAGAGCGGCCGAACCTCGGACGGGAGCTGTTTCCGCAATCTGAGCCGGTCGGGGCCGTTGCGGCCGTCACGAGGGACGACGACCAGCCGGAGGCGGCCGACTCGCCGGTCACCGTTGTAATCGGAGTGATCGGCATTCTGCTGTGGGGATTCCTGCTGCTGCGGAACTCGCTGGCCGATTTGTTGCAATGGTAGGGCCGGCTTGCGGAGCCGATGCCCGTAGTTTCGTCCGGTACCGTATGCGCAAGTCGCCGGCTTGTCTCGGACCTGAGCGCGGGTTTTAGCCTCGGATGCCGTTTCCTCGGTCGAGCGCCGGATTTTTTGGGGTGTCGCTGACTGTCTGCTGCGTGCAAGCTCGGCGGCGGCGTATGCTTCTTTCGTTTTCCCGGAAACGTACGGCGGATTTCCCGTCCGCGCAGATCGGGTCTTCGATCAAAAACGGCCGCAGGCATCGGAAGCCGCGGCGATTTTTTTATCTTTGCGTCGACCGGCGCACGCAGCCGCCGGCCGGAATCCAAAACGACGGCTTTATGAAAAGATACGTTTTGATCGCCCTGACAGGGATTGCCTGTCTGAGGCCGACGACCGCGCCCGCGCAGTCGGAACTGCAAGATCCATCGCAAACCGCCCGGCAACGGGAAATGCCGGGCAGCCGGCTGCGCAGCTACGACAGCCGCGAGCTGGCCTTGCGCGAGGACGATGCGCACTCGCTTTACATACAGCAGCTCGACGGGGAGTGGAAAGTCAAGACTTACGCGTCGCCCGTCGAGCTGGATTCGACCGTTGCGATGCCCTCGGTCGACGTGTCGCAATGGGCTGTCACACGCGTGCCCGAGCAACGGAGCAACGGGGCCTGGGCGGCGGTCTACCGCACCGACTTCAAGCTGCCGTTCAAATGGATCGACCGGGAGGTGTTCGTTCGGCTCGACGCCGTGAGCCGCGCCTACTACGTTTATGTGAACGGCCGGCCGGCCGGCTATTTCGCCGATTCGAAAACGCCCGCCTATTTCGACGTGACGCGGTATTGCGTCGACGGACGCAATACGCTCTGCGTCGTGGCATATGCGAATCCCGTTTCGACGGCGCTCGAGAACCAGAATTCCGAGCAGGGTACCCGGATCGCAGGCAGCGTCACCGTGACGGCTCAGCCCAAAGTTCGCATCCGCGACTGGGTCGTCGATACCCGCTGGGCGCCGGACGGAAACGGTCTGTTCAGCTTCGGGGCGGTCGTCAAATCGCATCTGCTGAATCCGAAGCGGGTCACCGTCTATTACGAGCTGATCGCTCCCGACAGCACGGTCGTCTCGCACGGAAAGCGCGACGCGCGGTTCGAGCTGAGGGCCGAGGACACGGTCCGCTTTTTCGCGAATCTGCCCGGCATCCGATCGTGGAGCCACGAAAGTCCGAAGCTGTATACCGTCGCGCTGAAGTTGCAGCACGAGGGGAGGTTCACCGAATATACGAAAGTGCGGGTCGGATTCCGGGACGTGTCTTTCGACAGCACCGGCCTTCGGATCAACGGCCGTCCGGTCGAATTGCGCGCGGTCGACTACGAGTGTCCGTCCGACGAACAGGCGATCAGGCGCGATTTCGTTCGCTTCCGGCAACAGGGGATCAACTGCGTGCGTGTTGCGCTCTATCCGCAAAGCGACCGTTTTTACGAATTGGCCGACAGTTACGGGATCTACGTCTGCGACCGTGCCAATATCGATTCGCACCTGAGCGGCTTTTCTCTCGAGAAAGGCGGTTCGCCCGCCAACGATCCTGCGTGGGAGAGGGCTTATACGGACCGGGTGATGAATATGTACCGCACGTCGCAGAATCACCCTTCGGTCGTCATGTTCTCGCTCGGGAAACAGGGAGGACAGGGCTATGCGGCTTACGAGGCCTACCTGAAGCTCAAGGCGGCCGAGAAGGACCGTCCGGTGATCTACGAGGGCGCCGGGGCCGAGTGGAACACCGACTTCGTGGTCGGACGGCCCGACGGGCGCAATGCGTCGGACCGACGCTTTTCGCTGACGTTCGCGAGTCTCGGGAGCCACGAGGGCCGCACGGCGCCGGAAAACGCCACGTCGATCGCGCCGGGTTCGGCGCCGGGGGATGTGACGATCCATAACGGATTCCGGGTCGCCAACCTGAAAAATTTCCGGGTCGGCTACCAGATCGTGGCCGGAGCGAAGCGTGTCGTCGCCGAGGGAATCTGTTCGGCCGACATTCCCCCTCGGGAAACGGCGACCGTCCGCGTGCCGCTCGACGGCGTGAAGCCGGGAAAATACCGGATAAAAGTCACCGTATCCCGCTGCGACGAGCCCGATCTGGCACCGCAGGGCGAAATCCTCGCCGAGGCTTTCGTGCCGTTGATCGTTCCGAAAGCGTCCAAGCAGTAGTCTTGCGTGTTACGGGAACGGCGGAAGCGAAGCCTTTCGGGCGGCTGTCGCTGACAGTCACGAGAGAGCCGGGATGGCTGTCCGAAAATTTTTAAAATACCTTTTGCCGGAGATCGCTCCGACGGAGCGGAATCGTAAAAAACAGACTCATGGGATTGCCCTTTCTTTCCCTGTCGTTCGGGTTTTGAAATCGGAATTGCGCTCTCCCGGGCGGGCGTCCCGACCGGAGGAGACAGAGAAAGAGCATGGTCCCGGTATCTGTCCGCTGCGGACGGAAAGGCAGAGAGGCGATCGGTCCGGCCGTCCGGATCGCGTTCGTCCGGTCTCGAGACCATAAAGTCTTTGCCGTGCGCCGGAGAAACGCATCCGTGACAAGGTCCGTGCGCCGGGGCATGCGGAGGCTTCTTTCGGACGATCATTTCAGACGATCAGCCTCGAAAGCCGTTTGGCGATCAGCGTGCGTTCCTGATTCAGTACGGCGATCTGATGCGTCAGCGCGGCCAGTTCGTCTTCGGGCAGCGACGGATCGGCCAGCTTCGCGCGAAGCTCCGCGATGATTTCGTCGATCACCTTCGACTTGTACAGAATGACGGCGCGCGGAACGGCCACCGGCAGTCGCTGCTGCTCGCTCTCGACGACGATGTCGAATTTTTGCCACAACCGGCTGACCGCATAGTTGTCGTCGCCTGTCAGCAAGTCGACCACTGCGGAGCATACGTCGGGATCGACATGCTGCTGCGCGAGGGACTGAACGTCCGCGTCGTGCTGCTGCCCGACGGGGACGACCCCGATTCGTTCGCGCGCAAGCGCAATGCGAC
>QWCN01006831.1_pt1 | contig 10276 bp, 8 predicted proteins | sample 1972711 | NCBI WGS metagenome assembly QWCN01 (sample SAMN09866707, study PRJNA288562) | Human gut metagenome isolate term1_stool, whole genome shotgun sequencing... | isolation source: gut | host: Homo sapiens | place: USA: California | reverse complement strand
AATGCGGTGAAGATGCTGGAGGCGAACCGGGAGAAGATGGTGCGCATCGCGGAGCTGCTGCTGGAGCGCGAGACGATCACGTCGGTGGACATGGAGGCGATCTGCGGCAAGCGGAAGGGACGGTCGCCCGTGGATTACTCGAAGGTGATGCGCGATGCTGAGCGGTTGCAGGAAGCGGAGAAGGAGAAGGAGATGAAGAGGAGAGAGAAGGAGAGGAGTGAGAGAAGTGAAAGAGAGAAGGAAAGGAGTGAGAGTGAGGAGGAGAAGATGAAGGAGAGTGAGATGGAGGAGATGGAGATGAAGGAGAGTGAGATGGAGGAGGAGAAGATGGAGGAGATGAAGATGAAGGAGAAGGAGGCAAAGAACACAACACACACAGAACCCTAAACCATTCCCTCTTTGTTTCACACAAATTCTCCTCTCATTACGACAATCCATATTGAATATCCTTTCCCGTAAGACTCCAAATCAGGCCATCCTTAATGACATTTGACTACTGTCAGTGTTGCAAGATCAACCATGAGAATGGAAGAGGCCACATTTACTCAAGGAAGCATATCAAGAAGCTTCAGGAATGGGCGGAACGACAGAAGAAGCGTGTTGACGACTGCCTTCTTCTGGCTCAAGAGGGCTACGCCAATCCTTCCGTAACGAACCACTCCTTCTGGTGCGCCTTTTGTGGAGTGGAAATTCTGGACGAAGCTCCCATGATTGTGTAGTTTGCGCGTTTTCGCACTAACCCGTAGGAAGAATTGCCTGTCTCACTTGTGCACAAAGGAGCATCGCGACACCGTGTACGCCTTCTTCCGAAAGAACGGAACGAACAACAAAGCGATTGACCAAAAGTGGTTCTATATCGGAGAGCCCTTTCGCGATGAGGTCTTTCTCTCACCCTTTCATGATGGTTAGTATGTGGAGCGGTGCAAGAGCTTCATTTATCACAACAAGACATCGACTTCGATGTACTCAAAGCCAGCCCCCGTCTGCGGCCCCTCGTTGCCGAGCACCGAAGAGATAAAGGCGCAGAAGAAGAGCATGGCGACAATCCAGCGAAAGAAGCCGCTGAAGGGCGTGGATGCGCAGCTAGCCAACACATCCTACGAGTCGCTGCTCGACGGCCCGATGCAGAGCGACGCGTTCCTCAGCCACCAGACCTTCCCCACGGTTGCTCTCATCTCCTCTTCTCACCGCTAGCTGCAGAGTCGCTCGGGCATTCTGCAGAACGCCTCCGGCTTCACCGAGACGGGCCGGCGCGTGTGGGGCGGCGGGCAGGTGAAGGTGGCGGAGAGCGAGTGGGTGGCGTGGCCGCTGGACCTGCTGATGCTGCACGTGATCCGCCGGCGCAGTCAGGCGCAGCGCGCCATCCACTCCGGCGAGGCGCTGTTCCAGCGGCGCGAGGCAGCGAAGGAGGCGGAGGCGGAGCCGGCGCCCGTGTTCACGACGCACGCGGTGGGCGAGGGCCTGACGTGCGTAAGGAAGAGACGAGGGTGTGAGGCGTAGATCCCGACAGCAGAGGCGACGCAGGCGACGCCAGTGGCGGGCACGATCCACACGATGGCGCTGCCGCCGTGGCTGACGCAGGGCGAGGACAGCCGGAGCATGCGGCAGTGGAAGAAGCAGCGCGAGTGGGAGCAGCGGTTCAACAAGCGGCTGCGCGCGCTGGACGTGGGCGTGGTGCGCGGCAAGAAGGCGAGCGAGGACTGGCTGCCGAACTTCGGGAGCGTGTGGGAGTCCGGGTCGCGGCACGAGACGCGCGCGAGCTTCCTGGGCGCGCTCCAGGAGGGCGAGAATGTGAGGCTGTACGGGCAGAACGGTGCGAGGCTGTACGGGCAGAACGGTGCGAGGCACGGGAAGGAAGGGGGCGCGCTGCGCGGGCCGGAGAAGAAGGTGGGTCCGGAGAGCACGCTGCGCGGGCTGAACCAGCTGGTGAAGACGGGAGGGAAGGGGCTGAGCGAGGAGCAGAAGCAGCGGATCGTGGACGAGAGCAAGAAGGCGCTGATGGAGAAGATCCAGATCCGCATGAGGGAGTCGATGGGTTAACTGAGGTGCTTGTACATTACGGGGTTGCTTGTTCCAAACGCAGAGGATGGAGGGTGGGTTGGACTATGGGGGGAAATGGGAAGGAGAAGAAAACTAACGGAGGAACGTGGATCATTCTTCTGCGACAAATAATCGCAAACTCAAGGCGATACATGTACTCTAGCAATTCCTACTATGGTACGATGGGTACCTGGGGCTCCATTTCTTCCGAGCCGCCATCCGTAGCAACATACACGCCAACTACTGCGAAGTACGGGAGAACGGGACTGGGAAATGTTGGAAACACATGCTACATGAATACGGCGATCCAAGTGGGTTCTGAGTGTATTTCTTGATGCGCAGTGCTTATCTCACACGCCGACACTCGTGCAGTTTTTGATCACCGATGCGTACAAGAAATTCGTACTTGGATGCAGTTTACGCCCATAACGGTGTAGATCAACAAGGAGAACCGATCGAGCACCATGGGTCAGGCGATTAACGCATTTGCGGAACTGTTGAAGCGCCTCTGGCTGGGAAGCGACAGCTCCGTGACCCCTCGCGATTTCAAAAGTGTGATCGAGCGCTTTGCCACCCAATTCGCTGGGTACCAGCAGCACGACAGTCAGGAGTTCTTGGTGCTACTTTGTCCCTCTCTTTGAGTTGTAGATTATGCTGCTGGATCTGTTGCACGAGGATATCAACAAGGTGTCGTCGAAGCCGTACATCGAGCTCCCCACGTACGACTCCTTCGACCCGAGGCAGTCCGCTGAGATGTGGGGCTACCACCTGCAGCGCAACAACAGCCAAATCATCGACATGTTCTACGGTCAGACCGTCACCTTCATCAAGTGCAGCAAGTGCGGTCAGGAGCGTGTGAAGTACGAGCCCTTCAGCGTCCTTACCCTTCCTCTGCCTCCCGAAAAGGCGTCGATTCTCGTCAACGTCCTGAGCGGCTCCTTCTCTGGTTACGAGGGAGCGCCGCTTCCCTCCGAAGTGGTCATGACGCTGAAGAAGTCAGCGCCCACCGCGGACATCCTTTCCCAGCTGGCTGCTGCGCTGTCCTTGCCCGAAACGCAGATTCGCGTGTACGTGGAACAGAACGGGCGCTACGAACCGTTGGAGACATCCCCCACCGTAGGTAGCCTCGTCGATGGCTACTACTCCAGCAAGACGCTTGTGGCGTATGTGGTAGGGGCGCGGCTGGAACGTGAGCTGTAGTTGCCGCGGGAGAAGGAGAGGGGCGACTACTGTCTGCTGGTGCAGCCTGCTGTGATTGGGTTGAAGGCCATCAACTACTACATGGAGCCGCAGTACGAGACGGCCAACGCGGGCGTGCCGTTCTGTCTGTTGTGCAAGGAGGACGAGTCGTGCATGTCCATTGGAGCGCGGATCCAAGCCGGTGTGGTTTTGCAGTATGGTTTGGACATCTCGGCGATTCAGAAGGAGGTGCGTGAGTGGGATGCTCTCTGCACGGAAGTGATCAAGGTGAAGAAGGAGGCCAAGGAGGCCAAGCAGAGGCAGAGTGTGTGGGATTACAAGTATCCCTCCTCCACGTCCTTCAGCAGTGTTGACAAGCGAGTGTGCGGCACGCTGGTGAAGAACGATGAGGAGGAGGTGAAGAGCGGCATTGTGGTTGACTGGAGTACGCCAATTGCGACGGAGCAGAAGGAGTGTGTTGTGGCGGAGCAGAAGGAGTGTGTTGCGGCGGAGCAGAAGGAGTGTGTTGCGGCGGAGCAGAAGGAGTGTGTTGCGACGGAGCAGAAGGAGTGTGTTGCGACGGAGCAGAAGGAGTGTGTTGCGACGGAGCAGAAGGCGAGAGAGTACGAAGAGAAGGCGACAAGCACCACGGGGTTGTCGTGGGTTCCCTTCTCGCCCATGGACGCACAGGCGAGTCGGAACACCTCCAGCATCGTCAACACAAGTCATGCCTACCATGTCCTGTCGTCCCAAGCCGATGAGGACAGTCCTTCTCACGGTGTGTCGGGTCTGCCTGGTGGCAACGCACAGATGATGGAGAAGGACGACTTTAGTGACTCTTCCAGCTCGCTGAGCTCCGAGAATGATGTGGCTGTTCACCCGGAGCTGTCCTACAATCTGTCTGTTACGGCTAATGGTGTGAATCCATCCACTACGTCTTATGATGTGAATCCATCCACTACGTCTTATGATGTGAATTCGTCCACTACGTCTTATGATGTGAATTCGTCCACTACGTCTTATGATGTGAATTCGTCCACTACGTCTTATGATGTGAATTCGTCCACTACGTCTTATGGCGTTAACCCATCAACCCCTGCTTTCAGCACAAGCAACCTGGGAACGACTCCCTACAACTACACGAATCAACCCACAACAGAACCAAACGGTACGAGTCTGTGACACCGTTAATCATAGATGTGAACGACTGGGATCGTTGCGCCCCCTATGTGCCGGTGCTGCAAGCCAGCCGCATGTCGTCCATCGACTTGTTCTCGCAGCTGGTCCTGTGCAACACCACCACGCCCTTCAAACACCATGTGCTCAGCACCCAACTCATCGTGGTGGTGGGCGCTGCCATCACCCCCGATCTCCGTAACGCCACAACGCCAAAGACTTCTGCCCCGCCCACCCACTCCTATTCCTCCTACTACTCCTACTCCTACTCCTACGACGACGTCTTCTCCGACCCAACCATCTACACCACCAGTCGCGCCGTTCCGTCCTTCGCCGCCATCTCCAAGGAATCGGAGTCCATCCTCTTCAAGCCCATCCAGGCTCAGGGGAAGACAACCGATCCCGAGAGCACGCTGCACCACTGCTTCGAGCTCTTTGCGCAGCGAGGAAATCTCGACGAGGAGAACAAGTGGTACTGCAACCGCTGCCAGGAGCACGTCTGCGCGGAGAACGCAACCCGCATCGACCGCCTGCCGGAGACGCTGGTCATTCAGCTGGAGCGCTTCGAGTACACTGCCACTGCCACGGGGTTTAGCGGGTATGGGAGCTACGGAGGCTACGGAGGCTATGGCAGTTACGGTGGGCGCAGGAAGATCTCCTCTCTCATCTCGTTCCCTCTGCACGACCTGGACATGCGCGAGTGGCTGAACCCGCAGTCGTGCGAGCAGGGCGAGGACTGCGTGTACGACCTGCGCGCGATCTGCAACCACTCGGGGAGCAGCAGCGGAGGCCACTACTACTGCTTCGCTTGCGACGAGAATAGTGGGAAGGAGGAGTGGCTGGAGTACAACGACAGCAGCGTCTATCCGCTGGATGAGAGCAGCCTGGTGAGGGACACGGCGTACGTGCTGTTCTACCAGCGGCGCTCGCGCAAGCTGAGGACGGACGAGCTGATACGGTGCGTGGAGAGGGAGTCTGCGCTGTTGAAGGAGAAGAAGGGGAGTGAGACTGTGAATGTGGAGAAGGAAGGGAGTGTGAGTGTGAGTACCGAGGAAGAGAATGTAAGTATGGAGAAGGAAGGGAGTGCGAGTGTGGAGAAGGAAGGGAGTGCGAGTGTGGAGAAGGAAGGGAGTGTGAGTATGGAGAAGGAAGGGAACGGGAATATGAAGGAGGTACAGATGGAAATGAAAATGTCCGTTTCGTCAGATGAATCGGACAATCTGGCAATGGAGGAAGTATTAACAACGGAGAAATCGAAGGACATGGAAGTAATGGCTGTGGAGAAGAGGGAGGCGCAGGAAGAAGAGGATGATCTGTACTGCATTTGATGTCTTTGTTTGAAAGAATATGCGGTTGAATGGGCTCTCATAGAAGAGAATCGCTCTTTCTGTAGAGTTGCTTTTGCATGGACAGGAGTTGACAACGAGAAAACACAGAAGAGTAATGTCCTTTCCTCTGGTTCATACTCCAATATCTTGTGTGCCACAGTCGTTGGATTCCTTGATTGTTTGGTATTGGGCATGGTCTCGGCCTTCTGACCAATATGCATAATTCATATGCAGAACGGAAAGAGAACAATGCATCCGTGCAAAATGAGGTGGGGAAAGAAAGTGGCAGTAACAGAAGGATTCTAATAAACAGAAATGAGCGATGTTGTGAAGCTGCCTCCATTGGCCATACCTCTTAGTGGAGAATGCATCCATTTCCATCTATTGAAAACGAGAAATGAGCGAAATCGTTAAAACACGCTTCATGTGATTTCCCTTTGCGCCAAATTACGGGGAGAAATACGGGAATGAGCAGTACTATGAGCAGAATGAAAAAAGACCGCTTTCCCTTTCATTACGGGCGAGGAAAAAGTGGCAGTACGAAACTCGTTCAAAACTATGGCGTCCAATCAAATGCATCCTTTGACCAAAATGGCTCCTTCTATTGCCATTTGAGGTTCAACGGTCTGATAACACCACGAGTAGTGATAGTTGGTTTTCTCACTATTCTACAAAATCGGTACAGCCGAATGAACTCCATATCGCTTATTGCCATCTTAGGTAAGCCCGTTCCTACACACAGTCATGGGTTTAGTATCCGTTGCGATGAGCACAATCACCTGCGAGGAGGGCCAAGTCTACGTCGCCGTGACGAAGAAGTGCACCACCGATGCTGCAGAGGAGTCCTACGTGATTCTCAATGGTTCTGAGGTATTGGTCACCAGCCAGCGTTTCGCCAACAACGAGCTTCGTACCAACGAGTACTGCTTGCCCGCAACCCCAAACAGTCAGTACACATTCCGCATGGTGGATTCCTACGCCTCTCGCGGTGATTCCTGGGCCAGTGGTGCTTGGGCGAGTGTCGCGGGTATCTACGGAAACGTCGTTTTCAAGGGCTTCATGGTCGAGAAGAAGCACGAGAATTTCGCGCTCTCTCTCTACTACCCCGTGATGAAGACGCAGGAGTGGAAGACATTCGCCTCCACTTCCTCCATCGCATCCAACTGGAATACGGTCGGTTTTGGCGACAGCAGCTGGACGCCTACCACGATGGGCTCTGCCCCTGCCATGACTGGGACGCAGTACTTCCGCAAGACCTTCACGGGCATTGACAACATGGCCGCCTACGAGTACCGCTTCAACTACCGCTACGGCATCATTGCCTATGTGAACGGAAATGAAATCTTCCGCGACCACATGGAGGAGGGCACCGTGACGCCCACCACCACTTCGTCTGGCGCCTACAACAACTACGAGTACCACGGCGTGATTCGCCCTGCTCCTGAAGTGACCGTGGGCAACAATGTTCTGGCCGTGGAGCTGCATTATCCCACTGCTGGAGAGAACGCTGTCGAGTTCGACGCTTTCGTGGCGGCGCTGGCGTCTTCTACTCCCGTCACGGACACCGACAAGTGCTTCGTGTACCCCTACGCGACGACCGTGACGGGAGGCGGCACGAACCCTGCTCGCGCTGCCGATTGGGCCAAGGCGAACTACATGACGGTCTCGCGCACGAAGCTCCCCGTGACGCTGACCTACGATCTGTCGGGTCCTCCCGCCCTCTTCAACGGCGTGCGCATCTGGCCCTCGGGCAGTCCCGCGAAGTGTCCCGGTTCCTTCTCTCTTTCTGGAACGGCGAGCAGCGGAGCGTGGTTCCCCATCCTGTCTGTCGCCGACACGTCCTACACGTCGAACAAGTACAAGTCCTTTAGCACCTCCTTTGCCCAGAAGGTGTACTCGTCCTACCGTCTGGACATCACGGCCATCGCCGGAGAGTCGTTCCTGTACGTCTACGAGGCGCAGATGTTGGTGTGCAACACGCCTCTGCCCACGAGTTTGACCTTCGAGCCCGCTTCCTACTCGCACTTTGCCTACTACCAGGAGGTGAACATCCGCCCCACGATGCGCGAGCTGTCCAACTGCAACATCCAGCCCGCCCTGCCCGCCGGTCTGTCGCTGGATTCGGCGACCTGCACGGTGAGCGGCAAGGCGACGGTGGGTCTGACGATGACGACCTTCACGATGACCTCCGTGATGGGCGCTGCCAGCATTCCGGGCACCTTCACGCTGCAGATCTCCGAGTGCAGCAGCACGCTGGTGAAGTTCCTGCGCACCTACAAGGGCAGCGCTAACTACGAGACGTTCACGGTGAAGGACCAGGCGTCGCAGGAGGTGGTACTGAGCGTGTCTTCCGGGCAAACGGCCAACCAGGACTGGAGCACGATCCTGTGTCTGTCCGGCTCCAAGTACGAGATTGATGTGGACTCCACCAACTACGACTACTGGCAGGCGAAGTCCTTCCTGTATGTGGATGCGCTGCTCCTTGACGAGGAGTACGAGACGATCGCGCGCGTCCGCTACGATGCGGTGCTGGGTCTTGGGACGGACCGCATCTTCAACGCGCAGTGGGCTGTGGCGCCCAGCAGCATGTGGCAGTACAAGATGGGAAGCGTCCCTGCCAACTGGCTGACGGAGTCGGGCTGGCAGACGGCTTCGATGGGCAGCTTCCCCGCGTCGACCAACCAGATCCAGCTGTACAAGAAGACGTTCACCGTGGCTTCGCTGGAGGACGTGGCGGGCTTCGTGATCTCGCTGCGCTATTTGTATGGTTGTGTGATCTACCTGAACGGCGTGGAGGTGTTCCGCAACGGCGTGACGGGTGCTTTGAGCGCTTCTTCGACGGGTCTGAACGCCTACACGGACCTGCTGTATCACCAAATCTCGCTGCCCGTGAAGACGCTCGTCACGGAGGATACGGAAGCAGTGCAGTACTTGCAGCAGGGCTCAAACGTGATTGCTGTTGCGATTGTGGGGCAGACCGCCTCGCAGACCGCTTCCGTGTTCGACTGCGCCGTGCGCCTGGTGGGCACGACCTACGCCTCGCGCGTCTTCAACAGCGACATTAGCGCCAGCGTCATTTCGGGAAGCAAGACGGAGGTGACGGAGCATTATCACGTGACGAAGATGAATGCGATTACCTGCACTCCGAACAGCTGGATGGTTACCTTCAAGAACGACCGCCGCGAGTGGCTCTCCTCCATCACGCTGTACCTGCACTACCAGCAGGGCGACCAGCAGCCGCGCCAGTTCACGCTGAAGGCGCGCAACAACAACCAGGAGGAGTGGACGACGCTGCAGGAGGTGAGGGGCATGACGTGGTCGCTGGTGGGCGAGCACAAGAAGATTTGGATTGAGAACGACAAGCCGTACAACCAGTACCGTCTGGAGAACATCGCCACGGGCGACGACACGAAGTGCGAGTGGTACTTGAGTGGGATTGACTTTGGCATGGACGCGTTCCCCGCGGCGATCCCCGAGCTGAGCTACTCGACGCCCATCGTGCTCAACAAGAACGTGGAGATGGGCGAGGTGTACCCCAACTCGGACTACTACTTCGACTTTGCCATCACGCCGGTGCTGCCTGCCGGTTTGTCGCTGGACCCCACGACGGGCAAGATCTCGGGCACGGCGCGGTCGGAGATGGCTGCCACGCCGTACACCATCACTGCGAAGAAGCTGGGAGGCGGCTCTACCAGCACCACCATCACGCTGTCCGTGGAGGTGTGCACGGGCGGCAAGGGATTCATCACGCTGGTGGCCCTCACGGACACGTGGCCTTACGAGGGATCGTACAAGCTGCACTCGGGTCGCGGCGTGGAGGGCGAGGTGGTGCAGTTCAACACCGGCTTTCGCGTGAAGTCCGGACTGAACTACGGCGACTTCTGCATGCCGCACGGCCTCTACACGGTGGAGGTGTGCGACGCGTCGACGGACGGTTGGAAGAACCCCGCGGGCTGGTACCTGACGGTGGATCTGGGCGCGATGATCATCGAGATGAACCAGATGCCCTCGAAGGTGCCTTCGGTGACCAGCGTGTTCTCCTCGCTGCTGCCGTTCCAGATTGAGTACGACGACTGGAAGCTGTACAACAACGAGCAGCAGGTGGCGCAGGGCTGGAACGCCCTGGATTTTGACGACGACGCCTGGCAGAGTGTGAAGGCCGCGGCGATGGGCAACCACATGGCGACGACGGTGTACATCCGCCGTGAGGTGGAGGTGCCCTCGCTGGAGGACTACCACGTGCTGAACGTGCGCATGAAGTACGCAGGCGGTGTGGTGGTGTACTTCAACGGCAGAACCGTGGCGCGCTTCAACCTGGTGGAGGAGTTTGACAGGAACACGGAGGCCACGGCTCCTCACGACGCTTCTCTCTTTTCCAAGTTCCACGTGGTTCTGTCGACGGTGGGCGCTGTGGCTGGCAAGAACGTGATGGCTTTTGAAGTGCACCGCACTGCCGATCAATCTACCATCGTATTTGATGCGACGGGCGTGTTCGGCGTGAACGACTGCTCGGTGGTGCTGGACACCTTCTCAGTGATTGACGCGAGCGAGGT
>QWCN01006828.1_pt1 | contig 10281 bp, 10 predicted proteins | sample 1972711 | NCBI WGS metagenome assembly QWCN01 (sample SAMN09866707, study PRJNA288562) | Human gut metagenome isolate term1_stool, whole genome shotgun sequencing... | isolation source: gut | host: Homo sapiens | place: USA: California | reverse complement strand
TCATCACGGAAATACTCTGCCATGGTGAGTCCTGTCTCTGCAACTCTCATACGTGCTCCAGGTGGTTCGTTCATCTGTCCGAACACTAGGGCTGTCTTTTCCAGAACACCGGATTCCTTCATTTCTGTCCAAAGATCGTTACCTTCACGGGAACGCTCTCCAACACCGGTAAAGATAGAATATCCGCCATGCTCGGTTGCGATGTTACTGATCAACTCCTGGATCAGTACCGTCTTACCTACACCTGCGCCACCGAACAGACCGATCTTACCACCCTTTGCATAAGGAGCAAGCAGGTCAATGACCTTGATACCGGTCTCTAAGATCTCCTCTGCCGGGTTCTGTTCTTCAAATGTTGGCGGCTCTCTGTGGATCTCCCATTTTTCGCCACCATCTAACTGCTCGCCACCGTCGATCGTCTCGCCCAAGACATTGAACAAACGTCCCAAGGTCTGCTCGCCAACCGGTGTCTTAATGCCACTGCCTGTAGCAATAACCTCCATATCACGGGAAAGTCCCTCGCTGGATGCTAGCATAATACAGCGGACAGTTTTATTGCCAATATGCTGTGCGACTTCCATCACACACTTCTTGTCACCATTTTGTACTTCAAGTGCGTCTCTGATTGCCGGCAGATCTTCATCCTGAAATTCTACATCGACAACAGGTCCCATCACCTGAACGATTTTTCCTGTCTTCATCAAAAAGCCTCCTTAATCTTAGCTTTTCCCTTATTTTTTACGTTTTCGCTTCTGTGACTTTGCACCAGCGATCACTTCTGTAATTTCTTGTGTAATTGCAGCCTGTCTTGCTCTGTTGTAAAGGATATCCAATTCATGCAGCATATCCTTTGCACTCTTAGATGCTGCTTCCATCGCCATCATACGGGCATTCTGCTCGCAGGAATAGGACTCTACCAGCGCACCATATACGAAGCCAACGACATAGTCAGGAACAATACGATCCATCACTGCCTCAGCAGAAGGACGAAGTGCCAGTTCCTCATGCGGGATATCGATCGGCAACTTCATATTAAAGTCCGTCTTTTTCAGCGGTAAAAGCTGCAGGATCTGGGTTTCTTCCTGCACTGCATTGACCATGGTCGTGTATATGATATAGACCTCATCCAACTTTTCTTCCTGATACATCTCGATGATCTCTTCGGCAATATTTCTCGCACGGTTCAGCGTTGGATTTTGCACGGTATAATGGAACTGCTTTTCAATTTCAATCCCACGCTGTTCAAAATAATGACGTCCCAGTTCTCCCAGTACGAAAAGTTCGTGGTTTGGATGCGAAAGCAAATGCTCCTCTGCCAGTTTCAAGACATTGTGATTATAGGAACCTGCCAAACCCTTATCCGCCGTGATAACGATATAACCGACCTTTCTTTCTTCCATCGGCTTATCTTCGTTGGACTTAAAGTAGATATCCTCCATGTCCGGAAGATGTCGCAGGATTCGGCTCATTTCCGACTGCAACGTAAAGAAATAGGGTTCCGTATCTGCCAGCATCTTCTTTGCCTTCTTCAACTTGGAAGAAGATATCATATACATGGCATTTGTGATTTTTAATGTATCATTGATACTTTTGATACGATCCTGTATCTCCTTCGTATTTGCCATAACAACACCTACTATCCTACAAATTCTTTTGCTGCATCAAGCATCTTCTCTACCAGTTCCTCATTGATGGCTTTGCTTGTCTCGATCTCCTCGCCAATCTCAGGATGCTTTAAGTCCATAAAGGAAAGAACATCCTTCTGATACTGCTTTACCTGCTTTGTCTCTACGGTATCAAAGAAACCGTGGTTAGCAAGGCATAAGGTCATGACCTGCTCATGCAGAGAAAGCGGCTGGCAAAGTGGCTGTTTCAAAAGTTCCATCAAAGCCTTACCATGGGTAAGTTGTGCTTTGGTCGCATCATCCAGATCAGATGCGAACTGGGTAAATACTTCCATTTCACGATACTGTGCCAGATCGATACGGATACTTCCGGATGCCTTCTTCATAGCCTTGGTCTGTGCAGCACCACCAACACGGGATACGGAAAGACCTACGTTGACTGCCGGTCTCATACCGGAGTTGAAAAGGTTACTCTCCAAGAAGATCTGTCCATCAGTGATGGAAATAACGTTGGTTGGAATGTATGCAGATACATCGCCTGCCTGTGTCTCGATGATCGGAAGTGCTGTGATAGAACCTCCGCCAAGTTCCTCTGACAAACGACTGCTTCGCTCCAAAAGTCTGGAATGTAAGTAGAATACATCACCCGGATATGCCTCACGTCCCGGAGAACGCTCCAAAAGTAAGGACAAGGCACGGTAAGCCACCGCATGCTTGGAAAGATCATCATATACGATCAGAACATCTTTGCCCTGATGCATGAAATATTCTGCTAATGCTGTTCCGGCATAAGGTGCTACATACTGCAAAGATGCCGGATCACTTGCGGTAGATGAAAGTACGATGGAGTAATCCATAGCACCATGTTTTGTCAATGTAGATACGATCTTTGCTACGGTAGATGCTTTCTGACCGATAGCAACATAAATACAGATGACATCTTTCCCCTTCTGGTTGATGATCGTATCGGTTGCGATAGATGTCTTACCGGTCTGACGGTCTCCGATGATAAGTTCACGCTGTCCACGACCGATCGGGAACATGGAATCAATGGAAAGAATACCTGTTTCCATTGGTGTATCAACGGACTTTCTGTCTACGATTCCCGGTGCATCTTCCTCCATCGGACGATAGCCATCTGCCTTGATCTCGCCGTTTCCGTCGATCGGCTCACCCAAAGCATTGACGATTCTTCCGATAAAGGCATCGCCTACAGGAATACCTGCTTTTTTCTTGGTTCTAACAACCTTTGTTCCTTCTTTGATTCCGGTATCTCTGCCAAATAAGATAACGCCGATCTCATTTGCACGGATATCCTGAACCATTCCTTTGACTCCATTATCAAAGATTACGATCTCGCCATACATTGCATGATCAATGCCGTAGATCGTTGCGATCCCGTCGCCTACCCAGATGACTTGACCTGTTTCCTTGCTCTCGTCATCCCAGTTGGCATTTTCGATCTCTTCCTGAATAATGGAGATAATATCTGTTGCACTTATTGCGCCCACAGGGGTCACCTCCCGGTTAATTTTCTTTCTAGTTGACGGAGTCTGCCCTCGTAACTTCTGTCAAATTCCTCATGGAAGCCGCGGATCAGATAACCGCCCAAAAGCGACTCATCGACACTCTCCGTCATTTCTATTTTATAATCTGGATACTTCTCTTGTAACAGTTGTTCTGCCTCATGGCGTGTCGCCTCATCCGGCTGGTCTGCAAAAATGATCTGCACCCGCATGATGTGATTCTGCTCATCCCAATACTGGTAATAAGCATCAAAGATCTGACGCATCATATCACAGTTTCCCAGATGGCTCATCATTTTCAGGAAATTGACCATGATCTGCGGGATCTCTTCCAGCGCACATACACGTTCGATGATCTCCTGCTTTTTCTTTTCGTCAATGGTCGGATTTTCCAGAACCTCTAATAGTTCCGGTGTCAAAAAGATGAGTGCATCCGTTTTTTCTACAACCGCACGCTCTACAGACAACTGGTACAAAACTTTTGCATTATTTACTGCTGCCTGCGTCATGAGCATCACCTGTCTTTACAATTTTTCTTGCTGCAATGAGCGCTAACTTCGCAATGTCTGCTTCCGCTGCCTTCGTTGCCTTTTCCTGCTCATTTGCAATATCACTTTTTGCTTTTTCAAGCATGGCATCTGCCTCAACTCTGGTCTTTTCCAAAGTTCTCTCGTGCTCCTTTTGTGCACGGTCTCTTGCCTCCAGAATAATCTGGTCTGCTTCTGTCTTTGCACTCTCCAACTTATCCTGATATTCAGCCTTCAATGCCTTGGCATCTTCCTGCTCTTTTTTCGCATCTGCGAACTGGCTCTTGACCATTTCATCTCTGGCATTGATCACATTCATGACCGGCTGATATAAAAACTTTTTAAAGATAGCATAAAGGACTAACAGATTGACTACCGTCCACAGGATGTTCCATGGATCTATACTCAGCATAACTGTGCCTTCCTTTCGTCTTTATTATTTCAGGAAAAGAATGATCAAAAGTGCGATAACGAAACCGTAAATAGCGGTTGCCTCGGCAAGGGCACATCCTAAAAGAAGTGACTTAGAGATCTTGCTTTCTGCTTCCGGCTGTCTTGCGATCGCATCTACTGCGGAAGATGTTGCCTTACCAATACCAAGACCTGCTCCAATACCTGTTAATACTGCAATACCTGCTCCAATGGCTACTAATAATGTTGATGACATAATGTTTTCTCCTTTTTCTTTCAAATTTTATTTTGTTTATTCGGTTGCTTCCTTTATGAACAACCCGGTCAGGAATACAAATACATACGCTTGTATCAGACCATCAAAAATATCAAAGTAGCAGCTAAACACTGCCGGTACCACTGCCGGCACGACCATCTTTAAGAGTTCCATGATAACAAAGGAACCTAAGACGTTACCAAACAGTCGCATACATAGGGACAATGGCTTGATAAAAAGTTCCAGGATATTGATCGGTAAGACGACCGGCATAGGTTCGGCAAAACTTTTCAGCCAACCTTTCGTACCCTTGGCACGAACGCTGGAAACCTGGATCAATACGATACTCATCAGTGCCAATGCCGCTGTGACATTCATATCCTTCGTTGGTGGCTTGAATCCCAGAAGTCCTATCAGATTCGCCACACCAATGTAGATGGCTACAGCAGAGAGATACGGAATATATGCTTTTCCCTTCTCTCCTACGGTCTCATCAAAGAAGTCATGTAAGAACTTTACACCAGTCTCCACTACGATCTGCCTGCGTCCGGGGTGTTCTACACTTAAGTTTCTGCCCAAGAGAAAGAACACGATCGCCAGTGCCGCCATGATGATCCATGTAACGACTACAGACTCATAAATGGGGATTCCACCAAAGAGAGGAATGGTAAAGACAGTCTCACAATTCAACTCTTCCATCAGACCATTTACCAGAGCATCCATCTGTATACCTCCTTTCTTAATTTGTAATAATTTTCTTATTTACGATACGATTTTAGTCTTGCAAAAATTTAATGTCAATCATTGATTTTTCGGGCTTTAAAGGACTTTTTCCTGCTTATTTTTCATGTATCTTTCCCCTGTCATTTGGATTTTTCCGCTCTCTTTTTGTGCAAATTGCACATTGTTTTTTTCTTGAAACAAGAGGTGGTCTGGGAAAAAATTTTTTTCGTCAAAAAATTGACAAAAATTTCTCATTTTTTCCACATATTTACTTATATTTTGGCATATACAAAGGTCTGTCTGTGTCATAAAATTTATACACATCCCACCATGTGTCTAAAGTCAGGGACGTTCCTTTTGCCACAAGGAGCGTCCCCTTTGGTCTTTTTTACTGGCAGGTAGCCAGATCCTAGCGGCTGGCGATCTCACGCTGCAAGGCGTTCCATACGCGCTTCTTGTCCGCACTCCATAAAGGTGCAAGCAGGGTCTTCTTATCCCCATCGCCTGTCATGCGGTGGATAACCATATCTTTTGGCAAAAGACCGATACAATCTGCCACTAAACCAACATACTCTTCCATGCTAAAGACCGGGCATCTTCCTGCCTCATATTCTTTTTCCAGATCTGTCCCCTTTAATATATGAAGTAACTGTAACTTGATCCCATCAGCGCCAGACACTCCCACATAAGAGACCGTCTCCTTCATCATATCTGTGGTCTCGCCCGGCAGTCCTAAGATCACATGCACGATAACTTCCAATCCTCTCTTTTTTAGTCGGTCGACCGCCGCATCATATACAGAAAGCGGATAGCCGCGCCGGATGTATTCCGCCGTCGCCGGGTGGATGGTCTGCAGTCCCAGTTCTACCCATACCGGCTTTTTCGCATTAAGTTCTTCTAACAGATCCAGCACCGCATCATCCAGACAATCCGGCCGGGTAGCCACCGATAGGGCAAGTACATCTTCCGGCTCTATGGCTGCCTCAAAGATCGGGCGCAAATAAGAAACAGGCGCATACGTGCCTGTATACGCCTGAAAATAGGCAATGTACTTGCCTGCTTTATTCTTTTTTTCCACTCTCGCTTTGCCTGCGATCAACTGCTTTTGCACCGCCTGACGTAAGGCACTTTGGTCTGCCTCTGTCAGTATCTCTCCCCGTCTGGTCTTTTGCAGGATCTTTTGCATGTCCAGATGCTCTGCGAAATCGCCACTCCCGGATGCCGAGCAAAAGATACAGCCTCTGGTATCCAAAAGTCCGTCACGGTTGGGGCAGGAACAGCCTGCATCCAAAGAGATCTTGTATGCCTTTGTGCCAAAGGTATGGCGCAGGTACTCATTCAGTGAATAATATTTCATCTTACATTCTTTCCGGTGCAGAAAATCCCAGCAGATCAATACAGATTTCAAGGACTTCCTTGGTCAGTTCCAACAAGCGGATGTAGCCTGCCTGCTTTTTCTCATCTTCCTCCGTCATGATCTTGGTCTCATGGTAGAAGTGATTAAATGCATTGGCAAGATCATAAATGTATGCGCAGATCCTGTGTGGTGCATTTTCTTCGTATGCGCCACGCATAGCACTGTTGAACTTGGCAAGTTCCAGCATCAAAGACTTCTCACTCTCGGATGCTGCGGTCAGGATCTTTGCATCTGCAACCTTTTTGCCACTCTCCTCATACTTGTGCAAAATAGACTTCATACGAACGATCGTGTAAAGGATGTATGGACCTGTGTTACCCTCGAAAGAAGTAAAGCGGTCAATATCGAAAATATAATCCTTAGATGCCTGGTTGGAAAGATCTCCATACTTGATCGCAGAAAGTGCAACGATCTGGGCTGTCTTTCTCGCCTCGTCCTCTTCCATGGTCTTGTTATCCATGATCTTTTCGTACATCTTTTCATTGATCTCAGAAACCAGAGTCTCCAGACGCATAACGCCGCCTTCTCTTGTCTTGAAAGGCTTGCCGTCCTTGCCGTTCATGGTACCAAAACCGATGAACTTGAGTTCTGTCGTATCCGGTACGATACCGGTCTTTCTTGCACAGCGGAATACCTGGACAAAGTGTAACTCCTGACGCTTGTCTGCCAGATAGATCACACTCGCCGGATGATAATCTTCCATACGCCAGATCAACGTAGCAAGATCCGTTGTATCATAAAGGGATGCCCCGTCTGATTTTAAGATCATGCAAGGCGGGATTTCCTTGGTATCGGTGTCTTCCTTAACATCAACAACCAGTGCCCCATCACTGACATAGGCGTAACCATCTTTTTTCATCTTCTCTACCATGTCAGGAATGTATGGCTGTGCATCGGATTCCCCTTTCCACAACTCAAAGGACACATTCAGGTTCTCATAATTCTTTTTCAGATCACTGACTGACACATCTAAAATATGTTTTAAAAGTGCCTGATAGCCGCGATTTCCCTGCTGTAATTCAAAGGTAGCCGTCATGGCTTCCTCTTTGTAAGCAGCATCTTCTTTTGACTTTGCACTGGCGGTCGGATAGATTTCTTCCAACTCGCTGATCGTAAATGGAGGTTCGCTCGGATACTCTCCTGTATAATCCGGATCAAAATAGCAAAGATCTGGCTGGCGCAGACGAAGTTCTGTGATGATAAGTCCCATCTGTAAGCCCCAGTCTCCTAAATGCACATCGCCGATCATATTATCACCCATGAACTTGCCGATGCGCTTCACGCTCTCACCGATCACGGCAGAACGAAGATGTCCGACATGCAGTGGCTTTGCCACATTTGGTCCGCCGTAATCAACGATCACGGTCTTTGGCTCTGCAACCTTATCTACACCTTTTCTGTCGTCTTCTGCCATGGCATTGACATAGCCTGTCACATAGACAGGTGCAAGGATAAGATTCAAAAATCCCGGTGGGCAGGCGATGACACTTTCAAACATCGGGTTATCCTGTAGTTTCTCACTGACCTCTGTAGCGATCGCGATCGGCGCCTTCTTGTATTCCTTGGCTGCCGCCATAGCACCATTACACTGGTATTCACACAGATCCGGTCTGTTTGATAAAGATACTCTGCCATATTTTTCATCGTAGCCACACGCCACGAAAGCATCTGTAATTTCTTTTCGGATCAAATCCAAGATTTCTTTCATATTCTTATCCCTTCCTACTAATTATAAATCCATGTACGAGACAGGTGTCGGATTACTCTTCTGTCTTAAAGATCTTGAAGCGATGTTTCCATAAGGCTTTCTTTAGGATCATGCCCAGAACACAGATAGAAAGCACTTCACCAATGCCGACTGTCAGCATCAGATACCATACCGCATCCTCTAAGCCGTACACATTGCGGAGTACGAGCGGTACAATGATGGTATTAGCGATCACCGGCGGCAAGGTAAAGGCAAACTTGGTCTTTCTTAAAAGATAAGTGCCAATCGCACCGATCAGGGTTGCCAGACTGCCAAATATCACGTCGAGTGCCATGCATCCGGTCAAGATGTTGCTGAGCAAACATCCAACAAAAAGTCCCGGAATCGCTGCCGGCGTAAAGATCGGTAAGATAGTCAGAGCCTCTGAGATCCTTACCTGGATCGCACCGTTTGCGAGTCCAAAGGCACTGATAAAATAAGTCAGTACCACATAAATAGCCGCAATCATTGCGGCCTGGGTCAATCGTAACGCACTTGTTTTTTTCATATGTAATTCTCCTTAGTTTTGTTTTACGTGTGGATGGTTTCGAACACACGTTGTAAATCCTTATGATTTTATCATAATTTGCGGAGTTTGGAAAGATGATAAATGGTACAAAGTAACAAACATCCCAGCAGACATCCCGCACTATCTAACATGACATCCGTCACTTGCCCGCTCCGTCCCGGGACAAATAGCTGATGGATCTCATCGGTTGCCGCATAGCCTGTCCCAAGGAGCCAGCCCCAAAGTCCATAATGTCTTTTTTCAAAGGATGACAAAGTGGCTGTAAGTAAAATACCAAGAATGGCATACTCCGTCGCATGGGCCATTTTTCGCACCGGGAACTCGATGCTCTCGGCATACTTTGTCCGGTCAATTTCTGACATGGAAGAAAAATCCGGTACTAAGACACTTCCTACCGTCATGCCGACGCGTTGACTTGTCTTGGTCGATTCCGTCGCCGGCTGCGCCGAGAAGGAAAAAATCAGGAGCATCCAGAGGATGGAAAGGATAAGGTATGCAGTTGGTTTATATTTGTGGGATTTTCGTGGGTTGGTATTCATGGTTTGCTTGTGATCTCTTTCGATTATTTTCTATTCTAATTATATTTAAGCTGAAGTGCAACTTTTATACAATTAATGATAGTGTAAATTTGTACTTTTTCCATTGCATTTCTGCTCTACATCTGTCATACTCACCTTATAGTTATCCGATCTGGATATCTTTCTAACCTGATGATTCATCAGGACAATTCCATTTTTATGAATGCGATGCGATGAGTTGGGGAGTTTTGCACGCGATTCTTCTCTCTCATCCTTTCGCCAAACAACGAAAGAATGAGGTGTCTAATGAAAAAAATTCAAATGAAACAACACAACAATCAAACAACAAATGCATCCAATGGTTACGCAACTGCTAGTGGCGAAATCGACTATGGATTTCGCAATGACTACATGTTTCGTGCCATCTTCCAAACAAATGAAACCGCTCTAAAAGGCCTTGTTTGTTCTCTGTTGCACCTAAAACCAGAATCCGTAAAATCTATCAAAATTCTAAATCCGATTGAACTTGGGAGAGCGTATGATGACAAGGAGTTCATTCTAGATCTTGCCATTTTGCTAAATGATAATACCTATATCAATCTTGAACTGCAAACAATAGACTTACATGATTGGCCGGAGCGCTCTCTCAGTTATCTCTGTCGTTCCTTTGACCAGTTAAATAAGGGACAGGCATATATAGATGCTAAGCCTGTCATACATATTGGCATTCTGAATTACACCCTCTTTAAAGATGCACCTGAATTCTATGCCAAATATGAACTTCAAAATGTGAAAAATCAGCTTACTTATACTGGAAAATTTGCTCTGCATGTGTTAGACTTGACACAAATAGATAAGGCAACTACAGAAGATAAACACTACGCCATTGACAAATGGGCTACACTGTTTAAAGCAACGACTTGGGAGGAACTTCATATGATTACAAAGAATGACAAAGCCATGACCGAAGCCAGCAAAACCCTCTACGAGATGAATGCTGAT
>QWCN01011533.1_pt1 | contig 10286 bp, 9 predicted proteins | sample 1972711 | NCBI WGS metagenome assembly QWCN01 (sample SAMN09866707, study PRJNA288562) | Human gut metagenome isolate term1_stool, whole genome shotgun sequencing... | isolation source: gut | host: Homo sapiens | place: USA: California | reverse complement strand
CTGTAATGCTCAACTGCTTTTTCATTGCTGCTTCCATGTTGTTGACCAGTCCTTCCTTTTCACCTTTGTTCCAGATAATTGATAAAATCGGCCACCGCGCCGCCGGTACAATCCCCGACGACAACCTGCGCCGCCCGTTTTGCGGATTCGTCTCCACTGGAAGGCGCCGCCGCAATCCCGGCGCTGTTCAGCATGGCAAGGTCGTTTTCATAATCGCCGATCGCGCAGGAATCTTCCTTCGGAATACCGAGCAGCTCCCGCAGCCGGCAAAGCCCGCTGCCTTTGTCGGTCCCTTTCGGCATGATCTCAAAATACTGCGCACAGGAACGAAACGCGGAAAGGTTCTGCGGTGCGTTCGCTTCATACCAAAGGCGCATTTGTTCAATGTTCTCCGGATCATCCATCCAGAGCACCTTATATTTTTCCGCCGGCAGCGCGCAAATTTCCACTTTGCGCTGCGGCGCGACTGTAACTCTTTGATGATAGGCGGAATAGCCGTTTTTCCGCGCAACACCAAGCTCATGGCGCATAAAAATTTCCATGGCGGCGGTGGGAAAGTGCGCAAACATTTCCGCCAGAAAGTCGTCTGCGGCGGGATCCAGAAACGTTTCATCCACAAATTCGCCGCGGGCCGCATCGTAAAGGCTGGCGCCGTTTACAAAAATGCCGGGTACTTTGGGCTGCAGCAGCTCCAGCAGCGGCGCTGCGGACTGCCACGCACGCCCCGTTGCAAGCGCAAAAAGCCCGCCGCCCTGCTGAAACCGGCGAATCGCCTCTATGTTCCGCGGCGGAATATGAACGCCGCCGTACAGCAGCGTCCCGTCAATATCGGAAACAAGTAGCTTTCCTTCAAATGGTGATCCCATAAAAAACCTTTCTGTCTGAAAATCTGTTTATGCGTGCGGTTCGCCAAGCGAACTCAGAAACGTTGTAAAATATGGCGGCAATGCGCTTTCAAAATCCATCCACTCGCCGGTTCGCGGGTGCTCAAAGCCAATTTTTCCGGCATGCAGGCACTGCCCATGCAGCTGCGTGATGACTTTTTTCGGTCCGTAGACCGGGTCGCCCGCGACAGGATGCCCGATATACGCCATGTGCACACGGATCTGGTGCGTGCGTCCGGTCTCAAGGCGCAGGCGCAGCTGCGTAAATCCCGTAAAATTTTTTGTGACAAAATAGTGCGTCACTGCGTTTCTCGCGTTCGGCGTGTTTTGTACCGCCATGCGCTTTCTATCCTGCGGATGACGTGCGATGGGCGCATCCACCGTGCCGTCCTCGCGAATTTTCCCGTACACCACGGCGCGGTATTCGCGCGTAAAGCTGTGCGCCTTGATCTGCTCCGCCAAGTGCCGGTGCGCGGTGTCGTTCTTCGCGACGATGAGCAGCCCGCTCGTGTCCTTGTCAATGCGGTGCACAATGCCCGGGCGAATCACGCCGTTGATGCCCGAAAGCGAATCGCCGCAGTGGTACAGCAGCGCGTTCACAAGTGTGCCGTCATAATTGCCCGCTGCCGGGTGCACCACCATGCCCTTCGGCTTGTTCACCACAAGTAGGTCATCATCTTCATATACGATGTCAAGCGGAATGTTCTCCGCCTTCACGTCGAGCGGGCGCGCTTCGGGAATCTCCACGCACAGAACGCTCCCCGGCGCAAGCTTCGTGCTTTTTTGCACAATCTTATTATCGCAGGTCACATGCCCGTCGCGGATCAAATTCTGCACCGCAGAGCGGGAAAGCTCCGGCAGCGCCTCCGCAATCAGCTTATCGGCGCGCCAGCCCGCCGCTGTGACCTCAATCTCATGCAGCTCCGCCATACTTATTTCCCGACCCCGTCGGCAGTCGTTTCCGTCGGCTCGTTCACTTTTTTATCTGCCGCTTCTTTTTTGTCTTTAAAGAATAAGTACCACACGGCAAACAAAATCGCACCGACCACCACGCAGCAGTCTGCAAAGTTGAACACATACGGAAAAAACAGCACATGGATGTAATCGACCACATAGCCGAAAATAAAACGGTCAATGAGGTTACCGATGCCGCCCGCGATGATGAGCACGCACGACGTGCGCGACATCCATGTGTGGTGCTTATAGCGGAACAAAAGCACGAGCAACGCTGCCATAAGCCCTATCGTCAGTATGATCAAAAGCCACGAAAGCCCGGCAAAAAAGCCGAATGCCGCACCGTTGTTTTCAAGGTAACGGAACTCCAAAAGGCCCGGAATGCACGTCACGCTGCCGATGGGCTTTAAGTTTGTGATAACCGTCATTTTTATAAACTGATCGACAGCTGTCAGCACGGCGATCAGCAAAAGAATGAGAATGGACAAAAGAAATATCCCCTTATAACCCGAAAAAGGCGCAAGCCGGGCAAAACCGGTTTGCACCTTGGTTCGGTTCAATTATTCAACAGCACGGCGTCATTAAGCACGTACCGTTTAAAACAAATTCAATGTGTCCGAAATTATTCGGAAAGTGCTTTTGCGCAGCGCTCGCACAGATCCACGTATGCCGGGTTTTTGCCGACCGTGGAGGAATATGTCCAGCAGCGCATGCACTTGCAGCCTTCTGCCTTATCAACCTGCACGGAGAGGCCCAGTGCATCGTCGGAAAGTGTGCCGCCCTCGCCGTCCACAATCTCGACCTGAGATACGATGAACACGGTTGCAAGCTCGTCTTCCACAGACTTGAGGAACGCATACAGCTCGCCGGTGCAGAACAGCGTGACCTTTGCATCGAGCGATGCACCGATCGTCTTCTCTGCACGTGCGTTTTCAAGCGCCTTCTTCACAACATCGCGGATTGCATGGATTCTATCCCAGCGTGCGATGAATTCTTCCGTCACGTCGATGCCGTACTTTTCGCTCGTCGGCTTCGGCATCTCGTTGTAAACAACGTGGCGTGCATCGCAATCGGAAGCGTGCGGCATGCTCTGCCAGATTTCGTCGGAGGTGAACGCCAAGATCGGCGCGACCAGACGGGTCATCGCATCGAGGATGATATACATCGCAGTCTGCGCGGCGCGGCGTGCAGCGGAGTCCTTCTTCTCGGTGTACAAACGATCCTTGATGACGTCGAGATAGAAGTTCGACATATCCACAACGCAGAAGTTATGGATGGCGTGGTAAGCCTGGTGGAACTCGAAGGACTCATAGCCCTCGCGCACCTTCACCATCAGCCGATCCAAACGGTTCAGCGCCCACTTATCGATGGAAAGCATCTCAGAGACCTCTACACTGTCGGTATCCGGATTAAAATCGGAAAGGTTGCCGAGCATATAGCGTGCTGTGTTGCGGATCTTTCTGTATGCGTCAGAAAGCTGTTTGAGGATTTCCGGGGAGATGCGGATATCGGCATGGTAGTCGGAAGAAGCGACCCACAGACGCAGGATATCTGCGCCGTACTTATCCACAATCTCCTGCGGCAGAATGCCGTTGCCGAGGGACTTACTCATCTTTCTGCCCTGACCGTCCACGACCCAGCCGTGTGTGACGACAGCCTTGTACGGCGCTTTGCCGCGCCATGCAATGGACGTGAGCAGCGAAGACTGGAACCAGCCGCGGTACTGGTCTGCACCCTCAAGGTACAGGTCAGCCGGCCAATGGAGATAATCGCGTGTATCGCAAACGGCAGCATGGGTCACGCCGGAATCAAACCAAACGTCCATGATGTCGCGCTCTTTTGTAAAGGAGGTGCAGCCGCACTTCTTGCACTTTGTGCCTGCGGGCAGAATTTCTTCCGCTTCCTTGATGTACCAAGCATCGGAGCCCTCTGCGCGGAACAACTCGGAAACTGCGTGCATCGCGTCCTTCTCGATGAGCGGCTCGCCGCAGTCCTTGCAGTAAAAAATCGGAATCGGCACACCCCAGCGACGCTGACGGGAGATACACCAGTCGTTGCGGTCACGGACCATGGAGGAGATACGGTCTTCGCCCCAGCCCGGGATCCACTTTACGCCCTTGATGGCTTCAATAGCCTGATCCTTGATAGCGTCCACGGAGCAGAACCACTGCTCGGTCGCACGGAACAGAACCGGCTTCTTGCAGCGCCAGCAGTGCGGATACTGGTGGATGATCTTCTGTAAAGCGAACAGTGCGCCTGTATCCTCAAGGTGCTGTGCAATCGCCTTGTTCGCTTCCTCGGTCGTCAGGCCTGCAAACTGGCCCGCTTCCTCGGTCATCTTGCCATGGCTGTCCACCGGCACAACGATCGGAATTTCGGGATAGTGATTGTGGCAGACGTCATAGTCTTCGACGCCGTGGCCCGGAGCCGTGTGAACGCAGCCGGTACCGCTTTCCAACGTAACGTGGTCGCCCACGATGACGAGAGATGTGCGGTCGATGAACGGGTGCGCCGTCTTCATATACTCAAGGTCGCTGCCCTTTAAGGTGCCAAGGATCTCGTAATCGGTCTTGCCCGCCGCCTGCATGGCAGATTCGGTCAGGGCCGTTGCCATCACATAGTATTCGTCGCCGGACTTTACAAGTGCATATTCAAATTCCGGGCCGACGCAAATCGCGACGTTCGCGGGGAGCGTCCAGGTCGTCGTCGTCCAGATTACAAAGTAGGTCTTACTCAGATCTGCGCCCATCGGGGTCAAAAGGCCCTTGTCGTCCGTCACGCGGAACTTCACATAGATGGAGTGGCAGGGATCCTCTGCGTATTCAATCTCGGCTTCCGCCAGTGCAGTCTCGCACTCCGGGCACCAGTAAACCGGCTTTAAGCCCTTATAGATGAGGCCCTTCGTCGCCATTTCGGAGAAGATCTCGATCTGCTTTGCTTCAAATTCCTTGCGCAGGGTGACATACGGGTTGTCCCATTCACCGATGCCGCCAAGACGCTTGAAGGAGTTGCGCTGCTCATCGAGGTAGCCAAGGGCAAACTCGCGGCAGAGCTTGCGCAGCTCGATGTCGGAGATTGCGGTGGAATTCGAAACGCCCGCTTTCTTTCTGGCCTTCAGCTCGGTCGGCAAGCCGTGGGTATCCCAGCCGGGAACGTACGGTGCCTTAAAGCCGGACATATTCTTGTAGCGAACGATAAAGTCCTTCAGCGTCTTATTCAGCGCCGTGCCGAGGTGGATATCGCCGTTTGCATACGGAGGGCCGTCGTGCAGAACATAAAGCGGCTTACCGTCGTTCTTTTCGAGAACGGTCTCGTAAACCTTGTCTTCATACCACTTTTCGAGCATTACCGGCTCGCGCTTCGGTAGGCCGGCCTGCATGGCAAAGTCGGTCTTGGGGAGGTTCAATGTGCTTTTGTAATCCATATATTGATCCGTGCCTTTCTGCTGGTTTTATCTTCTCTTAAATTTACCCTTTTTCTTGTCGCCTTCGTCTTCAACGCCGAACTCCAGCGTGCTGAAAAGGGCATCCTTTTCTTTCTGCAAAGATTCCGGGATGTCGGCGTAAGCGTTCAAATCAAGGCCGATGCCGCTGAACTGCTCCTTAATGTAGGAGTCCTTGTCGTAAACAGGCTGCGGCTGTACCGGCGCCGGTGCAGGGATCGGCTCCGGGACAGGTGCGGGAGCGGGCTTCGGCTCTGCGGGGGCCGGTGCGGGTTCCTCTTTGACCTGCTGTGCCGCAGGCACCGGGATTTCTTCTTCCGGCTCCTCAATCACTTCGGGCTCGGTGTATACCGGCGTCGGTTCCTCGGCGGGCGCTTTTTCCTCCTGCTCTTCCTCCGGCAGGTCAAACGTCGGAATCTTCTCAATCACGGCAAGGTGTTCTTTATAAATGCCGTAGAGCGATGCGCGGAAGTTTGTCACCTCGCGCTTCATGTTCTCCAGCTCTTTCTCTTTTGCGGAGATCTGCTTTTCATAGGACTTCACAAGCGTTTCGGAGCGGCCCTTCGCATCTTTTACAAGAGCGTCCGCCTTCGCGTTTGCGTCGTTCACAATCTTCTCGGCCTTCGCCTTTGCCTCACGGATGGAAGCATTGCCAAGGCGCTGTGCGCTGAGAATGGCGTCCTTAATACCGTCTTCCTCTGCACGGTAAGACTCAATTTTTGCAGCCAAAATAGAAAGCTTCTCCTGCAGCTCGGCGTTTTTCGCCTGTAACTGCTGCACAGCGGCGGAATCATCCGTCTTGCGCGTTTTAATCTCTGCGTTTTCCTTTGTGAGCGCCGTTACGGTCTCCAAAACTTCATCAATAAACTGATCGACATCATCAGAATTGTAACCGGAAAAATTTGATTTTCTGAAGCTGACTTCATTGATGTCTTTAATCGATAACATGTGTGTAAGCCTCCTATATGTATTTTCTGCATTTCACAGATAAACGGCCCTTTTTCGTGACCGGGCCGAGCATATCAACAATAAATCGCCCGCAGCGGCGTATGGAGATGATGTCTCCTAAGCGTTCCGAAGCGACCACGCCGCCCATCGGCTGAAAGCTGTGCGCCTGCGGCAACGGATCTGTAAAGCCCTTTGTAATCTGCACCCCCACCCGACCGATCTTATCGATCTGCGAAAGAAAGTGCGGCGCAAGCTCTGTTTTCACAAACAGCACGGCGCGCCCTTCTTCGGCCAGAATATCGCCGAGCGATGCACGCACCACGCCCTGTGCCAGAAATGAGCCCATAAAATCGCGGTGTGAAAGCGCATCCTGCCGGCGAAACTTCACCGTGAGCCCCGTCACCGGAAACTCCTCATCTAAGGGCTCCATATAATCCGGAAACACGCCCAAAACCGTTCGCTCCGCTTCAGGAAAGCCACCGAAAAATCGGTAGTTTTCCGCATGTGCACGGCGCAAATATTCTTCTGCATACGCGCGCTCGGAAAGATCCAAAAAGCCCAAAAACGCCGGCCTTTTTTCGCCAAGGCGCAGGCAATCCTCTATTTTCGCTTCAAAAAGCCTGTCTTCCTGTGCGGCCATATCAGAACGTTACGCCGTTCTGTGCAAGATCATCGCGAATCTCCGCACCGCTCAGGCTCACGCCCGCAGGCGTGAAAATATAAGTCTTCGCGGCGATGGGTCTCACCTCGCCGTGGTTCGCGTAAGAAGCGCCGCTGAGGAACGCCAGAATATAGCGCGCCTCGCCCGCGTTCGTCTCTTCAAAATTCACAACGACCGTATGGCCCTGGTTGATCTCATCCGCAATGCTATTTGTGTCGTCACGGAAAGAGTTCGGCTTAAACACAACCACCTGTGCGCCTGCGCGTGCGTGGTTAATGTTCACAACGCGGTTCGAGCTTGAAGAGGAGAACGAACGGCGTGCGGAAGGCTGCTCCTCGCGGCTGTCTGCCGTGGGCTCCGTGGCCTCGTCCTCGTAGTATTCATCATACTCGTCGTCGGGCGGGTTCCACATTTTCTGAAGCTTCTCTACAATGCCTGCCATATATTATACCTCCATTTTCTGCATAACAGGGTCGGTCAGCGCGTGTAGTCGCGCGGGCCGAAAAGCGAAGAGCCGATGCGCACCATAGTGGCGCCGCACTCGATGGCCTCCGCGTAATCGGAAGACATACCCATCGAAAGGCAATTCATAAATACATTATCTATTTTTTTGGCGCGGATGTCAATAAAAGATTGATGCATTTGGGAAAAATAATTGCATAGCGCGGATTTTTCCGCACAAATTGGTGGAATTGCCATCAATCCGTTTACCTGAATGCCCGGCAGCACGGCAATTTCTTCCAATAACTCGGGCAGCGCAGCTTTTTCGATGCCGCCCTTGCTTTCTTCCCCGCCGATATTCACTTCAATGAGCACCGGCATTTTGCGGCCTATTTTCTCCGCAAGGCGGGAAATTTCCTTTGCAAGCTTTACGGAATCCACCGACTGGATGCAGTCGACCTTATCGATGATATATTTCACCTTGTTCGTCTGCAAGCGCCCGATGATCTGGCCGGAAACGCCCTTGTCCCAATCGACCTTTTCATATTTGTCCATGAATTCCTGCACGCGGTTTTCGCCGATGAAGCGCAGGCCGCAGCCGATGGCGTGGTTGATGACCTCCGCCGGCACGGTCTTCGTCGCTGCAAGAAACGTGATGTCCCCGGGCTTTCTGCCGGAGCGCACCGCTGCCTCCGCAATGCGGTTCGTGATGACCTTATAGTTTTCCTCTACGTCCCTAAAACGCTCCTCAAAGCATTTTTCCGTCATAAAGATCCGTCCCTTCCACAATGACTTCATCGTAAAGCTGTATCGTTCTCGAGGTGACGAGCTGCTCTTTTTCCGAGGAGGAAAGGTTCAGCTTGCACACGGCATAGCCGTCGATCGTCGCATCGGAGAATACCTGTACAAAGCGCACGCGGCTGCCGGACTTGATGTAAACACCCTTCACGTTCTGTTCCACATGCTCCGTCACATTGCCGTCCGTGTCCGTATCCGTCACGGTCACATCCGCAAAGTGGATGGCCTTTTCGTTCACGAGCACACCGGCATACGACTGTAAATCGATGCGCAGCGGCTCCTTGCGCGCGGCGGCAAGGTCTGTGTTCATGTAAGAGCACTTCAAAATGGCCACTGCGTCCCCGCTCGCTTCGTCCCTATTGATCTTCACGACCTCGGCCGGGATTGTCTCCGCCGTCGCAAACGGCATCTCCACCTTCACATTCGTCGTGCGGTCAAGCCGCACAAGGTCGTTTTCATCGATGATGCACGCAATGTACCAGTTGAATTCCTTTGCCACCTTGCCGATGACCGTGCTGTCCGCATTGCTGCCCGCTTCGCCTTCTTCCAGCGCACGCACATCGCTTACGGTCAGCTGCTCCACATCGTCGGTGTCCACCGCGTTTTCGTAGCCGTCCACCGTATGGATAAAATAACCGGAAGCCGGCGACGTCACCGTGCCGGTGCTTGAAGAGGTCGTCGTCTCCAGCGTTGCACGCTCCGATTTCAAATTCTCAATGTGCGCCACATAGCTCGCGGAATCCTCCGCGCCCGTCACGATCTGCTTTTGGCCCATCAAGAGGTACAGGTCGTTTTTATCGTTCGAGATCGACGAAAACGCACCGGATTTCAAATCGGAAAGCAGCCCTGTGACCGTTTTATTGATCTGGCTGCCGATGTTCTTCGGGTTCGAGGACGCGACCTCTGTGGGGTTCTCCAGCACGGCTAGCCGCGTAAGCTCCTCGTCGATGCGCAGCATGCGGTTGTGTGCGGCGGCGTCCTCTTCCGCGGGGTACAGCTCTGCTACCGTGCCGCCGAACGCCGTTTTCTCTCCGTCGTCGAGCGTGTAGTTCAAAACGCCGTCGTACCGCGAGTACACAAGCTCCTCATTGCGGATAATAAAGCCCGTGGTGTCGATGGATGCGGAAAGGTCAGCGTACATGGCCGTTTCCGTTTTAAATCCGGTGTATTGGCTTCTGTAAATCTGGTAGCCTACATATATCAAAAGCAAAATCGCCACGGCGATCGAACTGATTTTACGAAATAATGTGTTGCTTCCCATAGCGGGGCTTCCTTTCAGTCTTCAAAATGCGCGCGGGCTATGTCCTCTGCCGCGCTTATCAGGTCTGCCGGGGCATCAAAATCATCCGCAAAAAGCCACACGGCATCTTCCTCCCGGCGGAACCACGTCAATTGGCGCTTGGCATAGCGCCGTGTTTCCCTTTTTATATTTTCCTTTGCTTCGTCTAAGGAGCACTGCCCCTCAAAATACGGGAACAGCTCCTTGTAGCCGATGGCCTGCACGGAGGTCTGCCCCGGCGTGCCATACCGCTTAAAATAATCCTCGGCTTCTTTTAATAGGCCGTCTGCAAACATCTGCTCCACGCGCAGGTTGATACGCCCGTAAAGCGTCTCGCGGTCTCTGAAAGACAGCACCAACATTTTCCCGTCATACGGCGATTCCACCGCTTTCGAGTCCTTCGCCTGCTTCGAGAACGGCTCGCCCGTCACCATGCAGTATTCAAGTGCGCGGATGACCCTACGCATATTATTCGGATGGATACCCTCGGCCCCCTCGGGGTCAAGCGCCTTTAAACGCGCATAAAGCGGTTCAATGCCGTCTGCCGCAAATTCCGCTTCCAAATTACCGCGGATTTCATCGTCGCGGCTGTTTTCCGTAAACGGCACCGCCTTTAAAAGCGAGCGCGCATATAAGCCCGTGCCACCGACAAGCAACACGTTTTTGCCACGCGCACGTATGTCTTCGATCACCTTTCCTGCAAGCGCCACATAGTCGCTCACGCTGAACGGCTCCGCAGGATCCTGAAAACCCATCAGGTGGTGCGGCACACCCTGCATCTCGTCCGCGGTCGGCTTTGCCGTGCCGATCTCCATGCCCCTATAAATCTGCATCGAGTCACACGAAACCACCTCCGCATGGAGCTTTTTCGCAAGTGTT
>QWCN01006823.1_pt1 | contig 10291 bp, 4 predicted proteins | sample 1972711 | NCBI WGS metagenome assembly QWCN01 (sample SAMN09866707, study PRJNA288562) | Human gut metagenome isolate term1_stool, whole genome shotgun sequencing... | isolation source: gut | host: Homo sapiens | place: USA: California | reverse complement strand
TTGGAAAGATTCTGTTAGATTATAGCTATTATCCCGGTGAGGATCTCTACTGTGATGGACAGATCGAAGAAGAATTATTGAAAATTGCCAGAGATCGTGCCCAGGTGGAATACCCTTCAATCATAGAAGAACGGAAAAACTGGCCGATTCTCTATCATCTGTCCAATCAACGTGAGAACATTGTGGACTGGATTCCCTTTACCGGCACGGAAAAGGTATTGGAAATCGGTTCCGGCTGCGGCGCGATTACGGGAAGCCTTGCACAGAAGGCAGGCAGCGTAACCTGCGTCGACCTTTCGAAAAAACGTAGCTTGATCAACGCTTACCGCCATCAGGACTGTGACAACGTGACGATCCATGTGGGCAACTTTTCGGACATCGAGCCGGATCTGCCGACGGATTATGATTTTGTCTGTCTGATCGGCGTGTTCGAATACGGGCAGAGCTATATCGGCGGAAAAACCCCCTTTCACGATTTCTACCGGATTATCAAAAAACATGTGAAATCCGATGGACATATCGTGATTGCGATAGAGAATAAACTTGGTTTAAAATATTGGGCGGGGTGCCGGGAAGACCACGTCGGCACGTTTTTTTCAGGCCTGGAGGATTACCCCCAGGGCGGTGCGGCTCGCACCTTTTCCCGGAGCGGTCTGGAAAAAATCTTGAAAGAATGCGGTGAGACGGAATATCATTTCTACTACCCTTATCCGGATTATAAATTTATGACGACGCTGTACTCCGACCGGTATCTGCCGAAAGTCGGAGAACTATCTAATAACATACGGAATTTCGACCGTGACCGGATGCTGCTGTTCGATGAAAAAAAGGTGTTCGACATGCTCATCCGCGAGGGACTGTTTGGACAGTACAGCAATTCGTTCCTCGTGATGACAGGGCCCATGACGGATATTGTATACAGCCGTTTTTCCAACGACAGGGCGGAGCATCTGAGCATCCGCACGGATATTCTGGAAAAGGACGGAAAACACACTGTCCGGAAATATCCGGCAGCCTCAGCTGCTGCGGCACATATTGAAGCCCTGGCAGAAAATGAATGCGTCTTCACAGAACGGTTTAAAGGCAGCACCCTCTCAGTCAACCGTCTGGAGCTGAAACGGAATCCGGATGGATTGCCCTTTGCGGAAATCGAATATCTCGAAAATAGCCGGACATTGGAAGAGCTGCTGGATGAGTGCTTACAGAACAATGACGAAGCCGGTTTTGATAAGCTGTTTGACCGTTACTGCAAAATCGCAGCGTGGAAAGCGGAGGGGACGAAGCAGGATTATGACCTGACCTTCCCAAATATCTGCGTACAGGGTGATATCTGGACGATGATCGATTACGAGTGGACGACAGACAAGCTGACGCCGCAGCAGATCATCAGCCGGGCATTGAACTGCTATGGTCAGGAGGATCCGGTTCGGATGGAGCATCCGATTGTGAAAAAGCATCTGGAAGCCCTCGGCATCGGCAAAGAGCAGATGCGGGAGCTTTCGGAAAAAGAGCTGGCGTTCCAGCACTTTGTCCTGCGGGAAAAGGACGGGCGGAGCCGGACGGCTCTTGGGCAGCTTCGGCATCTGATCGGCAACCGTGCTGTGCCGTATCAGGAATTTTTCGCCCGGGCGGACCGCAAAAAGGTGCAGGTATTTGAAGACTTCGGCGCAGGATATACACCGGAGCATTCTTATTATCAATATGATGCATATGAGGCGGACGATCTGATCAACGCCAGGATCATCTGCAAAGCAGGTACAAAAGCGATTCGCTTAGATCCTGCGGAGCTGCCGTGTCTGGTACAGATTCATGGAATCGAATGGCGCGGAAAAGCGCTGACGCGAGCACAGCTGGATCAGTGCCTGTCGACGAACGGACAGGTGCTTGCAGATACCCCGGACCATGTTCCGACGGTACTGTTTGAAACAGGAGATCCGAACATCAGCGTTCGGCTGGATTGTCTGGACAGCGAGGCGACGGATGGCGAAGCACTGATCATCCGGGCACAGATCGCATGGCTGTCGGCGGAAATGCTGCAGGATATTCAGGCGCGCCTGGCGGCAGCGGCAAGGAGGAAAGGTTTTTGGTTTCAAAGATAAAAGAAGCAATTCAGGATAATCTGGTAAAGAGAAGATACCGCTGGTATCAGGAGCAGATTCAGAAACAGACCCTCACCTATGACGAGTGGATTCGGGAAAAGGAAGCCCAGGAGGACGAGGCACTGCGCGCAGGGCACAGGGCAGAGCACGCAGAGGTGATCTCCTACGATGAGTGCCGCGCGGATTTTGATGTGCGGCGGTATGCCCACGGCGCGACGCCGGCGGACGTCCTGATTTTCCACGCGCCGGACGCAAGCCCGGACACGAGAGGCATTTCACATGTGCTCAGCTGGTTTGAAGCCCATCCCGAAACGGTGATCGCCTACGCGGACGAGGATGAAATCGACGAAGCCGGTAAGCGCAAAAATCCCTGGTTGAAGCCGGACTGGTCGCCGGATACGCTGATGTCCTGCTTTTATTTCGGCGGATTCTTTGCGGTGCGCAGACAGGCGATGGAGAACTGTCCGTGGCTGGCAGATGAGAACCCACTGCGCAACCTTTATGACCTGGTGCTGCGCCTGACGGAAATCGAGAATGGAACGGCACATATCGACAGCGTGCTGTTTCATCATGAAAAAATCGAAGTCTGGGGTATGGAAGAGACGTATGATGATCTGAAAAAGGCGGCATATGTAAGAAGAGGCTGGCCTCTTACGCCCTCCGGGAAGGTTTCAATCATCATCCCGACCAAGGATCATCCCCATATTTTATCGAATTGCATTCATTCTGTCCTGGAAAGTGGAAACTACCGGGATTTTGAGATCATCGTTGTGGATAACGGAAGCAATGAACAAAACCGTGCAAGAATTGAACGGATGCGCGATATGTTGAAGGAGGATTTCCGGTTCGTTTATCACTATGAACCGATGGAGTTCAATTTTTCCAAAATGTGCAACCTTGGCGTGTCCCTGGCGACCGGCGATTACATCCTGTTATTGAATGACGATATCGAAATTACGCAGGACAACTGGCTGGAAAAGCTGATGGAAAAGGCGGTTCTGCCGCACGTCGGCGCGGTGGGCGCAAAGCTGATCTATCCGGGCACGGAGATCATTCAGCACGCGGGCATCACCAACATTCATCTGGGGCCTGCACACAAGCTGCAGTTCCGCTCCGATGCGCTGGAATTTTATTTCGGGCGCAACCGCATGGCGATGGATGTCCTGGGTGTAACCGGAGCCTGCCTGCTGGTGAAAAAAAGCATTTACGATCAGGCGCAAGGACTATCCGAGAACCTGCGTGTCGCGTTCAACGACGTGGAATTTTGCTATCATGTATATGAAATGGGCTATTACAACGTGGTACGCAACGACGTGACGCTGACGCATCATGAATCCTTAAGCCGCGGTGCGGACGACAGCACGGAAAAGCTGCGCCGCCTGCATCAGGAACTGAATCTGCTCTATGAACTGCACCCGTCCCTATACGGAACCGACCCGTTCTATCACAGATATCTGGTAAAGGATGTGCTGGATGCGGAATTTTATACGGGCTGCCGTTATGATTTTGACAAAAGAGTGGAAAAAGTTTCCCCTGAGAAGATCGAGGGTGTTCTGGAACCGCAGTGGCATAATGAGGTGCTGCGCATCGGTGTGGAGTTCGCCGGGGACATGGGGCGCTGGCAAAAGGGCGCTGCAGGAGCAGGAACTGGCGACTGGATGATCCAGGGCTGGACATGGGCACTGCAGGTTGACAACTGTCGGTACGATTTTTCCCTGCTGTTAAAGAAGGTGGATACCGGCTATATTGCGCCCGGCTCCAGTACGGAAGCGATTCCTGAGGATCGGGGCGAGGTCTGGAGGATTCCCTGTACGAGGCAGTTCCGCCCGGATATCGACGAAAATCTGCACGGAATTGTCCATACCGAGCTGCCGGGCGTGTGCGTGACCTTCGATCGGGACAGCCTGCCGGAGGGAGACTACCTGATCGGCTTTTTGTGGGAAGATACCTGCTCGCGGCAGAAGCTTTACCGCTTCAGTCCGGAAATGCTTACAGTGAGGAAATAATAAAATCATGGAAGAAAAAAAGGACTATCAGGACGCTTACGAGAAAGAACATTATAAAGCCGTTTATCTGGCAAACCGGGTCGCTGAGCTGGAGGATCAGGTGGACGATCTGCAGTTCAAATTGAACCGCATCAAAAACAATCCGATCTGGAAAGCGTCCGGCCCTGCCAGAAAGTGCATGCATTTTGTGATCCGCCAGAAGGACCGTTTGAAAAATTGCGGCAGCCTGTCGGGCGTGATTGCAAAGGTACGCTATAAATCCTGGGAAAAGAAGGCGATGACCCATTACGGCACCCAGAGCTTCCCGTCCGCAGAGGAAAGACAGAAGCAGGAGGCGGCTGTCTTTGAACGGATGCCCAAGATCAGTATTCTTGTTCCGCTGTGGAACACGCCGGAAAGCTTTTTAACCGAGATGATCGGCTCCGTCCAGTGGCAGACCTACAAAAACTGGGAGCTGTGTCTGGCGGACGGTTCGGACGATGCGCACGCCTATGTCGGTGAATACTGCAAAAGGCTGGCGGCGCAGGATTCGAGAATCGTTTATCAGAAGCTTGCCAAAAACGAGGGCATTTCGGGCAACACGAACGAATGCTATAAGCTTGCATCCGGCGAGTTTATCGGGCTGTTTGACCACGACGATATTCTGCATCCCTGCGCACTTTACGAGTATGTAAAGGCGATCAACGAAAAGGATGCGGACTTTATTTACTGTGATGAGGCGACGTTTAAGAGCCCGGACATCAACAAGATGATCACGATGCACTTCAAGCCGGATTATGCGATCGACAACCTGCGCGCGAACAACTATATTTGTCATTTCAGCGTATTTTCCAGAGAGCTGTTGGATGGCACGGAGCTGTTTCGGACAAAATTTGACGGCAGCCAGGATCATGACATGATTCTGCGCCTGACGGACAATGCGAAGCATATCGTCCATGTGCCGAAGCTTCTGTATTATTGGCGCTCCCATGCAGGTAGTGTTGCGGGCAATATCGAGGCAAAGCCTTACGTGGTCGAAGCGGCGAGAGGCGCGGTTGCGGATCATTTGCGCAGACACGGCTTCAAAAACTTTACAATTACGAGCACTCGCGCGTTTGAGACGATTTTTAAAATCAGATATGAAATTATCGGGGAACCGAAGATTTCTATCATTATTCCGAACAAGGATCATGTGGAAGACCTGCGCCGCTGTATCAGCTCCATTGTGGAAAAATCGACCTGGGAAAACTACGAGATCATTGTCGTGGAGAACAACAGCGAGACGAAGGAGATTTTTTCCTACTATGACGAGCTGCAGAATAATCCGCAGATCCGCGTGGTGACCTTCGAGGGTAAATTTAATTATTCGAAAATCAACAATTTCGGCGTCTCTCTTGCGACCGGAGACTATGTGCTGTTGTTAAACAATGATACGCAGGTAATTACGATCAACTGGATGGAAGAGCTTCTGATGTATGCGCAGCGCCCGGATGTCGGCGCAGTCGGCGGAAAGCTTTACTATGGGGATAAAACGATCCAGCATGCGGGCGTCGTGATCGGGCTTGGCGCGCATCGGACGGCAGGACATGTGCATTACCGCCAGAAACGGGAAAATTTAGGATACATGGGACGTCTGTGCTATGCGCAGGACATGACGGCAGTAACCGGAGCATGTCTTTTGGTGAAAAAATCGCTCTATGAGCAGGTCGGCGGTCTGGACGAGAGCTTTGAAATTTCATTAAACGATGTGGACTTCTGTTTGAAGCTGCGCAAGGCTGGTTATCTGAACGTCTTTACGCCCTTTGCCGAGCTGTATCACTTCGAATCGATTTCGAGAGGATTAGACGATCAGGGAGAAAAAGCAAAACGGTATAACGAAGAGTCCGAACGCTTCCGCAACAAATGGAAAGCCGAGCTGGAAGCCGGAGATCCTTATTTCAACCCGAATTTTTCGTTAGATAAATCTGACTTTTCTTTACGGGTCTGAAAAAATAGTGTATACTGACTTAAAGAAGATGCACTGCAGCCAAGGGAAGACTGACAGGCAGGGACGTAAGAGACGGCAGGCATCAGAAAAGATGGAGGTAGCAAAAGCGATGAATTACATGGATCAGTACAAATTCTGGCTGGAGGATTCCTACTTTGATGAAGGAACCAAGGAAGAGCTCCGTAAAATTGCAGATAATCAGGCGGAGATTGAAGATCGTTTTTACAAGGATCTGGCGTTTGGTACCGGCGGTCTGCGCGGTGTGATCGGAGCCGGAACCAACCGGATGAATATTTATACTGTCAGAAAAGCAACACAGGGTCTGGCAAACTACATTTTAAAGCAGGGCGGCGCTGACAAGGGCGTTGCAATTGCATATGACAGCCGTTATTATTCTCCCGAATTTGCAGATGAGGCTGCACTGTGCATGGCTGCAAACGGCATTAAGGCGTATGTATTCGATGAACTCCGTCCGACACCTGAGCTGTCCTTTGCACTGCGTACCTTAGGCTGTATTTCCGGTATCGTTGTAACGGCGAGCCACAATCCTCCGGAATACAACGGCTACAAGGTTTACTGGGAGGACGGTGCACAGGTAACTGCCCCCAAGGATCATGAGATCATCGACGAGGTAGAGCATGTAACCGATTTCCATACGGTAAAAACCATGTCCAAGGACGATGCCATCGAAGCCGGTCTGTATCAGTACATCGGCGAAGAAATCGACGTTGCCTACATGGAAGAGTTAAAGAAACAGATCATTCATCCCGAAATCATCAAAGAGGTAGCGGATGAACTGAAAATCGTGTATACACCGTTCCATGGTACCGGCAACAAGCCCGTCAGAAGAATTCTGGCTGAGCTGGGCTTCAAGCACGTTTATGTTGTTCCCGAACAGGAACGTCCCGATCCTGCATTTACGACGCTGGATTACCCGAACCCTGAAGATCCCAAGGCATTTACCCTGGCATTAAAGCTTGCAAAGAAGGTGGACGCAGACATCGTTCTGGCTACTGACCCGGATGCAGACCGTCTCGGCATTTATGCAAAGGATTCCAAGACCGGCGAGTACATGCCCTTCACCGGCAACATGTCCGGCATGCTGATTGCAGAGTACATCCTGCGCGAGCGCACCGCTACCAACCGGATGCCGGTTGATCCTGTTATGGTATCCACCATCGTTACGACCAATATGGCAGCAGCAATTGCGGCAGATTATAAGGTAGAATTAAGAGAAGTCCTGACCGGCTTTAAGTATATCGGCGAGCAGATCAAATGGATGGAGCAGGCTGGGAAAGGCCACTATGTATTCGGTCTGGAAGAGTCCTACGGCTGTCTGGCAGGCACCCATGCAAGAGATAAGGATGCGATTGTTGCAGTAATGTGTCTGTGTGAGACTGCTGCATGGTGCAAGAAACACGGCATGACCTGCTGGGATCAGATGCTTGCACTGTATGAGAAATATGGCTACTACAAAGAAACCCAGTATGCCATCACCCTGAAGGGAATCGACGGCGCAGCCCAGATCTCCGCAATGATGGATAAGCTTCGCAGCAATCCTCCGAAGAATTTCGGCGACCTGCAGGTTGTAGAGATGCGCGACTACGATAAGGATCAGGTTAAAGATATGGCAACCGGCGCGGTTCGCCCGACCGGACTTCCCAAGTCCAACGTTCTGTACTTTGAACTGACCAACAATTCCTGGTGCTGTGCACGTCCTTCCGGAACCGAGCCCAAGATTAAATTCTATATGGGCGTAAAGGGAACCAGTCTGGAAGATGCACAGGCAAAGGTTGACAAGCTGACCGCTGACCTGAAGGCAATTCTGTAAAAGAAAAAGCCGCAGCACCAGCAGCGTATTTTGCAGCGAAAATGCAGCATGCGCTCTGGCGCAGGGGTTATATCACGAATCAAAAGGACACGGCGCGTGCCCGGTGTCGGAGTTTTCCGGCACTTGGGCACGCGCAGGCGTCTGTAGCAGGAAAAGGAGTTCGACGGATGTCTGTTTTTTCCCTATCCAATCTGAAAAAAACCTGGTATTATCTGCAGAAAAACGGAATCAGAAATGCCGTGTGGGCGGTGTTGGAGCGGATTGGGCAGGAACAGGAGGTCTATACCTGGCAGGAGCCGGACGAAAAGACGCTTTCGTTTCAGCGGGAGCATTCTGCTTCTTTACGCATCAGTATCGTCGTTCCGGCATACCGGACGAAAAAAGAGCATCTGGAGGCGATGCTTAATAGCGTGTCGAGGCAGTCGTATCCGCACTGGGAGCTGATTGTAGCGGATGCGGGAGGCACGGCAGAGTCTGTACAGGCCTGGGCAAAAAAGAACGGAATCTGTCTGCGGGAAGCGGCAGATGCATCAAACCTTGCAGAATGGAAGGATCAGAGCATCGTGCTCTGCACCCTTTCCGAAAACAAAGGAATTTCCGCCAATACGAACGCAGGAATTGAACTTGCAGCGGGAGACGCGGTCGGTCTGCTGGATCACGACGATCTGCTGACTGCGAATGCGCTCTGGGAGATGGCGGGTTGTCTGGAAAAAGAAAAAAAGCGCGGAAAACAAAAGCTTGTGCTGTTTTCCGATGAAGATAAATGCGACGGAGCGGCGAGCCGCTTCTATGAGCCGAATTTCAAGCCGGATTTTGACGGGGAATTGCTTTTGACCAACAATTATATCTGTCATTTTACGGTGATCGAAACGGCATTTTTGAAAGAATTAAAGCTGCGCAGCGGATTTGACGGGGCGCAGGATTACGATCTGATGCTGCGGGCGTATGCGGCAGGCGGACAGTTTGTGCATGTGCCGAAGGTGCTGTACCACTGGCGCTGCCATGAAGCGTCTACGGCGTCGAACCCGCAGAGCAAGCGCTACGCTTACGAGGCGGGGCAGCGTGCGCTGGAAGATTATTGTCTTCGAAAAGGCTGGAAGGCGACAGTGAGCGGGCTGAAACATCTTGGCTTTTATCGGGAAGACTATGAAGACAGTGTATTTTGCCAGCGCCCGGAAATCGGGATTTGGGCAAAGCCTCTGCCGGGCGGCAGGGATGTTTTTGGCATCCGGCATCCGAAAGGCTTCCTGGTGAGCGGGCTGTATGAAAACGACGGTTCGATGCGGTATGCAGGGCTTCGGAAAGGATATTCCGGACCGATGCACCGTGCAGCGCTGCAGCAGAGCGCACCGGCAGCAGACCTGCGCAGCATGGAGGTTTGCAGCGCATTAAAGGAGCGTTACGCGCAGACGATAGCGGAATTAAAAGAAGCCTGCCAGGGGCTTCCGACGGCAGCGCAGGAAACAAAGATCCTTCAAAAGAGTATGGAATTTTGTAAAGAAGCGACAGCGTCAGGGTATGGGATTTTATGGGATCCGCAGGCGTAAGCCGCAGATAGAGCGCACCGCGGCAGGCGGCTTTGTTGCTGCGTAGGCAGGCGATCCACGCTCTGAGGCACTCCCTCGCGCGGACGGCAAACACAGGAAACATGAGGAGCAAAATCGGTGGATGAAAACGACCGTGGTAATACCGAACTATAACGGAAAACATTTTCTGCAGGACTGTCTGGACAGCCTGCTTCAGAGCACAGTGGAAATCGCCGTGATCGTTGTGGATAACGGGTCGACGGACGGAAGTGTTTCGTGGATACAGGAGCATTTTCCGCAGGTGAAGCTGATCTGTTTTTCGGAAAATAAGGGTTTTTGTACGGCAGTCAATACCGGAATTGAAGCTGCTGCTACACCGTATGTTTTTCTTTTAAATAACGATACAAAAACCGATCGCTTCTGTCTGGAACGTCTGGAAAGGGCAATGGAAGCGGATGAGAAGATTTTTTCAGTCGGGGCGAAGATGCTTTCTATGAAGGAACCGGAGCTTGTCGATACGGCGGGGGATCTGTACTCGGCATTTGGCTGGGCGTATGCGATTGGCAAAGGAAGACCTTCTTCCAATTACACAGCGCCAAAGCGCGTTTTTTCCAATTGTGCAGGGGCGGCGCTCTACCGCAAGGCACATTTGGAGCAGATCGGAGGGTTTGACGAGCTTCATTTTGCATACCTGGAAGATGTGGATATCGGATACCGGGCGCAGATTTTCGGGCTGAAAAATGTCACAGAGCCGGCTGCAGTCGTCTATCACGCGGGGAGCGGTTCTACCGGTTCGCGGTACAATGCGTTTAAGGTGACGCATTCTTCGAGAAACAATATTTATCTGATCTATAAAAATATGC
>QWCN01006815.1_pt1 | contig 10305 bp, 11 predicted proteins | sample 1972711 | NCBI WGS metagenome assembly QWCN01 (sample SAMN09866707, study PRJNA288562) | Human gut metagenome isolate term1_stool, whole genome shotgun sequencing... | isolation source: gut | host: Homo sapiens | place: USA: California | reverse complement strand
CCCTCTATCAGTAGCTGTGTATCATATTTAAACGCAAGCATATTTTGCCCCCCATTCGCTTTATATGGTTTATTATACTACTCTCGCATATAATTCACAATAACATTTTACGCCCTGCAAACGTGTTATGCTAAAGCGGGTTCAGCTTCAAGGGCGGGGCGGCGGAAATGCCCGCCGAAGGTAGGCGCGGAAGTCGCCCCGCCTGCCGGAGCGCAAAACCGCTTTGCCTTCTTATACTATCCAATCACAAACCTAAACAAAAGCCTGTAAATGCATCCGTCAATTTCGCATATTCAAGCGCTGTATCTATATAGTTTCATTTTATTCAGCGCTCCCAAAACCCCCGTTTTTAATAATTTAATAATGATTATCAGTACCAAAGCTCATCGCCTTTGTTCACGCAGCTTAGACATGTCCTCCATCGTTTCGATCTGCAAAACCTTAACACAAAAACACAGAATTATGCTGCATAAAAAAAACGAAGCAAATCGCAGGTCTGCTTCGTCTTTCTCTTTATGCATTTACATTTGCACTTTATTTCGCTTCTTCCACTGCCACAACCTGCTTGCCGTCATAATAACCGCAGGCCTTGCAGACTCTGTGCGCCAGCTTCGGCTCCTTGCACTGCGGGCATGCAACAACGCCCGGCATGGAAAGCTTCCAGTTTGCACGGCGCGAATTGCGTCTTGCTTTTGATACCTTCTTCTTGGGTAATGCCATGATTACACCTCCTCGTCATCCATGAGCCTTTGCAGTGCAGAAAACGGGTTTGAGGCCTCGGCCTGCACCGACTGACTACACGAGCACGGAATTTCATTTCTATTCACACCACACACGGGACAAACGCCCTTGCAGGAGTCTTTACACAACCGCTCCATCGGCAGATTCATCAGAATATACCCGAGAATCGGCTCCGAAAGAGAGATGAGCGACCCGTTCTGAATCCGAAGCTCCTCCTCCTCGCTGTTATGCGAAAAGGTTTCGCTGAAGGGAAGACAAAGCGCACGCTCGTACGGCTCGTTGCACCGATTGCACATAAGCCGCAGCTTTGCGCGAATCTCCCCCGTTACTTCTATGGATTGCCCGACACAGCTAAAACTGCCGCAGAACCGAACCGGCCCAATAAATTCGACCGCGCCCTGAAAATCCAAAGCCTCGTAAAAGTATTCCTTTTCAAGCGGAAAAATCTCCCCCGGAGCTTTGAACGCCGTTTTGATCTGTATCATACGGATACGCCTCCTTAATGATGCGCCTATTTATTATAGAAGCTTGTTTGCATCTTGTCAAGGAATTTTTCGTCTTTTCCGCTATTTCCCGCTATAAGCAAAGCTCAGCCGCCCCATGGGAAGAGACTGGCCGGACACATAATAATCCATAATATCAGCAGGCTTCTCTACGGCATCCGCCAGCTTGAAATAAATGCTGAATTCTCCCTCCCGCAGCCCAAGCAGCTGCTTTGAAACGGTAAGCAGCATCACGTTTCCCTCCACCGCGACCTGCGCTTCCCCGATCTTTTCCCCGGTGAAATCGCTGTTCAGCCGCTCAATACTGCCCGCCGCAGCACGGTTGATCACATATTCATATCCCTCCCAGCCCTTAAGCGAGGCTTCCCCCGCCGAAAGGAACAGATTCATCCAGCTTGCGCCGCTGTGCTCTCCGACTGCCTGCTGCGCCGTAATTTTAAAGTACAGATTTTCCGCATCATGTGCCACGCGGATCTCCTGAATGTTGCAGCGCGCCGCGTCCTGCGTATAAGTAAGCTTTCCGGAGGGTGATTTTCCCTTTCGAGCAGCATTCGCTGTTCCAAAATCCCTATAAACCGCCTGTACCGCTTCCCAATCCACATGGCTCACGCCGCTGTAGACCGGCGCTGAACCCTCGCCTTTAAATGCGCGGATATTGGCGATTGCCTGCATATAAAAATTATCCCCGTAGCCGCCTTTCATCGGTTCAATATCACGCGAAAACTCTATATTCACCGCATCGGCAAAATAGGGAAACAGTTCGCTGCCCTGCGCATCGGTAAAGATATTCTTTTGCGCCATCCATTCATTCCAGCCGTCGATAAACGCGATCTGCGGCTGCTTTTCAAGCGCAACATCCCACTGAGCTTGAAAGAATATTCCCTCGTTTATCTTACTCTTGTCATTGACATGCCCATTCCAGCCGCGCCCCCATACCTTGCTGCGATGAGATGCCTCCGCATAGATCGCATGGCTCATCGGCGTACCGGGGCCGGACGCCGGCGAAACACTCATTACCGTGTTATGCTGATTCTGCGGAAACACCCAATCAACCCACGGAAACGCATCCTGCTGAAACGCTTCATCCGGCCACTGCGGATCAACAAAATGGAAAAAGCTTTGAAGCTCCTCCCTGTACGGCTGCGGATCATAGTCCGTGTCTGAAGCTACCAGCCGTTTCTCCTTTGCCGGATCGGTATAAGCGATCATATACGGCTTTCCGTCCTCATAAGGGCGCCACCACGAAAGCGGCATATAATTCTTTTTAAAGATCGAATCATACAGCTCATTAACCACGCGCATGGAGTATGTATGTGTAAAAAACGTTACCTGCGGGCAGTCAAAGCCCTGCTCGCGGTATTCCTGCACCAGCTTCATCACCTTGCGAAGCACCTTCGCATAAACCACGCCGTTGGAAAGATCAAAAGCAATAAAATCCACGCCGGCATAGGTAAGCAGCTCTAACTGCCTGCGAATCACCCACTCGTCGTCCATCGTGTAATATCCCCATAACGGCTCTCCCCACCAATGGAACTGCCATGTAGGGCTTTTTTCGCTCCCCGCCATATCCCAAAGCGCGTCAGGATCCTCGGCAAGCAGCTTGGTAATGTCGTATTCATCCGCCACCGGATGCTGACCGTGCCACGGCCAATAGAACATTCCCACATACCGATCCTTCCGATATCCAAGCACTGTGGAGAATGTTCTGCCCAGCGCATCCACGCCGGTAACGGCCGTGTAAGACTGCGCGTGAAGATTTTCCGGCATCGCATCCATTCCCCCTACCGTCGCGCTTGGCTCCGCAGACGCATTCGGCATATTCTGCGGTGCGCACGCACAGAAAAGCATGCTGCACAAAAGCAAGCATAAAGCAGCTTTTACCTTTTTCATATTCTGCTCTCCCAAACAACCGTAAACTATTTTTAGATTATACCACACAAAGCAATTCATCCGCAAGAGTACTTTCATCAGGCCGCCAGATACCTCTTATTTTGCCTTGTTCTACGGTGCGTGGGTTTTCAAACAAACGCGAATCATATATAATAAACCATGAAAGGAGGCCAAACAGCTATGGATCAAATCAAAATAGGAAAATTCATTGCCGAAAACAGAAAAGCGCTGTCGCTCACGCAAAGAGAGCTGGCAGAAAAGCTTCATATCAGCGATAAAGCAATCTCAAAATGGGAAACCGGAAACGGGCTTCCGGAGGTCTCGCTGATGATCCCCCTGTGCGAAGCTCTAAAAATCAATGTAAACGAGCTGCTGTCAGGCGAAAAATTAAATGAAGCCGAATATCATAAGAAAGCTGAGGAGAATATGATGGATTTAATCAAACAAAAAGAAGAAAGCAAGAAAAAAATTATCTTATCCGCGGTCGTTGCCGCGATGTGCATAATCGCCTGCATTGCGCTGATCTTAACCGCCGGAATGCTGACCATGCCGACCGCTGCCCGAGCCGCGCTGATTGCCGCGGCGTGTATCATCGTAGTCATGGGCATCGGCGTTGCCTGCATTCTGGACTGCGAAGCCGGAACCTTTGAATGCCCCCACTGCGGCGAACGGTTTGTTCCGGAAATTCGATCCTATATCGCCGGAGCTCACACGCTGACAAAGCGCCGTCTCAAATGCCCCAAATGCGGCAAAACCGATTATTGCAGGCACCGTTTAACAAAATAAAAAGCCGCGCCGCCTTTAAAGGCGGTGCTTTGCTGCTTGGCCATAACCCGCTGTCCCCGACCAAAAAAACTGCTGAAAAAAGCTGTGGCCGATAAAGCCACAGCTGCACGATAACCGTTATAAAACCTTTGAAAGAAATTCCACGCTTCGCGGATTCTTCGGCGCTGCAAAGAACTCTGCGGGCGGCGCGTCCTCGACGATTCTGCCGCCGTCCATGAAAAGGATCCTCGTTGCGACCTCGCGCGCAAAGCCCATTTCATGCGTTACAATCACCATCGTCATGCCTTCATCCGCTACCTCGCGAATCAGGTTCAGCACCTCGCCCACCATTTCAGGGTCCAATGCCGACGTCGGCTCGTCAAACAGCATGACCTTGGGATTCATCGCCAACGCGCGCACGATCGCCACACGCTGCTTCTGCCCGCCTGAAAGCGTTGCCGGGTAAGCCTTTGCCTTATCCTCCAGCCCAATGCGGCTCAGCAAACGCATGGCGTTGCTTTCCGCCTCTTCCCGTATCTGCTTTTTCGACGGCAGCGGCTCTGCCGACTTTGACTTGCCCCAAAAACGCCGCCATTTTTCCGCACGCCTTTGCTTCAGCCTGATGCTGACCGGCGCCAGCATGATATTTTGCAGAATATTCTTGTTATTAAACAGATTAAAATGCTGGAATACCATTCCCATCTTCTGCCGGTGCACGTTAATGTCCACATGCAGATCCGCGATATTAACGCCGTCGAAAATAATCTGACCGGAGTTTGGATCCTCCATACAGTTAAGGCACCGCAAAAAAGTGGATTTCCCGCTCCCCGAAGGCCCGATGATCGCAATTTTTTCCCCTTTCTCAATATGCAGGGAAATGTCGTTGAGCACCTGAAGATTTCCAAAGCTCTTGCTGAGATTTTTAACTTCTATCCCTCTTCGCCAGCCTCCGTTCCAACAGCTTGATCAGCCTTGTGATCACAAGCACGATCCCAAGATAGACCGCCGCAAGCACAAGATAGGGAATGATCCATTCATAGTTCGCATCGCCGATATCACGAAAGGCTTTTGTTAAGTCCGTTACCGCGATAAAGCTTGTAACAGAGGTCTCCTTGACAAGCACGATAAATTCATTCCCCAAGGTGGGCAGAATATTTTTAACCGCCTGCGGGATCACGATCTTCATCATGCTCGCACCGTAGCTAAGCCCCACCGCCCTGCCGGCCTCTAACTGGCCTTTATCCACGGAATTGATGCCGGAACGCATGATTTCGGAAACATAAGCGCCGCTGTTCAACCCAAAGATGAGGATCGCAACCAAAATCGGGTTCATGGAAATATTCATGAGCGGGAACAAAACATAATACCCGATCAGCAGCTGCACCACCATCGGCGTGCCGCGAAAAAAGCCGATGTAAACATCCGCAAACGCCGAAAGCACGCGCGGCAAAATCTTATACTTCGGAACGACCTTGGCGATCGCCAGCAGCGTGCCGATCACAATGCCGATCAGCAAGCCGAACACCGCGATCTCCGCCGTGGCCGCCAAGCCGTCCAATACCTTTATGTAGCCGCCCTTATCGATAAACTGCCTGCAGAAGTTCGACCACATGCTACCCCAATCATTCATATCCGCCTACGCTCCAAGCCGCGGCCTGAGCCGCGCGATTCTTATTTTGCTTTCAGAATTGCCTCAACGTCCTCTGCCGTCTTGCAGTCGTCAAACGTTTTGTCGTCCGCCTTTACAATGACCATTTGGGAAGCGTTATAATAAGACGTGGAGAAGTTGACCGATTCCTTGCGTTTTTCATTCACCGTCAGCCCGGCCATTGCAATATCCACGCCGTTTTTGCCCACGCTGGTTACAACCGCTTCAAAATCCATATTCATGATAACCAGCTCCATGCCCAGATACTCGGCCAGAGCCGCCGCGATCTCGATATCCACACCGGCGTATTTATCGCCCACCGTAAACTCAAACGGAGAGAACGCCGCGTTGGTAGCCACTACCAGCTGCTCCTCGGGGCGGCTCGTATCCAGCTTCGCGCTTTCAATGCCCTCCACGCTGTTGATGTCGCCCTTGAAATATTTATCCATAATGGCTTCGATCGTGCCGTCCTCGGTAGCCTTTGCGATAAATTCATTCACCTTCTGCTCCAAAACAGGGTTAGCCTTATCCACACCGAAGGCATACTCTTCATCCGTCAGCTTAATGTCGATAACCTTTACCTTGCCGTTCATTGCCTTTGCGATCGCCTTCGCAGGGCCTTCATCCACAACCACGGCATTGACTTTGCCGTTGAGCATATCCTGCGTTGCAAGACCTGCATTGTTGTACTTGACTAATTCCAGGTTCGCGAAGCCTTCATAGCCCCAGTCCTCATCGCCGTCAATATAATACTGCCCCGTTGTGCCGCTTTGAACGCCCACAGCATATTTAGAGCTGCTGCATCCGGCAAACACGCTGAAAATCATCAGCACTGCCAACACCAAAGAAAACTTTTTCATACCTCATTACCCCTTTATAAAATTCCGGTAATTATACCTTACACAGAGTATAATAGTCAAACCGCGAATTGTCAAGAAAAAACGGAATTTCAGCGCAAATTCCTGCATAAAAATAAAAAAACGGTGCATTTTTATGCACCGCACAGCACTTGAAAATTTCTCAGCCGTCCGCCAGCTTAACGGGAGGCTCATAGCTTTCTCCGCGCGTATCCACCGTAACGCTTTTGATGATCTGATCTTCGATCGGCTTATCTCCCGCACCGGTAAGCACCTTGCCCAACGCCAGCACGCTGTCCAAGCCCTGGATCACCTTGCCGAAGGCAGCATACTGCCCGTCCAGCCCGGAGCAATCCGCCACGCAGATGAAAAACTGCGAGCCGGCGCTGTTATAAGGATAGCTCCTGCGCGCCATAGAGACCACCCCTACCGCATGCGTGATGTCGTTTTCCGGGTGATTATTCAAGGCAAATTCGCCCTCAATACAGTAACCTGGGCCGCCTCTGCCCGTTCCCTCCGGATCTCCGCCCTGAACCATAAACCCGTCAATGATCCGGTGGAAGATCAACCCGTCATAAAATCCCTGATTGGCCAGGTAGATAAAATTCGCCACCGTCTGCGGCGCTTTTTCAGGGTATAGCTCAAGTAAGATCTCCTGACCGTCACTCAGCACAAGCTTTGCAATAGGATGCAGCATAACCGATTCCTCCTGTTTAAATTCTGTACCGTCCATCAGCTCGATCGCCGTGTTGCTCCAGCCTGCCGCAAACGAACCCGCCGGAACGACCGCCGTTTTTTGCGGCTCCTTGGTGGCTGTCGCACCCGACTCAGTCCGCCCGCACCCGACGCCGCTCAAAATCAACCCGGCCGTCAGCAGAAAAACCATACATTTTTTCAATCCTGTCACTCCCATATTCGTGAATCTATGCAAGTTAAAATCCATTTTACAATTTTTTATTCTATCCGTCAATACGATCTGATGAACAATCTGTAAATTCCTGCATTTTGCCGCCCGCACACCACGGCTTTTCTTTGCAAAAAACAAAAACGGCTTTAAAAATGCCGCGCATTATATTATAATAGAATCAGAATATAATAAAAGGAATGGCTTGTTTTATGAAGATCACCGAGATCTCGCCGCAAAAAAAACAAAAGAACCGCTGCAATATTTATGCCGACGGCCAATTTGTTTTAGGCATAACAGAACACACGGCAGCACAGTACGGCCTGCATACCGGCATGGAATGGAACAGCCGGCTTCAGCTTACCCTTGCCCAAGAGGATGCGTTTTTCTGCGCGCGCGAGGCCGCTTATTCGCTTCTCGCCGCCAGCGCCAAAAGCGAAGCCCAAATCACCACTGCCCTGGAACGCAAGGGCTTTGACGCCGATACCGTTGCTAAAACCGTTGCCCTGCTGCGCACGCAGGGGTATCTAAACGACCGCGAGCTTGCCGTCTCGCTCGTAAAGCGGAACAATGCCTACGGCCGCCTTGCGCTGGCGCAGAAGCTTCGGCAAAAAGGCGTTTCGCGCGAAGACGCCGAAGAAGCGCTGGAGGAGCTTTCCGAGGAAGATGAGCTTTCCGCTGCCGCTGCGCTGGCGCAAAAGAACCTGTACCGCTACGCCTCCCTGCCGGAGCGCGAAAAACGCGCCAAGCTTTCGCAGCTTCTTGCACGCCGCGGTTTTTCGTGGGATATCATCCATTCGGCCGTGAACGAATGCACCGAAGATCTGTCGGAGAACGAATATTAAATCAATAATAAAAACCGATATCAATATTAAATAACAGAAAGAAGAGATTTTATGGAGCCTCTGTTGACCGCTGCCCAAACCGCAGAGCTTGAACGCGCAAGCTTTGCATCCTGCTCCGTCTCCGCGCGGGAAGCCATGCATCGCGCAGGAGTCGCCGTCGCCGATCTTGTGCAGTCCTTAAAGCAGGAGCCTGTCCTCGTTGTCTGCGGAACGGGAAACAACGGCGGGGACGGTTATGCCTGCGCTGCCGAATTGGCGCTTAGGGGCGTTCGGGTTTCCGTCCTTGCCCCGTGCGGCGAGCCGCGCACGGAAGACGCCCGATACTTTGCCGGAATGTGTTCCGCGCTTTTTGAGCCGTGCGAAGATGCGCGCATCGTAGTGGACGCTTTGCTCGGAATCGGGTTTCACATGCCGTTATCCCCTTCCGCACGCAGCGCCATTGCCGAAATCAACGCGCTGAAGAAAACAGCGCAAATTATTTCCGTTGATGTTCCCTCCGGCCTAAACGCCTCCGACGGCGCAGCCGAAGCCGCAGTGCGCGCAGATTACACGATCACGTTTTCCACGCCGAAGCTCGGCCACTGCATAGGGCAAGGCCCCGTATATTCAGGCAGGCTGACCGTCTGCGATATCGGCCTTCATTTGTCTTTGCCGCCCGATACTCCCTTCCTGCTGCATGAATCGGATCTGACCGCTTTTCTGCCTGCGCGCAGTGAAAACGAACACAAGGGCGCTTTCGGCTTTGCAGGCATTTTCGGAGGGGCGCGCGGCATGGAGGGCGCAGCGATGCTCAGCGCGCTGAGCGCACTGAAAAGCGGCGCGGGTCGCGTCTGCCTGATGACAAACGAAGAAAACGAAGCCTTTTACCGCTCGCGTCCGTGGCCCGTAATGGCGCGCCCCGATCACGAAACAAGCGGCCTTTCCTGCCTTGCTTTCGGCATGGGCGCGGGGCGCAGCGAACGCACGCGGCGAACCGCGCGCGAGCTGCTGTCGCTCAAGCTCCCTCTCGTTCTGGACGCAGACGCGCTCTGCACCGCCGAATCACCGGAAGCCCTCTGCGCACACGCGCCGCTGGTCCTGACGCCGCATGTGGGAGAGGCTGCGAAGCTGCTTGGTCTCTCAACCGCCACGATCCGCAAAAAAAGCGTGGAAGCCGCCCATGAGCTTGCAGCGCGCACGAACGCCGTAATTGTATTAAAAAACGATTTCACGGTCATCACAGACGGTGCAAAGACATTTATTGTTTCAGCGCCCAACAGCGGGTTGGCCAAGGCCGGCAGCGGCGATGTTCTCGCCGGCTGCATTACCGGCTTTTTGTGCAGCGGAGCCTCCGCAATAGACGCCGCCTGCGCCGGCGTGCTGCTGCACAGCGCCGCCGGACGGATCTGCGCTGAAAAGCACTCTGCCCGCGCCATGACGGCCGATCAGCTCCCCTACGCTTTTGAAGAAGTTTTTCTCCGCTGGGACTGCCGCCGTCAATAATCCCCCGTTTCTGATAAACGGCAAATAAAAAGCCCTTGTTTTTTCGCCAAAAGCTCCGTGTTTTCACCAGCAGCTCGCTGTATGGAATACTGTTCCAGCGGGCATAATAGCTTCAGAACATAAGGAGCGTTTCCGCATCGCATAATGCGCCGCTCGCGCATAACATAGAGTACGGAGCAGTTCACGCAGACGCCATGATCTGCACCGAAGCTTCTCTGTTGCGGGCGAACTGCTCCGACATGCAATGAAAAGCACAACGGAGAGTGAAAAAAATGGTTAAACGAGGAGAAATATACTATGCCGATCTAAGCCCCGTAATCGGCTCAGAGCAGGGCGGGATCCGTCCCGTGCTGGTTGTGCAGAACGACATAGGAAATCGCTACAGCCCCACGATTATTGCAGCGGCGATCACTTCAAAGCTGGATAAAGCTAAAATGCCGACGCATATCCCGCTTCGCGCCGAAGGACACGGTTTGGTAAAGGATTCCGTGGTTCTGTTAGAGCAGATCAGAACAATCGATAAGAAGCGGCTGCGCGAGCGGATCGGCGAGCTGTCCGCACCCGATATGAAGAAAATCAACCGCGCCCTGCTGATCAGTCTCGGCTTTGCGGCAGACGAATAATTCCTTTTAAACGCAAAGGCAGCTTCCGAAAGGAAGCTGCCTTTTTA
>QWCN01013876.1_pt1 | contig 10306 bp, 7 predicted proteins | sample 1972711 | NCBI WGS metagenome assembly QWCN01 (sample SAMN09866707, study PRJNA288562) | Human gut metagenome isolate term1_stool, whole genome shotgun sequencing... | isolation source: gut | host: Homo sapiens | place: USA: California | reverse complement strand
CGCGTGCCGATCGCGTCAAGGCCATGCGCGATATGGTAAAAAAGGAAATCGGCAAACTGCAAAAGCTTGCAGGCGATGCGGAAGACCAGAAATTCACGGAAGAAATCGCCGCCACGACCGGCACGGTCGTCTATCTGTTTCTGGCCGTGCAGTCGTTCGAGAAAACATACAGCGCGAAAAAGCGTGAGAAAAACGTGCTCGATTTCAGTGATCTTGAGCACATGGCCTTGCAGCTGTTTTTAACGGAGCAGGAAGACGGTACATTTCGGCGCACAGAGACTGCAAAGCTCGTTTCCGAGCGCTTCGACGAAATCATGACGGACGAATATCAGGACACGAATGACGTGCAGGATTATCTTTTTGAATCCATTTCCCAAAACAGCGCGAACCGCTTTATGGTGGGCGACGTAAAGCAGAGTATTTACAGCTTCCGTCAGGCAATGCCGGATATTTTCATCCGTTATAAAGATAAATTTCCGCGCTATGACCGCGAAAAGGACGCATACCCGGCATCTATCGTGTTAGACCGCAACTTCCGTTCGCGCAAAACCGTGACGGAAAGCGTCAACTTCGTCTTTACGCAGCTTATGTCCCGCACATGCGGCGGCATCGATTACGTCGGCGATGAAAAGCTTGCGGCGGGCGCGCAGTACCCCGAAAAATCGGATTGCGAAACGCGCGTGGAGTTTTTGGAAGACATCGACGGCGTGGGCGCAGAGGTGCTGGAGCCGCAGCGTATCGCAAAAATCATCTGCGAGATGATGGAAAGCGGCTTCACCGTTACGGAAAACGGTCAGGAGCGTCCCATAGAATATCGCGACTTCTGCATTTTGCTGCGCAGCTCCAATAAATATGCGCCTGTCTATGCAGAAAATCTGCGCAATGCGGGCATTCCCACGTGGGCGGCTGTCACGGGCGGCTTTTTCGCCGCGGCGGAGGTCTCGCTCATCTTGGCATTTTTAAACGTCATCGATAACCCGGATCAAGACATTCCGCTGCTCTCCGTTTTGATGAGCCCCATTTACGGCTTCACAGCGGAAGATATGGCGCAACTGCGCCGCGAGTGCGGGGAAGAGACGTTGTACGTTTCGCTTCTGCGCGCCGAAAACGAGCGCTGTGTACGTGTGCGCGATGAGCTGACGCGTTTCCGAGCGCTCGCTTCCACCATGCCTGCGGACAGCTTTATCAATATGCTGTGCACCGAAACCGGTTACGAGAACATCGTGCGCGCCATGCCCGGCGGAGAAAGCCGCCTTGCAAACATTCGCCTACTGGAAAAATACGCGGCAGAATACGAAGCCTACGGGTACAGCGGCGTTTCCGGCTTCGTGCGCTTTGCGGAGCGCCTGAAAAAGAATCGATCCGATATGGAAAGCGCCAATGTCGTCTCGGAAAACGCCAACGTCGTGCGCATCATGAGCATCCACAAATCAAAGGGCTTGGAGTTTCCCGTGTGCATCATCGCGGGCTGCGGCCGGAAATTCGTGAATGATACGGACGACCTGCGCATGCACCCACAGCTCGGTGTCGGCATGCGTCTTACAGACCCCGAGACCGGCGTGCGCCGCACCACGTTCATCCGCGAGGCCATCGGCCTTGCAACAGCGGAAAGCGCTTCCGCAGAGGAGCTGCGCGTGTTCTACGTCGCGATGACCCGTGCCAAAGAGAAGCTCATTCTGCTTTCCACCGTGAAAAATATCGATACAAACCTGCAAAAGCTTGCGGCACAGATCACCGAGGAGGAGACCGTGCCGCCGTACACTGTCAGCAACGCTTCCGGCATTTCGGAGTGGCTGATGCTCTGTGCGCTGCGGCACCCGAACGGAAATGACCTGCGCCGCCGCATCGAAGCGGATGACGACATCATTCTGCGCACACACTACACGCCGTGGGATATTCGCGTCGTATACAGTGAACCGCAGATTTTATCCGACCTGCCGAAAGCCGAAGCGCCCGCACCGGTCGATGAAGCGCTTAAGGCGCGCATCGAAAGGGATATTTCGTTCGTGTATCCCTACGCCGCACAGACAAAGCTTGCAACGAAGGTCGCGGCCTCCGCGCTTGCGGCAGAACAAGCCGAAACGGAAGCCACACTTTCACGCCCGGCGTTTTTGAGCGCCAAGGGACTGACGCCCGCAGAGCGCGGCACGGCGCTGCACAACTTCATGCAGTTTGCGGATTTTTCCGCCGCTTCAAAAGACCCCGAAGCGGAGCTCAAACGCCTTATCGAGCAAAGCTATCTCACCGAAGCGCAGGCAAACGCCGTCGATCTTACCCGTGTGGAAAAGTTCTTTACCAGCCCGCTCGGGCAGCGCGTTTTACATGCTGACCGCGTTTATAAAGAGCAGCGGTTCATCGTTCCCATTCCCGCAGGACTCACGGATAAAACACTCAGCGGGGAAGATGCCGCGCAGCCGATGATCCTGCAGGGCGCAGTGGACTGCATGTTTGAAGAAAACGGTTCGCTTTATATTCTTGACTTTAAGACCGATCGGTGCTACAATAAACAGGAATTGTGGGAACGATACGGCCCGCAGCTCACGCTCTACAAAGAAGCGATGACCCGCGTCATGAATAAAGAAGTGAAAGACACCGTGCTTTACTCTTTTTATATGAACGCCCCTGTTTATGCACCGGGAAAAGAATAAAATTATTTTTAGGCCCCGTTTACCTATTGACAGATTGCGCTCTTTGTGGTAATATAATATTTGGAAAACAAAGCGGAGCTATGGCTCACACCCGTGCAGTACCGTCTGACACAGGTCAATATCGAGAAGAATCACGATAAATTCGTGTGTTTGATTGAGTTGATTTGCGGGCAGAGGTTCTCTGCCCGCTGTTTTATTGCCGGCTTCGCGAAAACAAGTTATCGCACGCGTGATGGAGGTGCTTAACCATTAGCAAACAGGAACTGCAGATAAACGAAGAGATCCGCGATAAAGAGATCCGTGTGATCGGCGCAGACGGCGCACAGCTCGGCATTATGTCGGCCCGTGACGCTTTAAACCTTGCGGCTGAGAAAAATCTTGACCTCGTAAAGATTGCCCCGCAGGCCACGCCGCCCGTATGCAAAATCATCGATTACGGTAAATACCGTTTCGAACAGGCAAAGCGTGAAAAAGAAGCGAAAAAGAACCAGCGCGTAGTTGAAATCAAAGAGATCCGTTTGTCTCTCAACATTGATACCCACGACTTCGAGACGAAAAGGAATCATGCGATTCGTTTCCTCAACGACGGAAACAAGGTCAAGGTTTCCATCCGTTTCCGCGGCAGAGAGATGGGTCATCCGGAACTGGGTGCAGACATCATGAAGCGTTTCGCAGAATCGCTCGCTGACACGGCAAACGTCGATAAGCCCGCGAAGCTCGAAGGGCGCAACATGCTGATGTTCCTTACCCCCAAGCCCGTTAAGTAACAATTTCAAGGAGGACTATAAAATGCCGAAGCTCAAAACACACAGCGGTGCTAAGAAGCGCCTGAAGATTTCCAAGAAGGGTAAAGTTATCCGTGGCCACGCTTACATGGGCCACCTTCTGAACGGCCATGGCAAGACTGCTAAGTCCAAGCGCCATGCACGCGGCACAACCGTTACGGATAAGACCAGCGTAAAGGCTGTTAAGAAGATGCTCCCCTACGCATAAGCGAACAGGGCAGCTCAAGTTTAAGTAAAGCATAATCGGAGGTTTTTATAAATGGCTAGAGTTAAGGGTGCGCTCGCTACGCGCAAGAGAAGAAAAAAGGTTCTGAAGCTCGCTAAGGGCTATTGGGGTTCCAAGAGCAGACACTTTAAGATGGCTAAGCAGGCTGTCATGAAGTCCGGCAACTATGCTTACATCGGCAGAAAGCAGAAGAAGAGAGATTTCCGCCGTCTGTGGATCTCCAGAATCAACGCGGCTTGCCGTGCTAACGGCACCACCTATTCCGCATTTATGAACGGTCTTAAGAAGGCTGGCATCACGCTCAACAGAAAGATGCTTTCCGAGATCGCCATCGCGGACGAAGCAGCTTTCAAGGCACTTGTCGAGAAGGCAAAGGCTTCTGTATAATTAAGCTATCCGTGCGTCCGGAATTCTTCCGGGCGCACATTTTTTAGGGTGATAGTTGCAAACGTAAGTGTATTTCTTTGTGCAAAATCGCCTTTGCGGAAATTTCCCGTGTGCCGTAAAATACAGCGCACAGGATTTCTGCTTATTATCGGTAAAAAGGAGTGTGTACCGTGCCAATCGAAAAAATCACCAGCCGTAAAAGCAGCGTCGTTAAAAATGCCGCCGCACTTTTGCAGAAAGCGGAAAACAGAAGTGAAGCAGGCCTTTTCATGGCCGAGGGTGCACGCCTTTGCGCCGATGCCGCAAGGAGCCAAACGGAGATTGCCGCGTGCTTCTTTACGGAAAACGCCGCTAAAAAATACAAAGATTATTTAGATCCGGTTTTAAAGCAGACAGAGCACGCATACTGCATAGAGGAGCACATCGCGCCCATGCTGTCCGATACAAAGAACCCGCAAGGCATTTTCTGCGTGTGTCGCATGCCGAAGCGCCGTGCGGACGGCCTGCCTGTTTCCGCAGAGTCGGATACACGCCCGTGCCGTCATGTGCTTGTTATGGAAAATATTCAGGACCCGTCCAACATGGGTAACGTGCTGCGCACAGCGGAAGCGCTCGGTGTGCGGCATTTGGCGCTTGTGGGTGCCTGCTGCGACGTATACGCCCCGAAAGTGCTGCGCGGCAGCATGGGCGCGGTGTTCCGCCTCGGCATCCGCCGTTTTGAGACGGCAGAGGATTGCCTGAAAGTGTTACATGCCGAGAATATCACGTCACTCGCCGCCGTGCCGGACAGCGCCGCTACGCCCATCACGACCATTCCGTTTGAAACGGGAAACTGGGCGGTGTGGATCGGCAACGAGGGCAACGGTCTCACAAATGAAGCCATCGAGCATTGTCATGACCGCGTGACGATCCCCATGCGTGGCAGAGCGGAATCGTTTAACGCCTCCACTGCAGCCGCCATTGTGCTGTGGGAAATGGAGCGCAACGGGGCAGGAGGCACAAGCCATGGATAACCGCGTATACTGGATCTGGCTGCAAAACGCGTTTGACGCAGGCAGCCCGAAGCCTGTGCAGCTCGTGCGCCGCATAGGCAGTGCTGAAAAGCTGTATCAGGGCGGCACACGACTGTGGAGCTCCTTTTCGTTCGTTTCAGATAAAGAGCTTGCCGCGCTCAATGCCTACGGCGCGGAACAGGCCGCCGCAGCGCTCGAGTATTATTTGAAGCTCGGTCAAAAGGTCATCACGCCCGATGACGAAGACTACCCTGCCGTTTTATATGTGCAGGGTGATTTGAGCACCCTTTCCGATGCCGTTTCCATCAGCATTGTGGGCACGCGGAAAGCCAGTCAAAACGGGCTCAATGCCGCAAGAGAGATCGCCTACGGGCTTGCGCTCAAAAACGCCGTTGTTATCAGCGGCGGCGCGCTCGGCATTGATTCCGAGGCACACAAGGGTGCACTGAACGGCCGCGGCAAGACAATCGCAATTTTGCCGTGCGGGCTCGAATATCCGTATCTTATGGACAACGCCATTTTGCGCCGCGAGATCGTCGATTTCGGCGGTGCACTTGTCACGGAATATCCCATGCACACGCCTGTGCAGCGCGGCGCGTTTCAGGTGCGCAACCGGCTGATCTCCGGCATGGCGCACGGCGTGCTCATTGCGGAAGCGCCAAAAAAGAGCGGTGCACTCATCACCGCAAAGCATGCTTTAGAGCAGAATCGCGAGGTTTTCGTATTCATTGGCGAAGACGAGAAAGCGTTTTCCGGCTGTATCGCACTGGAAGAGGACGGTGCAGTGCGCATTTACACTGCAGAGGATGTTTTAAAGCCGTTTGCTTCCCGCCGCAGACAGGAGCGTATAGAACAGCTTGCCCGCACAGCGGAAAATATCTCCCATGTCTCCCGCGTTCGCCCGAAGATTGCGTCGCTTTCCGATGCAGAAAAGGAGCCCGAAATAGCAGAGAAGAAGCCTGCCGAGCCGATCCCTGCGCCCGAAAACAACCTTTTGCAAAACGTTTCTGAAGATGCAAAAGTCGTTTACGCCGCACTGAACGATACCCCCAAGCACGCTTCCGAGCTGGAGCTTGAACTGGGCATGTCCACGGGGAAAATTTTGGCGGCACTCACGGAGCTCGAGCTTTTCGGCCTCATCAAAACTTATCCCGGCCAGAGGTTTACAAAGGCGTAAAAGTACGCTATACTAAGGTGTATTTGAAAAATCGAAAGCTTGTCCGTTTCGCATTTTCTTTGTTTTCAAATGCACCTAATACATGATTCTTCCACTCGCACATTCGCTGTGCGGTTTAAATAGATACAGAATAGGAGATAGAAAACCATGTCGAAACTCGTTATCGTTGAGTCGCCTGCCAAGGCGAAAACGATCAAGAAATATCTGGGCGGCGACTATGAAGTCATCGCTTCCATGGGCCATGTGCGCGACCTGCCGAAGGCGCGCCTGTGCGTGGATGTGAAAAACGATTTCAAGCCGAAATACGCCATCATCAAGGGGAAGGAGAAGCTTGTTTCCGAACTGAAGGAAGCGGCCGAAGAGGCCGATACCGTGTATCTCGCGACCGACCCCGACCGCGAAGGCGAAGCAATCTCCTGGCACCTTGCATATATCCTCGGCCTTGATGAGGATTACCACAACCGTGTCACGTTCAACGAGATTACGAAAACCGGCATCACGGAGGGCATGGCGCACCCGCGTTCCATCGACCAGAACCTTGTGAACGCCCAGCAGGCGCGCCGCATTCTCGACCGCCTTGTGGGCTATTCGCTCAGCCCGTTCCTCGCAAAAACGATTCGCCGCGGTCTTTCCGCAGGCCGTGTGCAGTCTGTTGCACTGCGCATCATCGTGGACCGCGAGGAAGAGATCCGCAAGTTTAAGCCCGAAGAATACTGGTCTATCGACGCACGCCTGACCGCTGAGGGCTCCCGCAGCATTTTCGGCGCATCGTTCTACGGCGATAAAAACGGCGAGATTAAAATCACGAACAAAGAGCAGTCCGATAAAATCCTTGCCGACCTCGAATCCGCCGCGTTCATGGTGGAGTCCGTCAAAAAAGGCAAGAAGAACAAGCAGCCTGCACCGCCGTTCATCACGTCCACCTTGCAGCAGGAAGCTTCACGCAAGCTGGGCTTTCAGGCGAAGCGCACGATGAAAGCCGCGCAGGAGCTTTACGAAGGCGTGGACATTGAGGGCATGGGTGCCGTGGGTCTCATCACTTATATGCGTACCGACTCTCTGCGCATTTCCGAAGACGCCGTGCAGGAGGCTGTGCAGTTCATCGGCGAGCGCTGGGGCAAGCAATATTTGCCTTCTAAGCCACGCCATTATAAGGCGCGTGCCAACGCACAGGACGGTCACGAGGCCATTCGCCCCACCTCCGTTGCACTCACACCGAAGGACGTGGAATCTTCCCTTACAAAAGACCAGTACAAGCTTTATAAGCTCATTTGGGAGCGCTTTGTCGCGTGCCAGATGGCTAACTGTGTTTTGAACACCACGCAGGCGGTCATCACCGCAGGCGATTATATTTTTAAAGCAAGCGGCTACAACGTCGCGTTTGACGGATACACCGTGCTCTACGAAGAGGGCCGCGACGTGGAAGAAGAAAAGGGCAAAGACCTGCCGAAGCTTGAAGCAGGCATGTCCCTGAAAGTCCGCGACCTCAAGGGCACGCAGCACTTTACACAGCCACCCGCACGCTTTACAGAAGCCTCGCTCATCAAGACGCTGGAGGAAAACGGCATCGGCCGCCCGTCCACGTATGCTGCGACCATCACAACCATCACGAGCCGCGAATACGTCACGCGCGAAGGTAAGTCCTTTAAGCCCACCGAGCTTGGCGAAGTCATTACAAAGCTGATGAAAGAGCGTTTCCCGGACATTGTGAATATTAAGTTCACCGCCGCCGTTGAAAAAGAGCTTGACGAAGTACAGAGCGGTCAGGAAGACTGGGTGCACACGCTGCACGACTTCTATGACGACTTTGAGAAGACGCTCAAAAAGGCGAAGACTGAAATGGACGGCGTGAAGATTCAGCTTGAAGAAGACAAAACCGACCTCGTCTGCCCGAACTGCGGCAAGCCGATGGTCGTCAAATTCGGCCGCTACGGCAAGTTTATCGCCTGCTCCGGCTACCCGGAGTGCAAGACCGTGCAAAAAATCGTCAACGATACGGGTGCAAAATGCCCGAAGTGCGGCGGCAAGATCATCGAGAAAAAATCGAAGCGCGGCCGTGTGTTCTACGGCTGCGACAACTACCCGAAGTGCGATTTCGTCTCTTGGGACGCGCCGTCCGACAAGACCTGCCCGGTCTGCGGTAAGGTGCTCTTAAAGAAAAAAGACAAAGCCCAGACGCTCTACTGCGTAACGCCGGGCTGCACTTACACGTTCAATAAGGACGACGCGGGGGAGAAAGATGGAGAATAAGCAGACCGTCACCGTCATCGGCGCGGGTCTTGCCGGCTCCGAAGCGGCGTGGCAGATTGCGCAGGCGGGGTATTCTGTGCGCCTTTTCGAGATGAAGCCACAGAAGTTTTCGCCCGCGCATAAAAGCGCCGGGTTTGCGGAGCTCATCTGCTCGAATTCTTTGAAGGCTGCGCGCATCGACAGCGCCGCCGGGCTTTTGAAAGAGGAAATGCGCCGCATGGATTCTCTGCTCGTTGCCTGTGCGGATAAAACCGCCGTGCCCGCAGGCGGCGCGCTCGCCGTTGACCGCGACCGCTTTTCAGAGCTCGTCACAAAAGCGATCACGGAGCATCCGAACATCGAAGTCATGCACGGCGAAGTGACGGAAATTCCCGCAGAGGGCGTGACCGTTATTGCAAGCGGCCCGCTGACAAGCGACACGCTTGCCGAACAGATCACGAACTTATGCGGCGGTGCGCTCAGCTTTTTCGATGCCGCCGCACCGATCGTCACGCGTGAAAGCCTTGATATGGAGCACTGCTTCACGGCCTCCCGCTACGATAAGGGCGACGACGATTACATCAACTGCCCGATGAACAAAGAGGAGTACGATGCGTTTTATGAAGCGCTTATCACCGCGGAGCGCGCGCCCATTCACGATTTTGACGTGATGAACCCGAAGGTCTACGAGGGCTGCATGCCCATTGAAGTCATGGCACAGCGCGGACACGATACGATTCGCTTCGGCCCGTTGAAGCCGGTCGGCTTACGCGACCCCCGCACGGGTCACCGCCCGTGGGCCGTGGTGCAGCTGCGCACCGAAAACGCAGAAAAAACGCTGTTCAATCTTGTAGGATTCCAGACAAACTTGAAATTTCCCGAGCAAAAGCGCGTGTTCGGTATGATTCCCGGCCTGAAAAACGCCGAGTACATGCGCTACGGCGTGATGCACCGCAACACGTTCCTCGATTCGCCGAAGCTTTTGAACGCGGATTTCTCCATGCGCACGCGCCCGGAGCTGTTCTTTGCGGGGCAGATGACCGGCGTGGAGGGCTATATGGAATCGGCGTCGTCCGGCTTGCTTGCGGGACGCAACGCCGTGCGCCGTTTAGAGGGCAAAGCGCCGCTCATTTTGCCCATCACTACCATGATGGGCTCACTTGCAGAGCACGCCGCGCACAGTCCCTCGAAAGATTTCCAGCCGATGGGTGCGAACTTCGGCATTCTGCCCGTCATTGAGCCGCACATTCGTGACAAAAAAGAGCGCTACGCCGCGCTTTCCGCTCGCGCGCTCGAAGACCTTGCCGAAACACTGAAAAACGCATAAGGGACGAACGATAGAAAACCCCCGACAAGCTGAAGCACATTTCAGATGTCGAGGGTTTTTCGCTGTATTTTCAGATTTTACTCGCCGATAAACGCGTGGTGCTTACGCAGCAATGCTTGAATTTTCTTCACGTCCGTTTCCGGGAAATCGGTGTGTTCCTGCGCGGCAACGGCAGCCGCAACACCGGTGGCTTCACCCGTGCTGCAACACGTGGGCATAATACGGAATGATGCCTGTGCCTCGTGACTGCCGGAAATGCAGCGGCCGGCTGCAAGCAGGTTTTTGATGTTCTTCGGCATCAGGCTTCGATAGGGAATGGTGTAATACGTGCCCTCTTTGAAGTAATAATGGCTCGTGCCGGTGCCCTCCGGGTTGTGAATGTCAATATCATAGTTACACGCCGCAATACCGTCTTCAAAATGTACGCAATCCTTGAGATCCGTGACCGTCAGCGTGTACACACCGTCGATCGTACGGCTTTCGCGCACGCCGATCTCCGGGGCGGAGGACAGCA
>QWCN01009205.1_pt1 | contig 10316 bp, 8 predicted proteins | sample 1972711 | NCBI WGS metagenome assembly QWCN01 (sample SAMN09866707, study PRJNA288562) | Human gut metagenome isolate term1_stool, whole genome shotgun sequencing... | isolation source: gut | host: Homo sapiens | place: USA: California | reverse complement strand
TTTCTTCTTGACTTTATGTGATTATGCATATCCCATAGCTACTGAAAACATTTATAATACCAATGAATCCTTGATTGGTGACTGCTATGGACGTTATCAGGTAATGGCAACAGATAAGTTTAAAGGGGCAAATTTTGCTACATATAATGCACCCGAGAACTGGTTAAACTGGCAGTTTGCAGATGATAATGTAATGGTATTGACGTATGGTGCATGGAATAAAATAAAGAATGTAACCCAAGGGACAGGGGTTAACTTTGCATGGGCACAGATCCTAAGAATTGCGACAATGCATCGTATGCTTGATATGTATGGGGCACTTCCTTATTCCCAAATTTCAAGTGATAAACTTTCGACTCCTTACGATACAATGGAGGAAGCATATCATGCAATGTTTACTGATCTGACTGATGCAATTAATGTAATGACTGTTTATGTGACCGAAAATCCAAACAACAGAACGATGGCTAAGTATGATAAAGTTTATGACGGTGATTTTGAGAAATGGGTGAAATTTGCAAATTCACTGAAACTACGTATGGCCATTCGTATTCGTTTTGCAGATCGTGAATATGCCAGACAGATGGCGGAGGAAGCTATTAACCATTCTATAGGGGTAATTACTTCCAATGAAGATAACGCAACTTCTTTAGGCACTAAAAATCAATTGTATACGGTATTAGTGCAATGGCCTGACCAATGTGTCTCTGCCGATATTACATCTTATATGAAAGGATACAACGATCCACTTGTCTTATGGTAATGATATTACCGGACCGACTTTCTCTAGAATAAATGTTGGAGAGATGGATCGTACTTTATGGATGAGTGCAGCTGAAACAGCTTTTAATAAAGCTGAAGCGGCAATGTTAGGATGGGATGTAAAAGGAGAAACGGTGAAAGATTTGTATGAATCAGCTATCAGACTTTCCTTTGCACAATGGGGAGTATCGGATGGTATTGACCAATACCTGAATGATGAATCAAGTACTCAGGCTGATTATGTAGATCCTAATGAGAATAAGGGGAATGAAAGTGCTATTAGTTCTATAACTATCAAATGGAAAGATGATGCTGGTGAGGAAGAAAAACTGGAAAGATTAATAACCCAAAAATGGATTGCAATGTGGCCTTTGGGACAAGAAGCATGGAGCGAGTATCGTCGTACTGGGTATCCGCGTTTTTTCCCGTTATTGAATGGAAATGTAACCAATCTTCCTTCCGCTAATCGTATTCCGTTCCCACCATCGGAATATATTCGTAATGCTGCTAATGTAAATGCTGCTGTAAGTAAATTGGGTGGCGCTGATAATTATCAGACTAAGGTTTGGTGGCAGCGTAGGGATAAGTGAATAATAGTATAATCTATATTAATATAAATAGTATGAGAAAGATATTCTATTTTATAATGTTGTTATTTGGCATAACGGTTGCGAATACAGCGTGTGATGATTGGACAGACATGGAACCAAAATTCCAGGAAGATATGACTCAGTCGTCACTTCCGGAAGAATACTATGCCCAGCTTCGCGCTTATAAGAAAACAGATCATCCGGTTGCTTTCGGATGGTTTGGTAATTGGACCGGAAATGGAGCTACTTTAGAAAAATGTTTAGCCGGACTTCCTGATAGTGTGGATTTTGTTTCTATTTGGGGTAACTGGAGAAATTTGACAGAAGCGCAAACAAAAGATTTGCGTTATGTACAAAATGTAAAAGGGACTAAAGCTTTGATGTGTTTTATTGTTCAAAATATCGGTGACCAATTGACTCCCGAGGAATATAAAGATAATTATCTGGAATTCTGGGGATGGAATGAGAATAAGGAAGAAGCTATAAAGAAATATGCCCATGCAATATGTGATAGTATTGATAAATATGGATATGATGGCTTTGATATTGACTATGAGCCTAATTTTGGTCATCGAGGTAACATGAGTGGAAGTGATGAGAATATGTTGTTGTTCATTCAGACCTTGGGAGAAAGAATCGGACCAAAATCGGGTACAGACAGGCTATTAGTAATTGACGGTGAGCCACAAAGTATTGTATCGGAGTCAGGTCCTTATTTTAATTATTTTATAGTGCAGGCTTATGATTCTCCAGGAGATAATACTGGACGTGACAATTTGGATAGCCGTTTAAACTCTACAATAAGAAACTTCGATGGGCATTTGACTGCAGAAGAAGTTGCTAAGAAATATATTGTAACTGAAAACTTTGAAAAATGGGCTTTGTCTGGTGGGGCTGATTTCACTGATCGATATGGAAATAAAATGAAGTCATTGGAAGGTATGGCACGTTGGACACCTATTATTAACGGGAAAAAATGTGTAAAAGGAGGGGTTGGAACTTATCATATGGAGTATGAATATACAATTGATGGTACAGAAGAATCTTATCCTTATTTGCGTAATGCTATCCGCATTATGAATCCACCGGTAAAATAATAAATTTAAAGATATAATAATTATGAGATATCTGGTAAAAAATAAAAATACAATAATGTTCGCCTTTGCCATATTGCTTTGTGCAATTATAGCAAGTTGTGAAGATGCAAAGTATGATACTATCGGCAGTAGAATTTATTTAGCTGAATCCAGTAGTTTGTCTTATGAGTCCAAAAAGGTAACAGTAGCCGAAGAGGGTAGTGTTGTCACTGTGACTCCGCGGTCGGGACAAATTGCAACAGAAGATATAGAAGTTACTTTGGGACTAAGTCCGAAATCGTTGGAAGTATATAATACAAAAAGTGGTACGAACTATAAATCTATGCCGGAAGGTTCATATTCTTTTGATCAAAAGACAGTGGTTATAAAAAAAGGAGAATTAGTGGCTCCTACTGTTAAAGTAACAATTGATCCGTTGACAAAGGAAATGCTTGATTCTGGTGATAAATTTGCACTACCGGTTGCTATTACTGCTGTATCAGGTGGGCAACAAACTTTGGAAGGTGCAGATGTGATGATTTATATCATGGATCAGGTTATTATAACCTCTGCACCAGTGTTGACGGGTACAAAACCAATTACTATGGAAATGCGTCAGGATTATACAGTAACTCAATGGTCACTTGAAATGCGTATTAATATGAGCGAACTTGGGGATGGGGTGACTCCTGGAGTTGGTTATCCTGGTCCTCCTAGCTATCAGAATCAAGCAATATTTTCTGCAGGTCCAGGTAATGGTATCGCAGAAGATGGTGAAATTTATATCCGTTTTGGTGATGGCCCGATTCCTGGTAATATTTTGCAGATAAAAACACAAGGTACTCAAGTAAATGCTGCTACTAAGTTTAAAAATAATCAATGGTATCATTTAGCATTTGTTTGTGATGGAGTGAAATTGACTATTTATGTAAATGGAAATATTGATGCAACATTAGATCTTCCAAGAAAACCTTTGCGTCTTGTTAAGAATAGTTTTGGTATATGCAATGGTGATTGGATGGTTACAGATGCTATAGTTAGCGAAGTACGTTTTTGGACTACTGCTATTTCACAGTCGCAGATTCAGAATAATATGTTTGCGATAAATCCGGGTACGGATGGCTTGGAGGCTTATTGGAAATTGAATGAAGGGGCAGGAACCGAGTTTAAAGACGCAACTGGTCATGGAAATAAAGCCACGGCGCCTAATGGAGTTGTCAGATGGGTAGATGGCATTAGATCAGATGGTAAATAATATAATATTCAAATGATGTAATTATGAGATTGAAAAATATAATATGGAAAACAGTAGTGATGTCATTAATGGCATCACCACTGTGCATCTCTTGTGACGATGATGACGAAGTTACTGTAAATTCTAAGTTTTATCTTTCTACGAAAGTTTTTCCGGTAGATTCTTATGAAGCATCGTTGTCAGTGATTTTGAAAGATAATTCAGTGGTCGTAAATGAGTTACAACCTAATTATCGGTTTGTTGCATGTGCCACGGAGAGATTATCGAAAGATGTGAAAATAACAGCCGATAGTGATGATAATCTAGTAAGTGCTTACAATAAAGCTAATGATACGGAATATAACATATTACCTGCTGAAAATTATTCTTTCACCAATAAAACTGTTACTATTGAAAATGGAGAAAGTGTATCTGGAGATTCTATAAAAATAGAGCTATTAAATGTAGGATCGTTGACTACAGAAGGGGGATATTTGTTGCCAGTTACCATATCTTCTATAGAAGGTAATAACTTAGATGCACTTAGCTCTAACAGAGGAGTAGTTTATGTGAAAATTCAAAATATTCATGTCAATGTAGAGTCCGGGCAACCGGCTGAAGGTACTTTGATTGCCGATCGTTCTGGCTGGACTGTAAAAGTTGCCCCGACGACTCGTGGAGATGCTAAAATTCTAATTGATGGAACAAATTCTGATGTAGCTCGTGATGGAGGAGCAGAATATTGGCTAACTGTGGATATAGGTAAGGTGCAGACATTAACAGGAATAAGAAATAAGTGTTATGCTAGTAGTTATTCACCGACTGCAGTAGAAGTATTTACTTCAGGTGATGGAATAAAATGGAAATCTATCGGAACTGTAACTATTTCAAGAAGTGGCACACAATATATTAAGTTTTCGAAAGCTATTGAAACGCGTTATTTAAAGTATTATGTGAAACAAGGTCCCAATACGGTCAGCCTTACGGAATTTGACCTATATGCGAAATAATTAATAGGTTATTGAAAATTTTTAAGTCCCACTTTTTCGTATTTTCGGATAAAGTGGGACTTATTATATAAGTTAATAAATAAAAAAAGAAAAAGATTGATTGTTTAATAGTATCATATTGATTGTATTACTATTATATAATAACTTTTAATAGCAAGAAAAACATGAAATTATCTATTATTCTACGGTTCTGTTTATGGTTTATGGGAATTAGTATGGCGTTTCCGTCTCTCTCTCAAACTATGTTAGTAACTAATGGGAATACAAGTTCTAGGATCATTTTGAAAGAGAATAATCAAATATCGTGGACAGCTGCAAATTTGTTACAAACATTTATTCAAAAAGTAACCAGTTGTAAGCTGCCTGTTGTTGTAAGTCAAACTCCTCGAAAAGGAGATATTCTCATTGGTGGTCAATCTTCGGCGGAAGTAACAGAGGACGGATTCTCTATTTCTACTCAAGATGGTATTCTAAAAATATCTGGTAAAGAAAACGGTGTTGTATATGGGGTTGTTACTTTATTGGAGCAATATTGGGGTATCGATTATTGGGGAGAGAATGAATATTCTCTTACCCCTTCAAAAACGGTGAACTTACCCTTCATTAATAAAGTCGAAAACCCGGGCTTTCGTTATCGTCAGACACAATGTTATGCTATCCATACAGACTCTATTTATAAGTGGTGGAATCGTTTAGAGGAACCGAATGAAGTGTTTGCTGCCGGTTATTGGGTGCATACTTTTGATAAGCTTCTGCCTTCATCCATTTATGGGAAAGAACATCCGGAATATTATTCTTACTTCAAAGGAAAACGCCACCCGGGAAAGGCCAGTCAGTGGTGTTTGAGTAATCCGGAGGTTTTTGAGATTGTAGCTCAACGTGTTGATTCTATTTTCAAAGCAAATCCAGATAAGCATATCATGTCTGTAAGTCAGAATGATGGTAATTATACAAATTGTACGTGTGATGCTTGTAAGGCAATTGATGATTATGAAGGAGCATTATCAGGAAGTATCATCACTTTTCTGAATAAGTTGGCTGCCCGTTTTCCGGATAAAGAATTTTCCACATTGGCTTATCTATATACGATGAATCCTCCGAAACATGTGAAACCTTTGCCGAATGTGAATATTATGTTATGTGATATTGACTGTGACCGTGAAGTAACTTTGACGGAGAATGCTTCGGGAAAAAAGTTTGTGAAAGCCATGGAAGGATGGTCTAAGATTACCAATAATATTTTCGTGTGGGATTACGGTATTAACTTTGATAATTATCTGGCTCCATTTCCTAATTTCCATATTTTACAGGACAATATCCGTCTTTTCAAAAAGAATCATGCCACCATGCATTTCTCTCAAATAGCAGGGAGCAGGGGAGGAGATTTTGCAGAACTTCGCGCTTATTTAGTGTCAAAGTTAATGTGGAATCCAGAAGTTAATGTAGACTCATTGATGCAACATTTTCTGCATGGATATTATGGGGAAGCAGCGCCATATCTTTATCAGTACATAAAGATAATGGAAGGCGCATTAATTGGTAGTGGACAGAGGTTGTGGATATATGATTCACCTGTATCACATAAATATGGCATGTTAAAGCCTGCTTTGATGCGTCGTTATAATCATTTATTTGATTTGGCTGAAAAGGCTGTTGCAGCAGAACCCGATTTCTTAAAACGAGTTCAACGGGCACGTCTGCCAATTCAGTATTCAGAACTGGAGATTGCACGAACAGAGACAGAAAAAGATTTGGTAGATATTAATAAGAAGTTAGACCTTTTTGAGGAACGCGTGAAAGAGTTTCAAGTTCCTACATTGAATGAGCGTTCCAATTCACCGGTAGACTATTGCAAATTGTATCGCGAACGTTACATGCCGCAGAAAGAAAGAAGTTTAGCTTTGGGTGCAAAAGTTACTTATCTAATTCCTCCTACCGGAAAATATGCGGCATTAGGAAAGAACGCATTGGTTGACGGTTTGTTTGGTGGAGCAACCTTTGTTGATAGCTGGATTGGTTGGGAAGGAACCGATGGTGCATTTGTTATAGATTTGGGCGAAACAAAAGAGATACAAAGTGTGGAAACAGATTTTCTTCATCAAATAGGGGCCTGGATTCTTTTTCCTCTAAAGGTGGTTTATTCATATGCTGAAGACGGTGAGCATTATACACATTGGAAAACGATTGATTTACCGGAAGAACGTACCGGTGAGGTAAAATTCCGTGGAGTCAAGGCTGAATCAGCCGAACCGATAAAAACTCGTTATGTGAAAGTAGAAGTCACCGGAACGAAAGAATGTCCGACTTGGCATTATGGTGTAGGCCATCCTTCGTGGTTCTTTATAGACGAAGTGATAATAAAATAAAAAAAGTAGGGGGGAGACGTTAGTAGTTTCCCCCTTTTAGTTGTATTATATATAGATGGGTCAGAAAAATGTTTTTTTTCATCTATATACTATGATTTATGCAACAGAATAAAACTGCTTCTCAACGAAAAACTATTAACCCGGCTTGCTGGGTACCTACTGCTTATTTTGCAATGGGACTTCCCTTTATTGCTATTAATCTGGTTTCTGTTTTCATGTTTAAGGATCTTGGAATTTCGGATACGCAAATTGCATTCTGGACTTCTCTGATTATGATGCCTTGGACACTGAAATTTTTGTGGAGCCCTTTTCTTGAAATGTATCGGACGAAAAAATTCTTCGTATTGATTACAGAATTATTGAGTGGTGTATTGTTTGGAGTAGTAGCCTTTTCTTTGTTTTTCGATTACTTTTTCGCCATAAGTATCTCTACGATGGCAGTGATTGCTTTTAGTGGAGCAACGCACGATATTGCTTGTGATGGTGTATATATGGCTGAATTGAACAAAGAAGATCAGGCAAAATATATCGGAGTTCAAGGGGCTTTTTATAATGTAGCCAAATTGGTTGCTAATGGAGGATTAGTTGCTATGGCAGGAGCATTGGCAGAGCACTTCGGAGCAATAGAAGGTGCTTCGATAGATGCTAACAAAGGAGCGTATTCATCTGCATGGATGATTATTTTCGGCGTAATTGCGGCAATAATGGTACTGATCGGTATTTATCATATAAAAATGTTACCTTCTACACAGGTTCCGTCAACAACAAAGAAAACTGCATCAGAGGTTGGACACGAATTGGTAGCAGTAATTGCTAACTTCTTTACTAAAAAGCATATTCTTTATTACATCTGTTTTATTATTTTATATCGTTTGGCAGAAGGCTTTATCATGAAAATAGCTCCGCTGTTTTTGCGTGCTTCAAGGGATGTAGGCGGCTTAGGACTGTCGTTAACAGAGATCGGCACGCTAAATGGTATCTTTGGTTCCGCTGCTTTCGTTTTAGGCTCATTGTTAGCAGGTATTTATGTCTCTAAGTTCGGATTGAAAAAGACACTGTTCACTCTCTGCTGTATTTTTAATCTTCCGTTTGTAGCCTATACTTTTTTGGCAGTTGCACAGCCTACTAATGTATATCTGATCGGAACTTGTATAACAATGGAATATTTTGGTTATGGCTTTGGTTTTGTCGGACTGACGTTGTTTATGATGCAACAGATTGCTCCAGGCAAACATCAAATGTCACATTACGCATTTGCTTCAGGAATCATGAATCTGGGAGTGATGCTTCCGGGAATGGTTAGTGGTTATCTTAGTGACTTATTAGGATATCGTAATTTCTTTATCTATGTGTTAATTGCAACTATTCCAGCTTTTCTGATTACTTATTTCATACCTTTCACGTATGATGACTCAAAAAATAAATAATATAAAATCAACCGTTGTGATAACAAAGCTGTACAGATGAATATCTTTGCAGGTTTTAGTAAGGACGGAATTCATTGGGATATCAATCATGAACCTATTCAGTTTAAAGCAGGTAACACGGAAATGATCGAGTCGGAATATAAATACGACCCTCGTGTTACATGGATTGAAGACCGTTATTGGGTGACTTGGTGTAATGGCTATCATGGCCCTACGATTGGTATTGCCTATACTTTTGACTTTAAGGAGTTTTTCCAGTGCGAAAATGCTTTCTTGCCTTTCAATCGTAATGGTGTACTTTTTCCGCAGAAGATCGATGGCAAGTATGCGATGTTGAGTCGTCCCAGTGATAATGGACATACTCCGTTTGGCGATATATACATCAGCTATAGCCCGGATATGAAATATTGGGGTGAACACCGTTGTGTAATGAAAGTGACTCCTTTCCCGGAAAGCGCTTGGCAGTGTACAAAGATTGGTGCAGGTTCAGTTCCTTTCCTTACAGATGAAGGCTGGTTGCTGTTCTATCACGGTGTAATCACTACTTGTAATGGTTTCCGTTACGCTATGGGATCTGCCATATTGGATAAAGATCATCCGGAAAAAGTCCTCTACCGTACACGTGAATATCTGCTTGGTCCGGCTGCTCCTTACGAACTTCAGGGTGACGTTCCTAATGTAGTATTCCCCTGTGCTGCTTTGCAAGATGGTGAACGTGTTGCTGTTTATTATGGTGCGGCAGATACTGTGGTAGGTATGGCCTTCGGATATATAAAAGAGATTATCGATTTTACGAAACGAACGAGTATCATTTAATAAAGATATGAAACGTATTATATTAACTTACACACTTGCTTTTTCCCTTCTTTCCGCCTATGCGGGGGAAGGGGGGAGCCCTCCCCTTAAAAATACGGATAAAAGTCTTTTGATAGATTATGTGGATCCTTTTATCGGAACTACAAATTTCGGAACGACTAATCCCGGAGCGATTTGCCCCAATGGTATGATGTCTGTGGTTCCTTTCAATGTGATGGGATCTTCCGAAAACACATACGATAAAGATACCCGATGGTGGTCTACGCCTTATGAATATACAAATTGTTTCTTTACCGGGTATGCTCATGTGAATTTGAGTGGAGTCGGTTGTCCGGAATTAGGTTCTTTATTATTGATGCCTACTACCGGAGAACTGAATGTGGATTATAAAGAATATGGTAGTAAGTATAAGGATGAACAGAAGTGGAAGGAGTCAAACTACTTGGTACATTTTGTTATAATCCTCAAGCTGTATTCCCCATTTACTTTGTATTGCGGGTTAAGAAGAATCCTTCTGCAACAGGGTATTGGAAGAAACAACGTCCGATGATGGGGGTTGAGGCTGAATGGGATAAGGATCAGGGAAAGTATAAACTTTATACTCGCTACGGAAAAGAAATAGCAGGAGATGACATTGGTACTTATTTCTCCTTCGATACAGAAGAAGGTGAACAAATAGAAGTACAAATGGGAGTTTCTTTTGTAAGCATAGAAAATGCCCGTTTGAATCTGGATCGTGAACAGGCTGGAAAGGATTTTGAGAAGATTCATGCGGAAGCACGTTCCAAATGGAATGATGACTTGTCACGCATAACAGTGGAAGGTGGTACAGACGCCCAAAAGACTGTGTTTTATACAGCACTTTATCATTTGCTGATTCATCCTAATATTTTGCAGGATGTGAACGGAGAATATCCGGCAATGGAAAGTGATAAGATCCTGACAACCAAAGGTGATCGCTATACCGTATTTTCTCTTTGGGATACCTACCGCAATGTTCATCAATTGCTGACCTTGGTTTATCCGGAACGTCAG
>QWCN01013099.1_pt1 | contig 10318 bp, 9 predicted proteins | sample 1972711 | NCBI WGS metagenome assembly QWCN01 (sample SAMN09866707, study PRJNA288562) | Human gut metagenome isolate term1_stool, whole genome shotgun sequencing... | isolation source: gut | host: Homo sapiens | place: USA: California | reverse complement strand
GCTTTGCTGACGGGCGAGACGCCCGAGGAGCGCAAAAGTCCGCGCCCGATGCGCCCGCCGATGTCTTCCGCGGAGCCGAGGACAAAGGGGCAGTCACACAGGGCACTTAGGTTTCCCGCGGCGATCTCGCCGCGGTGCGTGTCGAGGTCGATGCCGCACTGCGCGAGCAGCCCATCGGACAGGCACAGCACGATGTGCTCCAGATAGTAATCCTCAAGCACCACGCCGGGGAGCGGGTGTGGAAAGCCGGCGATGGCGAGGTCAATGCCGCCGCTGAGCAGCGCCTTCTGGATCGCGTCGTTCGAGCCTTCGAGCAGCGTGATTTCGACATTCGGATACTGACGCTGAAAGGCGGGGATCAGGCGCGGCATGATGGCGCGGCCACGCGTGTAGGCGATGCCGACGCGCAGCTCGCCCTTCTGATTTTCGGAGATGTCGCAGAATTCGCGTTCCATGGCCTGTCGCGTCTGCCCGATGGATTCGGCATAGCGCAGAAACGTGCGGCCCGCATAGGTGAGCTCAAGCGGCGTGCGGCGCACAAGGAGCGTGCAGCCAAGCTCCTTTTCAAGTCCCGCAATGTGGGACGAGAGCGATTGCTGCGTGATGTGCAGCGCTTCAGCGGCACGGGTGAAGTTTTTCTCCCGCGCAAGCACGAGAAAATAGTCAAGAGAGTGGAAATTCATGGGAACGCTCCTTTCACAGCTGTTTCTTGTAGAATATATCAATTTTGACAGTTTTACAAGCGCGAAGGCGGCAATTATACTGTGGGCAGTGGGTGCGGACGGCAGGAAAAAGATTCCCTTTTTCCGCCGTGCGTGCTAAGATAGCGATACTGTGTTAAAAAGGATAGGGAGGACTTGGATGGCTGCGATCGTTTTATTCTGCCTTGCGCTGCTCGTGTGCATCGTGCTGGGGACGAATATCCTCTATGCGCTCCTGGCGGGGCTTGTGATCTTCACGCTGTACGGCAAAAAGCAGGGCTTTTCGTGGAAAGAGCTCGGGAAGATGATCTCTGAATTGCGGCGTCTCGATGCTGACAGGCACGGCGTTCGGCACGGCGGCGACGATGGGCACCATCTGCGTGAGCGTCGGCATTTCGATGGGCATGGACCCCGTGCTGCTCGGCGGCGCGATGCTTTCGGGCGTATACTTCGGCGACCGCTGCTCGCCGGTCTCGACGAGCGCGCTGCTCGTGAGCGAGCTGACGGAGACGAACATTTACGACAACATCAAGCGTATGCTCAAGACGGCGCTCGTGCCGTTTCTTCTGAGCTGCGGCGTCTATGCGGCGCTCGGCATGGTGAAAAGCGGCAGCGGCGCGGCGGGCGAGCTGTGGTCGCTCTACGGGCGCGAGATGACGCTTCACTGGGTCATGTGCCTGCCGGCGGTGCTCATTTTGATCCTGTCGGTCCTACGCGTGAACGTGAAAAAGGCGATGTCGGTCAGCATTCTGGCGGCGGTCGTGCTGTGCATTTTCCTGCGGCATCTGGACGCGGTGACGATCCTCAAGACCGCAATCTTAGGCTACACGGCGTCGGACGCCGAGGTCGGCGCGATGCTCAACGGCGGCGGCATCATTTCAATGGTGCGCGTGGCGCTGATCGTGATGATCTCGTCGGCGTATTCCGGCATTTTCCGCAAGACGGGGCTGCTCGACGGGCTGTGCGGGCGCGTGACGGCGCTGAGTGAGAGGACCTCGCCCTATGCCTCGATGCTGCTGACGGCGGTTTTGGCGAGCCTCCTCGCCTGCAACCAGACGTTGACGATCATCCTGACACACCAGCTCTGCGCGCCGTCGCAGAAGGATAAAGAAGAATTTGCCATCAACCTTGAAAACAGCGCCGTCGTCGTCGCGCCGCTGATCCCGTGGTCGATCGCGGGGGCGACGCCGCTCTCGACCGTCGGCGCACCGATGACAGGCATGGCGTTTGCGTGCTTTTTATACATCCTGCCGCTGTGCGAGCTCGTGCGGCGGACGGCGCAGCAGCGCGCGGCGAAAAAAGCCGCCGCGCAGAAATGAGAAAGGAAGTTTGCATGAACGGAGAGACTTTACTGGCGGAAGCCATCGAAATGAAAGATGAGATCGTCGAGAACCGGAGAGCGATCCACCGCGCGCCGGAGGTCGGCGCGCACCTGCCGCAGACGGTTCAATTTGTCGAAGAAAAGCTGCGATTGCTCGGCTATGAGCCGCGCGAGCTGGGCGGCGGCGTGGTCGCGGAGCTCACGGGCGAAGACATGGGGCGCTGTATCCTGCTGCGCGCCGACATGGACGCGCTCAAGGTGCGGGAGAAGACCGACCTGCCGTTCCGTTCGGAAAACGGCAGCATGCACGCCTGCGGACACGATATGCACGCAGCCATGCTGCTGGGCGCGGCAAAGCTGCTCAAGGCGCATCAAAGCGAACTCAAGGGCACGGTGAAGCTCGTCTTCCAGCCCGACGAGGAAGGCTTCACGGGCGCGAAAGCGATGCTTAAGGCCGGTGTGCTGGAGGCGCCGGAGCCGCAGGCGGCGATGGCGCTGCACGTGAACTCCGGGACGCCGTCGGGCCTGGTGCTCTGCGGCAAGGGAACGTTTATGGCGGGTTGCACGCTGTTTCGCATCACGGTCAAGGGTGTCGGCTGTCACGGGGCAATGCCGGAGACGGGCGTCGACCCGATCAACATTGCCGCGCACATCTACCTTGCGCTTCAGGAGATCACGGCGCGCGAGCTGCCCGCGAAGACGCCCGCCATCGTGACAATGGGCAAATTCAGCGCGGGCCACGCGCCGAACATCATCCCGCAGGAGGCCGTGATCGAGGGCACGATCCGCACGTTTGACCGCGACGTGACCGGGCTGATCCTGCGCCGCATCGGCGAGATCGCGGACGCGACGGCCAGGGCCTTCCGCGGCAGTGCGAGCGTCGAAGAGCTCGCGAGCGCGCCGCCGCTCAAAAACGACGAGGCGCTGACCGAGCAGATGGCGCGATATGCCGAAATGCTGTTCGGCGAGAAGAGCGTCTACCGCCTGCGTGAGGGCGGCATGGGCTCGGAGGACTTTGCGTCCTACACCTACGAGCTGCCGTGCGCGTATCTGTTGCTCGGCGCGGGCACGGCGCAGGAGGACGCGCGCTACGGAAAGCCCATGCACAACGAGAGCGTCGTCTTCAACGAGAACATTTTACCGCGCGGGAGCGCACTGCTCGCCTATGGCGCGATGCAGTGGCTCGAAGACCGGCAATAAAAAAATCCGCTTACGAATTTCGTAAGCGGATTTTTTATAATCGGTTGTCGATGACTTAGCCGACGAGCGCCTCGGTATCCATGGCGATCATGAGCTCCTCGTTCGTGGGGATGAGGAGGACGGTGACCTTGGAGTCGGGCGCGGAGATGACGCGTTCTTCGCCGCGGACCTTGTTGGCGTCCTCGTCCATCTTGACGCCCATGAACTCGAGGCCGGAGGCGATGGCCATGCGCTGGGAAGCGCTGTTCTCGCCGACACCTGCGGTGAAGATGATGGCGTCCACGCCGCCCATCGCGGCGGCATACGCACCGATGAGCTTCTTCACGCCGTAGTTGAACATATCGACGGCAAGGCCGGCGCGCTCATTGCCCTGCTCGAAGGCCTCTTCGAGATCGCGGAAGTCGGAGCTGACGCCGCTGACGCCCATGACGCCGGACTTCTTGTTGAGGATTGTGAGCATCTCGGTGATGTCCATGCCGTACTTGTTCATCAGGTACTCGAGGATACCGGCGTCAATGTCGCCGGAGCGGGTACCCATGGGAAGACCGGCGAGCGGGGTGAAGCCCATGGAGGTGTCGATGCTCTTGCCGCCGTCGATCGCGGTGACGGAGGAGCCGTTGCCGAGGTGGCAGGAGATCAGCTTGAGCTGCTCGATGGGCTTGCCGAGCATATCGGCCGCGCGCTGGGAAACATACTTGTGAGAGGTGCCGTGGAAGCCGTAGCGGCGGACCTTGTCCTTCTCATAGTACTCATAGGGAAGAGCATAGGTGTAAGCCACGGGAGGCATGGTCTGGTGGAAGGCAGTGTCGAACACGGCGACCATGGGCACGCCGGGCATGAGCTCCTGGCAGGCCTTGATGCCGATGATGTTGGCGGGGTTGTGGAGCGGGGCGAGGGGAGTGCACTCCTCGATTGCCTGCATGACCTCGTCGGTGATGACGACGGACTTGGCAAACTTTTCGCCGCCGTGGACGACGCGGTGGCCGACAGCGTCGATCTCCTTCATGGAGCCGATGACGCCGTTCTTCTCGTCGACGAGCGCGTTCAGCACGGCCTGGATGGCCTCGCTGTGGGTGGGCATGGAGACGGAAGCGGCCTTGATGGCTTCCTTGCCGGGAAGCTGGGGCTTATAGGTGAACAGACCGTCGATGCCGATGCGCTCGCACAGACCCTTCGCCAGCAGCTCGCCCGTGGTGGGGTTGAGCAGCTGATACTTCAGGGAAGAAGAACCTGCGTTGATGACCAGAACATTCATAAGTATACTCCTTTTTCCGAGGGCGCTTGCATTGCGCCCGAATTTCCGATAAAATAAGAATCAAATTGATCGGATGTATAATTCAATACAAAATATATTATAACAACTTTTTTTGCAAAGACAAGTAAATTTAACAAAACGTAACTCTTTTGTAACCGCTTTGAGAGGACTTCCATGAGGGTATTTGGTATAATATGCGAATATAATCCCTTCCACCGCGGCCACAAGTGGCAAATTGATGAATTGCGCCGTCTGGCAGGCGAGGAAGAGTGCGCGGTCGTGTGCGCGATGAGCGGCGATTTTGTCCAGCGGGGCGATTTTGCCATTGAACGCGCGCATGCGCGCGCCGAGGCTGCCGTGCGCGGCGGGGCAGATTTAGTCCTTGAGCTGCCGCTGCCGTGGGCCATTTCGTCGGCGGAGGGCTTTGCCCGCGGCGGCGTGAGCATTTTGGCGGCGACGGGCGTGGTCGACACGCTGGTCTTTGGCAGCGAATGCGGTAACGCGGCGAAATTGCAGCGCGCGGCAAAGGCACTGCTGCGGGCGGATTTTCCCGACGCGCTGCGAGAGGAGCTTGCCAAGGGCCTGTCCTTTGCCGCGGCGAGGGAGAGCGCCGCGATGGCGCTCATCGGCGAGGATGCCGCGGTGCTCCGGGAGCCGAACGATATCCTCGGCGTAGAATACTGCAAGGCGCTGCTGCAAAGCGGCAGTACCATCGCGCCGCTGGCAATATTGCGAAAGGTCGTCGGGCACAACGGGGGTGCGGCGAAGGGCTTCGCCTCGGCGAGCCACATCCGCGAGCTGCTCACGAACGGAGAGGACGCCTCCGCGTATCTGACGGCGGAGAGCGCCGCCATCTATGCGCGCGAATGCGCAGCGGGCCGCGCGCCGGTGACGATGCAGAATGCGGAGCGAGCGGTGCTTTCCCGGCTGCGCGCGATGTGCGAGGAGGACTTCGCCCGCTATGACAGCGGGAATGAAGGCCTTTATCGCCGGTTTTATGACGCAGCGCGGACGGCAGCGTCCGTCGACGAGCTGCTCTCCGCGGTGAAGACGAAGCGCTATGCCTATGCGCGGCTGCGGCGGATGCTGCTTGCGGCGTATCTGGACGTGACGGCGGCGGATGTGCCGCCAGAGGTCCCCTATCTGCGCGTGCTGGCGTGCAATGAGCGGGGACGAAAGCTGCTCAAAACGATCAAAAAAACGGGAAGCGCACCGGTGCTGACCAAGAGCGCCGATGTGCGCGCGTTGAGCGAGGAGGCGCAGAAGCTCTTCGCTCTGACGGCGCGCGCGGCGGATCAATACGTGCTCGCCTATCCCGAGCTGCGCGCGGCCAGAGGCAGCAGCGCGTGGACGGAGGGGCCTGTGATCGTTTGAGCAAGGAACCGAGACCTCGAAAGGAGAACAGAATGAAAAAATGGATGACGCTGCTGCTTTGCTGCGTGCTGGCGCTGAATTTGACCGCCTGCGGCGCAGGAGCGCCCGGCGAGCCGGAGGACAACGCGCCGCCGCAGGCGAGCGCGCTGCACTTTGAGGTCGCGACGCAAGTTTACGAAAACGAGTACAAGGCCGACGACGGCACGGTGCTTCTGGCGGAGCGCTACGAACTGCCGGTGCTCGAACTGCGCACGGAGGACGGCGAGCTCTACACGCTGGCGGAGAACGTGACGGCGAACGGCGGTGCGGGAAAACTCGCGCAGGTCACGGCGCAGAATGCCTTCAACACGGAGATGAATAACGTGCTCGCAGGGCTTGAGTCCGAGGCGGCGCAGATGGCCGCGGAGGCCAAGGAGCTCTATGCGGAAAACGGCACATCGGTCTTTTTGAACGGAAGCTACTGGACGAACGAGCTGAGCCTGACGCAGACCTACATGACCGAGGGGAAGCTCCTGAGCATCGCGGCGGAGAACTACACCTACTACGGCGGCGTGCATCCGAATTCCGCCACCCGCGCGTCAGCGAAGGATATTTTGACGATTATGACTCTTATTTGCAGGATTTCCCCACGCTCGCGACGCTGAACTTTACGGAAAACGGCCTGACGGTCACATTCGATCAGTACGTCATCGCGCCGTATGCGGCGGGGCCGCAGGTGTTCTCGGTGCCGTACAGCGAATTCTACAACGCGCTGAGCGAGCACGCGAAGACGATTTTAGACGTCTCGCAGGAGCAGACCGTGTTGGCGGATTTCGACACGGCGATCACACTGTGGGCGTGGTTCTTTATGAACACGCCGCCGATCGGAGATGCGCCGGACGAGACGGAGATCAACGGCTACACCTACTACAGTGCGGCGATCCCCGGCGTTTCGACGCTCGAGGACATGCACGATCTGATGTACCGCTACTTCGACAAGGCGCTGGCCGACCAGTGGTTTGAAGAGTCTGACCGCTACGCTGAGGTGAACGGCAGACTATACGTCCTGTCTGCCGACCGCGGCAGCGACGATTCCGTAATCGATGAGACGCACAGCGTGACGCTCGACGGTGAGAGCGGCACCGTGACACAGACCATCACCTACGGCGATTGGGACGAAGCGTCGCAGAGCTGGACGCCGAACGGCGAGGAGGAGAACTTCGAATATCCCTTTACCATCGTCGGCGGCCACGCGGTGTTCTCAGCGTTCCCGTGCCCGTACTGATGAAAAGGCAAAAGAAAATGCTGGCTCTTATGAGCCAGCATTTTTTATGTAGCTTACCGGAAGCGCTCGCGGTGTGCGTGCATGATCTCAGCCAGCAGCACACCGTTGTCGGGCGGGGTGTAGGTGATGGCGTTCGCGCCTGCCGCGATGGTCTTGCGAATAGTCTCATCCTTCGGGCCGCCGGTGGCGATGATGGGGATCTCGGGATGGCGCTCGCGGAGCGCGGCGACGAGCTGCGGCGTTTCCGACGCGGCAGAGACGTTCAAAATGTCGACGCCTGCGGCGATACGAGCCTCAGTGTCCTGCGTGGCGGAGACGATGGTCGCCACGACCGGAATGTCGATGTGCGACTTGATGTCGCGCAGAATATCCGCCGAAACGGGCGCGTTGAGCACAACGCCGTAAGCGCCGCAGTGCTCAGCCTCCATCGCCTGGGCGACAGAGCGCGCACCGGACGTGAAGCCGCCGCCGACGCCGCAGAACACGGGCATATCCGCCACACTGATGACGGCGCGCACGATACGTGGCTGCGGGGTAAAGGGATAAACGGCGATCACCGCATCGGCATTGACGCTTGCGATGGTGGCAACGTCAGTGGAAAAGACAAAGGACTTGATCGTTCTGCCGAAGATGCGGATGCCGCTGCACTCGTTGATGCACTCGGGCACCATCAGCATATGGTTGCGGAGCTTTCCGCTGTAACTCGGCGTGGGCGTAGGGGTAAAATCGCTCATAAAAGCACCTTCCTTTCCGCAGGTAATAGATGACCGGTAAAATGTTATGCAGGGAAATTATTCGACATGAATGCTTGCACGCATGGCGAGGATCGTCTGCTCAATGAGCGTGTCAAGATCCCAGCCGAGCATTTCCGCGCCGCGCTCGATGACCTCGCGCGAGCAGCCGGCGGCAAACTTCTTGTCCTTGTACTTTTTCTTGACGGACTTGACCTCAAGATCGCTGACGCTCTTACTCGGGCGCATGAGCGCGACCGCGCCGATCAGGCCTGTGAGCTCGTCGGTGGCAAAGAGGACCTTTTCCATCTCGTGCTGAGGCTCGGGAAGGCCGGCAAAGTGCAGGCCATAGCCGTGGCTGGCGGTGGCGCGGATCAGGCGCTCGTCGAGACCGTTTTCACGCATGATCTCCTGCGACTTGATGCAGTGCTCGTCGGGATACATCTCAAAATCAAGGTCGTGGAGAAGGCCGACGATCTCCCAGAAGTCCGCCTCGTCGCCGTAGCCGAGCTTTTCCGCGTACCAGCGCAGTGGTCAGAGCAGAAGCAGTGGTACCCTGCGCACTTGCTGCAATAGCGGAACTGCAGCTCAGGATTTGTCACGTCCGTGCGGCCGCACACGGCGCATTTGTGGCGGAAGCCCTGCGTCTGCTGCTGATACTGCTCCTGACGCTGCTGGGCGCGCACGGTGTTATGGAAGTGCGTGGCCTGCTTGCTCTGGTGGCGTTCGAGTCCCCAAAACCGTGTAAGCTCGGGCCAGAAGAAAATGACGAAATTCAAAAGCGCCACAATGGGCATGATGGAATAGTACCATCTGCCGGCGGCAATGTAGCGCACAATGTCGAAGAAGAAGTAGAATACGTCAATATACGCGAGCCACTTCATGCGGATGGGGAAGACGAAAAACAGCAGCACCTGCGCATCGGGATAGAGGAGCGCGAAGGCCATGAACATGGCAAAGTTGACATAATTTGCACCGTAGACGGGGATGCTGTAGCCCGTGATCAGGCTGACGATGCTCGCGCCGACGACGGTGAGCAGCATGCCGCTCAGGTAATACGTCGTAAACTTGGCTGTGCCCCACTGCCGCTCGAGCGTCGAGCCGATCCAGTAGTAGAAATAGCAGGTGATGAGAAGATAGAACGGACTCGAGCTCTCAGGGATGAGGACGAAGGTGACGAGCCGCCAGACCTGCCCATGGAGAAGACCCGAGAGCGTGTAGGAGAAGAAGCTCAGAAAGTTGCCGTTCGAGAAGTTGGACAAAAGCCCCAGCACCACGTTGCCGATGACAACATAGAGCATCAGGTTGGGAATGCCAAAATTCGGGTGCAGGATACAAAAGCGGTCGATCGCCTGGTTGAGTTTTTTCAATGCGGGATACCTCGTTTCGATCAAATAGCATTTGCAAACATTATTACACAGCAGCGGGGAAAAGTCATCAATAAAGTTTGAACAAATGACTATTCCTGAATGGAATGAAGAGCAGAAATGCGGAAAGAAACGAATTCTTTCCGCATTCTTAACACTTGTTCACTTGAGATCGAACTCGGGCGGAACGTCGATCTCCTCGCCGACGTATTTGCCGTCCTTTTTCCGCTGGCGCACGCACTCGGTCAAAAGATACTCGATTTGGCCGTTGACGGAGCGGAAATCGTCCTCTGCCCAGGCGGCGATGGCGGCGTAGAGCTTGGGGGACAGGCGCAGGGGCACCTGCTTTTTGGCGTTGTCGTTCATGGCAGCCTCCCAAAAAGTAGCGCGGCGCAGTTAATACAGGCTGCCGGAGTTGACGACGGGCTGGGCATCGTGGTTGCCGCACAGCACCACGAGCAGGTTCGAGACCATGGCCGCCTTGCGCTCCTCGTCGAGCTCGACCGTGCCCTTTTCCGCCAGACGGGCCGCGATCTCGGGCGCATAGGCGAGGTAGGTGATGCGCGCTTCGATGATCTCAAGGCCCGCGTCGGCGACCTTGGCCTGAATTTCATCGCGGATGCGTGCGGCCACGACCTCGCTCGAGCCGCGAAGGCTGCCCTCGTCGGCCTGACCGTCGCCCGTGGTGTCGACGTTCGGGGCGACATCGTAGGGATAGAGGCGGACGATGTTGCGCAGCGCCGCGTCGCACTGGAGCGACAGGTACTCCTTGTAATTATCCACGTTGAATACGGCCTTTGCTGTGTCGGTCACGCGCCACATCACAGCGATGCCGATCTCCACGGGATTGCCGAGGCAGTCGTTGATCTTCTGGCGGGCGTTGTTGAGCGTCATGATCTTGAGCGAGATCTTCTTGCTGGTGCCGGCCTCGACCGCGGCGGACGCGCCCTGCATGGCAGCGAGAAGGTCCGTGCCCTTGTGGCCGCCGTCCACGTCGCCGGACTGCTTGAGCTTCGTCTTGGCGGCGGGGTTGAACGACGAGCAGAAGGGATTGACCCAGTAGAAGCCCTCGCCCTTGAGCGTGCCGATGTACTTGCCGAACAGC
>QWCN01006802.1_pt1 | contig 10323 bp, 6 predicted proteins | sample 1972711 | NCBI WGS metagenome assembly QWCN01 (sample SAMN09866707, study PRJNA288562) | Human gut metagenome isolate term1_stool, whole genome shotgun sequencing... | isolation source: gut | host: Homo sapiens | place: USA: California | reverse complement strand
AAGAAACAGTCTGTGCCTTTTGCTTTACTGCGTCAACATATGCCTGTTGTGCTTTTGCAAGTGCATTTTTTGCCGTACTCAAAGAATTTTGAGCGTCATTATCTTCAAATTGATAAAGCTTATCGCCTTTCTTTACAATATCGCCCTCTTTGAAATAATCACTTGTTATATCGCCCGACTTGATAGTTGTTACTTTATACGAATCATTCGGCTCGATAGCTGATGAACCTGTGATTGTATTTGTGATAGTACGACGTTCAACCGGCGAATCGGTATACATAACTTTTACGGCACTGTTGTTTTTGGACTTTATAATAAGTCCCGAACATATGCCTGCAAGTATTGCTATTACAAGAATAATTATAAGTAATTTCTTGCCTATCTTAAACTTACCGATAAAGAACTTCTTGTTTTGCTTGTCATATCCAATGAATTTCTTTTTCGGTTTCTTTTCTTCATCACTGTTGTCATCATCATCTGAAAATCCAGATATTTCTTCAAAAGTGAGTTCGTCTGCATTTGTATCTTCTGTGTTAGATACTTCTGCTTCACTTTCCAAAAGCTTTTGCTCCTTTTCAGAAGTAAAATCTCCCATATTTCTTGCCTCCTGCACCTTTATATTTTTAACTTATCTGCTCTGCGACTTTAGTTAATTTATCGCAAAACATTTTAAGGTCTGCTTCATCTACATCTCTGAAACATTCCTGTAAGTTTTTGATTATAACTTTCCTTTGATTTTCATATGCTTTTCTGCCCTCGTCAGTAAGAACTATATAACTCTTACGCTTATCGGTTGTATCCGATATACTTTTAACCAAGTTTTTTTTCTTCAAAGCCTTTATGCTTTGAGAAATAGCCGCCTTACTGACTTTTAAAATGTCACTCATCATAGTGACCGTCATCATTTTTCCGTCATTTGCGGACTGAGTAAGTAAATTCAACATCATATAATCGCCCCTTGACATTTCCTCAAAAGGACACTTTGAAAGAAACCACAGCTTTATCCTGCTTACGATTTCCCAACATTGAAGAAACATTTCTTCTTTCACCGTGTATCCCCCCACACACCGTAATATTAAATTTTGTTAATTTACTTAACCATTTTACCACCACAATTATTCTAAGTCAATATTTACACTTTTGATACAATATGAATTTACACTTTATTCACATTTCATTTGAATATTATTAACTTTTAGTATATAATAACTATATCATAATTGTACGAGGTGATATTAAGTGAAAAAAACATATATTGATACGGCTATGGAACGTATCGCACCTGATTTAATACTTAAAGGCGGAAACGTTGTCGATGTTTTTTCGGGCAGAGTTATTAAAGCCGATGTTATTATAAAAGACGGTATTATCTGCGGTGTCGGTTCATACAGCGGTGAAAACGAACAAGACGTTTCCGGCAAATATGTTATGCCGGGTTTTATTGATTCGCACGTTCATATTGAATCATCTATGACGCAGCCGTCCGAATATGCAAAGGCAGTTATGCCTCACGGTATTACAACCGTTATTGCCGATCCTCACGAAATAACAAACGTATGCGGTGAAGACGGTCTTGAATTTATGTTAAAGTCTGCGAAAAATATTCCGCTTGACGTAAATCTTATGTTGCCGTCATGTGTACCTGCAACACCTTTTGAACATACAGGTGCTAATCTTGACGCAAAAACCACTCAAAAACTTGCGCCTAAATTCTTCGGTATCGGTGAAATGATGAACTATCCCGGTATTGTTTCAGGTGATGATGAAACGCTCGGTAAGCTATGTCTTGACATCGTTGACGGTCACGCACCTTTGCTTTCGGGTCATGAGCTTGACGCATATGCAAGTGCCGGTATAAAAACCGACCATGAATGCAGTGTCATTGAAGAAATGACCGAAAAGATAAGCAAAGGTATGTATATTCTTCTTCGTGAGGGTACCCTTTCGCTTGACGTTGCCAAGCTTATCAAGGGCGTAACCCCTTATACGTTAAGACGTTGTGCGTTTTGTACCGATGACAGATTTGTCGGCGAAATTATTCGTGACGGCAGTATTGACCACTGTATCAGAAAAGCCGTTTCACTCGGTCTTAACAATATTGACGCAATCATTATGGCAACGCTTAACGCTTGTGAAATGTACGGTATGAAGAATAAAGGAGCAATAGCTCCGTCATATGTTGCCGATATTGTCGTTGCCGACGATTTGAATTTAAGTTCAATATCACAAGTCTACAAAAACGGCAAACTTGTATGTGAAAACGGTACAGCATTGTTTGAATGCGAAACGGTTGACAATTCAAAAGTTACAAATACCGTTCATCTGCCGAAAATATCAGCCGACTTCTTCAAGACTGATGTTAAAGACAAATTTGACGCTATCGAACTTATACCCGAAAGTATTATCACAAAAAAGGTTACTGTATCGTATTCCGACAGCCTTTCTAAAGTATGCGTTATCGAACGTCATCATAATTTAGGTACAAAGGGTATCGGATTTGTAACCAATTACGGAATTACAAACGGTGCTATCGCCACTTCTATCGGTCACGACAGCCATAATGTAATCGTTATCGGCGATAACGACAGCGATATGGCACTTGCCGTAAATACTCTCGGTACAAGCGGCGGTATTGCAGTTTGTTCAGAGGGTAAAGTTATCGCGTCAATGACTCTTGATATTGCGGGACTTATGTCCGTAAAATCAGCCGATGAAGTTACAAGAGAACACGATAACCTTTACAGTGCCGCAAAAGTGCTTAATATAACAGATAAAATCGATCCGTTTTTGTCACTTGCATTTTTGCCGCTACCTGTAATCCCCGAAGTTCGTATTACCGATTCGGGACTTTTCGATGTTATTAATTTTAAATTTGTGGAATGATGTTTTATTTTGCGGAGGGGCGATCATTGGTCGCCCTTTTTCTGTTCCTCTATCACCACCCCTCATTCGACTCTGTCGACAGCTCCCCTCTATGGGAGCCTTACTTGCCTCTCCTTGAAGAGAGGTGGCACGCAATGTCGGAGTGGTGGCTGTTATTCGACGTCCTTTTTTCACATTTCAACACGTTAAGGCAAGCCGATATGGCTTGCCTTATTTATTAATTTGTTGCACTTGTGTCAGTTGTGTTATCCGCTGTTTTTTGTCTGTGACCGCCGCCGAAACCAGAATTTGACTTTGTTCCTATCTTCGTTATACTGCTTTCAATTTCGGCACTTCCGACTTCTTCACCGCTTGCGTAAACCGTATACGTTTCACCTGTTTTAAGTTTATCCGATGAGTACACAATCTTACTTCCTCCTTTAACTGCTGTATACTCAGCGATTGTCTTACCGTTTGAATCAGTTATCTTAACTTCATCACCCGCGGAAATCTGTGAAGTTGTGTATGCCAAAATTACGTTTTGAGCAGAGTAGCTGTTCGGACTTTCGTCCATACCGCTGCCGCTTACACCTATAATTGTACCGCCGTTTACTATAAACGCACCGTCTGTATCAAAAGCACTTTCTGCACCCATTGCCTGTGCGTCAACCGTAACAGTACCGCCATTGATGAACAATGAACCGTTTGAATCAATACCGTCTGCATCGGCAACTATTTTAATATTACCGTCGTTGATTTGGATATGATGTTCACTGTCCTGTTCATTACCCTCGGCCTGTTGCATATTCGGAGGTGTCATTTGTCCGCCGTTTTGGTCGCTTGACATATCCGGCGGTGTCATTTGATTACCGTCCTGTCCGTTCGGCATTTCCGGCGGTGTCATTTGTCCGCCGTTCTGTCCGTTTGTCATTTCCGGCGGTGTCATTTGATTACCGCCCTGTCCGTTACTGTTTCGTCTGCCAATTTGACCTCTGCCGCCCTGCTGACCGCCTTGCATATTAGTACCGCCGCCGAAACCGCCGTTTTGATTTGCACCTGTACCGCCTGAATTAAATCCGTCATCACTTGCAGTTATGTCAATATTACCGCCGTTTATCGTCAAAATCTTCTTACTTTCAATACCCTCGGTTGATTTTGTTATCGTTATATCACCATCATCAATCGTTACATCACCATGACCTGATATACCTTTTTTACTCTCCGACGATAAATTAAGTGTACCGCACGTAATATTTATATCAGACGTGCAATGAATAGCATGGTCTGTCGAATTAACTGTAACTTCACCGCCCGATATTTCAAGCATCCAATCCGCTTTTATACCTTTGCTTGAAGTATCGTCACTATCATCACTTTCTTCTGTTTGCGTAAACTGATTATTATTTTGAATTTGTTCACGCATTGATTGAATTTCATCATCTGTCATTTGTGACGAATCTTTCATTTCACCTCGACCGCCGAAGTCATTAGATGTACTTGCCTTAACCTCGCCTGTTGTCGTAACATTCACTTCACCGTCCGATATATCAAGTATTTCTTCTGCTTGAAGTCCGTCACCCTCTGCAGTAACATTTACAGTACCTCCGCTTATCGCAAGCGTGTCATTTGCATGAATACCGTCATTTTTTGCATTTACGGTAACATTTCCGTTACCGATTTCAATGCTGTTACTGCTGAAAATACCGTGATTATAATTTCCGTTTACTGTAAGTGAGCCACTGCCCTTAATTTCAAGATTATCTCTTGATGTTATACAGCCTTTTTCATTTTCATCACCGCTTGTGTAATTTTCTCCGTCCGTTAAAGTATTTTCGGTATTGTCCGTCAAAGTGATATAAGCCTTGTCGGCATTCTTTACATATACAGCCGAGCCGTTTTTATTTGTAAGACTCATACCCGACAAACGAAGTTTAACTTTTTCTTCGGTGTCAATAACAATTTGGCCGCCATCAAGTGTGCCTGTGACTTCAAAGTCACCGCCCTTTGAAATTGTTATAATGTTATCCGATACGCTTATACCGTCACCTGTAACTTCAACATTGTCAAGATCAACCGTTCCTGTGTTGTTTTTCCAAGACTCGTCCTCATCATCTTGCGGAGTGGTTATTGTAACTGTGTTGTTCTTTTCGTTCCACTCAACATCAAGTCCGAGCATATCGCTTATTGCACGAATCGGAACAAGTGTTCTTCCGTCCTCAATTATAGGTGAAACATCAAATGAATATGTTTCGTCATTCTTAGTCATATCACTGCTGCCGATAGTCATTTGTATAGTCTTTGACTTTTTCTTTGCTGTTATCGTCTGTGTGTCGCTGTCCCATTTAACCTTTGCACCGAATGTTTCAAATATGGTACGCATAGGAACCATTACTCTGTCATCTACGATTTCAGGCTGAACGTCAAAGCTGATATTTTCACCGTCATATGTAACCGTAATATCATTGCTCTTTGCCAAAACACATCCGCTGCCGATTGTTGCGGTAATTGCAACTACTGCTGCTATACTTATCATCTTTTTCTTTAATCCGATATTCATTTTTATTACCCCTTTCCTTTATGTTGATTTCATTATACATTTAGTTTCTTAAATAAACCTTAAAGGAAGAATTTTATTTATGAATATTTTGTTAATAAAAAAAATGGCTACAAATATGTAGCCATCTCAAATTGCAGACAAAACCATAATGGTTTTGTCTACTTTATTTTAGAGTGTTTGAGGTGCTAACCTCATTGAAAATCATTTCTGGCGACCTGTGCGGCAGAAATGGCTTAAAATCTAAAGTTTCGACTTTGGAGGAACTTTATGATTTTTTCTCTGATACTCAAAAATTACATCGTAAGATGTGATTTTTGGGCAGGCGACAAGTTGTCGCCTGCCGTTCTCTTTATATTATATATCCGAAGTACCTCGCAACAAAAATCCAAAACGTAAGGCACAATGACGACATAAGCGTCGTTGCAACGACCACGCTTGATGTAAGCACACCCTCGTGCCCCATATTTTTAGCCATAATATAGCTTGACGGAGTTGTCGGTGAGCCAAGCATTATAATAAGTGCAACAAGTGCTTGGTCACGGAAACCGAGCTTTATTGCTATCGGCAAAAATACCGCCGGCAGGACAACAAGTTTAATCATAGTTGCCGCTATTGTCGGCTTGATTTTCGCTATCGCTTTTCGTCCCTCAAAGCCCGCACCGATTGTTATAAGTGCAAGCGGTGATGCCATTTTTGCAAGCGATGCTAATGTTTTATCGATTATTTCGGGAAAATCAATTTTCAAAAGTGACGCCGCAACACCCAAAACAATACCTATTATAATAGGATTTTTAACAATATTAATAAGTGAATTTATAATATTGCCTTTGCCGTCGCCGTCCTTTTCCCCCTCAAAAGTCAAAACAAGCACCGCAAATATATTGAAAAGCGGTACACAGCCGATAATCATAACAGGCGCCATTCCGCTGTCGCCGTATATATTTTGAATAAACGCAACACCCAATATCGCCGCACTGCTGCGATAACCTGCTTGTACAAACTCACCCACTATCTTTTTATCTTTAATCAAAAACTTTGCCGCAATCCACAATCCGAAAAATGCCACCGTCGTAACCAATGCACAATACAAAACATATGTAATATCAAAATCGCCGATTATATCGGTTGTTGACAAGTCAACAAACAACAACACAGGCAACGTCACAACAAAGTTAAACTTATTCGCCGTCTTAACAAATCCGTCATTTAGAATTCCTATCTGTTTCAGAACGTATCCGACCACTATAACAAGGAGTACGGGAAGTGTCGCATTAAGACTGTAAATTAAACTATCCATTCCAATCCCTCACAAAAGAGGGTGTCGCACCGCAACACCCTCCACGTTCTCTGTTTTTATTTCACAACTATATTAACAAGTTTACCCGGTACTGCAATCACCTTGACAACGTTCTTACCCTCGATAAGTCCTTTTATCTTTTCAGTATTCATTGCAGCCTCTTGTGTGCCGTCCTTATCAAGACCTGCCGGAATCATAAGTTTATCCTTAATTTTACCGTTAATCTGTACAACGATTTCAATTTCATCATCAACAGTCTTGCCCTCGTCATATTTCGGCCATGGCTGAAGTGAAAGAAGTTCGCCGTTACCGTAAGTCAGCCACAATTCTTCTGTCATATGAGGCGCAACAGGGTTTAGAAGTGTAATAAGTGTCTTATATTCGCCCTTTGTTACACTGCCTTTCTTTGAAAAATCATTTACAAGACTCATCATAGTTGCAATAGCCGTATTGAACTTCATTCTCTCGAAGTCCTCGCCGACTTTCTTTATAGCCTTATTTATATTCTTTTCAAGGTCAGCACTGTAACCTTCTTCGTCATTTACGATTGACTGCAAGTTCCATACTCTTTCAAGGAACTTATAACAACCTTTCAAACCTTGCTGTGACCATGGAGTTGACTGATCGAATGCACCGATGAACATTTCATATGTTCTGAATGCGTCCGCACCGAATTCTTCTACAACTTCATCAGGATTTACAACATTACCTCTTGACTTAGACATCTTTTCATTGTTCTCACCAAGAATCATACCGTGTGAAGTACGTTTCATATACGGTTCTTTTGTAGGAACTACGCCTATATCATATAGGAACTTATGCCAAAAACGTGAATACAAAAGGTGAAGTGTTGTATGTTCCATACCGCCGTTATACCAATCGACAGGTGACCAATATTCCAACGCCTCTTTTGACGCAAGTGCCTCATCATTATGCGGATCCATATATCTTAGGAAATACCAGCTTGAACCAGCCCACTGCGGCATTGTATCTGTTTCTCTTTGTGCCTTACCGCCGCAGCACGGACAAGTTGTTTCAATCCAATCATATGCTTTTGCAAGCGGTGATTCACCGTTTTCACCCGGTTCAAATGTTTCAATTTCAGGAAGTTCCAAAGGAAGTTCACTTTCAGGAATAGGCACCCAACCGCATTTATCACAATGTACAAGAGGAATAGGTTCACCCCAATAACGTTGACGTGAGAATACCCAGTCACGAAGTTTGAAGTTTACTTTTCTCTTTCCAAGACCTTGCTTTTCAAGCCATTCAATCATTGTAGGAATAGCCTCTTTTACCGGAAGACCGTTTAGGAACTCGGAATTTACCATATTACCCTTGTATACATCTGTGTAAGCCTCTTCTTGTACGTTCTTACCGCCTGAAACAACTTCGATAATCGGAAGATTAAATTTCTTTGCGAAATCCCAGTCACGGCTGTCGTGTGCAGGAACTGCCATAATTGCACCTGTACCGTAAGTTACAAGTACATAGTCAGAAATAAATACAGGAAGTTTTGCACCGTTTGCAGGATTCACCGCATAAATTCCCTCAAGTTTAACACCTGTCTTTTCCTTTGCAAGCTCTGTTCTTTCAAATTCAGACTTCTTTGCCGCCTCTGTCTTATATGCAAGCACTTCGTCATAATTTGTAATTGAATCTTTCATCTTTTCGATAAGCGGATGTTCAGGTGACATAACTGTATAAGTTGCACCGAAAAGTGTATCTGCACGCGTTGTGTAAACAATCATTTCATCGCCTGTTGAAAGTTTAAACTTAACCTCTGCGCCCTCACTTCTGCCTATCCAGTTTTTCTGCTGTGTTTTAATCTTTTCAAGATAATTTACATCGTCAAGGTCATCGATAAGACGTTGTGCGTACTCGGTGATTTTAAGCATCCATTGGCTCTTTCTCTTTTGAACAACTTCACTTCCGCATCTTTCGCAAACACCGTTTACAACTTCTTCGTTTGAAAGTCCTACTTTACAGCCGGTACACCAGTTAATCGGCATTTCCTGCTTATATGCAAGTCCGTGCTTAAAAAGCTGTAAGAATATCCACTGTGTCCATTTATAATAGCTCGGATCGGTTGTGTTGATTTCTCTTGACCAGTCGAATGAGAAACCAAGCATTTTAAGCTGACGTGTAAAGTTAGCAATATTCTTTGCCGTTACGATTTTCGGGTGTACCTTGTTTTTAATAGCAAAGTTTTCAGTCGGAAGTCCGAATGCGTCCCAGCCTATCGGATAAAGTACGTTGTAACCCTCCATACGACGCTTTCTTGCGATAATATCAAGTGCCGTATAACTTCTCGGATGTCCTACGTGCAAGCCCGCACCTGACGGATACGGGAACTCTATCATTGTATAATACTTAGGCTTTTTGCTGTTTGTTTCAGCGTGGAATGCACCTGTTTCTTCCCACTTATCCTGCCATTTTTTTTCAATAGTCTTGTGGTCGTAAGCCATTATTTATCCTCTCCCGTAAATTCTTTTATATCTATTTCCTCGGCGTCGCTCCAAAAGCGTTCGAGGTTGTAAAAATCTCTTGCCTGCTTGCTGTAAATGTGGACGATAATATCCGCAAAGTCGAGAAGAACCCAGCTTCCCGAACCTTTTCCCTCGCGGTGAAGCATTTTTTCTCCGCTTTCTTCAAGCTGATATTCACATTCGTCCGCAAGCGATTTTATATGTGTGCTGCTGTTTCCGGTGCAGATTACAAAATAGTCCGCAAGCACCGTCAAGTCGTGAACTTTAAGCACTTTTATGTCTATGCCCTTTTTTGAAGAAAGAGCCTTGACCGCTGTTTTTACTTTTTCGGTGTTCATTCGATATTCTCCTTTGATTTATAGAACTCCGCGGCGTCGACGGTAAGAAAATAAACCGGACTTCCGCGTTTTTTTAAGTTTTCGATATTCCATATAAGTCCGCGTGCGGCGGCTTCGTATATATTTTTTCTCGCAAGCTTTCGGTAATAATCAACATCGTCGTATGTCCTTGTCGGCTCGGTGAAATCCGAAACATACAAAAGCGTTTCAAGCAAGGTCATATCGGGCTTTGCGGTGGTGTGATATCTTATCGCCGAGATTATTCCCTCGTCTTCTATCCCGAATTCGTTTCTTGCGTAAAAACTTCCCGTTACAGCATGGAAAAGCTGGGGAGAACGAAGAAACTCTTCGTCAGGCTCAAACCCGTTTTCTTTCATATAGGAAAGGTGCCATTCGTCGGGGAAGTTTTTTGTCGCGTCGTGTAAAAGCCCCGCAACCTCGGCACGGCGAATATCGCAGCCGTAAAGAGCGGCAAGCTCGGTTATTTCTTTTGCAACGCCGAGAGAATGGCGAAAACGCGATTCTTTGAGTATCGGCTTTATTTTGCCGATAATTTCTTCGTTTGTCGGAAGTCCGTAGGCTTTTTTTATCCGCTCTTTCGCCGCCGGGACTACAAGGGAAGAAATGTCTTCGCCGTTTCTTGCTTTTTGCCTTATCTCCGTTGACGAAACCACCGTCGGCGTTTCTCTTCCGAGAATTATTTTCGCTCCGAATTTCTTTTCGAGAAAAAGTTTCTTTTCTTCAAGTGACCAAATCATAGCATTTGTATCTTTTGAACCACTT
>QWCN01006797.1_pt1 | contig 10325 bp, 8 predicted proteins | sample 1972711 | NCBI WGS metagenome assembly QWCN01 (sample SAMN09866707, study PRJNA288562) | Human gut metagenome isolate term1_stool, whole genome shotgun sequencing... | isolation source: gut | host: Homo sapiens | place: USA: California | reverse complement strand
GCGTGCAGACGGTCAGTTCGTTCTGGCCGGCAACATCCTGGTTCGTCAGCGTGGCACCCACATCATGCCGGGTGAGAACGTTGGCAAGGGCAGCGATGATACCCTGTTTGCTCTGGTGGACGGTACCGTCCGTTTTGAGCGCGTGGGCAAGAACGGCAAGAAGTGCAGCGTCAAGCAGTAACTTCTTTCGGATAACTGCAAAACGTAGAGAGCCGGACCCTCGTGGCCCGGCTCTTTTTGATGAAAAGAACCCTCTCAGGCCGCGCTCTGGCGCGTCCAGCTCTCCCGAGGGGCGAGCTGAAAAGAGGTAAAAACTAAGGAGGGGCTGTATGGCAGCACAAACCAACTTTATCGACATCGCCACGATATGGCTCCACGCGGGCAAGGGCGGCGACGGTGCGGTGAGCTTTCACCGTGAAAAATTCGTGGCCGCTGGCGGCCCGGACGGCGGCGATGGCGGCCGCGGCGGCGACATTATTTTTGTGGTGGACGATCACCTGACCACCCTGATGGACTTCCGCTATAAGCGCAAGTATGTGGCCCCGGAGGGCGGCAAGGGCGGCGCCAGCCTGTGCCACGGCAAAAACGCGGAGAACCTTGTCATCAAGGTGCCGCTGGGCACTGTCATCAAGGACGCCGAGAGCGGCCTTGTCATTGCGGATCTGTCCGACCACACCCCTGTCACCATCGCAAAGGGCGGCCGCGGCGGTTACGGCAATGCGCATTTTGCCACGCCCACCCGCCAGATCCCCAAGTTTGCAAAGCCCGGTATGCCCGGCGAGGACATTCAGGTGACGCTGGAGCTGAAACTGATCGCCGATGTGGGCCTGATCGGCTTCCCCAATGTGGGCAAGTCCACCCTCATCTCCACCATCAGCGCAGCCAAGCCCAAGATCGCAAACTACCACTTCACCACGCTGGTGCCCACGCTGGGTGTCGTATCCGTGGCAGAGGGCGCAAGTTTTGTCTGCGCCGATATCCCCGGCCTGATCGAGGGTGCCAGCGAGGGCATCGGTCTGGGCCACGACTTCCTGCGCCATGTGGAGCGCTGCCGCCTGCTGCTGCATGTGGTGGACGTCTCCGGCAGCGAGTGCCGTGAGCCCATCGAGGATTTTGAAAAGATCAACGAGGAACTGGCAAAGTTCAGCCCTGTGTTGGCTGAGCGTCCGCAGATCGTCATTGGCAACAAGTGCGATCTGGCCACCGAGGAGCAGATCGAGGACTTCCGCAAGTATGTGGAAGCCAAGGGTCTGACCTTCGTGCCCATCTCTGCCGCTACGATGCAGGGCGTGAAGGAACTGCCGGGCCTCGTGTACAACCGCCTGAAGGATATCCCGCCGGTGCCGGTGTTTGCTCCCGAGTACAAGAAGCCCGAACCCAAGGCCAACGACCGTGCGTTTGAGATCAAGCGCATGGAAGCCCATGTGTGGAGCGTGGATGCCCCGTGGCTGGAGTATATTCTGGCCGGCAGCAATGTGGACGACTACGAGAGTCTGCAGTTCTTCCAGCGCCAGCTGGGAGAGAGCGGCATTCTGGATGCTCTGGTGGAAAAGGGCGTGCAGGAGAACGACACCATCCTCATCGGCGATTACCAGTTCGATTATATCTTCTAAGAGGTCACTATGAACGAATCAGAAAAAATCGACCCGCGGGAGCTCAGCCCCTTGGCGCTGGCCTTTGTGGGTGACAGCGTGCTGGAACTGCTGGTGCGTCAGCGGCTGGTGGAGCATCACCGCCTGTCTGCCGGAAAGCTCAACGCAGAAAAGGTCAAATATGTCTCGGCCCGGGCACAGTTCCGGGAGGAACAACTGCTGGAGCCGCTGTTCACCGAGGACGAACTGGCTGTGTTCAAGCGGGGCCGCAACGCCAGCAAGGCCAGTGTGGCAAAGCATGCATCCCCTGAGGAATACCGCGCTTCCACCGGTTTCGAGTGCCTGCTGGGCTGGCTGTATCTGAATAGTCAGCTGAGCCGTGTGCATGAGCTGTTTGATACGCTCTGGCAGCAGTTTGACCCCAACGACAAGTAAGTAAACATGCGAAAGCCCGCTGCTTTCCGCACTGGAAAACAGTGCCGGAGGGCAGCGGGCTTTGCGGTTTGAGAGAAAGGTCAAAGGGTGCACGTCTGTGGTCCGTCAGGCGCGCAGGGCAGCGTTAGCGGCTGTTTCTGGCGTTGCTGGAACGGCTGTTCGTGGAGTTTTTGGCGCTTTCGTCGTCAGCGCCCTTGGTGTACTGGTTGGGGTGCTTGTGCTCGTTGGTGGCGCTGTTGGAGGTCTGATTGCTGGTGCGGTTGGAAGTCTGGTTGGACGTACGGTTCGAGGTCTGATTCTTGCAGTTATTGCTGCGGTTTTCGGTTGCCATAGTGAATGATCTCCTTTCGGTTTTCCGTGCGGGACGGTGTGCCCCTCACAAGACCTAGTTTGGCCGCAGACGGCGGCTTTATACATCCCACAGGAGGATTGCAGAATGCCTACAGAATATTTTGAGCAGCGGGAGCGTGCCCTGTTGGGAGAGCGGTTCGACGCACTGTACGCGGCCCCGCAGGAGACCGCCGAGCGCGGCGTGACGGTCTCGGCCCTGCGCACGACGCCGGAGCAGTTCGCCGCAAAGGCAGACTTTTCGCTGGAAGCATCACCCTTTTGCAAGGCGGCATTTGTGGTGCACCAGCCGGACTTTAAGCCCGGGCGGCATCCGTACCACCATGCGGGCGTGTTTTACTCGCAGGAGCCGTCGGCGTCCTCGGCAGCGCCGCTGCTGGGCGTGCGGCCCGGGATGCGCGTGCTGGACATGTGTGCAGCCCCCGGCGGCAAAAGCAGTCAGCTGGCAGCGGCATTGCAGGGCCGCGGTGTGCTGGTGAGCAACGAATATGTTGCGGCCCGTGCGGATATCCTGAAAAGCAATCTGGAACGCATGGGCGTGTCCAATGCGGTGGTGCTCAATGAGTCGCCCGCCCGCATTGCGGACGCTCTGCCGGAGTTTTTTGACCGTGTTCTGGTGGATGCACCCTGTTCCGGCGAGGGCATGTTCCGCAAGGAGCCGGTGGCTCGTCAGCAGCACTGTGAAGCGCTGGTGAAGCAGTGTGCTGAGCTGGGCACGGAAATTCTGGACTGTGCAGCCGCCGTGCTGGCCCCGGGCGGGAAGCTGGTTTATTCCACCTGCACCTTTGCGCCGGAGGAGGACGAGGGACAGGTGGCGGCATTCCTGCAGCGCCACCCGGAGTTTACACTTGCAGATGCCTTGGGAAATGTGGACTACACCTTTGGCAGCGAGGGCGAAGCCAACCGCACCGGCGGTCTGCCGCTGGATGTGAGCAAGGTGCGGCGCATCTGGCCCTGTCAGGGCGGCGAGGGGCATTTTATGGCAAGGCTTATCAAGGCAGGCACGCCCCGCGCCCTGCCGCCGGAAGGAGAATACACCCCGGAGGAGCAGCTCTGGCTGGCCGCAGCGGAAGCCGCAGGCAAAAAGGCCAAGGGGAAGAACTGCAAGACTGCCAAGACCCCGGACGCCCGCAGCGCCCGCCGCGAGAATGCCCGCGCCTGCCGTGAGGCGGTGCAGGGCAGCAAGCGCAGCCGCGAAGCACAGGCAGGGGAGACAAGCCCTGCCCAGAGCCTTGCAGCGTGGCATGAATTTGCCGGGCGGTATTTCCCGGCGCTGGCAGACCGCCCGGCTGTGGTGCATGGCGGCGGTGTGCTGCTGCCGGTGCCCTTCCCGCAGACGAACCTGCATGTGTTGCGGGCGGGCGTGTTCGTGGGCAGCGTACAGAAGGGCCGCTTTGTGCCGGAGCACCACCTGTTCACGGCGTTCGGCGCGCAGTGCACGAACCGCGAGCAGCTGACCCTTGCCGACCCGCGCACGACAGAGTACCTTTCCGGCCGTGAGGTGGAGGCCCGCACTGCCGCAGACGGCTGGTGCTGTGTGACGGTGGACGGCTGGCCGCTGGGCGGCGGCAAGGTGTCCGGCGGGCGGGTGAAAAACCACTACCCCAAGGCCCTGCGTCTGCTGTAAACAGGCAGAAAAAGCGCATTTTTCCCCACGACCCGCCGAAAACCGGGCCAATAAGACTTGAACGCTCTGCCCGGTTGTGCTACAATAATAGAGTTAGATTTTGTGTGCTGCCACAATGCGGGCGACCACAGCCCGTCTGCCCGCAGGCGGAGATTTGAGAATATACAGGAGGCTCTTTCCCATGTCTGGACATAGCAAATGGAACAACATTAAGCGCAAGAAGGAAAAGACCGACGGCGCAAAGGCGAAGGTCTTTACCAAGATCGGCCGCGAGATCAGCGTTGCCGTCCGTACCGGCGGCCCGAACCCTGCTTCCAACAGCAAGCTGGCTGACCTGATCGCCAAGGCAAAGCGCATGAGCGTGCCCAACGATAACATCCAGCGCATCATCAAGAAGGCTGAGGGCGGCGATAAGACCGAATACGAAGCAATCACCTACGAAGGCTACGGCCCCGGCGGCGTTGCTGTTATGGTGGAGACCCTGACCGACAACCGCAACCGTACCGCTGCCGATCTGCGTCACTACTTCGATAAGAACGGCGGCAACCTGGGTGCTATGGGCTGCGTGGGCTTCCTGTTCAGCCAGAAGGGTGTCATTGATATCTCTCTGGAAGATAAGGATGCCGACGAGGCCATGATGGATGCTCTGGATGCCGGTGCCGAGGACTTCGACGCCAGCGAGGATGCAGCTGAGATCACCACCGATCCCGAGAACTACTCTGCCGTGGTCAAGGCCATGGAGGAGAAGGGCTACGAGATCCTGTCCGACGATCTGGCTATGGTGCCCATGACCACCACCCGCCTGACCGACCCCGATCAGCTGAAACTGATGGGCAAGCTGCTGGATGCACTGGAAGACAATGATGACGTCCAGAACGTCTGGCACAGCCTGGAGAACGAAGAGGACCTGCCGGAATAAGCATCCGCAAGGCTCTTTGCTCCTGCAATAAGACGATAAAAAGCCGCTTTTTGTGCTGTTTAGCACGAAAGGCGGCTTTTTTGTGCTGCGTTGCGGAATGAAGATCGGCCCGATATCTTCGCTGAGCAATAAAAATCCCCCGTCGGCAAGGCATACCGGCGGGGGAAAGGGGGGAGAGCGACTATCTTAAAAGATCATTGTACGCTTGCGAGGAACCGCACAAAGCCTGCACGGCCAGCCTCGTCCAGTTTGTAGACGCCGGCGTCGGCGAGGACCTCGGCGAACACCTGACCGATCTCATCCTGCAGGATGGGGTGCACATTGTCGGCGCTGAGTTCAGGGTGACGGGCAAGGATGTCCCCGGCCCACTCGGCATGCTTCTGCAGCTCTTCGGGGTACTGGGCTGCAGGTGTGCGGGAGACCAGCACATCGGCAAGCTCAGCCATTTCCTTTTTCAGGCGGCTGGGCAGCACGGCAAGGCCCATGACCTCGATCAGACCGATGTTCTCCTTTTTGATGTGGTGCAGCTTTGCATGAGGGTGGAACACGCCCAGCGGATGTTCCGGGGTGGTGATGTTGTTGCGCAGCACCAGATCCAGCTGGTATCTGCCGTCCCGCATCCGGGCGATGGGGGTGATGGTGTTGTGAGGTTCGCCGTCCGTCTCGGCAAAGACAAAGCAGCTCTCGTCAGAGTAGCTGCGCCATGCCGTCAGGATCTTGTCCGCCAGCTCCACAAGGCGGCTGTCATCCTCACTTGTCAGGCGGATGCAGCTCATGGGCCAGTGCACGATACCGGCATCCACGTCCTCAAAACCGGGGAACACCCACTTCTTTTCAATGGGAGCCTTGGCCATGGCAAACTCGTAATGACCGCCCTGAAAATGATCGTGGCTCAGGATGCTGCCGCCCACGATGGGCAGGTCGGCGTTGCTGCCCACGAAATAGTGGGGGAACAGGCCCACGAAGTCCAGCAGCTTGCGGAAGGTGGCGCGCTCGATCTTCATGGGGGTGTGCAGATTATTGAACACGATGCAGTGCTCGTTGTAGTAGACGTAAGGGCTGTACTGCAGGTTCCACGCGCTGTCGTTGATGGTGAGCGGGATGATGCGGTGGTTCTCGCGGGCGGGGTGGTTCATGCGGCCTGCATAGCCCTCGTTCTCAGCGCAGAGCTGGCACTTGGGATAGGCGCTCTGGGGGGCCAGCTTTGCGGCGGCAATGGCCTTGGGGTCCTTCTCCGGCTTGGAGAGGTTGATGGTGATGTCCAGATCGCCGTAGGGGGTCTTGGTGACCCATTTCAGATCCCGCTTGATGCGATAGCGGCGGATATAATCGGTATCCTGACTGAACTTATAGAACCAGTCGGTAGCGGCCTGCGGGCCTTCGTTTTCGTAGCGCTCCTCAAAATTGGCACGCACGATGCTGGGACGCGGAGTCAGCACACCCATGAGTTTGGTGTCGAACAAATCGCGGGCGGTGGAATTGTCCTCGCACACGCCGCGGGCTGCGGCGTCGTCCACCAACGTTTTCAGGATGCTTTCCAGATCAGTGTAGCATACCTCGCCCTCAGGTGCCGTAAAATCGTCCAGCTGCATGGTCATGAGCAGCTGGTTGCGGATATAGATTTCGTCATCGGGCAGGATGAGCCCGGTGTCCAGCCCGTAATTCACGAGCTGCTGGATGGCGGTAGAGATCACAGGACAGCGCCTCCTTCGGGACGGATGCTCAGCACATGGCAGCGGCCCTCGCCGAGGATGGCCTCCATGTTTTTCTTAAAATCAGCCAGCATTTCCACCGGCACAAAAGCCTGAGCGGTACCGGCAAAGCCGCCGCCGTGCACGCGGACCGCGCCCTTGCCGTTCAGGTAATGCTTGGCGGCAGCAATGGTCACGCCCATTTCCTGATGCTCCTTATACCCGGCGGGGATGACGTTCTGCAGGTATTCCCAGCTGCTGTGGCCGGATTCGCTGACCAGACGCAGGAAGGTGCCGAAATCGCCCTCGCGCAGAGCGGCGACCTGTTTTGCCACACGGTCGTTGTCGGCATAAATATGGAAGGCACGCAGCACCGCGCGGTCGCCGCACTGCCTGCGGCATTCCGGCAGCTTTGCAAGGAAGGTGTCAAAGGGCACATCCCGCAGCACCTCGCCGCCGCACACAGCGGCCACAGCGCGGCACTCGGCGGGGACGGCGGCGTATTCGTCGGTCAGGTCGGCATGGTCTGCGCAGGAGTCCAGAATGCACAGTGCAAGACCGGCCTTAGAGAAATCCACCGGCACCGGCTCCACATCGGGGTGGGCAGGGTCGGCAAAATCGATGGTGATGATGTTGCCCACGCTGGAAGCCATCTGATCCATCAGGCCGCAGGGCTTGCCAAAGTAGACATTTTCTGCCCACTGGCCGATCTGCGCGATCTCGATGGGGGAGACCTTATCGGTCATGAAGCAGTCGTTCAGAATGACGCCGATCAGCACCTCGAAGGCGGCAGAGGAAGAAACACCGCTGCCCTTGGGCACATTGGAAGAAATGTACACATCCAGACCGGCCAGCTCTGCGCCGCGCTGACGGAACGCCTCACACTCGCCGCGCAGAAGGGAGATGGTGGTGTTTTCCTCTTCCTTACGGGCAGTCAGGTCGTCAAGGCTGATAACGCACAGGTCGTAGCCCTCGCTCTGCACCCGCAGCTGGTTCAGGCTGTTGGGCGCGGCGGCGGCGATCATATCAATGTTCACGCTGCCGGCCAGAACGCGGCCGTGCTGGTGGTCGGTGTGGTTGCCGCCGATCTCGGTGCGGCCGGGTGCGCTGTAAAGGCCGGCTTCGGCGTGGGGGCCAAAGGTGGTCTCCAGACCATTCAGGGCTGCTTCGTAGCGGGCAGCCTGCGGGGCGGTCTCTTCGGGTGCACAGCAGTACAGCGATGCCAGACGGGCAGCGTGTGCGCCGCTGGAAAGCTCCTGCTTCCATGCGGAAACAGATTTCATCATAGGATAGTCCTCCTTTTGAGCGGGTTGGAACTGCAAGTACAGGGCAGCATACAGGACGCTCTGCACACTTCTGCCTTTATCATATAAAATCCGGACGGAAAAAACCATGTGTTATTGTTGCATCTGAATGAAAAGTTGCAAAAAGCGTAAAATCCGGCATCGGAATGGAAATGGACGATTGAAATAAAATCAATTTAGAAACGGAAAAACCATTGTGGAAAACGCCTGTGAATCGGGTGCTTTGCGCAAAGTGGACAAACACTGCACGGCATGGAGATTTGCGTCGGACAGATGGATCGATGCCGTTGACAGCCATGACCCTTCCGACGAAATGAAAAAGCCGGGGCTGCGGCACATCATCTGGCGCAGCAGTCCCGGCTTCCTATGATAAAAGATCCCGCCTGAGCGGTTATTTTGCAAAGTCGCTGCCGGTCAGGCCGTCCATGTTCAGCATTCCTTCCAGTGCGGCCACATCGGCGGAGACATCCAGCGCGTCGGACTGGAACAGCTTGTCCAGCTGGTTTTCAAAGGCGGTCACCAGCAGGTCCATGCTGCGCTCGATGTTCTTTTTGGCATCGGCGATGTTTTCCCCCTGCACATCCTGTGCGGGAAGGCTGGCATAGGTGTTCAGCAGCTTGAGGGCAGTGGGCAGATAGTAGTCCATAAATTTCTGCAGCTGCGCCTTTTTGCCGGGGTCCTGCTTTGCCAGCTCAAAGATGCGGGCGCTGACCGCTTCCAGACGGCTGATCTTGGCGGTCATCACCGGGTCAGGAATGGCGTCGTTGGCCTGCCGCAGCTGCTGCAGAAGGGCGGCGTACTGGTCCGCTGGTGCCGGTGCGGGCTTCGGTTCCGGCTGCTTGGGCGGCTGGGGCGCAGCACCGCGCACCACAAGGGTAGCGGTGCGGTTGTCGATGTAAGCGTCGGCACCGAAGTACCCGTGGGAAATGGCACTTTCCACCGCAGCACGCCCCTTTGCGGCATCGATGCCTGCGGCGGCAAACAGCTCGTCCAGCGGGATGTTGTCGCGGTCGCCTGCGATCTTGTCCAGCAGGCGTTCCAGCTTGCGGGTGCGGTCCATGCGCAGGCCGGTCAGCAGAGCAGCGCCGCCGCCCAGCATCTGGGCGATGGCTGTAAACGCCTCCATCATGCTGTCAGCATCATCCATGAACAGGGTGCTGAAGCCTGCAAACAGAAAGACGGCACCGCCGATGGTGCACAGGGTGGTAAGGAGCTTGTGCCGCTCCTTGGCATCCTTCTGCTCTTTGGTGGGAACATCGTGGCCGTAAGTTGGCTCGGTTTCCTGCCGGGGTGCCGTCTGCGCAGGGGCGGGGCCGAGGTCGGAACGATAGTCTGCCTGCGCCTGTGCAGCGGCTTTTTCTTCTTTTTCAGCGTTTTTATCGATGCTTTTTAAGATGAACAGCAGCACGCCCAGCGGTGCCGACATGGCAAACACAATAAAAATGGCAATGGTAGGGATATGCGCAAAATAGTGCTTCTTTGGCTGCATGGATAAGACCTCTCAATGTATCAAAAACAGTTCAAAACAGAAAAAGACCGCGTTCCACTCTATTATAGCGGAGCACGGTCTTTTTGTTAAGGGGTAAATATCGATGCGTGCGAAAACAGCAGGGGAGTAAGACCGCTGTTTTCCGGGAAACGTTACTTCATCAGGCTGCAGACGGCCTCCGCGTAAGCGGCAGGGTCATCCACCGGCAGGCCTTCAATGAGCTGTGCCTGTGCATACAGCAGAGCGCTGTACTTCTTGAGCTTGTCGGTGTCACCGGCCTCCTGTGCGGCCTTGAGCACGGCAAACACGGGGTGGTTGACATTCAGCTCCAGCACCTTGTCGCTCTTTACGCCCTCGCTGCCGGGCTGCTTGGACAGCACCTTTTCCATTTCGATGGACAGCGGGCCGTCGGCACTCAGACACACGGGGTGATCCTTCAGACGGGTGGAGACCTTGACCTCCTTCACCTTGCCGTCCAGAGCGTCCTTCATAGTGTCGAACAGAGCCTTGTTCTCGGCGGTGGCATCCTCGGCGGCCTTCTTCTCTTCCTCGGTCTCCAGGCCCAGGTCACCGCTGTTGACGTTCTTGAACTCCACGGTGCCGTCCTTGCCCTCAGCATCCTTGCGGGGATAGGTGCGCAGGATCTGCAGGCAGAACTCATCCACATCCTCGGTCAGCAGCAGGACGTCATAGCCCTTATCCATGACCAGCTCAGCGGCGGGCAGCTTTGCCAGACGGTCGGTAGAATCACCGGCAGCAAAGTAGATATACTTCTGCTCAGCGGGCATCTTGTCCACATACTCCTGCAGAGTGACCATCTTCTGCTCCTTGGCAGACCAGAACAGCAGCAGGTCGCGCAGCAGCTCGGCGTGCATGCCGTAGTCGGAGTAAGCACCGAACTTGATCTGACGGCCGAACTC